>Ga0153916_10004889_pt1 | contig 10176 bp, 6 predicted proteins | sample Opewatmetagenome_FD_109642 | JGI IMG/M metagenome (GOLD analysis project Ga0153916, IMG submission 109642) | Freshwater wetland microbial communities from Ohio, USA - Open water 3 Core 3 Depth 4 metaG | ecosystem: Environmental > Aquatic > Freshwater > Wetlands | place: USA: Ohio, Lake Erie, Old...
AGCGCCTTCTGCGCCACCAGGCGCGCATCTTCGGCATTCCTCAGATCGCTGAGGATGATCCCGAACTCGTCCCCGCCGAACCGGCCCACGGTGTCGCCAACACGGACGCAATCCGCCAGGCGCCCGGCAACCTGTTTCAGCAGCGAGTCGCCGACGCTGTGGCCGAGCGAATCGTTCGCAACCTTGAAGCGGTCGAGATCCAGCATCATCACGCCGACCAGCCAGTTCCTGCGGCGCGCCTGCGCCAGCGTCTGCTCCAGGCGATCGCGGAACAGCACCCGGTTGGGCAAACCGGTCAGGCCGTCGTAATGGGCGAGATAGGCCAGCTTCTCCTCTGCCACCTTGCGCTGGGTGATATCGGCAGCAATGCCCGCAATGCGGTAGATCCTGCCCTCGTCATCGCGCACCGGATAGGCCTGGTCGTGGATCCAGCGCACCGAGCCGTCAGGACATACGACCCGGTATTTGATGTTGTAATCACCATGAGGAAGCAACCTGAGCGCCGCACGGACACGCCTCCTGTCGTTCGGATGCACAACCTCGATACAACGTGCCGGGTTCTTCATCACCTCGACTATCGGCTTGCCGGTGACTTTTTCGTATACCGGGCTGAGATAAAGCAGTTCCCGCATCTCAACGTCGGCGATCCAGAATAGCTCGGGTATGTTATCGGCCATTTGCCTGAATTTCTCCTCGCTCTCGCGCAGCGCAAACTCTGCACGCTTGCGATCGGAGATATCCTCAACCACGCTGACCAGATATTCAGGCTTTCCGGCGTCATCGCAAATGACGGACATGGTCCGCCTTCCCCACATGAGTTCTCCGTCTTTGCGCACGAAGCGCTTCTCTCCGGCAACCGCCTTCATGGCGCCATAGACAAGCTGGTCCCGAAACTGCGCACCCTGCCCATAGTCATCGGGATGGGTAATGTCCTTTATGGGCATGCCGAGAAGTTCCTCCTTGGAGTATCCCAGCATGTCGAAGAACTTCTGGTTTGCATCGGTCAAAACCCCGTTGAGATCGACGCGGGTAATCCCGACCGCTGCGTTGTCGAAGATAGTGCGATAGCGCTCCTCTACTTCCTTGCGAGCGGTGATATCCTCGATCACGCGGATGAAGTATTTGGGCTTGCCGGTGTTGTCGCGCACCAGCGAGACCGTGCGGTTGACCCAGATAATCCCGCCATCCTTGCGGATATAGCGCTTGCGCGAGGCATATGTGGTGATCTCACCCTTGATCAGTTGCTGTTCGAGGTCGCGGTCTGAATTCAGATCATCCGGGTGAGACAGTTGAAGCCCGTTCATGCGCTTCAGTTCCTCGGCGGTGTATCCCACCATGTCGCAAAATTTCTGATTGACCAGCAGATAACGGCGGTCAGGCAACGGCGCCGTATGCACGAGGCCAACTGCCGCCTGATTGAAGGTTTCGCGGAAACGCTCCTCGTTTTCCTGCGCCATGGCCTCCGCCTGCGCGTGCGCTGTGCGCGCGCGGAACGATTGGATGCCGTAGGCGAGGTCCTCGGCCAGTTCGTCCAGCAGAGTGATTTCGTCGGCATCGAAAGCATCGGGTTCGAAAGCATAGATGCTCAAACCGCCGATGCAACGACCCTCTATTTTGAGCGGAAGGGTAATGGCCGACTGGTAGCCGCGCTTGATCGCCCGTTCGCGCCGACGCAAAAACCTGTTGTCTACCAGGATGTTTTGCGAGGTATGCGCCGTGCCGGTTGCGATGACATGCCCCATTACACCCTGGTTCGTGTCGTCGGCGCGCCAGGTTCCTTTGTGCGCCTCGAGGTATTTCCGTTCACAACGGGTTTCTGCTCCGATCCTGATCGACTTTTCAGCATCGTCCTCAGCCAACCCGACCCATGCCTGGCAATACCCTCCCGATTCGGCCAGAATGCGGCAGGTCTCCTGAAGCAGTTCGGATTCGGCCGCGGCGCGCGCCAGTGCTTGGTTGACTTCCGCCATCACCCGGCGCGCACGCAACAAACGTTTCAGGTTCAGCTCATCGCGCTTGCGCTCTGTAATATCTTCTATGACCTGGATCAGATATTGCTCGCCGCCCGCCTGCCGGGACAGCGCCGCGGTACGGTTGAGCCAGATCACTGCCCCATCTTTTCGAACATAGCGGCGAGAGCCGGAGAAGACGCTGATTTTCCCCGCTAACAGATCGAGCATGGAATTGTGATGGCTGCCGCGGTCATCGGGATGGGTGATTCCGCGCGTGGTCAGCGCCAGCAGTTCTTCCCGGGAGTAACCGAGGATTTCACACAGCTTGCGGTTGACTTCGAGAAACCACCCCTCGACCGTGGTATGCGCCATCCCCACAGCCGCCTGCTCGAAGGTGGCGCGGAAACGCTCTTCGACTGCCAGTGATCTGATTTCCGCCTGCTCGTGGGCGGCGCGCAGGCGCAGTGCCTCGACACCGTAGGAAATATCCTGCGCCAGCGTTGTTATCAGGGCGATCTCGTCGGCATCGAAAGCGTCAGGCTCGCGGGCATAAATGGAAATGGCGCCTATACACCGTCCCCCGGCGAATAACGGCAAGGTCGCTGAGGATTGGTAGCCGCGTTCCAGCGCGCGCGCGCGCCGGCGGCCGGCGTCGTCGTGGAGAATGTCGCGTGCAATATAGGGTTGTCCGGTGGCAATAACCCGCCCTGTCGCGCCCTGATATCCGCCATCCCCCGCCCAAGTGATCCCATCCACATGGAGAGGATCGTTGTCGTAACCCGCCGCAGCGGCAACAGCAATCGATTTGGCCGGATCGTCAACCGGCACCGCGATCCAGACTTGGCGATAGCCACCGATCTCGACCACGATGCGGCACATCTGCTGCAATAATTCAGGCTCGTTGGCCGCATGCACCAGTGCGTGATTGCACTCCACCAGGACCTGGCGGGCGCGGCTCAGGCGCACCAGATGCTCCTGCCCCTGGCCCGATAATTCCCCCGCTTTCATCGGCTTATAAATACCCGAGGACGCTGCGCGACGAATCGCCGCAACCGTGATTTAGGGAATGGAACATGCCGTTATCGTATCGAAGGTGTCCACTTATATAAGGGTAACGAACAAATCAGGGAAGACCCGATAAACTATACGGAAAAACTTTTAAATGTTCACGCCTCACCTGAATGTTAATACCTAATTAATTGATTGTAAATAACTATATGACATAGTTACGTGTTTAGCACCTACCGCAGACATTGTTTGGTGTTTGGCGGACCCCGCACAAGAATTTCAGCCCAAGGAAATTACATTTGGCAAACAAAACCAACGAATGGCAACGCAGCTTATGCCGCCCGTCTTTCTTGCGGTGGAGGGCTGGCTGCCGCAAATCACAGGCCAGCCATCACCTTGAGGTGGGTCATTACGCTGCGGCCCAGCGCATGCAGCTCATAGCCCCCCTCGAGCACCGAAACGATCCGGCCCTGGGCGAAGTGATCGGCAACCGCCTTGATTTTCCCGGTCACCCACGCATAATCGGCCTCGACCAGATTGAGCATCGCCATGTCATCGTCACGGTGTGCATCGAAACCGGCGGAAACGAACAGCATTTCCGGTTTGAATGCTTCGAGCGCCGGCAGCCAATATTGCTCGACGGCAGCGCGAAACTCCCGGCCCGAGCTGTTAGCCGCGAGAGGAATATTAACCATGCGCTCGGAACGGCCGTCGATGCCGCTGTAAGGATAGAACGGATACTGGAAGGTCGAGACCATCAGCACGCGCGGATCGTCCCTGAAAATATCCTCGGTGCCGTTGCCGTGGTGCACGTCGAAATCGACAATAGCCACGCGTTCCAGGCCATACCGCTCCAGCGCATGCGCCGCAGCAACCGCGACGTTGTTGAACAGGCAGAAACCCATCGCCCTTCTGCGCTCGGCATGGTGACCCGGCGGCCTGATATTGCAGAAGGCGTTGGACACCTCGCCCCGCATCACCATATCAGTCGCCAGCACCGCAGCGCCCGCCGCGCGCAGCGCCGCCCTGAACGTATGCGGATTCATGGCGGTGTCGGGGTCGAGATGCACGATGCCCGTATGCGGAGCGGCCTCCTCCAGGGCATCCACATAGCCCGGTGCATGGACGCGTTCCAGCTGTTCGCGCTCGGCCAGCGGCGCCTCGACATGCCGCAGGCAGGCGATCAGGCCGGAGGCGATCAACTGGTCTTCCACCGCTTTAAGCCGTGCCGGCTGCTCGGGATGATGGGCGCCCATGTCATGCAACAGGCAGTCGTCGTGGGTGATGAACGCTGTCGTCATGTCACGTGCCGATCCTCAGATAATTTCCGGTAGCCATCCCCCCGATCTTATAATGCATGAGGTTCGCTATTCAAACGCAATTTCAATCTGTGACCCGGTCCGGCACATGCATTCCAACCGCCATGCAACCTTATCCCTCGCACCTGGCCACAGACGTGGCGCTTGACGACGGTCGCACGATCACCATTCGCCCGATACGCCCCGAGGATGCCGGAATCGAGGCGGAGTTCGTGCGCAACCTCTCGGAGGAGTCGCGCTATTACCGTTTCATGGACTCTCTGCGCGAGCTCCCGCCGCAAATGCTTTCGCACTTTACCCGGATCGACTACGACCGCCACATGGCACTGATCGCTGTCTCCCTGGTCGAGGGCAGGGAAATCGAGACCGGGGTAGCGCGCTATGTGATGATAGATGAGGCAAGCTGCGAATTTGCGATCGTCGTGGCCGACGAGTGGCAGCACAAGCGAATAGGTTCGCATCTGATGCATGCACTGATGGATGCCGCGCGCGAACGCGGGCTGCGCGTCATGTCCGGCGAAGTGCTCACGAGTAACCACAAGATGCTGGAATTCCTGAGCCGGCTCGGCTTTCACGCCGCGTTCGACCCCAGTGATGCGCACGTTATGCGCGTTGAAGCAAAGCTGTAAGTCCGATACAAGACGAAAACCGCCGGCTGTGGCAAACTCGATTCAATCATCGCATAACTCCTAGCTCATGAACAATCAGATCGACAAAGTCATCGCCCAGGTCGGTGGCATCATCCTCGGCAAGGAACACCAGATCCGGCTGGCCCTCGCCTGCCTGGTGGCGCGCGGCCACCTGCTGATCGAGGATATCCCGGGCGTGGGCAAGACCACGCTGGCCCACGCGCTTGCCGCGTCGCTCGGCCTGGGTTTTCAGCGTATCCAGTTCACCAGCGATCTGCTGCCCGCCGACATACTCGGCGTATCGATCTACAACCGTGAAAGCGGCGGTTTCCAGTTTCACCCCGGCCCGATCTTCGCCCAGGTGGTGCTGGCGGACGAGGTCAACCGTGCCACGCCCAAAGCCCAAAGCGCACTGCTCGAGGCCATGGAAGAACATCAGGTCACGACCGACGGCGAAACCCGCCGCCTGCCCCAGCCGTTTTTCGTAATCGCGACCCAGAATCCTTCGCATCAGGTCGGCACCTTTCCTTTGCCCGAATCGCAGCTTGACCGCTTTCTGATGCGCATCCAGCTGGGCTACCCCAACAGCGAGGCCGAGCGCGCACTGCTTCAGGGCCAGGACCGGCGCGACTTGCTCGAAGCGCTCAAACCCTGCATGGAAATCGAGGAGCTTATCGAATTGCAGCACCGCGCACAGCAGGTACACGCCGCGAATGCGCTGCTCGACTATGTGCAGGCGCTGGTTGATTACACACGCCGCACCGCAGACTACGTGAACGGCTTGTCGCCGCGCGCAGCGCTTGCCCTGCTGCATGGCGCGCGCGCCTGGGCGCTGATGGAGGGCCGCGGACATGTCGTGCCCGAAGACGTGCAAGCGGTGCTGCCGGGCGTGGTCGGCCATCGTTTGATTCCGACCGGCGAAGCGACCCGCCTCAACAGCGCCGACGTCGCCGCACACCTGATCGGGCAAGTGGCCATTCCGTGAAAAGCGGTAAGGGGTAATGAGTTATGGGTGATGGGTTAAAACAAGCCGCAAGGTAATCTCATCAGGTTTTTCCTCATTACGCATTACTCATTACTCGTCACCGATCGATCGATGTATCTCGCGCTCAAGAACCGGCTTGACGATTGGGTATTCAGGCCGCGCGGTGCGGAAACCGGCACCATCGTTCTGGTGCAACGCCGCGTATTCATCCTGCCGACGCGCCAGGGCATGGCCTTTGCGGCAGTGCTGCTGATGATCCTGATCGGCTCGATAAATTACAACCTGAGCCTGGGTTACGTGCTGGCTTTCCTGCTGGGCGCAATGGGCATCAACACTATACTCCATACCTTCCGCAACCTCGCCAAGCTGCGGCTCTCAGCCGGACGCGTGCAACCGGTATTTGCCGGGGACACCGCCCACTTCACGATATATATCGATAATGTCGGCGCAACCGACCGCTACAGCATCGGGCTCACCCGTGACAAAAAGCATGCGGTGTTCACCGATGTTCCGGCACGGCAGGCCGTATTCCTGGGCATCGGCGTTCCCGCGCCGCGGCGCGGCTTGCTGCGGCCCGGCAGACTGACGCTGTTCACGCGCTATCCGCTGGGACTGTACCATGCGTGGGCCTATTTCGAACCCGACATGCAGTGCGTGGTATACCCGCGACCCGCGCCGCCGGGCCTGGCGTTGCCCCCGGCCCTGAGCGGCGTAGGCCAAGGGGCCGAATACGGACAGGGACAGGAGGATTTTTTCGGCCTGCGCCCGTATCACCGCGGCGACTCGTCGCGGCATATTGCCTGGAAAGCGGCCGCGCGTGGCCAGGGCCTGCTCACCAAGCAGTTCAGCGGGCGCGCCGATTCCGAGTTGTGGCTCTCCTGGGAACTGTTGCCGGAGCGTATGGCGGTCGAGGAAAAACTGTCGCGCCTCACCCGCTGGGTGCTAGACGCCGACGCCTCGGGGACAGCGTTCGGCCTCAGGCTGCCGGGAAAAACCATTGCTGTCGCCAATGGCAACGACCAACGGGACCGCTGCCTGGAAGCGCTCGCGCTGTTCGAAATCGACCGGATATGAGCATGAACGATACGCCGCTCAGTCGGCGCAACACCTTATGGCTGCTCGCATCGCTGGCCATGGTCACCGCGCCGCATGCCGAACGTCTGCCATGGTGGGTGAGCGCACTGGTCATCGTGTTCATGCTGTGGCGCATCTATCTCGGATACAACCGTCTGCCGCTGCCGCGCAAGTGGCTGCTGCTACTGATCGTGGCAGGAGCCACCGCCGGCATCTATCTGCAGTACCGAACCATTTTCGGACGCGATGCAGGAGTCACGCTGCTCATCATTATGCTGGCACTCAAGGGTTTGGAAACCCAATCGAGAAGGGACGCCATCCTTCTGATTTTTATATGTTATTTTGTTGTCATCACCAACTTCTTCTATTCCCGGACCATCCCCACCGCTGTTTACATGGTGATTTGCGTGTGGGTCATCACGGCAAGTACAGTCGGTCTGCACTTTATGCAGTCCAACCCCGGCTACCGCAGGCAGCTGCGCACCGCCGGCGTGCTCCTCGCGCAATCGGTGCCGTTGATGCTGGCGCTGTTTCTTTTTTTCCCACGCGTGCAGGGCCCGTTATGGGGTTTGCCGCTGGACGCCTATGCCGGCATGTCCGGCCTCTCCGACACCATGTCCCCGGGCAGTCTCAGCAATCTGAGCCGGTCCGCCGCAGTCGCGTTTCGCGTTGCCTTCACCTCCCCGCTGCCGTCGCCGAAAGAGCTCTACTGGCGCGGGCCGGTGCTATGGGATTTCGATGGGCGCACCTGGACTGCACCACGCTACTCCTATGGCGAGCCCCAATACCAGGCGGCCGGCAAGCCTATCGAATACGAAGTGACCGTCGAACCGCACGGCAAACGCTGGCTGTTCGCGATGGAACTGCCCGCCGTGGTGCCGCCACAGGCCAGGGTGACCGCCGACTTCCAGCTCATTTCGAATTCGCCGCTCACCAGCCGGCTGCGTTATCAGATGACGTCGTACCAGAACGCAAGCTACGGCATCGCCGAATCCCGCATGGCGCTGCGGCGCGCGCTGCAACTGCCGGCCAACTTTAACCCGCGCACCCTGGAACTGGCGCAATCGCTGCGCCGGAAATTCACGGACGACCGGGCATTGATGCGCGAAGTGCTGTCCATGTTCCGCAACCAGAATTTTTTCTATACCCTGACGCCGCCGCCGCTCGGCGAAAACCCGGTAGATGAATTTCTGTTCGACGCGAAACGCGGTTTCTGTGAACACTACGCATCGTCATTTGCGGTGCTGATGCGTGCCGCGGGCATTCCGGCGCGCATTGTCACCGGCTATCAGGGCGGCGAGATCAATCCGGTCGGCAGTTATATGATTGTACGCCAGGCCGATGCCCATGCCTGGACCGAAGTATGGTTCCGTGATGCGGGCTGGGTGCGCATCGACCCCACCGCGGCAGTCTCCCCGCTGCGCGTCGAATCCGGCATCGCCGCAGCGGTACCCGCAACCGATCCGCTGCCATTCATGGTGCGTGGCGACTACAAATGGCTACATCAGGTGCGCTTAAACTGGGATTCGCTCGCCAACACCTGGAATCAATGGGTGCTTGGCTATAACCCGGAACGCCAGCGCCAATTGCTGTCGCGCGCGGGCTTGGACGACACGAGCTGGCGTACGCTGGCGGTCATCCTGATCGCCGCTTCCGGGCTTATCACGCTGGCACTTGCACTGATCATGCTGAGCAGGCTGAGAACGAGGGTACGCGACCCGGTGAAGCTTGCCTACCAGAAATTCTGCGCCAAGCTCGAACGCCAAGACCTGGCGCGAGATCCGGCGGAGGGACCGCTGGATTACGCTGCGCGGCTGGCACGGCTGCGTCCCGACCTGGCACCGGGGGTCGCGGCGATTACCCGGCTTTACGTCGTGCTGCGCTACGGCGCGGACACAGGTGCAAAGACTGCACTAGACGAACTCCAGCGCCAGGTCAGGCAGTTCCACGCCTGACTTTGTTGGAACCGTGCCGGGCAAGCGTGTAAATCATGCCGGACCGGCCGGCAGCAACTTGACGGGATCCACGGGTTTGCCCAGACGCCGGATCTCGAAATGCAGATTGACCTGGTCGGCATCGGTATCGCCCATCTCCGCGATCTTCTGACCTTTGGTGACAGTCTGGCCCTCTTTCACCAGCAGCTGGCTGTTGTGCGCGTAAACGCTGAGAAATGTTTTATTGTGCTTGATCACGATCAGCTTGCCGAATCCCCGAATGCCGGTGCCGCTGAAAATAACCTTGCCTGCCGCGCTCGCCAGCACGGGCTGTCCCGGCTTGCCGGAAATCGCAATGCCTTTGCTGGTGCTGTCGTTGAACGTGCTGACAATCTTGCCCGTGGCCGGCCATATCCAGTCGAGATCATCCTCGTCCCTGCTGCTGCCCGGCTGTTCACCGGCTCTCGGTTCGGTTTTTACGCTGGGAGCCGGCTCGGGGTTGATCGACGCCATTTGCGCATAAGTCTGGTCCGAATAAGGCAGACGCACCCCCTTGGGCTGGCTTTTGACATTGCCGGCGCTTGCTGCTGGTGCCGGTGCCGGGGCGACGCTGCCAAGCGGGCGAGATTCGACCGTGCCAGGTGCTGTCTTGAGCGGCGCGGTAACCACGGGCCCTGCCGGCGGCGTCAGCCGCAGCTGCTGGCCCACGCGAATTCTGGACGGTTCGACATTGTTCCACGCGGCAAGCTCGCGGTAGTCAAGCCCGTGGTCGAGCGCGATATTGTAGAGGGTGTCGCCCGGCCTGACGGTATAGAACTCGGCGCGCGTATCACGCTGCTGCGGTGCGGGCTGGGCGATGGCCGGCTGCGCAGGCGCGGCGGGCTTCGCCTGTGGCGTCCGCTCGATGACCGGTGCCCGCCGGTTGGCGGCACAACCTGCGGCAAGGCAGATCAAGCCGCATATCATGAGCCTGAAAAAACAATGAGCTGTCGGCGCCGCCACGTTGCTACCTATCCCACTCCGGGAAGCAAAGGCCCAAACTTTACCTGATCCATTTTTTTTTCGGTATACCCCTGTGCTGTGCGCTCGATGATGCACAAACGCTGTTCATTGTTGCTCGACATCGGAAAAATCATTTTACCACCCACGTTGAGCTGCCCCAGCAGCGTTTCCGGCACGTGCGTGGCAGCAGCCGTCATGATAATCGCATCGAACGGCGCCGCTTCGGGCATGCCCAGGATGCCATCGCCGTGACGCAGCCGCGCGTTGGTAACG
>Ga0153916_10004890_pt1 | contig 10175 bp, 6 predicted proteins | sample Opewatmetagenome_FD_109642 | JGI IMG/M metagenome (GOLD analysis project Ga0153916, IMG submission 109642) | Freshwater wetland microbial communities from Ohio, USA - Open water 3 Core 3 Depth 4 metaG | ecosystem: Environmental > Aquatic > Freshwater > Wetlands | place: USA: Ohio, Lake Erie, Old...
AGGCCATCACCCGGACCAACTTCTACCAGCGCGGTCCCGACGGACAGCCCAAGGCGCACATCAGCTTCAAGGTGGAGAGCCGGGATCTGGCCGACCTTCCAGCGCCCAAGCCGTTCCGTGAGATCTTCGTCTGGGCCCCGCACGTGGAAGGCGTCCACCTGCGGTTCGGCCCGGTGGCCCGCGGCGGATTGCGCTGGAGTGACCGGCGCGACGATTTCCGCACCGAGGTCTTGGGTCTGGTGAAGGCCCAGCAGACCAAGAACGCCGTCATCGTGCCGGTGGGCTCCAAGGGCGGCTTCTATCCCAAGCAGCTGCCCAAGGGCGGCGCGCCCGACGCGACCCGCGCCGAGGGGATCCGCGCCTACACCACCTTCCTCCACGGCCTGCTGGACATCACCGACAATCTGACGCCGGACGGCGCGGTGGTGCACCCCGAAGGCGTAATCGTGCACGATGGGGACGATCCCTATCTCGTGGTCGCCGCCGACAAGGGCACGGCGACCTTCTCCGACATCGCCAACGGCATCGCCCAGTCCTACGGTTTCTGGCTGGACGACGCCTTCGCCTCAGGCGGCTCGGCGGGCTACGACCACAAGGAGATGGGCATCACCGCCCGCGGCGCCTGGGAAGCGGTCAAGCGTCACTTCCGCGAGATGGGCAAGGATATCCAGGCCGAGCCGTTCACGGTGGTCGGCGTGGGCGACATGTCCGGCGACGTGTTCGGCAATGGCATGCTGCTGTCGCGCCAGACCCGCCTGCTGGCCGCCTTCGACCATCGGCACATCTTCGTCGATCCCGACCCCGATCCGGCGGTCTCCTACGCCGAGCGCGCGCGGGTGTTCGCCCTGCCGCGCTCGTCCTGGGACGACTACGATCGCAAGGCCATCTCGCCGGGCGGCGGGGTTTTCCCGCGGTCGCTGAAGTCGATTCCGCTGACGCCCGAGATCCGGGCCCTGCTGGACATCCAGGTCGAGGCGGTGACGCCGGCCGAGCTGATCAGCGCGATCCTCAAGGCGCGCGCCGAACTTCTCTACCTCGGCGGCATCGGCACCTATGTGAAGGCGCGCACGGAAAGCCACGCTGCGGCGGGGGACAAGGCCAACGACCCCGTCCGCGTCAACGGCGCGGACCTGCGGGTGAAGGTGGTGGGCGAGGGGGCCAACCTCGGCCTCACCCAGGCAGGCCGTATCGAGTTCGCGCTCGCCGGCGGCCGGATCGAAACCGACGCCATCGACAATTCCGCAGGGGTCGATTCCTCGGACCACGAAGTCAACATCAAGATCCTCACCGGCGCGCTCGAACGCGCCGGGACCCTGACGCGCAAGGCCCGCGACAAGTTGCTGCGCTCGATGGTCGACGAGGTGGCGCAGCACGTTCTGGCGCACAACTACGACCAGACGCTTGCGCTCTCTTTGCTGGAGATGGATTCCCCCGCCGACCTGGAGCCGCATGCGCGCTTCATGGCGGACCTGGAGGCGCAGGGCCGCCTCGACCGGGCCGTCGAGGGCCTGCCGGACGCCGCGGTCGTCGCCGAGAGGGCCCAGGCGGGCCTGGGTCTCACCCGGCCGGAGCTGGCGGTCCTGCTCGCCTACGGCAAGATCGAGCTCTCGCACGACATCGTCGAGAGCGCCGCGGCCGACGACCCCTACCTGGAACAGGTGGTGGAGGCCTATTTCCCCAAGCCGCTGCGCAAATACCGCGAGGCGATCCGCCGACACCGCCTGCGCCGGGAGATCATCGCCACGGTGGTGGCCAACGACGCGGTGAACCGATGCGGTCCCAGTTTCCCCAACCGCCTGATGGCGGCGGCGGCCTGCGACGCGCGGGCCTTCGTGGCCGGCTACGAGGCGGCCAAGGCTGTTCTGGAGCTCCCCGCCCTGTGGGCGGCCACCGCAGCGCTGGACGGCAAGGCGCCGGCCGCGGCGCAGATGCAGCTGTTCCACAAGATCACCGTCAGCCTGCGCGGCCAGACCTTCTGGCTGGCCCGCCGTGCGGCGCGCGACGGCGCCGACGCCGTCGCGCTGATCGCCCGCTACGGCGGCGCCCTCAAGGTCCTTAAGCCGCTGGTTCCGTCCGCCCTGTCGCCTCGGGAGGCCGCCGATGTGGAGGCCGCCGCCCGGGGCCTGATCGAGGCCGGGGCCCCCGAGGCGCTCGCCCGCGCGGTCGCGGCCCTGCAACCCCTGACCACCGCAGCCGATCTCGTCGATCTAGCCGAGGCCTCCAGCTGGCCGCTGGCCGCGGTCGCCCGGCTCTATCACCAGGCCGGGGCGGCCTTCGCCTTCGACCGGCTGCGGGCCGCCATCGGCCAATACCGGGCAGTCGATCACTTCGAGCGCACGGCCGTCCGGCGCCTGATCGAGGACCTGCTGGCCGAGCAGGCGGCGCTGACGCGTACGATCATGGACTTCGCCGGCGTCGATCAGGCCGGCGCCGGGCCGCAGGCGGCTCAGGCCGCCGTGGCCTCCTGGTCGGCCCTGCGTCGCGAACCGGTCGAGGCTGCCCGCCGGACCATCGAAGAGATCGAGACCGCCGGAGGCGCCTGGTCCTTCGCCAAGCTGACCATCGCCAACGCCGCCCTGCGCGAACTGGCGACGCTCCCGGCGAAGGGGCGAAAGCGGGGGTAGGGGAGATGGCGAGGGATGGGCTGAGCTTGAAGGCGGACGGCTGCCCTTGCGGGCAGAGGCGCCTCAGCGCGGCGCGCGCTTGGCCAGGATGCGTTGCAGGGTGCGGCGGTGCATGTTGAGCCGGCGCGCGGTCTCCGAGACGTTGTGGCCGCACAGCTCGTAGACCCGCTGGATGTGCTCCCAGCGCACGCGATCGGCGCTCATCGGGTTCTCGGGCGGGGCGGGCGACTCGTCATGGCGCGCGAGCAGCGCGCGGGCCACGTCGTCCGCGTCGGCGGGCTTGGAGAGATAGTCCACCGCCCCGGCCTTCACGGCCGCCACGGCGGTCGCGATGTTCCCGTAGCCGGTCAGCATGATGATCTTGGCGTCGGGGCGGGCGTCACGCACGGCCTCGACCACGGCCAGTCCCGAGCCGTCCTCCAGCCGCATGTCGAGCACCGCATAGGCCGGCGCGGCGGCCTTCACCGCGGCCAGCGCCTCGGCCACGCTGCCCACCAGGGTGGTCTCGAAGCCGCGCTGCTCCAACGCCCGGCCCAGCCGCGTCCGTAAGGGCGCGTCGTCGTCGAGGACGAGCAGCGTGCGATCGGGAAGTCGGGCGATTTCGGCGGCCAGATCGGTCATGTGAACGCCAACCCTCCCAGGGCTCTTCCGCGACACGAGCGGGCTCAATCATGTCGCGAGTTCAACCCGGCGCGCAAGGCCCTCATTTTCCGGTTGGGCCAATGAATCTCCCGACTTAGCCCTGCGGCACCTCGATCTTTTCCCTGGGCCAGCGGGCCGACACGACCGCGCCGCGGGGCCGGGCGTTCTGAAACTTCACCACTGCGCCGGTGCGTTCCAGCAGCGTCTTGGAGATGAAAAAGCCGAGCCCCATGCCGATATGGCCGCTGCGCGACCCTTCGGCGCCTGGCCGCGTGGTCACATAGGGCTCGCCGAGCTTGGACAGGACTTCGGGGGCGAAGCCCGGCCCGTCGTCGCGCACCTCGATGGAGATGGCCTGGGCGTCGAACCTGGCGGTGACGAGCACCTCCGAGGCGGCGAAGTCGAAGGCGTTCTCCACGAAGGACGTCAGCGCATGCATCACTTCCGGCAGTCGCCAGATGTCCGGGGCCTTGGCCCCTGGCGCGCCCGCGACGATCGCCTCCACCCGCACCTCCGAGGACTCGGCGTGCGGCTCGATCACCTCCTGCACCAGTTGCAGCAGGCTCATGCGTTCGTGGACCACGTCCTGGGCGTCGGGCATCGCGGTCAGCCGCCGTAGGATGTCGCGGCAGCGTTCGGCCTGGGCGATCAGGAGGTCGGCGTCCTCCTTGACCTCGGGGGTCGGCGACCCGCGGGCCAGCTCCTTGGCGACGATGGAGATGGTGGCGAGCGGCGTGCCCAGTTCGTGCGCGGCCGCAGCGGCGAGCGCGCCCAGGGCCGACAGGCGCTGCTCGCGCGCCAGCACCGCCTGGGTTACGTCCAGGGCGAGCCCCATCCGTGCCGCCTCCTCGGCGGCCTGACGCACATAACTCGAGATGAGGACCACGCCCGCCACCGTGGCGGCCGCGGCGCTGAGCCGGTAGCCGAGGGTCGTGTCGTGGTCGGCTCGCGCCCAGGGCTCCGGCCAGGCCAGGAAGGCCAGGATCACGACCGCAGCGGTCGCCAACCCGCCCAGGACGGCCAGGGAGCGCAGAGGCAGGGTCGCCGCGGCCAGCACGACCGGGGCGATCAGCATGACGATGAATGGGTTCGAGGCGCCGCCGGTCAGGTAGACCAACCCGGCGATCTGGGCGATGTCGAACCCCAGTTGCGCCGTGGCCTCCAGGTCGCCGGTCATGCGCTGGCCCTGCGAGGCCACGCCGGTCAGGAGGTTCACCCAGGCGGCCATGCCGACCAGGGCGAAACACAGCAGATAGGGAGCGTCGACCTGGAGGGCCAGACGGGCGATCACCAGGAGCGCCACCGCGCCGCCGATCACCAGCCAGCGCGAGGCGACCAGGGTGCGGACCCGCAGGCGCGAACGTCGCGTCGCGCCCTGGTCCCAGATGAGCGCGGCTTGCGCGGCGTCCACTGCGGCCGTATCGAGGCGCTGCGGGGCTATTGGGTCGGATGATCCCTGTGTGGGCTGAGGCGCCATCGCAGTCAGGATCGTCGAGATTGAGCCGCCTGACGAGCCTCAAACCATACGGGACGTCGCAAGATGCGAAAAAACCTGGCGATCATACTGGGCCTCTGCGCCTTCGTGGCGCTCGCCATGGCCGCGATCGCCTGGCGCGGCGGCGCGGGGCAGGGTCAGACTTCCGCCGCGGCGGTAGGCGGCCCATTCCAGCTGGTGGACCAGACCGGGCGGGTCGTCGACCAGCGCGTGCTCAAAGGCAAGTGGAGCGTGGTGTTTTTCGGCTTCACCTTCTGTCCGGACGTCTGCCCCACGACCCTGCAGACCCTGGCGCTCGCCCAGGACCAGCTCGGCCCCAAGGCCAAGGATTTCCAGGTGATCTTCGTCACCGTGGATCCCGAGCGGGATACGCCGGCCCAACTCAAGGCCTATTTGTCCGGCGCCGCGGCGCCGCGAAACACCCTGGGCCTCACAGGAACCCCGGCCCAGGTGGCGACGATCGCCAAGGCCTATCACGTCTTCTACGAAAAGGCCGGAGAGGGCGACTCCTACCTCGTGAACCACTCCACGGCCTCCTACCTGATGGGGCCGGATGGACGCTTCAGGCGGGTGATCCCTTACAATCTGCCTCCCGAGGAGGTCGCGCGGCAGATTTCGGACGCCATGCGGGCAGGCTGAGCCTGCGACGATGGAGCCCTCAGCGGGCGCTGGACTTCCTTAAGCCTCAGGGTGTTATGTTGCAGCGCACAAGGAAGGGCGCTCGATGCTCTATTCGCTCTACGAGGCTGGGTACTACACCTCCACCCCCCTGCGCCTGACGGCGCGGGTGACGCGGGAGTTCTGGAGTTCGCCGCTGAACCCCGCCAGGGACACCCATCTCGGACGGCGGCTGTTCGCCTCCTCCGATCTGCTCGCCAATCTGACCCGCCGCTATGGCCGCCCCGCCTGGGGAATCGAGTCCGTCGAGATCGACGGCCAACCCGTGCGCGTGCGCGCCACCGAGGTCTGGCGCAGCCCCTGGGTCAAGCTGATCCACTTCACGCGCGACATGTCGGATATGCGCAAGGCGGGCCGCTCGGCGGTCGAGCCGCCGGTCCTGATCGTCGCCCCGCTGTCGGGCCACTACGCCACGCTCCTGCGCGGCACCGTGGAGGCCTTCCTGCAGGACCATGAGGTGTTCATCACCGACTGGTCCAACGCCCGCGACGTGCCCTTGCTCGAGGGCCGCTTCGACTTCGACGACTACATCGACCACGTGCAGGCGATGCTGCGGTTCCTGGGCCCGCGCCCGCATGTGGTGGCCGTCTGCCAGCCCGGGCCGCCCGTCCTGGCCGCCGCCGCGCTGATGGCCGAAGACGGCGACCCGTCGCGTCCGGGCAGCATGACCTTCATGGGTTCGCCGATCGATGCGCGCTTCTCGCCCACGGTGACCAACAAGCTGGCGGAGGAACGCCCCTTCGCCTGGTTCGCCTCCAACATGATCCACACTGTGCCCGCGCCCTATCCGGGCATGGGGCGGCGGGTCTACCCGGGCTTCGTCCAGCTCTACAGCTTCATGTCGATGAACATGGACCGCCACAGGGACGCGCACCTGCAGTATCTGCAGGACCTGATGAAGGGCGACGGCGATTCTGCCGACAAGCACCTGGAATTCTACGACGAGTACCTCTCGGTGCTCGACCTGACGGAGGAGTTCTATCTCCAGACGATCAGCAGCGTGTTCCAGGACTACCTGCTGCCCAAGGGCGAGCTCTATCATCGCGGCCGGCGAGTGAATCCGTCGAAGATCACCGACATCGGCCTGCTGACGGTCGAGGGCGAGAACGACGACATCTCCGGCATCGGCCAGACCCAGGCGGCGCACACCATCTGCTCGGCCCTGCCCGACAGCTTCAAGCAGGACTACATCCAGCCCGGGGTCGGCCACTACGGCGTGTTCAACGGCCGCCGTTTCCGCGAGGAGATCTATCCGCGCGTCCGGTCGTTCATTCGTCGGTTCGAGGCCGCCAACGACAGGCGCGTGGCGGCCGAATAGCGCCGGCTCGCGCCCAGCGCTGAAATCACGCTAGATCATGGCCATGAGTCTGTTCGGCCGCGCACACGCCGACGGCGACCGGCTGACCGTGGCCGGGGCCGTCGTCCGCCTCAAGATCCACAATCGCGCGCGGCGGGTCTCGTTGCGGCTGGACCGCACGCGCCGCGAGGTGGTGGCCATCGCCCCCACCGCCCGTCGGCTGGCCGAGGCCGCCGCCTTCGCCCGTGACCGGGCCGACTGGATCGCCGCGCGGCTGGCCGAACTGCCTGATCCCCAAATCCTTACGCCGGGCCTGACGATCGAGATCTTCGGCGAACCCTGCCGGCTGGAGGCGACCTCGGACCGCGCCCGCTGGGCGCCGGTGCAGGGCGAAGATCCCGCCCGCATCCTCGCCGCTGGCGAGGGCGACGTCTTCGCCATGGGCGTGGTGCGGATCCTCAAGCGCCGGGCGCTGGAGGGGCTGAGCGCGCGCACGGCGGTTCACGCCGCGGCGCTGGGCCGCCCGATGCCGAGCGTCGCGGTCATGGACGCCAAGGCGCGCTGGGGCTCCTGCAAGGTCGACCTGCGCGGCGGCCCCGGCGCGATCCGCTATTCCTGGCGTCTGGCGCTCGCGCCCTTCGACGTGGCCGACTATGTGGCCGCCCACGAATGCGCTCATCTGCTGGAGCAGAACCACGGCCCGCGATTCTGGGCCCACGTCCGCCGCCTGGTGGGCGACGAGCGCGTCCACCGCGCCTGGCTGCGGGCCGAAGGCGCCCGCCTCCAGGCGTTCGGTCGTTCCCTACCCTAGGGCGTGGCCTAGAAGGGAACCGGCTCCGGGTCGGTGGGCTCGGCCGGAGCGGCCGGGGCCTCGCCGGACGCGCCGCCGGAGAGGATGTCGCCGATCACGTCGGGAACTTGCGACGGCGGTTCGATCAGACCGCCGGGAATCGGCCGGGCGTTCAGGCGGGGCAGGGCCGCACCCATGAACTCCCGCCAGATCGCCGCCGGCGGGCCGCCGCCGGTCACGCGCTTCATCGGGGTGTTGTCGTCGCGGCCCAGCCAGACGGCGGCGACGAAGCCGCCGGTGTAGCCGACGAACCAGGCGTCCCGGTAGTCGCTGGTGGTGCCGGTCTTGCCGGCCAGATCGTAGCCAGGAACCTGCGCCCGCGTGCCGGTGCCCGAGGCGATCACCGTCCGCAGCATCTCGTTCATGTACTGCAGCGAGGGCGAGCCGATCACCGCGCGCCGGTCAGGCCTGTCCACATTGTGGTCGTACAGCACCTTGCCGTTCGCCGTGCGGATCCGCTCGATGCCGTAGCCGCGAGCGAGGAAGCCGCCATTCGAGAAGGGCGCATAGGCCTGCGCCATCTCCAGCGGGCTCACCTCCACCGCGCCCAGAGCCATGGACGGATCGAGCTGGATCTTCGAGGTGATGCCCAGCCGACGGGCCGTATCGGCCACGTTGCGGGTCCCGACCTCGTTGGCCAGCCGGGCGGCGACGGTGTTGATCGACTGGGCCAGCGCCGACTGCAGGGTCATCTCGCCCTTGAAGTCGTTGGTGTAGTTGCGCGGCTCCCAGTTCCCGATCTTGAGCGGCTCGTCGACCACCAGCTGGTTGGGCGTGCGGCCCTGGTCCATGGCGGTCAGATAGACGAAGGGCTTGAAGGCCGAACCCGCCTGGCGCCGGGCGACCGTCGCGCGGTCGAACTGGCTGTCGGCATAGGCGGCGCCGCCGACATAGGCGCGGATGCGGCCCTCGCCGTCCAGGGCGACCAGCGCGCCCTGCTGCACGCCCTGACTGTCGGCCGCGGCGACGCCGCGCCGGATGGCCAGTTCGGCCGAGGTCTGGATCGGCAGGTCGAGGGTGGTCTCCACCACCAGGTCCTCGGTGGGCTCGCCCACCAGGCCGCGCAGCTGGTCGTCCACAAAGTCGATGAAGTACTGCGCCCGCTGATTGGCCAGGGTGGGGTTCACCCGAACCGGCGTCTCAAAGGCCTCTTCGCGCTGCTGCGGCGTGATGGCCTTGATGCGCACCATCTCGTCCAGGACGATGGTCGCCCGGCGCGCCGCGCGGTCGGTGGCCGAGATCGGGCTGTAGCGCGAGGGGCCCTTCATCAGGCCCGCCAGCAGGGCGGTCTCGCCGACGGTCAGATCCTGCGCCCGCTTGCCGAAATAGCGCTGCGAGGCGGCCTCGATGCCGTAGGCGCCGGCGCCGAAATAGACCCGGTTCAGATAGAGCTCGAGGATCTCCTTCTTGGAGAACTTGGCCTCCAGCCACATGGCCAGGATCAGCTCCTGGGCCTTGCGCCGGTAGGTCTGGTCCGGCGTCAGGAACAGATTGCGCGCCAGCTGCTGGGTGATGGTCGAGCCGCCCCGCAGCGGTCCGCCCTTGTGGGTGATGTTGTAGATCTGGCTGCGGGCGATGCCCCAGGGGTTGAAGCCGAAGTGCCAGTAGAACCAGCGGTCCTCGATGGCGATGAAAGCCTTCGGCACATAGGGCGGCAGCTTGTCCAGGTCGATCGGCGGCGCGTACTGGCTGCCGCGCACGGCGACCAGCGCGCCGGAGCGGTCCAGATAGGAGATGGAGGGCTGGCGCTCGACCTCGTACAGCTTGGAGGTGTCGGGCAGGTCGCCGGCGAACACCACCAGGAACGCCCCGCCGAAAATGATGGCCCAGACCCCGAGCACGAGGCCCCAATAGATCAGCGCCTGAAGCGGCGTACGGCCCTTGCGCGGCGCCGGAGGCCGGCCCCGGTCCGGCGCCGGCGTCTGTCCCTTCGCCATTCTCTCGTCCCAGTCAGCGACAAAAAGCCGCCCCGCCCGGGCGCGCTTTACCTTAAGCGCACATGACGCGCGACAAGATTGACGACAGATGAACGCGCCTTTTCCGTGACGGAAACGCGATCGCGGACCCAGGTGGCCGATCGGTCGCTTCTCCCGCCGCAGGGGCTCTGCATTCGTGCATAGCTGCAGTGCGAAATTTGCGGTTGCAGTCGATCTTAACAGCGTTATCTTAGCGATGCTTAGTTCGTTTCGCGCCGACGGTGGGGATACCGTTTGCGACTTCCGGAACGGCGTGCCGGGGCGCCTCTGGCGTCACGTACTCCCCGAAACACTGGAGGGCTTCATGAAGCTCCAATTCCTTGCGGCCGCCGCGGCGGCCGTCCTCACCTTGTCCACGGCCGCCGCGGCCCTGGCCGGAGACATCGTCACCGCCAAGCTGCAGCAGCCCGTCGCGGCCAAGACCAAGCTGATCGCCGGCGGCGCGGTGTTCCTCTGCGAGGCCGACGCGTGCGTGGCCTCTGCGAGCAACCCGCGCACCCTCGCCACCGCCTCGTGCAAGGACCTTGCGAAGGTGGTCGGCCCGGTCGCGTCCTATGGCGGCGCCCAGCGGCAGCTGGATGAAGCCAAGCTTGGCCAGTGCAACGCCGGCGCG
>Ga0153916_10004891_pt1 | contig 10175 bp, 9 predicted proteins | sample Opewatmetagenome_FD_109642 | JGI IMG/M metagenome (GOLD analysis project Ga0153916, IMG submission 109642) | Freshwater wetland microbial communities from Ohio, USA - Open water 3 Core 3 Depth 4 metaG | ecosystem: Environmental > Aquatic > Freshwater > Wetlands | place: USA: Ohio, Lake Erie, Old...
CACCAACTCGGTGTCGGCGATGGAGCCGCCCTGCTTCTTGACGATTTGGATGTTGTCGTCGTCCACGAAGTAGCTGCCATCGGCGCGCTGCTCCGCGACCGTGGAAACGGCCTTCACGGAGATGTCCGCGAGGTGCTCCTTGTGGCCACTGGCGGACTTGGAGGACATGGAGGTCATCGCGACCTTCTTCAGGATGTCCGTGTCCTTGATGGAAATCTTTGTGGCCACCTTCTCGAGGATCTCGCGGGCCTTCTCGCTCGCGAGACGATAGCCGGAGGCGATGACCGTCGGGTGGATGTTCTGATCAATCAGGTCTTCGGCCTTCTTGAGCAGCTCACCCGCGAGGATGACCGCGGTGGTCGTGCCGTCGCCGGCCTCCTCGTCCTGGGTCTTCGCGACCTCGACGAGCATCTTGGCGGCCGGGTGCTCGATGTCGATCTCCTTAAGGATCGTCACACCGTCGTTCGTGATGACGACGTCGCCCAGGCTGTCCACGAGCATCTTGTCCATGCCCCGCGGACCGAGGGTCGATCGCACAGCATCTGCGACTGCCTTGGCGGCCGCGATGTTGTTGAACTGCGCTCCCTTCCCCCGCTCACGGCGGGTCCCTTCCTTCAAGACGAGGATTTGGGTACCTGCTGGCATCATGGTCTACATGCCTCCGAAACCCACCGGACTCCTGTCCGGGGACCAAGTCTATGTTGGGACTTCTATATAAGCATTTCTTGGGGAGCTCGCGCCCCACTGAGGGCGACCGGCTTCCGGCGGTCCCCGAACAATAGTTCTATTAGGAGCCAGGAAGTAGCGCGGGCGATGAGGGACCTCCTCGAGGATCTGGCGACCGCGGTACAGCACGCGGTCGACACCCTTCGCGGGGACCCTGCCGAGATCCTAGGCCGGGGTGCCGACGGGGCGCCGAGCTCCCGCCTTGATCGGATCGCGGAGACGGCGGTCCTCGAACATCTCAAGAAGAGGAAGGAGAAGGTGAACGTCCTGAGCGAGGAAGCGGGCTTCATCGACCGGGGCGGAGACGCCCTGCTCGTCCTCGACCCGGTCGACGGGACCCACAACGCGCTGCGGGGAGTCCCCGCCTTCTCGGTGTCCCTCGCCATGGGCCACGCGCGGTTGGGCGATGTCGAGGAAGGACTCGTGCGGGACCTGGTCAGCGGTGCCACCTACCGCGCGGTCAAGGGGAAGGGCGCCACGCTCCAGGGTAAGCCAATCCGCACAAAGCGTTTCGACCCGAAGGACACGCTTTTCAGCGTCTATCTCGGCACGAACGCGGAGCCGGACGCGATCGAAGTGGCCGCGAAGGCCCGTAGGGTCCGCAACCTAGGAGCCGCATCTCTGGATCTCTGCCTCGTCGCCCGTGGCGCGGCGGACGTCTACTACATGCACAGCCGCGAGGCACGACTCAAGCTCCGTGCCTGTGACATCGCCGCGGGCACGCTCATCGTCCGCGAGGCCGGAGGCCTCGTCCTCGACCTCACCGGACACGACCTGGACATCCCCCTCACCGTCGACGCGCACACGGACCTCGTCGCGGTCGGCGACCGGAAGGCCTGGGAGGCCATCCAATGAAGTTCGGCGTCACGGCAAACCCCCACATCACGGATTCTCTCGACGCGACCAAGCGCATCCTCCGGTTCCTCGAGCCGACGCACGAGGTCGCCCTCGAGACGGAGATTGCGAAGGACCTGGGCCGCACGGGCGTCCCCCTGGTACACATGAAACCGGATGTGACCCTGGCCGTCGGCGGGGACGGCACCATCCTGCGTGCGCTCCAGCTGACGGATGCGCCCATCCTCGGGATCAACTCAGGCTCCCTCGGGTTCCTCGCGGAGGTCTACGCGAAGGACGTCGAGACGTTCTTGGGTCGCGTGGTCCGCGAGGACTACAAGACGGAGGAGCGGCTCCGCCTCAAGGTCACCGTGGACGGCAAGCGCCTCTTCGACTGCCTGAACGAGGCGGTCGTCCACACGGCGCACGTCGCGAAGATCCGCCACTTCGACGTCCACCTGGACGGCGCCTCGGTGACCCAGGTCCGGGCGGACGCCGTGATCCTCGCGACGCCCACGGGCTCCACCTCCTACTCCATGTCCGTGGGCGGACCCATCGTGGATCCGCGTGTGGACGCCATCATCCTCACGACCATCGCACCCTTCAAGCCCTCCTGTCGGCCCCACGTCTTCCCGGCGTCCAGCCAGGTGTCCGTGAAGCTCGTGAAGCCCAGGGAGTGCGTCCTCGTCATGGACGGCCAGCGCGAGATGCCGCTCCAGGGAACCGAGGAGGTCCTCGCCACGCGCTCGGAGCACCCCGCGCGCTTCATCCGGTTCCGGGACGACTTCTACAAGCGGTTCGAGGAGAAGATTTCTCGTCAGTGAGGGACCATGGCGAAGCGACCCGAGGCGATCACCCGCAAGCTGCTCCGGATGGTCCTCGAGGCGTCGCGGGACATGTACCCCAACGAGTTCGGCGCCTTCCTCCGCGCGGAGGAGGGCGTCATCGTGGAGCTCGTCATGCTCCCGGGCACGGTGTCCGGCCGGCGGCACGCGATCTTCCAGACGTGGATGCTGCCCCCGAACATGAACGTGGTCGGCACGGTCCACTCCCACCCGAGCGGGAACTTCCATCCGTCCGACGAGGACCGGAACCTGTTCAGCAACTTCAGCGGCCTCCACATCATCACGGGCTACCCGTACACGGAGACCACCTGGGCGGCGTGGACGAACAAGGGCGAACAGGTCCCGCTCAGGATCGAGCCGTAGACTTGCGATGGGCGAGGACGTCGGCGTAGACCTTGAGCACCTGGTCCGCCACGGCCTCCGTGGTGAAGGAGGCCAGGACCTTCTCCCGCCCGCGGCGCCCCATCTCCTTCCGGAGCTCCGCGTCCTCGAGGAGGCGGCGGATCTTCTCCGCCAGGTCCTGCGGGTTGACCGGGTCCGTGAGGAGGCCCTCGTGGCCGTCCTCGATCACCTCGCGGACGCCGGGGATGTCCGCGACGACCACGGGCTTCCCCGTGGCCATGGCCTCCAGGGCCACGATCCCGAACGCCTCGAGCCGGGAGACGCTGGGCAGGACGAAGATGTCGCAGGCCGCGTACACCTTGGGGAGGTTTTCCTGGGAGATGCGGCCCAGGAAGCGCATGCGGTCCGCGACCCCGAGCCGGTCCGCGAGGTGCTCCATAGCTTCCAGATGGGCGCCCTCCCCGGCGACGAGAAACTGAACGCCGGGCAGGTAGCGCGATGCTTCGATGAAGTGCTCGATGCCCTTGTGGGCGACGATCCGCCCGACCAGCAGGACCACGGGTCGGTCCAGGGGGATCTTGAGCCGCTGCCGCACGGCCATCCCGTCGATGGCCGGGTCGAACCGGTGGACGTCCACCGCGTTCGGGATCACCACGGGGCTGTGCCGCCACACGGCGCGGCTCGTCGCGGCGTACGTCCGCGTGGTCACGATGACCTGCTGGGCCCGGCGTAACGTGGAGGCGCCCAGGCTACGTCGATAGAGAGTCTCGATGAGAGAGCCCAGCGGCGAGGGGATCTCCACGTCGCAATGGTACGTCAGGACGAGGGGCACGCCCCGCTGCTCGCACGCGTCCGCGGCGTAGTGCGCGCTCAGGGGCGGGGGCAGGTGAGCGTGGACCACGTCTGCCGGGAGACCGCGGAGGATGCCCCGCATCCGGGGCGCGATGGGCGTGCGCAGAACCACCGTGCGGGGCTTGACGCGGATGACGTCGAACCCGTCCATGGTCTCCCGCTCGGGCGCGGAGGACGTGTGCCGTGCGGTGACCACGGTCACCTCGTGCCCGCGGGCCGCGAGCTCGCGGGAGAGGCTCTGCACGTGGCTCTCGACGCCGCCGAGGTGGGGATAGAACCACGGGGAGACCTGGACGATGCGCAGGGGCCCACCTCAGAAGACCCGGCTTCGCGGGGCGATGTTTCCCCGCACGGACGCGCCGGGTCCGATGAACGTGCCCTCGCCGATGATCGTGCCCGCGTCGATGGACGCGTTGATGCCCGTCCTCACGTCGTCCCCCATGATCACGCCGAGCTTGCGGAGGCCCGTGTCGACCTCCGCGCCGCGGAACATGACGCGGACGTTCGCCTCGTCGAGGCGGAGGTTCGCCACCTTGGTGCCCGCGCCCAGGTTGCACCGCTCCCCGAGGACGCTGTCCCCGACGTAGTTCTGGTGGGGCACGTGGGTCTCCGCCATGAGGATGCTGTTCTTCACCTCGCACGCGTTGCCGACCTTCGCGTGGGGCCCGATGGACGTGGACGGGCGGACATAACAGTTCGGGCCGACCTCGGCGCCCGCGCCGATGATCGTGGGCCCTTCGATGTGGGAACCGGGTCGCACGTGGGCGCCCTCCTCCACGAGGACCTCGCCCACGAGGCTCGCCCCCGCGTCGATCGTCCCGCGGAGCGCACCCTTCAGAGGCTTGAGGAGCGCCGCGTTGGCCCGCAGCAGGTCCCACGGCCTGCCGACGTCCAGCCACTCCCCGGGCAGCCGGAACCCGTGCACGTCCCGCTTGGCAATCAGGGAGCGGATGGTGTCCGTGATCTCGTACTCCCCGCGGGGCGACTTCGGGGTCGCGTCGATCAGAGGGAAGATGTCCGGGTCGAAGATGTAGATCCCGGCGTTGATGAGCTTGGACTTCGGCGTGCGCGGCTTCTCCTCCAGGCCCGTGACGCGGCCGTCGTCCATCTCCACGACGCCGAAGGGACGGGGATCCGCGACCTCGGCGAGAGCCATGACGGGACCTCCGACCTTCCGGTGATGTGCGACGAGACCCTGGAGGGCCTCGCCCGAGACGACCACGTCGCCGTTGATGCTGAGGAAGGAGCCGTCCACGTGCTCCCGCAACTGGCCGATGGCGTGCGCGGTGCCGAGCCGTTCCGTCTGCTCCTCGTAGTCGATCGCGAGCCCGAACGCGTCGCCGCGGCCGAAGCTCTCACGAATCCGGTGGCCCTGCCATCCGACGAGGAGGGTCACGTCCCGGACGCCCGCGTGGCGGACGGCCTCCAGGGTATGCAGCAGAAACGGCTTCCCCGCGACGGGGAGCAGGGGTTTGGGGAGGTTCGCGGTCAGGGGACGCATCCGCGTGCCTTCGCCGGCCGCGAGAATGACCGCCTTCATGTGGCCGCGCCCTGCGCGCTCGATAGGACCGTGGCATATATCGCCTTTGCTCTGGCCTCGTCCCGCGACTCCGCAAGGATGCGGATCTTGGGCTCCGTCCCGGAGAAGCGCACGAGGGCCCAGCCGTCCTCCCAGGCGAGCCGCCATCCGTCCACGCGGCTCACGTCGGCCCCGAGCGCACGCAAGACGGTGTCCAGCTTCCCCTCGATTCCCGCGCGCCGCTTGCCCTCGTAGGCGAACGCGCCGCGGATCGTCGGATAGCGCGGGATCGCGCGAACGGCCGCGGAGAGCGAGCCCTCCGAGGCCATCTTCACCAGCCTCGCGGCCGCGTAGACACCGTCGGGGCACAGGGTGGCCTTGGGGAAGATCCACGTCCCTGAAGGTTCGCCGCCGAAGTCCGCATTCTGGCGCTTGAGCTCGCCCGCCACGTACACGTCGCCCACGCGGGTGCGGTAGACCTTCGCCTTCGGGAGCAGGTCCTCGAGGACCATGGACGCGTCCACGGGCACGACCAGAGCGCGCCGCACCTCCTGCTTCGCGAACAGGGCGAGGAGGGTGTCCCCTCCGATGAACGTCCCGTCGCGGTCCACCGCGACCATGCGGTCCCCGTCCCCGTCGTGCGCGATGCCGAGGTCCGCTCCCACCTGGCGGACGGTGGACTTCAGGAGCGTCAGGTTCTCCTCCGTCGGCTCGGGCTCCCGGCCGGGGAAGTGCCCGTCGGGCTGCGCGTTGATCGCGACCACGTCGCACCCCATCTCCCGCAGAAGGAAGGGCGTGATCGTGGACGTCGCGCCGCACGCGCAGTCCACCACGACGCGGAGCTTCACGCGTCCGATCTCCTCGAGGATCGCGTCCATGTGTTGGGCCACGAGGTCGTTACGGACCGAGAAGCGGCCCACCGCGTCCCAGGAAGACGACCGGAAATGGCCCGCATCCAAGGCGGCCTCGATCTCCTCCTGCTGCCGCTCGTCGAAGGCCATGCCGTCCGGGTTCCAGAGCTTGATCCCGTTGTACGGCGCGGGATTGTGGGACGCGGTGATCACCACGCCGCAGCCGTAGTCCGCGGCGCCCCGGGCCAGGGTCGGTGTGGAGACGAGGCCGGCGTCGATGACGTCGCCTCCCGCGGCGAGGACGCCCGCGGTGAGTGCGGCGGCCAGCATGGGCCCCGTCGTGCGCGGATCGCGGCCGACGATGGCCGAATTGTACAGCTCCCCGACGACCTGGCCGACGCGGAGAGCGAGCTCGGGGGTGACCTCGACGTTCGCGAGACCGCGGATCCCCGAGGAACCGAAGCGAGGCATCTCCCGGTATAGCGAGGCGGGGATAGAAATCCCTTCGCGACCCGGGGCGAGGTGGAGGCGTTTTTTATATTGAAAGCATTATATAGCAACGTCCGGATGGGCGGCCGCGAGAGGTTCTCATCGGGCATCGGAGGGAACCGCATGGTCATGGAGCCGATCAGCGTCGAATCCGCGATCGAGAAGGCGAAGAAGAAGGGGCTCAAACCCGGCCGCGTCCGGGGCACGGAAGGGATTCAGTTCACGAAGGGCAGGAACAACCGGATCGAGGTGATTTCCTGGGACCAGTTCCGGGAGACCCTCTCGAAACGGCGGCTCCAGGTCTTCGAGTCGGGCGGCTGGATGAAGATCATGAAGCGGGCCCGGTGACCCGCCTCGAGACCGTCACGTCGGAGACGAGCGGGCGCGGCCGCAGTAGGGACAGACCTTCCAGTCCGGCAGCATGGCGGCTCCACATCCCGTGCAGGGCGTCGGGACCTCCGGAATCCTCGGCGGAGGCGTCCCGGGCGGCGCGCCCAGAGAGTACACGTACTGCCAGAACGCGAGCATGAGGTTGCGCGCGTCCGTCTCGTATTCCGAGTAGGAGACCGCGCCACCCACGACGGCCACGGGCAGGAACAGGACTGCGGAGACGGCGCCGAGCACGAGACCCTCGTCCGTGATCTGGGCGTTGAGCGCCAAGTCCGCGTTGCAGCCGTTGGGAGCGTCCGTGAGGACGAGCCAGAGCTCCCGCCGAAGGCCGATCCGGCTGTAGAACGATGCCCCGCTCAATGAGTTCGGAGCGGTCTGCGCGAGCTGGAACCCCTGTCGGGACCACCAGTCCCACGCCTTGGGCCAGAGGTCCGCCGGTTTCAGGCCAGGGACGAAGTGGACTTCCCTCTTCTGGAACATGACCGCACCATCGGACGCGCGGAGATATGGAGTTATCCACGGCACGCCGGTGCCGAGCCCCGCCCACCGCAACTTTATTACGACGCCGCAGATTCGCCAGGATCGCGCCGTGCGTGGGTTGCCAAGCTTGGTCAAAGGCGCAGGGCTCAGGATCCTGTCCCGCAGGGGTTCGCAGGTTCAAATCCTGCCCCACGCATCCCCCTGCGTCCGGACCGGGACCCGAACAACCCCAGAGGCCATGGACGATTCTGTACGTTCAACCGGAAACGGTGCGGTGGGAATCACCGCCCCTTCTGGCCTCCCGTGACCCACTTTGTACGTGGCCTTTATGAACGTTATAAGGCGGGTTATAAGTCGCATGCCGGACAAACGTCAGACAACTGATTTAGCTCCGACATTGAATTTTAGGCCGATGGGGTAATGATATATGAACCTCCGCCTAAGTACGAAACCTATTCATAGGCTCCGACCCATCCAGACGATGCCCAAGCGGATGGGGTTCTGCGCCGCCGACGTCCGAGTGGACGAAGGCCGCGACGAGGACCGCAGACCTCACGTCCGGCCGTCGGCCGGGCGGCGATTCGCTCGGGAGGTGGTCCCTTGCCGTCCCAGAAGTTCAGCCGGAAGTACATCACCAGGCACAAGAAGAGCGCTCAGCTCTGGAAGCGAGCCGCGAAGCTGTCGCCTGGCGGCGTCGAGAGCAACATCCGCTTCTTCCGGCCGCATCCGTTCTTCGCGGACTACGGCGACGGCGGCTACATCTACGACGTGGACGGCAACAAGATCCTCGACTTCATGATGGGCTTTGGCGCGTTGTTCCTGGGCCACAACAACCGCGACATCGCCCTCGAGGTCATCAAGCAGCTCGAGTCCGGATCCATGATGGGCATCACGACGGAGCTGTTCCCGGAGTACATCGTGCAGATCCAGAAGGCCATGCCCTGGATGAAGAAGGTCCGCCTCGCAAACAGCGGGACTGAGGCAACGATGCACGCGATGCGCGTCGCGCGCGCGTTCACGGGAAAGGACAAAATCGCCAAGGTCGAGGGCGCCTACCACGGGGCCAACGACTACGCCCTGATGAGCTTGGACATGGACAACGAGACCGCGCGGCGGATGAACGGGTACAAGCCCGTGCCCTACGGCCGAGGGATCCCCAAAGCCATCGCGGAGACCATGGCCATCGTCCCGTTCAACGACATCGACACGACCGCGGAGATCCTGGAGAACGGCGTGGACGAGATCGGCGGCTTCATCGTCGAGCCCGTCCTCTGCGGCCCAGGCGTCATCGCGCCCAAGAACAACTACCTGAAGAAGATCCGCGCGCTCACCCGGAAGCTCGGCATCGTCCTCATCTTCGACGAGGTGCTCACGGGCTTCCGCCTCGCGTACGGCGGCGCGGCAGAGTACTATGACGTCCGACCCGACATGGTCTGCTTCGGGAAGATCGCGGGCGGCGGATTCCAGCTCGCAGGGTTCGGCGGCGAGGCCCAGATCATGGACGTCCTCGAGCCGGGCGGGGGCTGGCGTCGCGGCGTCTTCCACGCGGGCACCTACAACGGCCACCCCGTCAGCGTGGCCGCGGGCCTGAAGGCACTCCAGATCCTCGAGGAACACCCGGAGTACTACGACCACGTGAACTCCTTGGGCCGCCAACTCTACGGCGGGCTGCAGGACCTCGCGGACGACCGGCGCATCCCGGCCTGGGTCGAGTACGTCGGCTCCATCGGCAATGTCTACTTCACCACGAAGGACGAGATCCGGGACTTCCGGGACACCGGGAACACGAATACGAAGCGCTGGTGGAACTGGTTCATCCACTGCCTCGGGAACAACGTCCTGTACGGCATCCCGAACACGGGCGAGCGGGCGTTCATCTGCACGGAGCACACGGATGAGGACATCGAATGGGCCCTCGAGGTCGCCGACAGCGCCTTCGCCGCGGTGGCCAAGGAGGTCCGCCGCCAGAAGGCCCGCGCCCCGGCCGTGAAGCTCCAGGCCGTGAACGCGCAAGCCGCGGTGTACGGCGAGGCCCCGATTCCGCCCAGCGTGTGAGCCCTCCCGCGAACGCGGCGTGGAACGTGAGCGATCGAGCGGATGCGCCATCCGTGCCGGGACAAGCGGGGAAAGAGGCCGCCCTCAGGCGGCCTTCTTCTCCGCGGCCTTGAACGAGACGTCCAGGATGTCCAACCCCTCGGCCAGGGCGGGCTTGGGCATGTTGAGCGGCGGGAGCAGACGGAGGACGTTGCCGTACCAGCCCGCGGACAGGAACAGGCCGCCCCGGCTGCGGGCCTCCGCGATGATGGCCGCGGTCTCGTCCTTCGCGGGCGCCTTCGTCTTCCGGTCTTTGACGAGCTCGACGGCCCGCATGGCCCCGAGCCCGCGGATGTCCCCGATCCACACGTGGTCCTCGGCCATCTCCCGGAACCGCTTCTCGATCATCTTGCCGAGTTCCACGGCGTTGGCCAGGTTCTTCTTGATCAGATCCAAGTTGGCGATCGCGGCGACGCACGCCAGCGGATTGCCGCCGAACGTGCCGCCGATGGATCCGGGAACGGGGATGTCCATGAGGTCGGCAGGCCCGGACACCGCGCTCAGGGGCATGCCGCCGCCGAGCGCCTTGGCCGACGTGATCAGGTCCGGTGTGACGCCGAAGTGCTCCGTGGCCCAGAACTTCCCCGTACGCCCCATGCCCGCCTGGACCTCGTCGTCCACGAACAGGATGCCGTTGTCCTTCGTGATCTTCCGCAGGCCCTCCCAGTATTCCTTCGGCGGAACGACGAAGCCGCCCTCGCCCTGGACGGGCTCCGCGACGATGCACGCGGTCTTGTCCGCGGGCGCCTCCGC
>Ga0153916_10004892_pt1 | contig 10175 bp, 6 predicted proteins | sample Opewatmetagenome_FD_109642 | JGI IMG/M metagenome (GOLD analysis project Ga0153916, IMG submission 109642) | Freshwater wetland microbial communities from Ohio, USA - Open water 3 Core 3 Depth 4 metaG | ecosystem: Environmental > Aquatic > Freshwater > Wetlands | place: USA: Ohio, Lake Erie, Old...
ACGAATAAAGCGTAATTCCGATGATGAAACTCCAAATGCGACCTTTTCCGGAAAGGTAGCCGAATAATACGAACAAGCTAACTGCGAAGATGTCTAAAAAAATACCCACAACCATAAAAATGGTCGCCAGATCAGGCCTTTCAACAGAAAAGTTCAGCGAAAAAACATCAACGAAGATTGTTGCGCCGAGTCCGATTATGAAAGTACGGTCCGTAGAAGTACGAATCAAGATAGAATTGATCACTGTCATTGCAGCGATCCAATAAAACCAAGAGGCTCCACTTTTCATTCTTCGTTCCAGGGCAGCCATAGCAAGCAAAACAGGCGGTCTGGAAGGTACTTCTTGCGAAGGCTGAAGAGTCTGTGGAATTGCCAGATCTTGAGTTGCTACTGCGGGATCGGTTGAAACCATTGATTCGGTCGGTTCTACCTTATAAATCATTTTTTCACCAGCCAGGCTGGCGCCACACTGCGTACAATTTAATAAACCTGCATCATTCTCTGTTTGACAGTTTGGGCAGAGGCGAACGATCATGGTTACCTCCATTTTGATCAATGAATTTTAACTTGATAATGAAATGATTATATACTGACTTCTCTAGAACAACAGTTAAAATCAACTGGATATATAATTACCCTGAAAATTCCAAACAGAAGGAGAAGGCATATGGTAAAAATCGCGTTTATCGGAGCTGGCAGCCTGGGATTTACGCGGGGGTTAGTAAGGGATATCCTAACTTTCCCACTACTGCGTGAAGCAACATTGTCTTTAATGGATGTTGATGCAGAGCGCCTGGAGTTTGCTAAAAACGCAGTGCAGCGTATTGTGGACTTGGGAAAGTACCCGGCAAAAGTAGTAGCCACAATGGATAGGATTGAAGCCATTCGGGATGCAGATGTGGTAGTCGTAACGATATTGGCTGGGGGAGTAAATATATGGCGTTATGATATAGAGATACCTAAGAAGTATGGTATAGATACCAATGTCGGTGATACCCGCGGCCCATCCGGAATTTTTAGAGCGTTACGTACTATTCCGGTCATGGTTGGTATCGTCAAAGATATGGAGCGCTACTGCCCTAAGGCTGTCATGCTCAACTATACCAATCCAATGGCTATGCTGTGCCGGGCTATGCAGCGGGAGAGTTTCATCGAACTCACCGGTCTATGCCACAGTGTGCAAGGAACAGCTCACATGCTGGCCAATTGGATTGGCGCGCCAACGGAAGAAATCACCTATACCTGTGCCGGTATCAACCACCAGGCCTGGTACCTGGATTATAAGTGGAAGGGCGAAGATGCTTATCCCCTGATTCGAAAAGCAATTACTGAAAAACCTGAAATATATAATGAAGAAATTGTTCGTAATGAGATGTTCCTCCATCTTGATTATTATGTTACTGAATCCAGCGGTCATAATTCTGAATATAACTGGTGGTTCCGAAAACGTCCCGACCTGATTGAAAAATATTGTACGCACGGTACAGGCTGGAATCCTGGCGTTTATGCCTATATCCTGGACGAATATTTGAATAGGGAAAACACCTGGAAAGACGAGGCCAAGCAGTGGTTCGCAAAAGAAACGCCTATCAGCCTGGAACGCGGTCATGAATATGCGGCTTATATCATCAATGCCTTAAAAGGCGGCGAGATGTTCGGGTTTAATGGTAATGTACCCAATAAAGGTTTGATCGATAACCTTCCACAACAGGCGTGCGTTGAAGTGCCTGTTTATGTAGACCGAGGCGGTTTACATCCTGCCTATGTTGGCCCTTTACCTCCCCAGTGTGTTACTTTGAACCATGTCAGCGTGATGGTGGAGGAAATGTCAGTGGAAGCGGCAATCACAGGCGACCCACGCCTTGTTTTCCAGGCTATCTGTTACGACCCATTGACGGCAGCAGTGCTTTCTTTGAGCGAAACGAAAGCAATGGTCAATGAAATGTTACAGAAAAATAAGGAGCACTTGCCGACCTTTAAACATTTTATAGTCTAGATTGGTGCGCAGCCTCATCATGACGGCGGAGGAGGATTTCGATTGCGTTGATATCTTCCTTCGCCAACTGCCAATCGCTTGCTGTAGCTGTCTCTTCAATTTGTTCAGGACGTCGCGCTCCAACAATGGCTGATGTCACCGCTGGATTACGCAGAGTCCAGGCTATGGACAGTTGGGCCAGGCTGCGATTATACCTGGTGGCGATTTCGCGTAAGCTGTCTAAAAGCTGTAAATGATGGCTTAATAGCGGTTCCCGGAAATTTGGATCACGTTGCCTGTGGTCACTTGCTGGGATTGTTCCAACCCAAGCGCGGGTGAATTTATCTGTAAGCAGACCTTTGGACATGGGGCTGTAAGCCACAACACCAATTTTATTACTCGCGCAGTAATCCAACAGATCGCCCTCCAGGTCGCGTTTAAGCATGTTATAAGGCGGTTGCAAAGACGCCACTGGATAGATAGATTGAAGGCGTTTGAGTTGTGAAAGGTTAAAATTACTCACCGCCGGGTAGCGAATTTTCCCTTCTTTGACCAGATCGGACATTGTACTCCAACCTTCCTCAATCTGGGCATCTGGATCGGGCCAATGAATCTGATACAAATCGATGGTCTCCACCTGCAGCCGTCGAAGACTGGATTCTAGCTCTTTACGGATGCTTTTCGCCGTCAGTAAACCATATAATGCCCCATTATCCTCACGCGCAAGCCGACCACACTTGGTAGCCAGGTAAGGATGCTTCGTGAGACCTTTTAGAGCCTGGGCGACTATTTCTTCAGCGTGGCCTAGTCCATAAATAGCGGCAGTGTCTATCCAGTTGATACCCAGGTCAAGAGCTCGATGAATTGCAGCTATAGATGCCTGGTCGTCCTGGTGACCCCACGAAAATTGCCATCCTTCACCTCCCATGGCCCAGGTACCCAAGCCAACCGTAGTAAAATGCATTTCGGTGTACCCAAGTTTTCGAGTCAGCATTAAAATCGCTCCTTAAAAACTCCATTTGCTTAAAAAATAGAACTGAAGTATATTCGGTGAGAAAAGTGGTATTACACTCGTTTTTATCTTGTTTAACTCCTTGCTGGCAGCCGGACATTGGAGGGAAAATGAAAAACAAGTCGTTCAGGTTAATTGCGTTTATTATACTCAGCCTTTGCTTTTTATCGGCAATTACCCCAGATAGTGTTATGGCACAATCGAAAATATCGCTTAGTGAAACAGAGCTTGTTTTCAGTGGTCTGGTTGGGGAAACACTACAGCGAACTGTGACATTAACCGTTGCAGGCGATCCCATCGCAGGGATGCAGGTAATTATTCCCGATCTGATAGACCCGACAACCAAATCAGCAATCCTCAGCGATCGCATTGCAGTAAGCCCGTCTGACCTCAACGGCATGAGCGGCAGCCAGGTGATAACTTTTTCACTGACTGGATTGGATCGTTTTGGGACTTTCGAGGGAGACGTACGTTTTGTTTATCCTGAGCAAGACACGGAACAAACTATTCGCTTACATCTAAAAGTAGAGCTGCATGCAGTTCCGGCTGTAGATGCTGATGTTAATTCTAAAAACCTGAATTTATTTGTTGAGCCTTCTTTGCTGGATTTACCATTTGGCCGACCAGCAGCAGATGCCTCTTCTCCTCTTCTTGGAGAGGTGGTCTTATCCATGATCCAATCAGGTGATAGTCCGGCGCGCATTTCTAACGCGCGTGTTTTAGCTATGCAAAGTACGCAGGGTCGGACATTGCCCGATGAGGCGGTAAGCGTAACAACAAAATTTCCCTTAGACCTTTCTGCCAAAGATGCTGCCACCATCAGTGTGATGGCGCGTGGGAGGAATTTGCCCGCCGGGGAGTACTCCGGCACTTTGCTTGTAAACATCGATAACCAACCTGGTCCTGTGCAAATTCCACTCAAGGTGCAGGTAAAAGATGGCCCAATTTTACCGTTTGTGCTATTGGCAGCTGGTCCACTGGTGGGAATTCTCTTTTTATATTGGAATAAGAATGGAAAGACTTTACTGGAGGCGCAGCAGCGCATACAACGCTTGCAGCGGGTGTTGCGTACTGGGCGGCTGTTGACGATACAAGACCAGGAACAGGCGAAGATCAAGCTAGAATCTATCATGGATGCGATTCTTAACCAAACAGATAGCACCGAAATCACTACCCTGCTGCAAGATATTGAAGCTTTTGTAAAAGCTCAGCAAGCCAACGGAGAACAATACCTCGTTAGTCTTCAAACCCAACAAGGGCGGCTTGAATCTCTTACCTTGGGTAACATGGTGAAGGACAAAATGACACAATCCCTCCAAGAATTGCGCGATAGGATTGAAAAAGGTTCAGCTGCCAGCTGGGAAGCAGTTCAGAAACAATTAGATGCTGCTCAACAGAGTATTGATGAAATGGAACAGGTAATTGAACAATTTAAATTACTTCCCAGCGATAAGCAGGCTATATTACAACCGCGCCTAGAAAAAGCGCGTAATCTGGATGAAATGAAAGCTATTTTGGATGAAGGAAGGTCGATCATTCCAAAGGAAATTAAGGATTTTTTGACTGGCGCTCAACCTGGAGAGCGTCCGGAATGGACGCGGTTTAATCTCGTACTTCAATGGCGGCGGTTAGCAGTTGCGGCAGTTATTTATATATTCACTCTCTTTGTAGGCTGGATTACCTTATATGCCAGTTCGCCAACTTTTGGCTCTAACCGGGAGGATTACATCACCCTCTTCTTATGGGGTGTCGCCTCAAATGCTATCGGTGGTCAATCATTGGATCTAAAATCAATCATGACACGCCAGGGGGATTCCACCCCAACTTAGACACTGGAGGAATTATGGTTTACCAGACAATTCAAGGGACGCAATTGAAGGTGTCTGAGCTGTGTCTGGGGACCGGAAATTTAGGTGGTGGTATCAGCCAGGATGAATCTTTCTCTATCCTGGATACTTACCTTGAACAAGGTGGAAATTTCATAGATACTGCCAAAGTATATTCAGATTGGTTGCCCGGTGAACGCAGCGCCAGTGAAAAAACTATTGGGCGCTGGTTGAGTATGAACCGTAAGCGTGATCAGATTGTTTTGGCTACGAAAGGTGGTCATCCAGAACTAAATACGATGCACATCAGCAGGTTATCTCCACCAGAGATAATTATGGATATTGAGGCAAGCTTAAGAAATTTGAATGTTGATCATATCGACATTTATTGGCTGCACCGGGACGATCCACACCGTCCAGTGGGAGAAATAATTGAGACTTTGCACGCCCAGGTTAAAGCTGGAAAGATACGATATTTTGCTGTTTCAAACTGGGGAATTGACCGAATTCAAACCGGGTTAGCGTATTCATTGCAGCGGCAGATTCCCGGTTTGATTGCCAGTCAGATGTTATGGAATCTGGCAATCATGGATTATTCTGCCATCGATCCAACCCTGGCATGGATGAATAAGGTTACATGGGAATATCACCAACGTACTAATCTTCTGGCGATCCCATATTCTTCACAGGCTAATGGGCTTTTCCAAAAAATCGACTCTGGTGTCGTCACTAATGATGGAAAATCCAATAAACCTATGTACCCTTTCAATGCCAATTACCAACGCTACTTACGCATTAAACAGGTGGCCGCTGAATGTGGATATTCTATAACACAGGTAGTCCTGGCTTATCTTTTATCCCAACCTTTCCCGGTTATTCCGATCATCGGACCAAACAGCGTTACTCAATTGCTGGATAGCTTAACCGCCTCAGGCTGCTGTTTGAGTCAGCAGCAGGAACAATATCTCACCGCTTAGCTCTCAACGGCGAATCACCACTTGCTGGCGTCAGGGATTACCAACACACAACGGCATCCCAGATCGTTTCGTCGCGAGTAAGGGTTACATGCTAACCGGACTGTACAGGTTACGTAAGTTGGTCCACTCTCAAAGCTTCCACCACGAATTACACGACTCCCCGTAGTTGTATAACTCTCTCTACCATCATTGGCTAAGTAGGGATAAGCCAAGTAGACTGTATTGGTCCATTCCCATACATTCCCTGACATATCCATGCAGCCATAAGCGCTATCACCTCTAGGCGAATACTTGCCACCCGGGGTGGTTGTATTGATCTTGCTGGTGCTTAAATTACAATGATCTTCTTCAAAAGTATTTCCCCATGGATATCGCCTTTTCTGGGGATTGGGGAAATTTTCTGGAGGCTGCCATGAGGCAGCTTTCTCCCACTCTGCTTCGCTGGGTAAACGCGCATTAGCCCAACTGGCATACTCAAGCGCATCAAACCAGGTTATGTTCACAATGGGATGTCGTTCTAGTCCAGGTGTAAAATCAAAAGGTTCTTCTCGGGAACTCAAGAAGCGGCGATAATCCGCAAAACTAACCGGTGATTTGCCAATGTAAAAGCTATTTACATGGACTGGGTGTTCTAAACTTTCATCGGCGAAATTTCCCGGATTAATGCCCATGATAAAGTTTCCACCGGAAATATAGCTTTCGAAAATCAAATGATCACGCCAATTCCCCGATAGATCGAGTTTTTCTAAAGCACCGATAGCATATGCACGCACTACCGGATAAGTGTCTTCGAGCAAACGGCATAACCAGGATATCGAGTCAGCGCCAATTTTATATAAAGATTGAATAACGCGAACTCTTTCCTGGTAGGTGGTTTCTGCTATTGTCCGCTCAACGATCTCCTTAAATGCCAGGCCTTCCTGCCTTAATCGCTTATACCAGTAAAATGGATATACATCATGTACGACAGATGATTGTAACGCCCACTGCAATTCTCGTCTGGTGAACGCAAGGTGGTCTGCATGAGGTGATATTATTTCCAGCTCTTCTCGTGTATACGTACGATTAAAAGCCCTGCAATCACTGGAGATTAAACGGAGTTGATCCTGTGCCTGGCATTGTTCTAATGCGGCAGGATTTGATTGAATCCATTTGAAAATTGGCTTTACCAAAACGCTTTGGGATAAAGTGTAAACTGCTTCCAGGTCTGACACTCTTGTCAGCAGGCCGCGTTGTACAAGCATCACCAGCAGTCGATAAACCATTCTCCGGGTTATGCCACGTCCTTCGGCAATAACGCGTTGAACAACACCACGGCGATAACCAGGTGCAGAAATCTGATTGGCGGTGACGAAATTGCATAAAATTAGCCTGATTCCATGCCGGTATAGCGCTTCCTGCCTAAGACTCTCAGTTATCGATATCGGGATGTGAGGATTCGTTCTGTTGAATTTTGCTTTATCTGCGGTACAAATACACTGGATGATCTCTTGAATTTCATGGTCCATGAAATTTTGGGTAATTTCATTGATGCCCCCCAGCTCTCTATATCGCCTGGTAGGTATGATTATCTGAGCACTTTGGGAATTACTTGCTGGCTGTGCGCTTGTCAGGGTTTCTTCGTATAATCGTTTAAATACTATTTGCAAATCAACTGTGCGAAGCTTATTGCGTAAAAAGTCTTTTATTAATAACGACTGAAGTGCATTGGTGAACCCTATACCGGTGTAATTGAAATAACTTCGCATAGCCAATAATGCATCAATACGATCCAGGTGGGGTAATTCATAATTAACGGCAGACTCTAGTCCTAATGTTTGAGGTGCCTTTGAGTATAAGTCTGGTAAAAACTTGCTTTGTAAAACAAAAACGATATGCGCCATAGGCTGGGTTGGGGAAGAGAGAGGGTGCAGAAAACCTGCTAGCGTGTCGAAGAATTTCCTTATGACAGGAGCTCCCTTTAGTTCCAGCAATGCTTCCATTGGATCGAAAACAAGCACCAAAGGTGAGTTTCCAGCAGGGCGTGCATCACCAACCAGCTGCACAAGAGGGCGGTGGAATTGCTGAGCTTCTAAACCATTAACCGGAATACCTAATAATGCAGCCCTCAATTCTTCTAATGGATCACCAATAAAGCTAATAAAGTATATTTTGCATCCTTTCCGGGTCAGTTCATCGGCTACCTGGGTTTGAACTAATGATGTTTTTCCACTTCCGGCAGCTCCATGAATTACAACCAGGGGATTATTTAAAATTGCGTCCAGAATCGGGGCAGCATGCCGAGGTCGACCTGGGAAAAGGGTTGTTTCAGCATTGGAGTAAGCTTGTAAAAAATTTCTGAGCATACGTTAGATTCCCTGGTTGTTTATGTTTCTAAAACTTCCAGCGCGTACAGGTATGTCCCAGCAGTCCAGCCTAACATAGGCGGCATTGGGTCATCACCTGGCACATCTACACTTCCAGTGATTGCATTATATTTTTCCCATAAATTGCCGGTTTTTATAAAATTTTGGGTAACACACATCACGTATTTTCCGGCAAGTCGCTTTGCTTCATCTAAAAACCCATACCGAGATAAACCAGCGATCGCGGCAAATTGTAACGGTGGCCAGGCATTCGGAAAGGTCCATTGGTAAATTTGGCTGCCATCTGCTTTTCCTTGTTCTGTTGTATCAGGCCGGCAGGCTACCAATCCATATTCATATTCCAATTGGGGAAGTTTCATCACCATTTGCGACGCTTGTTCGATCGATGGTATCCCCGCCCATAGTGTAAAAAATGCTGCAGCGGTTTCCCTACCGGACCGTTGGTTGTTAACCATGTCATAATCATAATAAAAACCAGATTGGTCATCCCAACATAAGCGGTTTATCAATACGCGGCGTTGCAAAGCTCGTTTACGCCAAGTAGTGCTGGATTGATTTCCCAGCTGGTCGCTGAAAAACGCAGCATTCGTTTCATGGATGAACAACAGGCTGTTCAGGTCTATTGCATAAAAATCAGCACAGCGGCGGTCAAAGCGTGGGGTAAAATCCCAGCCTGATTCAAATTCCGCCAAGGCGTGCGCCTGGAAATGCATTTTCTCGGTAGGATCGAGAGGAATATCCGTCAGCCTATCTTTAATTACCCAATAAAATTTTTCGATATCCTTAGGATAACCAAGCCAGCCGTAATGGTTTAATTTATGAGGTCCTGATCTGAAGGTCATCCAAAAGGAGTATTCTTTCTCCAAAACGGCATAAGCTTCAGTGAGCCATGGTTTGTTGTGTGTTCTTTGATATATTTTTTCAACAATCAGAGATGCTACGGGGGGTTGTGAGCGGAAAATGTTGCCTTGGAGAGCATAATTCGGCATGAAACCGAATGTATTAATCAGGTAAAGGATATTATTTATATCATTTGTGGCCAGGTCAATTAACCCATCTCTTAGTAAACCTTCACAAGAAAAATATGTGTCCCAATATTGAAATAACTGAAACATAGATCCTGCGGTTGGAACCGTAAAAGGATAAGGCAGGCATATTTCGGTTGGGCTTTGTAGACTGGGCTGCCGGACTGTATTGTTCCAATTAGCCTGGATAAAAGAGCGTACCGAGGCTATTTGTGAATCCATCCGGGTGATAATATGGTGATAATTTTGTTCCAGGCTCAATCGCTAATCCCCGCTAATTCATGTTTCATTGCAAGAGACATACTTTCCCAAGCAGTGATAATTGCATCATCGAATGGGTCATCATCGCTATTGTTAATGCCATTGTTCGCATCCAGCCAAGCGATCGTTCGGCGAGCGCCTTCTTTGAAGGGAATAGTGTAACAGAAATCTAAATCTCGTTTTGCGTTTGAATTATCAAAGATATTCGGATATTGGAAATTAAACATGGAAATCCCGGCCTGTTTAGGAGCCAATTTATATAATAGCTGAGTAGGGATATGGACTAATTGGGGTTCGGGTGCATGCATTGTTTCCGCGATAATGCGATGATATCGGTTCCATGTAAGCCATTCCTCGCCAGTGGTATGGTAAGCGCGACCATAAGTCAGTGGGTTTCCACATGCAGTAAGGAAGGCCCTGGCAACATCATCTACATGGCACATTACCCATAAAGAATTCCCATCGCCATGTACGATAATTGGCTTGCCTTTTCGAATTCGATCAAGGTAGGTTGTTTTCCATCCAAAGGTATGGATGATTACTCCTCCTTCTCCATATGTAGCTGCAGGTCGAATTACCGTTGCCTTAAATGCGCCAGTATTATGTGCTTCCAGAAAGATATCCTCGCATTTGATTTTATTACGTGCATAATCGGTAATCCCATTACGGGGTTCTGACTCTGTATATGGCAGGCGGTTGGCTGGTTTACTGTAAACGTCGACAGTGCTGCAAA
>Ga0153916_10004893_pt1 | contig 10171 bp, 9 predicted proteins | sample Opewatmetagenome_FD_109642 | JGI IMG/M metagenome (GOLD analysis project Ga0153916, IMG submission 109642) | Freshwater wetland microbial communities from Ohio, USA - Open water 3 Core 3 Depth 4 metaG | ecosystem: Environmental > Aquatic > Freshwater > Wetlands | place: USA: Ohio, Lake Erie, Old...
TCCGAGAACGAAGTCGCGATCTTACTCAGGTAGTCGATGCTTCTTTTCTTCTCGGCGGTCATGATGTTATAGTAGCAAAAGTGGAGGGCGAACACTGAATGCAGAAAGTGGTTAGGGTCAACCACGTGCAACAGCTCCACTGGGATCTCGAGTGTTTTAGCAAAGGAGCGGGCATAAGGTAGGATACCTTCCGAAAGCTCGGACCCATCCAGCGCAACAAGCAGCCTGTTATACATTATCGTTGTCCTCCGAATTGGGGGCCTAGGTGTCACTTTTATTCAGCAACGGGGACGCAGTCCCCATCGTCCCGCCGATCAGAACCGGTTGGCCGACGGTTCTCAGTGCCTCCGGAATGGCGGGATGACCGGGACCGAAAGCGCGCGCGGCGCCTTTGCGATGGACAAATAGCCGCATCGTCTCGCCGTTCGGAGCGTGTTCCTCAACCGAGGAAAAAAGAAGCTTTTTTGAAAGTATCGACACCTCGAGACAATCGAAAATCTGCGCGACTACGCTCGTTTCATCGGCCATGGTGGCTGACTGGCGTTACCGTGCTGGCCTGAGGACCCTTTTCACCCAGCTCTTCAACAAAGTGCACCTCCGTGCCAATCTTGAGGCCGCTGAAGCCGGAATCTAACACGCTGTTTTTATGGAAATAGATCTCTCGTCCGTCGGCCGTATCAAGGAAACCGAAGCCCTCATCGGGAAAGAGCTTGGTGACGCGGGCGTGCGGTGAGCCCTCATGGAGTTTCAGAACGCCGCGTCGACGGCGGGCATAATCCTGAAGCTTGCGGCGCGCCGCGTCAAACGCATCCCGAATTGAAAGTTGGATTTCATCGTGCGCGGCGTATTTGCTCAGTTCCCGGCTCTCTTCTAGCTCGACATCCTCTGGCGCTTTTCGAAAGCGCGACGGCCTGTCGGTGACCAGTCTTGGTGCCCGTTTGATGACAAACTCGCCGCCCGGAACGGTTAAATCGATGCGCACATGATATAGTTTCCCTTTACGATGGTGCTGATGCGGTATCTCCACGAGCACTCGGCAACCCATGATCTCATCGCAGAACTCGTCCAGCTTTTGTGCTGCCTCGCGGATATGGGCCTCGACCACCTCAGACGGTGCCATGTTTTTGAACGTAATCTGTAATGGAATTTTAATGACCTTACCCTCCCTGTTTCGTGGTCAAATTTTTGGTGACCACCTCTAATGAGCTGCACATCCAATGCCAAAGAAGCTGGCGACGCTCCCATAGTCGATTGCGTGTTGCATGCTTCGCAACAATGGCGAGGAGCGACTGGAGTTTTGTCAAAAATAACAAGCGCCACCGATAGTGTGTCAAACACGCATAGAAAACGCTTCCTTTCTATAAGATGCGCCGGCACTAATTTTGCCCATGAAAAGAGCGACATAGTCGGCACGATTAATAACCGGCCAAACGACTCATGATGACATTTCGCGGAAATCGCCTTGAAAAAACCAAGCTGCCCCCAGCCACGGTGTGGCTGCTGGAAACATTGGCCGAGTCCAAAAGGAAGCAAGATCTCTATGACAAGCAACCGCGGCCGATCTTGAAGAATTTGCAGGAAATCGCGGTCATCGAGGGGGTCGAATCGTCCAACCGCATCGACGGAGTCACGGTCGAGCCCGAGCGATTACGGCTGTTGGTCCTTAGCGATGCACGTCCCAGCGACCGCTCCGAGGAAGAGATCATTGGTTATCGAAACGCGCTAAGCTGGGTTCATGGAAACCATGGAAAGGTTTCAATCAAGCCGGAGATATTGAGACGCCTGCACGCGCTTGCGCAAGAAGGGACCATTGGCGATGCGGGCGAGTGGAAGGAATCTCAAAACGAGATCGTAGAACTCGATCCTGAAGGCCGGCTGGAAGTGCGGTTTCGGCCGGTTGAGCCGGCCTTGGTGCCAGCCACCGTTGAAGAACTCTGTCTTGCCTACAACCGCAACATCGATCAATCAAAAATCCCACCGCTTCTGGCCGCCGCCTGTCTGGTCTTCGATTTTCTCTGTATCCACCCTTTCCGCGAGGCCAATGGCCGCGTATCGCGCCTGCTTACGTTGCTGACCCTTTACCATCTTGGACATAACGTAGGTCGATACATCAGCCTCGAACGGATTATCGAGCAGAAGAAAGAGAGCTACTACGAGGCGCTGCAAACGAGCTCCCTGGGCTGGCACGACGGCAGCCACGACATCATGCCATGGTTCCACTACTTTCTGTCCACGATTCACATCGCGTATCGTGAGTTCGAGGAGCGCGCCGTACAGTAGCGGTCCGTAAGCCAGAAGCTCTTTTAGCTCAAAGAGCATAGCGAATGGCGCATAGAGTTAAACGGCTCGCCCAAGAGTGAAATTGTGCATTCGAGCTCGGTGATTCCTTTTCTTATTCTTGCAAAAGTATTTCTTTTCGGGGGCAGAAAACAGGTTTGATTTATCTTCGCACGCAAGTTCAGCCTCCGGGAAGCACCTACAGAGTTCGTGAAAGCGAGAGCCTTCGGCACGACCAGTAGAGGAGCGCGATTATCGGTCTTGTAAAAAGCGCCGTTGAATCCTTCGCACTGTTGGCAAGAAAGATTTTGAGACGTCTCCAGAAAATTTTGTAATGACTGGACAAAAATAAAATATTTCACTGGCACGTTGTTTGCGCACCATTCGAAAGAGGTAGACAAAATCAAAAACATGAAGGAGGTAATGATAATGGCTCACAAAGCAAAGGAACGAGAAAGTAAGGCGGTAACGCCGTGGAGACCCTTTATGGATCTGACCCGGTGGGAAACGGAAATGGATCGGATGACGGAGGACTTTTTTGGCAGGAGAATGCGACCGTGGTGGCCTTCCCTCTGGTCACGAGGTGGTGATAGTGAGCTGATCGCACCCGTGGTCGACATCTACGAAGAGAAGGATGACATCGTCGTAAAGGCCGAACTGCCGGGTATGACTAAGGATGATATTGAAGTCGATATCTCCGATACCCGTCTGACTCTCAAAGGCGAGAAGAAAAAGGAGGAGAAAATCGAGGAGGAAGACTATTTCGCGTGCGAGCGCTCCTATGGTGCGTTTCACCGATCAGTGGAGCTGCCGAAAAACGTGCAGGCGGACAAGGTCAAAGGATCGTTTAAGAACGGAATCCTCGAAATAAGGCTGCCCAAGACCGAAGAGGCCAAGACCAAAGAGATCAAGGTGAAGATCGACTAAGCTGCCGACGCAACACGGGCGTAGGGCAACATGAACTGTCGCGGGAGGAGGCCATGTACAGCCGGCTGCTGATACCGATGGATGGCTCGAAACCGCGGAAGGTTCCGCCCTCCGCCCGCTCCTATTCCGACACGACGGGAAGGTGAAATAACCGGCGTGAGGTAAGGAACTAAGGAGCCAGTCAAAAATGTACCACAAGATTCTCCTCCCCCTCGACGGATCAAAATTGGCGGAGGGAGTTTTACCGTATGCCAAGTTTCTCGCCGGTAGTCTGCAGCTACCTATAAATTTGATGCATGTTAACGATCCGGAGACCGCTGCACCCTCTGCCTACGCGGTGCAAGGTGCCGATTACCTGAAAGCAGTGGCGGCTACGTTGCCAGCTTCTTTGACCGTGAATTGCTCCGTGGAAAACGGGAGAGCGGCCGAAGTGATTGTCGATAGCGCCTCGAGAGATACCAGTACATTGATAACTATGGCCACGCACGGGCGTTCCGGCGCCCAGCGCTGGCTATTAGGAAGCGTAGCTCAAAAAGTATTGCAGGCCTCGATTAATCCTCTGCTGCTCATTCGCCCGAACGAAGAGACCCGTCCCAGCGGTGAAGTGCAGCTTAGCACTGTTATACTTCCTTTGGATGGTTCTCACTTGGCCGAGAAAATCTTTCCCCATGTCGTTTACCTTGCGAACCGACTAAAACTAGAAGTCGTTCTGATCCGAACCTACACTCTTCCAACAACAGGCTATTTTATGGCAACCGGGGTTTCGCCCCCGGATATTGGAGGTATGGGAACAAAGATCAAAGAAGAAATAGCGGACTACTTGCAGGCTAAAGTAGAACAATTAGAGGCGGAGGGCATTGAGAAGGTATCTTTTGTGGCGGTGGAAGGAACGGGACCGGAGGAGATCATCGAGCTGGCAAGAAAAACAACTCACAACTTGGTAGCGATGTCTACGCACGGAAGATCCGGAATAGGTCGCTGGGTTCTCGGTAGCGTTACAGATCGCGTCGTGTGTTACTGCGGCGACCCCGTGTTGGTAATCCGCCCACCATCCTCTTTATAGGCAACAGTTCCAGAAGGGGGGTGGCCCGACCCTTCAAGATGTTTATTTGGTCTTTGGATGCCTATGTAAAGCGAGTCTTTCCGAGTTTCCTGTCGACCTTCCGAATGGGACAAGTCCCTGTCGCTGTGCCGATCCCGGCGCCCGCCGTTCTTGAGGATGCCCCTCGTTAACAATCAACGTGCGTCCTTCTAATTGTGTTCCATTGAGCGCTTCAATCGTCGGTTTCGTCGAAAACTATTTCGCCTGAAACAGACAAGCAGCTTCTGCTTGGTGAAGCTCAGTCTCGTCAGGCATTATTAATTCCTCGTGAGTACTGCCAAATTTCCTTCTGAGGAAAGACGTACCGCTCTTCCCTCCGAAACTACGGGTTCCGGCGTCACAAGATCGGGTGCGCCCAATTGGCGCAGCGTTTTTGACAAGCGATCGCTTGTTCCCCAATCTTTCCAGGTGACATCCCGGACCGGCAGGACTCGAAGGTTTTGACGGTTCTCATAAGAAAGGGTCTCTAGAACGCCTTTGGAAAAATTAAACGAGGGCAACTTTTGATAAACCCGTTCGATCACTCGCTGCTCGTCGGGCGTCCCGATCGCATCTTGGATGGGCTCGAAAGAGCGATACAGCTCGGGCGTCGCGCGCTTTATCGCCTGCAACAATGTTTTGCATGCGACAACTAAAACCAGCGTGTTCCACAAGGCTCCCTTCCTCATAATCGTCTTCGCTGCGTCCGCCGATGGTTTTTCTACAAACATCTCAACTGTTCTGCCCCCGTCGAGATCGGGATTGTCGATTCTTCCGCCGTAGAGGATGTAACCGTATTCCGGATCCGGCTCGTTCGGCTCCGTCCCCAAAAGAACGATGCGCGCGCCGTCCGATTCCACGATTCTGAACGCGCGCTCGACGTGCTGCATAAAGACATCTTCTTCAAGGATAAAATGATCCGAGGGAAAAACTGTAACGACTGCGGCAGGATCGCGCTTGTGAAGATGCATTAGCGGGAGCAGAATGCCGGGTCCGGTATCCTTGTTCTCGGGCTGAATGATGATGCACTCTTGTGGTCTCGAAGCAATCTGGCGGCGAACCTCGTCGAACTGAAGGTGTTCCTTCGTGATGACGACGAGGAGTTTCTGCGCTGGGATCAGCTTCTCGGCGCGGTGCAAGGTGTGCTCCAACATAGACCGTTTACCGATGAAGTTCAGGTATTGTTTGGGCAGATGGTCGGCACGCTTGCGGTAAACCAAGTCTCGCAGCCGCGTGCCATTCCCGCCTGACAAAATAATTCCCCAGCGATCAGCGGAGCTAGCTGGATCCTTTGGCCTTACGTTCATCATGATGATTCCTCCAATTGATTTCTTCTAGCCGCCGCAAAAGACCTCGAACATTACGAGCTTTTTAGCGGATCGAGCCGCGGACAGAAAGTCGCTGAAAGAACGATTATTGTGTCCGTTCTAGGACTACAAAAAGTTTGGTTACGGGGAGGTTACGAGGAAGGAAAGGGCTCAAAAGCAGGACGGAGTTGGCTAGTCTACAAGCTTGTTCTGCAAAGCGTAGCGGATCAGTTCTGCATTGGTTTCCATATTCATCTTCTCAAGCACGCGGGCACGGTAGGTGCTGACGGTTCTAACGCTTAGAAAAAGCTCTTTAGCAATCTCCTTGATCGCTTTTCCTACGGCGATCATGCTCATGACCTGATACTCACGGTCCGATAGGGCTTCATGCAAAGGTCTTGTTGTCTCGGATGCCAGCTGGAAAACTGCCTTTTCGGCCAGCGATTCGCTCACGTATTTTCCCCCGCTCAGGACTTTCCTTATGGCGCTAATCAAAACCTCGGGGGCTTTGTCTTTGGTTAAGTATCCCGCCGCTCCGGCTTTAAGTAGCCTCAAGGCCAGCTGATCTTCAGGATGAGCGCTCAATACCAGAACGGGAAGCTTGGGTCTTTCACGCCTTAATTCCTGCAAAACCTCCAGGCCTCCTTTTCCCGGCATGGTGATGTCGAGTACGACGACATCCCACCGTTGTTTTCTGGCAAGCTGGAGCGCTTTATGCCCGTTGTCGGCTTCTCCCACGAAATCCACATCGCTCTCCTTCGCCAGAGTTTCTTTCAACCCCGCGCGAAAAATTGGATGATCGTCGGCGATGAGAATTTTCATTTAAATGGCATCTCGTGCTATTTTGTTGGGATACTCACGCTCACGAGAGTGCCTCGCCCGGGCAGGCGGCTAACTTCTGTTTTTCCGCCAAAGGACAGAGCCCGCTCCCGCATGCCTAGCAACCCCATCGAGTGATGAGCGAAGATCATCTTCTCGTCGATGCCTTTCCCATTATCGCGCACCGCCAAAATCAAGATTCCAGCTTCACTCCTCAAATCGATGACCACTTTGGTTGCATTGGCATGGCGCGCGACATTGGTCAGCGCCTCTTGCAAGATCCGGAAAACCGCAGTGGATCGCTCGGGGTCTAAGGTGATTTCTTCGGTTGGTAGATGGGTCTCGCACAAGATCCCTGAGCGGTCTTGAAATTCGCCTGTTTGCCATTCAATGGCCGCAACCAAACCAATTTGATCCAGGACGACTGGTCGCAGCTCCGTGACGATTGTGTGGACACGAGCCAGAGTGCGGTCGATAAGCTCGGACATGGAGCTCAATTTCTCCAAAAATAAATTGCGGTCCGTGGCGGCGCGGTCTGGCAGCAGGGATAGATCCATCTTAAGCGCGATCAGAGTCCCGTTAAGCTCATCATGGAGCTCCCGGGCAAGTTGGGTCTTCTCTTCCTCGCGGCTCGCCTGCAAGCGAGCCGCCAAGGCCCGTAATTCCTCCCGCGATTTGCGTAGCGCTTCTTCGGCCTGCTTCTGTGCCGTCATGTCCCGGAAGACCACAACTAACCCGACGATCCCGCCATCCGACGCGATCGGCGAAGAGCTACAGACTACCGGGAAGAAAGTCCCGTCCTTTCGAATAAATACGTCCTCGTGATCCGATAAGACCGTCCCGCTCTGCAAGACTTGCAACCCGGCGCACTCGTCGGCGGGGAAGGGCCTGCCGTCGGGATGTTGGTAATGGGTCACGTCGTGCATCTTGCGGCCTATCAGTTCAGCACTCGACCAACCGAAGAGCCGCTCCGCAGCGGGGTTGATGTACGTCACCAGACCTCGGGTATCAAGGGTGTAAAGCCCCTCGCCCATATTGGCCATGACCGCCTGATTGAACTTTGACGTCTGGCTTTGCTGCGCCTCGCTCTTGCGGAGCGTTTCCGCGGCCCGTGCGCGCTCAGCAGCTTCTTTGAGCAGGGCTTCACTGACCTTTGTCAACTCGGCAGTGCGCTTCTGAAGCCGTACATTTAACTCCTTTTCAATCCGTTTGAGCTTGGTGATTTCGTCCCGGAGGGATTCATTGACTTTCTCCAACTCGGCCGTGCGGCTCTGAATCTGCCGTTTAATTATCCTCTGATTCCTGCGTAATTTATCGATCTTTGGGGTAATGGGGTTCTTGTTCATGATCGCCTCGATGCGCGGCCAACGCGCGAACACGCATATAAAAAAACTCCCTGTTCGGAGACTACCGATCTCAGATCTTTCCTTGTGATTTTAAGTAATCCAGCCGTCCGGCCAAGACCTCCACCAGACTGTCGCCCGCGATAGTCTCCGGCATCACTGGGGGGTTCCCTCCCAACTCCGCAATTTTTTCATTCACGTTCCTGAGGCTCCCACGAAGACGCTGGTACTCCTCGATGTACACCGACAGCGTGATCATCTGCTGATCAATTCCATCTAGACATTCGACGAGGGCCTCTTTTTGTTGCTGGAATGCGTTATCGAGGCATTCCAGTTGAGCGCGTCTAATTTGCTCATCCAATAAGCTAATTTTCTCATCGAGATTTTTTCTGATATCGACGAGCGCTTGAAACACGGCGTCGTAAGCTGGTTCTGTTTTCATGAGATGCTCATAGTAAAACCATGTGCAATCAATCCCCAAAATTCATATCGCATTAACGGCGTGATGCCCGTGTGGCTAGTACGCCCGGAACGAATTTCGTTACGCTACGTGAACGGCGATCGCGTTCCTTTCTTTGTCTTCCAGATTCTCATTATTGCAAACCATTTATCATAGCCACGAGCATTAATGCCAGAGTCACCGGCACATAGCATCACAATTTGGTGGCATCGTTCTTGTGTACACCAACATTGCATGGCATGACGCGTTGCTCGTCACGCATGTGTTCTGGCGGAGGTGCTTATGTACATTGTACTTCTTGTACTGTTGCTCGCACTCGGTGGGGTCGTGGTTTTCAATGGGGTCCAACGCTACAGACGGAAAACTCTTTTGGTCGGGTCCGCTATTCTGCTGCTCACGGGGCTGTTCTTCGGACTGCTGAGTTTCTGGGGCGAAATGCTTTGGTTCGAGGAGTTGGGCCAAAGCCAGCGGTTTTGGACTGCTGTCTTGGCGCAAGTCGGTTTCGCCGCGCTCGGTGCGCTTGTCGGTGGCCTCGGGGTCTTGATTCTGACGTTGCCAATTCCTGTTCAGACTCCGCTCGCACGCGTTTGGCCGGCACTCGCCGGCGCGCTGAGTGGCGCACTCTGGGGTTGTGGGAACTGGCAAATTATCTTGAAGTATATTTATGGGGTCTCGACGGAGATCCGTGATCCTATTCTCCAACGTGACACCGGCTTTTATCTCTTTACCCTGCCGTTTTACGACAGCCTCTACTGGGGTCTCTTATGGACTGCGGTGATTGCGCTGGCAGCCGCCGTGTACTTGGCGATACATACGCAAAGCTTCGATAAGCTTCTAAGCGTGTCATCCGTCAATTCATCCGAGTCCGGTGGGAGAATCTCGGCACATCGTTGCTTTTGGCTTCCCATGATGGCCATCGCCGGAGTCGTGGCGTGGGGACAGTATCTCAACATTTATCATCTCTTGTACTCTAAGTGGGGAGTGGTTAAGGGTGCGGGCTGGACCGACGTACATGTTCGTTTGCCGGCCTATCTGATCGCTGCCGCGGTCACTTTGCTTTTGGGTCTTTCGGCTCTCGTTCCAGCGGTTTACTACACACTCGCGCGGCGATTCCGGAGGCTCCCGCTTTTCACCGAGAATGGTGCGTTGATCGCGATCGTTGCTCCCTGGCTCGGTATCTTCACCATTTGGTTCCTGGCGAATGGCGTAGCGCCGATGCTGGTGCAATGGCTACGGGTACAGCCCAACGAAATTACTCTCGAAGCGCCTTATATCGCGCACAATATTGAGTTCACGCGGCGCGGTTTTAAGCTTCATAACGTCGAAGCAAGGGAGTTTGCCGTCTCGCCGAGTCTTACAAAAGAGACCTTGAGCAATAATCAATACCTTTTGTCCGAGGTGCGCCTGTGGGATTGGCGCGCTCTCGAGGCCGTGTACAAACAATTTCAGGAGATCCGCCTGTACTACGAATTCTCTGATGTGGATGTCGATCGCTATCTCACAGCTCGTGGGTATCGGCAGGTCATGGTCTCAGCGCGGGAGATGAAGCTGGCCAACTTGCCGGCGGACAGCCAGACGTTTGTGAACCTGCGCTTCAAGTATACCCACGGATATGGAATCACAATGGCGCCGGTCAGCGACTTTACCGCCGATGGGCTGCCCAACCTCTTGATCAAAGACATTCCGCCGCGAACCGATGACGAAAAACTCCGGGTCGCACAGCCGCAAATTTATTACGGCGAGCTGACGGACTCGCATGTCTTCGTCAACACCAGCGAGCCGGAGTTTGACTATCCTAGGGGTGATGAAAACGCGTACGTAAATTATTCGGGGTCTGGCGGCGTGCGGATTACCAATCTGTGGCGTAAGTTTCTCTTTGGCTGGAAGTTTGACGGTACTCGGTTTCTGCTCTCGACCTATCCGACCTCTGACAGCCGCGTGCTCTTTCGCCGAGAAA
>Ga0153916_10004894_pt1 | contig 10171 bp, 12 predicted proteins | sample Opewatmetagenome_FD_109642 | JGI IMG/M metagenome (GOLD analysis project Ga0153916, IMG submission 109642) | Freshwater wetland microbial communities from Ohio, USA - Open water 3 Core 3 Depth 4 metaG | ecosystem: Environmental > Aquatic > Freshwater > Wetlands | place: USA: Ohio, Lake Erie...
CGCGGACCTCTCCGGCGTGGCGCGGATCGCCGCGATCTCGGGCGTCATCATCTCGGTCTCGGCCGTGTGCGGGACGATCTCGGCCAGCGTGGCCGGGCGGCTCGCTCAGCGCTGGCCGATCGCACGGCTGCTGCTGCTCGGCTGCGTCGCGGGCGGGATTCCGTGCGCCCTGATGGCGTGGGCCGACACGTGGGTCCTGCTCCTCGTCCTGCGCTGTCTCGTCGGGTTCTCGTTGGGCGGCGCGGTGACCTTGGCCTACTCGCTGGGCGGGCACCTTGCCCCGAGTGAGACCCGCGGCGCCGCCTTCGGGTGGCTCGCGCTGGGCGTGCAGGTCGGCACGGCGCTCAGCCCGCTGGCCACCGGGGGCCTGGCGGCGCTGAGCCTGCCCGGGGCCTTCGTCTTCGACGGCGCGCTGGCCTGGGTTGCCGCCGCGCTCCTGCTGTACGCGGGGAGCGATCTGGTCAGTCGGCGTCTCTAGCAGACGGTGGCGAAAAGTCCGGGCGGCTCAAAAAGGTCCAGATGCGAGGCGGCGCCCGAAGGCCGCAGGCGAGGCGCACTTCCTGTACGTTACGCTCACGGCCGAGGGCGCCAACGAAGCAGATGGACCTTCTTCAGCCGCCCGGTCAGGGCCGCATGCCGTGCGAAGAAGGGCCCGGGCGGCGGAGCGGGGCCGCGAGCTCGGCGAAGTCGCAGAGCAGCGGCCGCGTGTCGCGGGGGTCGATGATCTCCTCGATCCAGAACGTCTCCGCGGAGCGGAACGGCGAACGGAGCTTGTTGAGCCGCGCCGCGATCTCCGCCATCTTCTTCCCGCGGTCGGGCGCCGCGTCGATGTCGGCGCGGTAGGCCGCCTCGATCCCGCCCTCGAGGGGCAGCGAGCCCCAGCGGCCCGACGGCCACGCGAAGCGCGTGCAGAAGCGCCGGCCGTTTCGATGCGCAGCCCCCGCAACACCAAAAAGGTTCCGCACGATCACCGAGCACCAGGGCACGGTCGTCTGCCACATAGCCGACATCGCCCGCACGCCCTGCTTGATCGTCCCCGTGCGCTCGGCCTCGAGGCCGATGAGGAAGCCCGGGCAGTCCGCGAGGTACACCACCGGCAGGTGGAAGGTCTGCGCCGTGTCCACGAACCGCTCGACCTTCTGGCAGGTGTCGGCCGTCCACGTGCCGCCGTAGTGGGTCGGGTCGCTCGCCATGACGGCCACCGGCCAGCCGTCCAACCGGGCGAGCCCCGTGATGATCGCGCGGCCGTAGAGCGGCGCGATCTCGAAGAACGAGCCGCGGTCCACCACTGCCTCGACGATCGGGCGCATGCGGTACGTCTTGCGGATGTCGCGCGGGATCGCGCCGAAGAGCCAGTCTTCGCGGCGGTTCGGGTCATCCGTGCGGGGCCCGCGCGGCGGCAGGTCGTCGATCGACGACGGCAGGTAGGAGAGGAAGCGCCGCGCGCGCGCGAAGGCCTCCTCCTCCGTGTCGACGGCGTCGTCGACGCCGCCGGCCTTGAGCTGGATTTCCCAGCCGCCGAGCTCCATCTTGGTCAGCTTCTGGCCGATACGCTCGACGACGGGCGGCCCCGCGACGAAGAGCGCGGACGTGCTCTTGACCATGACCGAATAGTGGGCTGCGGCCAGGTGCGCGGCGCCGAGCCCCGCCACGGAGCCGAGGCCGAGCGCCACGCGGGGCACGATGGCCATGTTGTCCACCACGATCTCCCAGCCGTCGACACCGGGGACGTTGGCGCGCCCCGTGGTCTCGATCGTCTTGACCGAGCCGCCGCCGCCTGATCCTTCGACGAACCGGATGAGCGGCAGCCGAAGCTCCTGGGCCATCCGCTCGCACATGATGTGCTTGCCCTTGATGGTCGCGTCGGCCGAGCCGCCGCGCACGGTGAAGTCGTCCCCGCCGACGACGACAGGCCGGCCGTCCACCCTGGCGCGGCCGAAGATGAAGTTGGACGGGGTAAGGCTCTCGAGCTCGTTGTCCGCGTCGTACGCCGCCGTGCCCGCGATCTTGCCCACCTCGTGGAAGGTGTCCGGGTCGACCAGCCGCGCGATGCGCTCACGGATGGTCAGGCGTCCCTCGTCGTGCTGGCGCTTGACGCGCTCGGGGCCGCCGAGCCGCTCGGCGAAGGCCTCGCGCCGCCGCAGCTCGTCGAGCTCGGGTTGCCAGTCGTCAGCCACGCGTCTGACCTTTCACGGTCACGTATGATAGTTCAAGATCGGCTCACGCGTCCCGCTTTGTGCGCGGTAGACTTGGCCGCATGCGTGGCGCGACGAAGCGGCGGGTGCGGCTCTTCGTGCCGATCCTGCTCGCGGGAACGCTGGTCGGGGTTGCCTATGGCGGGCTCATCAACGTCGCCGTCGGCGACAGTGGGCTCACCGGGAGCCTCGTGGGAGCGGTCACCGGCGGGACGATCACGATGGTGATCGCCTCGATAGAGATATTTTGGCTGCCGAGCCGCCGGGGTCTCGCCCTCCAGCAGTTTCCGTTCCTGGTGACGTTCTGCGTGAAATGGCTCGTCTACGGGACGGTGATCACGGCCGTCAATTTCGGCGGCTTGGGCGGGCGGGTGCTCGGTGTCTTCACCGGCGAACCGCCGGCGGCGAACTCAACGGCGTCGCTGTCCGTCCTCTTCTCGTTCGTGGTGGCCTTTGGCTTCCTGTTCGTTCTCGAGGTCAGCACCATAGTCGGGCGCCGCACCCTGCGCAACATCGTGCTCGGGCGCTACCACCGGCCGCGGTTCGAGGAGCGATTCTTCCTCTTCGTCGACATCGCGGGCTCGACGGCGCTGGCCGAGCGGATCGGCCCTGCCGCCGTCCACCGCTTTCTGAACCGCGTGTTCCGTCTTGCCTCGGATCCCATCGACGACTACGGCGGCGAGATCTACCAGTATGTCGGCGACGAGATGGTGGTGACGTGGACGGTCGCCGAGGGGCGGGAAGGCGCGCGCCCGATCGCCTGCCTCTTCGCGATCAGGGCGGCCCTCGACAAGACGGCGCCGAAGTTCGAGCGCGAGTTCGGGGTCGCGCCGGGCCTCCGGGCCGCGCTCCACGCGGGTCCTGTGATCAGCGGCGAGATCGGCGGCAGCAAGCGCGACATCGTCTTTCACGGCGACGTGATGAATACGGCCGCCCGCCTCGAGCAGGCGACCCGCGACCTCGATCGGCGCTTCCTCGTCTCGGCCGACGCGCTCGGCCGCCTCGCGGGCACGGAGCGATACGCGCTCGAGGCCCTCGGGCCCCAGGCGCTGCGCGGCCGCGCGGCGCCCGTCGAGGTCTACTCTTGCGCGGAGGGGCACGCACGCGTGTGACCGCGCGGCTCGGATTGCCCCCGCTCCCGCTGTCCTGCTACTCTACCCGCGTGATGGAGGACGAGCGGCGGCCCACTGATTCTGAGGTCTCTGCCGGCGCGGTCCGGCGGCTGGTCCAGGCCCTCCGCGAGCACCTGACTCTGTCGCGCTTCCATGCCATCGTCGGGATCATTGCAGGCTTCGTTTCCATCAGCGTCGGACTCTATACGTATCTCCACTTTTCCAGGCCGGGATCGCCCGTGGTCGGCGAGATCGTGGCAATTGTGCAGGACGCTCGAACGGGCAAGCCAGTCACGGACGCGACGGTGGAAATCCTGACCCTCAAGGACGCGGTGGTGACTACGCTGACCTCAGGGGCCGAGGGGCAGGCCCACGGGAGGCTCAAGGAGGGCACCTACCGCCTCCGGGTCATTCACCCTCACTTCGTAGCCGAAGCGCGTCAGGTGCAGATCGTCGCAGGACAGACATCGGAGGTACGCTTGAAGCTCGTCCAGCCAGGCCCGAAGACCGGTCCGCTCGACGAGGCCGTGGGGGCCGTCAGGAAGATCTTCAAGTGAAGCTCCGTGGAGGGGGTCGGCATGTCGACGACTGAGACGTTCGAGATCACCAAGACCGAGGGCGAGTGGCGAAAGCTCCTGACTCCCGAGCAGTTCCGTGTCCTGCGCAAGCATGGGACGGAGCGTGCCGGCTCGAGCCCGCTGGACAAGGAATACGGCCGGGGCACCTTCGCGTGCGCCGGCTGTGATCTGCCCCTCTTTGCGTCGGAGACGAAGTACGACAGCCGCACGGGGTGGCCCAGCTTCTGGGCGCCGATCGAGGGGGCTGTCCGGAACTCGACGGATCGAAGCTTCTTCACCGTGCGCACCGAGGTGCACTGCCGCCGCTGTGGGGGGCACCTGGGCCACGTGTTCGAGGATGGCCCCGAGCCGACGGGCCTTCGGTACTGCATGAACGGCGCCGCCCTGCAGTTCAGACAGGCCTGAGCTGGAGAGGGTGTGCAGGGGTTCCGCAACTGGACGACCTCTCCGGCGTACGCAAGCCCCGGCATCGGTTGCCGATCGGCCCGATCGTCTCTATCATGGAGCGCTCTGGAGCAGATGCGTCGGTCGCGGTCGGGGACGGCCGCCCACCCCTTACCCGAGGAGGCAGCATGGGAGCGCGCGCCGAGGAACTGGCGAGAAAGTTCGACGAGTCGTGCCGCGAGATGAACAGGGTCGTCGAGAGCCTGAGCGATGCAGACTGGAAGAAGGTGACGTCGGCCGAGAAGTGGCCCGTCGGAGTGGTGGCCCACCATGTCGCCGAGGGGCTCGCGGGGATCGGCGAACTTGTCCACCGTGTGGCCAAGGCGCAGCCCTTGCCCGGCCTGACGATGGAGATGATCCACGCGGGCAACGCCAAGCACGCGAAGGAGCAGGCCAATGTCACCAAGGCGGTCACGCTCGCGCTCTTGAAGGCGAACGGGGAGAAGAGCAGCGCCCTCGTCCGCGGGCTCAGCGACGCCGAGCTCGACCGCGCCGCGAGCGTGCTCGCCGGCATGCCGGCCATGACGGCCGCGCAGGCGATCGAGGGGATCCTGATCAACCACGTGCGCGAGCACCTGGGCAGCATCCGGGCCACCACCGGCGCGAGGTAGCGCCGCGCGCGCCGTGCGCGTGAGCATCGTGACGCCCAACACCGGCCCGCTCCTGGGCCTGGTCCACTACGTCACTTTGGGGCCGGAGTCGGCGCCTCCGCTGGTGCTCCCCCACGGCCTGACCAGCCATGCCCGCAGCCGGGACGCCCTCGCGCGGCCTGCCGTCCACGACGGAAGCCCGTCCTGAGCCCCGAGGAGGGTATTCGCGAGATGACGTCATCCAACAGGGTCGCGATCGTGACGGGCGCCGGCACCGGCATCGGCAAGCATGCCGCGCTGGCGCTCCTGCATGAGGGTTACGCCGTCGCCCTCGCGGGACGCCGCAAGGATCTCCTGGAAGCGACGGCCGGGGAGGCGACGGCGAGGGAGGGAAAGTCCACCGACTCGCGCGCACTCGTCGTGCCGACCGACGTCAGCGATCCCGCGTCAGTCCGGGCGCTTTTCGCCAGGACGAAGGAGGCCTTCGGCCGGCTCGATCTGCTGTTCAACAACGCGGGCATCGGCGCGCCACCCGTGCCGCTCGAAGACCTGCCGTACGAGCAGTGGAAGGCCGTGGTCGACATCAACTTGACCGGCGCCTTCCTGTGCACGCAGGAGGCCTTCAAGTTGATGAAGGGCCAGCAGCCCCGCGGGGGACGCATCATCAATAATGGCTCCATCTCGGCGCACGCTCCGAGGCCGAACTCGGTCGCGTATACGGCGACGAAGCACGCGATGACGGGCCTGACCAAGTCAACCTCCCTTGACGGGCGGAAGTACGACATCGCGTGCGGCCAGATCGACATCGGCAATGCCGCGACGGAGTTGACCGCGAGGATGAGCACTGGCGTGCTGCAGGCCAACGGATCCGTCGAGGTCGAGCCGACGATGGACGTCCAGCACGTGGCGCGGTCGGTCGTGTACATGGCGAGCCTCCCGCTGGACGCCAACGTACAGTTCCTGACCGTCATGGCGACCAAGATGCCCTTCCTCGGCCGCGGGTGATCCTGTGCTACATTACCTTGCGCTGCACCAGGAGTGAGTGCTCTCAACCCGTCGACCGGAGGCGATGTACTCTCTCGAGACGTCCTGTGCGATCCAGGTGCGCGCGCAATCGGGCGGGGGCGAGCTGATCCCGGTGCCCAAGGAGATCATCGAGAGCGCCTACGGGCAAGGACATGGCGGGCGCGAGACCAGCGCCGGGGAGGGGCGCCTTGGTGTGGCCGGGGCTGCTTCGGCGCCTCGATCGCCGCGATCCGTCGTACCGGACCTGAGGGGCGGGGCTGTCGAGGACGGCGGCAGGCAGCGGTCCACTCATACCGGGGACGGGATGATCGAGCGCGAAATCCGCGAGAGAATCCACGAGCTGATGGAGGCCGGCGCGCTCCCGACGACCTTGGCCGACGGCTCCCTCGTGAGCGAGAGCGGACGGGGCGTTCCGGCCCAGGTCCACGTGGGCACGGTCGATCTGGAGTCGTGTGCCATCTGCGGGGAGCCGGGCCCCCAGCTCTCCTACTACTATCCGGGCGGCTGGGTCCTGTGCTTCCATGCGCACTGTGACCTGCTCTGGCAGGAGGAACGAGCCCGATGAAAAGCCCGACGATCGGCGTGCTGCACCCGGGAGACATGGGCTCCACCGTAGCAGCCTCGGCCCGCGCCAACGGTTTGCGCGTGCTCTGGGCCTCCGAGGAGCGAAGCCCGCAGACCCGGGAGCGTGCGGCCGCGGCCGGGCTCGAGGACGCCAAGACGCTTGCATCGCTCTGCGCCGCCAGTGATGTGATTCTCTCGGTCTGCCCGCCGCATTCGGCCCTCGACCTTGCGCGCCTGGTGGCGGCTCATGGCTTCTCTGGCATCTACGTGGATGCGAATGCCGTCTCTCCCGGGACCGCGGGGGACATCGGCCGGGTGATCGAGCACGGGGGCGCGACCTTCGTGGACGGCGGAATCATCGGCCCTCCCGCCCGCGCCCTCGGCACCACGCGTCTGTATCTTTCGGGCGAGCAGGCCGGGGGCATCGCCCGCCTGTTCGCTCAGGGGCCCCTCGAGGCCATCCCGATGGCCGGCAAACCCGGTGCGGCCTCCGCGCTGAAGATGGCCTATGCTGCGTACACGAAGGGCACGGCGGCGCTCCTCGTGAGCATCCGGGCGCTGGCAATCCGGGCCGGCGTGGATCAGGCGTTGCTGGGCGAGTGGGCACTGAGCCAGAAGGACCTCGCCGCCCGCTCCGAGCGCGCCGCCGGCGAGACGGCGCGCAAGGCGTGGCGCTTCACGGGCGAGATGACGGAGATCGCGGCGACGTTCGATGACGCCGGGCTGCCCGACGGCTTCTTTCGGGCCGCGGGGGAGATCTACGAAGCTCTCGCCGGCCACAAGGACGCGCCCGACATGCCCTCGATGGCTGAAGTCGCGAAGGCGCTGGCGGGACGGCCTCGCGACTGACCGTGGACGGGGGAGCGAACGTGCCGTTCTTCGTTTCCCAGATCGCGCGCCCCTACCAGACGTTCGGCCGGCCCGACGTCGAGCGGGTCGCATGACGCTCACGGTCCTCACACCCGGCTTGGAGATCGCCTACGAGGCGCACGGCGATCCGCGAGGCTTTCCCGTCGTCCTTCTGCACGGGTTCCCCGACGATGTGCGGGCCTGGGACGGGGTGGCTCCGGCGCTCGCCGCCGCGGGCTGTCGCGTCCTCGTGCCCTACCTGCGCGGCTACGGACCGACCCGCTTCCTCGACGCCGCGGCGCCGCGCATGGCCCAGCAGGCGGCGATCGGCCAGGACCTGCTCGACTTCCTCGACGCCCTCGCGCTGCCGCGCGTCGCGCTGGCCGGCTACGACTGGGGTGGTCGGGCGGCGTGCATCGCCGCGATCGTGGCCCCGGGCCGGGTGCGCGCGCTGGTGACCATCGGCGGGTACAACGTGCAGAACACGTCGGCGCAGTCGCGCCCCGCGCCCGCGGCGCAGGAGCGGGCCTACTGGTACCAGTGGTACTTCAACACGGAGCGCGGCCGCCGGGGACTCGAGCAGAATCGGCGCGAGATCTGCCGGCTCCTGTGGCGCGAATGGTCGCCGAGCTGGCGCTTCGACGACGCCACCTTCGACCGCACGGCGCAGTCTTTCGACAGCCCCGACTTCGTCGAGGTGGTGATCCACTCCTACCGCCACCGGCACGGCAACGCGCCCGGCGAGGCGCGCTTCGACCCGCTCGAGAGACACCTCGCGGAGCGGCCCCCGATCACCGTGCCGACCACGGTGTTGCACGGGGCCGAGGACACGGTGACCCCGGTGCGGCAGTCCGAGCGCCACATGCCGCTCTTCCCGGCCGGCACCTCGCGCCTGGTCGTGTCGGGCGGCGGCCACTTCCTGCCGCGCGAGCAGCCGGCGGCGGTCACGGAGGCGATGCTGGCGCTGCTGGCGCGGACGGCGTAGGCGCGGCCCGTGCGAGGCAGACGCTCGGAAACCGGGGTTTTGAGTTAGACTGCTAGCTACCCAGAGAGCAGTGAAGCGGGGAGCACTCCAGCCCGTGTGCCAGCCGGGCCTGTCCATCCGTCGATGCCGCCATGAGGGCCTTTGATATGAGCATTTCAGTTGAGTAGACGATCTCGCCACTCGCGCCGGCCGGGAGGTCACCCGCCAGGCGTGTCGCGCGGGCCGGGGCCGTCGCGGATGCCGCCGCCGGCCGCCGCGACGTCGGGCTTCGAGAGCCTCACCGCGGTCCAGCCCTACGAGCGGCTGAAGCTCGAGACCACGGCGTCCGAGCTGTCCATGCGCGCGATGGACCTGATCACGCCCATCGGCCGCGGCCAGCGCGGGCTCATCGTCGCCGCGCCCAGGACGGGCAAGACGATGATCCTCCAGGGGATCGCCAAGGCGGTCCTCGCCAATCACCCCGAGGTGGCCGTCATCATCCTGCTCGTGGACGAGCGCCCCGAGGAGGTGACGGATTTCCGGATGACCATCGGCAAGGCGGCGGAGATCGTCGCCTCGAGCAACGACAACCCCTACCGCCGGCACATCGAGGTGACCGAGCAGGTCCTCGAGAAGGCCAAGCGCCTCGTGCTCGAGAAGCGCGACGTGCTCGTCCTCTTCGACTCCCTCACGCGCATGACGCGAGCCTACAACAACGAGCTGAGCTCCCGCGGGCGCACCATGTCCGGGGGAATCGACAGCCGCGCCTTCCAGATGCCGCGAGCCTTCTTCGGCGCCGCCCGCAAGCTCGAGGAGGGCGGGTCGCTCACGATCATCGGGACGGTCCTGGTCGAGACGGGCTCTCGGATGGACGACATCATCTTCGAGGAGTTCAAGGGCACCGGGAACATGGAGCTCCACCTCACCCGGGAGCTGGCCGACCGCCGCATCTTCCCGGCCATCGACATCCTCCGCTCCGGCACCCGCCGCGAGGAGCTCCTCTTCACCGAGGACGAGCTGAAGAAGATCCATCTCCTTCGCCGAGCCCTCTCCGGCACCAAGCCGGTGCAGGCCATGGAGGCCATGCTCGAGCGCCTCCGCCTCACCGCGAACAACGCGGAGTTCCTGAAGTCCCTCGGGTAGGGCTCCGCCGCTCAGGGCAGGCGGGCCCTGACCTTCTTGACGAGCTCCTCGTACGACGACCTCTTGATGACGGAGTCGAACTGCGAGCGGAAATTCCGCACGAGGCTGGTGCGCTCCACCAGCACGTCGGAGATCATCCATCGGGTGCCCTGCCATGCCATCCGGTAGTCCACGTCCACCGCCCAGCTCGGGTTGAGGGTGACCCGCGTGCGCACGATCGTGTCGTCGCCGTCGGGCGATTCCTCCGTGTAGGCGACGTTCTCCGTGCCGTACCGCTCGATCTTCCCGAGAAACGCGCGCTCCAGCAGCTCGCGGAAGAGTGGGATGAACTCCTCGCGCTCGTCGGCCGTCCGCGCCTCCCAGTGGCGTCCGAGGGCCCGCTTGGACATGGCGGTCCAGTCGAAGATGCGATCGGTGATGGCCCGGACGGCCTGGCGCCGGTCGGCGGTCCTGGATGCGGTTCGCAGGGCCGGGTCCTCGATGGTGGCGATGACCCGGTCGATCTCGGGCTTGAGCTGGTCGGTCGCCGGGCCGGCGAACGCGTCGGCCACCGTTCCCAGCAGCAGCGCGAGCACCGCGCCCTTGATACATACGCGATACCGCATGCCTTCTCCTTTGTGTAAGCGTTGAGCTGGGCCCCAGAGACCCGCGACAAGAAGGGCCCCGACAGAACGGAGGCTCCATGGTCGCGCCGAATCCACTTGGC
>Ga0153916_10004895_pt1 | contig 10170 bp, 7 predicted proteins | sample Opewatmetagenome_FD_109642 | JGI IMG/M metagenome (GOLD analysis project Ga0153916, IMG submission 109642) | Freshwater wetland microbial communities from Ohio, USA - Open water 3 Core 3 Depth 4 metaG | ecosystem: Environmental > Aquatic > Freshwater > Wetlands | place: USA: Ohio, Lake Erie, Old...
GAGCGCGCCCGGCCGGAGGCGTGGGACGCGCTCGCGCGGAAGGACGAGGCGGCGCTCGCCGCGCTCGCCCGCAGGGGACGCGGATCGCGCCCCGCGCGCGCGGCGCTGCCCGAGCTCGCCACGCTCTACGGCGACCGCGCGCTCGCCAGGGCGCGTGTCCTCGCCCGTGCCGCCCCCGGCGCGGCGGCGGCGCTCGCCGAGGTCGAGGCGGCGATCCGGATCGCGCGGCGGCGCAGGGCGGGGCCCTTCGCCGTGGACCTCGGCGAGATCCGGGGGCTCGGCTACTACACCGGCATCACCTTCGCCGGCTACGCACCCGGCGCCGGGAGCTCCGTCGCGAACGGCGGGCGGTACGACGGCCTGCTCGCCCGGTTCGGACGGCCCGGGCCGGCGATCGGCTTCGCCGTCGACCTCGAGTTCGCGACGCAGGCGCTGGAGCGCGCGAGCGGCCGCGGGCGCGGGCGCGCTCGGGTGGCGAAGCCCGGCTCCGTCTCTCCTCGCTAGCGGACCACGCCCCGCCCTGGTATGGTCCGGCACCTGCGCCGCCGCGCCCGCCCGCGTTCCCGGGGCGGCTGATCCTTCGATTCCGGCCGTGCCTCGCGAGGCTTCGCCGCCGAGCAGAGGAGAGGGGCCAGGGGAGTCTCGAGCATGCCGAACGTGGTCGTCGTCGGAGCCCAGTGGGGCGACGAGGGCAAGGGAAAGATCGTCGATCTCCTCACCGAGGACGCGGACGTCGTCGTCCGCTTCCAGGGCGGCAACAACGCCGGCCACACGCTCGTGGTCGGCGGCGAGAAGACGGTCCTCCACCTCATCCCGGCGGGCATCCTCCACCCGGGCAAGTTCTGCGTCATCGGCAACGGCGTCGTCGCCGACCCGTCCGTGCTGGTGATGGAGATCGACCGGCTGAAGGCGAAGGGCGCCTTCCAGGACGACGGCCAGCTCGTCGTCTCGCTCGACGCGCACGTGATCATGCCGTGGCACAAGGCCATCGACATCGCCCGGGAGCAGGCGGCGGGCGAGGGGAAGATCGGCACCACCGGCCGCGGCATCGGCCCGACCTACGAGGACAAGGTCGCCCGCCGGGGGATCCGCATCCGCGATCTCGTCGACGAGGCCCGGCTCGCGCGAAAGGTGAAGGAGCGCCTCCCCGCGGCCCGCGAGGAGCTGCGCCGCCTCGGCGACGCCTCGCCGGGGCTCGACGAGGCGGGCATCGTGAAGCAGTACGCCGAGCTCGGCCGCCGGATCGCGCGGTACGCGACGGACGCCTCGCTCTGGCTCCACCGGGCGCTCGGCGCGGGGAAGAAGCTCCTCTTCGAGGGCGCCCAGGGGACGATGCTCGACGTCGACCACGGGACCTACCCGTTCGTCACGAGCTCGAACACGGTCGCCGGGAACGCGGTGGTCGGCTGCGGCCTCGGTCCCACCGCGGTGGACTACGTGCTCGGCATCTCGAAGGCGTACTCCACCCGCGTCGGCGGCGGCCCGTACCCCACCGAGCTCAAGGACGAGGTGGGCGAGCGCCTGCGCAAGATCGGCGGCGAGTTCGGCGCGACCACCGGCCGCCCGCGCCGCACCGGCTGGCTCGACGCCCTCGCGCTCCGCTACGCCGCCCGCGTGAACGGGCTCTCCGGCATCGCCCTGACCAAGCTCGACGTCCTCACCGGGTTCGAGAAGGTGAAGATCGCGGTCCGCTACGAGCTGGACGGCAAGACGCTCGACGAGATGCCGTCCGATCTCGAGGCGCTCGAGCGGGCCCGCGCGGTCTACGAGGAGCTGCCGGGCTGGCAGGAGAAGGTGGACGACCTGCGCACCTGGAACGACCTGCCCCCCCATGCGCGCGCGTACGTGAAGCGCGTGGAGGAGCTCGTGGGGGTGAAGGTGATCGGCGTCTCGGTCGGCGCCGACCGCGGGCAGACCATCCTCCGCGAGAACCCGTTCCAGGGCTGACCGAGGGGTGCGTCCCTCCGGCACGGGCTGAGCGAGGCGGACGGGCCTGTCGTATCATCCTCGTCCCATGCACGCCCTCCCGCTCGCCCTTCTGCTCGCGGCCGCGCCGCCCGCCGGTGGCGAGGAGCCGAGGCCGGCCGTCGCCCCGGTGCCGGTCTCCTCGCCCTCGCCGCCCCCGCGCCCCGCCGTCGCGCCGCCCGCGCTGATCCGCCCCGACGCGTCGGCCCCGGCCGCTGCGGCCGCCGCTCCCGCGGCGACCCCCGGCTCCACGCCGCCGCTCTCGCGCGCGGCGATCGAGAAGATCGGTCTGGGCGACCGGGCCTTCCTCGACCGCGACTACCGGAACGCGCTGTTCGCGTACATGGACGCCGCCTACCTCGCGCCCGGGAACCCCGCTCCCCACGTCAAGCTCGGCCGCACCTACCTCGCGCTCCGCTATCCGGCGCGCGCCGTGGAGCAGGCGGAGAAGGCGCTCGCGATCGATCCGGCGAACGCGGAGGCGAGGAAGCTCATCGAGGAGGCGAAGAACGGGAGCCGCGCCCCGGTGCCCGCGAGCCCCGCCGCTCCGCAGGCGGCGGCGCCCGCCAGCCCGCCGGCGGCTCGCGTCTACCGGTTCGTTCCCGATCCCCAGCCGCCGCAGCCCGCCGCCCCCCCCGCCCGGGCGCAGCCGGCGGCGCCGGAGGCCGCCCCTCGCGACGAGGTCCCCGCCGCGGCGCCCGCGACCCCGGCGCCCGAGGCCCCTGCGCCTCCCCGGCGGACGGTGGCGGCCACCGACCCCGCTCCGCCGGCGGCGGCGCCGACCCAGGGCCAGACCGCGGCCCAGCGCTACCGCGCGGCGCTCGACCTCCTCCAGAACCGGGAGTTCGAGAAGGCGATCGCGGTCCTCACCGACGCGGTGGCGATAGACCCGCGCCTCGCGGTGGCCTTCTCGGCGCGCGCGAGCGCCCAGTTCGGGCTCGGCCGCTACCGGGACGCCGCCGCGGACTACCGGACCGCCCTCACCCTCGACGCGAAGCTCGGGACCCCGCTGTACGGCCTCGCCGAGTGCTATCGCGTGCTCGGCGAGTCCAAGAACGCGGCGGAGATGTACCGCCGCTACGCCGACAGCCAGGCCTCCGACGTGCGCGAGGACCTCCGCGGGATCGCCGCGAAGCGGGCGCAGGAGCTCCGGTAGCGAGGACCGAACCGGCCGGAGCGCTTCGATCCCGGGCCCGGGCGCGCCCTACGGCGGCCCGGGCCGCCCCTTCCTCACGAGGCCGCGAACGCCAGGGCGGCGGCGGAGAGGGCGAGGAGCGCCGCCGCGGCGAGGTGCCCGGGGGCCCGCCCTCCGGGCGGGGCACCTTCCGGGACGGGGGAAGGGGCGGGCGGCGGAGGCGCGGCGTCCTCGAGCACCAGGACCGTCTCGCCGATCGCCAGCTCGTCGTCGCACCGGAGCGGCCACGGGCGCCGGTCCACGCGCACGCCGTTCACCCGGAGCCCGTTCTTCGACCGGAGGTCCTCGACCGTGGCGCCTCCGGGCCCGAGGCGCAGGCGGGCGTGGACCCGCGAGGCCTGCGGGTCCGCGAGGCGGATGGTGGCGGCACGGCCCCGTCCCAGCGTCTGCTCCGGGCCGAGCGGATGCCGCTCGCCCGCCGCGGGGCCGGTGAGCACGACCAGGCGCGGACCCGCGATCGGCACCTCTCCCGCGGCCGCGTCGCGCAGCAGCGCTGCGGCGGCGGCGCGGGTGGCGCCGTCCGGGGTGCCCGCCTTCTCGAGGGCGACGGCCGCGCCCTGGAGCTCCGCGCGCTCTCCGGCGCGCAGGAGCCGGCGGCGCCCGGGCGCGAGGGGGTGCCCGGCCACGCGCACGCCCGCGGCACCCGCCTCGACCACGATCCCGGCGGCCACGGGGACGAGCAGCACCGCCGCGGGCGCGGCGCCGGAGAGGAAGAGCCCGTCGGCGTGCGACCCGCCTGCGGTCGCGGCCTGCGAGAGCGCGCGCCTCTCGGGCGCGGCACCGGTGGCGTGAAGGACGACCTCGTGGCGCACGGCCGGCGGTGATTCATGCGCCGTACCCTCCGGGAAGTCGTGCGGGCGACCGGGGTTGGCGCGCTTCGCGCCCACGCCGGGGTCCGCGGGGCGGACCCGCGGGCCGCGGGCCGGAGTCACGGGACGTCCGGGGCGACGCCCTGGGAGCCGCCGTCGTCGATGGCCACCGCGCCCTGCCGCGGGCGCTCGGAGAGGATCGCCAGGAGGTCGAGGGCGGACCCGGCCGACACGCGGCGCACGCGCCGCCCGTCCGAGAGGAAGCGGACCGCCCCCTCGTCCGTCCGGAGCACCTCCGCACCGGCGGCACGCCAGCGCGCGAGCGCCTCCTCGTGGGGGAAACCGAAGTGGTTCGTGGCGGAGAGGCTCACCACGGCCCAGCGTGGGCGTGCGGCGGCGACGAGGGCCGGCCCGGAGGAGGTGCGGCTTCCGTGGTGCGGCACCTTCACGACGTCGGCGCGGAGCCCGCCCCGGGCCACCGCGGCGGCCTCGCCCGCGCCCTCGAGGTCGCCCGGGAACAGGAAGGCGGTCTCGCCGTAGGCGACGCGGAGGACGAGCGAGCCGTCGTTGGTCGTGAAGGTCTCGCGCGGCCCCCCCAGGACCTCGAACGACACGCCGGCCCGCTCCCAGCGGTCGCCGGGTGAGAGCGCCCGGGGCCGGAGCCGCGCCAGCACCTCACGCGCCTCGCCGGCGCCCCCGTCGCCGTTCGAGAAGGTCCGATCGACGGGGAACGCGTCCGCCACGGCGGCGAGGCCGAGGACGTGGTCCGGGTGCGGATGAGAGACGAAGACCGCGGCGAGCCGGCGGACGCCGAGATCGCGGAGGAGGGGGACGACGTCGCGGGCGCCCGGGTCGGCCCCGCCGTCCGGAGCGCCCCCGCCGTCCACCAGCACCGCCGAGCCGTCCGGCAGCCGCAGGAGCGCGGAGTCTCCCTGGCCGACCGAGACGAACACCACCTCGAGGCCGCCGCGCACGCGGGCGGCCCACGCCCGGAGCGGGCCGGGCAGGAGCAGGCACGCGGCCGCGGCGCCGGCGGCGAGGAGCCGGACCGGGCCGCGGAGCCTCGTCGCGAGGAGGGCCGCCGCCGCGAACCCGGCCGCGCCGCAGAAGCCCGGTGACGCGAGGCCGAGGACGGACCCGCGCGGCGCCGCGGCCGCGTCGGAGAGCGCGATCAGCGCGGTCGCGAGGGGGCGCGCCGCGAGGAGGAACGGGGCGGCGAGGGGCGGCCAGGCCGCCGCGGCGACCGCTGCGAGCGACGCGACGGCGGTGAGCGCCGAGCCCAAGGGTACGCCCGCGACGTTGGCGAGCACGCCGAGCACGGGGAGCTGGCGGAAGTGGACCGCGAGCACCGGGGCCGTGGCGAGGGAGGCGGCGATGGTCGCGCAGGCCCCCGAGAGCAGCGGCTCGAGGAGGCGGGCGCGCCGGGAGCCCGGCCGCGGCGGCGGGAGGGGGAGCGCGCGGCGGAGCGGGCCGGCCCAGAGCACGAGCCCCGCCACCGCGGCGAACGAGAGCTGGAGCGAGACGTCGAGCGCGCCCCCGGGATCGGCGCCGAGGAGCACGAGGACGGCGAGGGCGAGCACGTTGGCGGCGCTCGCCTCGCGGTCGAGGAGCGCGCCCCCGAACGCGACCGCCGCCGCGACGGCGGCCCTGAGCACCGGCACGCCGCCGCCCGTGGCGAGGGCGTACAGGAGCGCGGCGGGGAGCGCGAGCGCCGCCGCCAGCCGGCGCGGGTCCGCCCGCTCGGCCACGAGCTCGACGCGCAGCAGGAGCGCCCGGAGGAGGCGCTCCAGGCCGAACGCGACCACCACGAGGTGGAGGCCCGAGACGGCGAGCACGTGGGCGAGCCCGCTCCGCGCGAAGGACGCCGTCGTTTCGGGCAGGAGGGCGGCGCGGTCGCCGGTTCCGATGGCGCGCACGAGCCCGGCCTCGGCCGGCGGCAGCGCGGCGCCCGCCGCGGCGGCGAAGCGCTCGCGCCCGCGCTCGAGCCAGGCGAGCGGGCTCGGCGGCCCGATCCGCACCGGAGGCCCCGCGCCGAACGCCTGCAGCCCGATCCCGCTCGCGGCGAGCCTCGCCGCCGGATCGCGGCCGCCCGGGTTGCGCGCCCCAGCCGGCGCTCGCAGCGAGGCCTCCAGGCGAACGCGATCCCCGAGGGCGAGCGGCCAGGGCGGCGGGGGAGCCACCGCGTCGAGGAGGCGGCCGTCGGGCGTGCGCAGCCGGAAGCGGACCCGGTCGTCGAGGCGGTCCGGCACGGAGGCGAGCCGCCCCTCGAGGACCACGGGTCCCGAGGGTGGCTCCTCGCGCGGAGCGCGCTCGGCCGAGGCGATGAGCCAGCCGGCGCACGCGAACGCGAGGGGGGCGAGGGGTGGGGATACGACCAGGGGAAGACCCGCGGCTGCGGCGGGATGGGAGGGAACCCCCTCGGCTGCCACCGCGATCCCGGCGATGAGTCCCAGGGCGGGCCCCAACAGAGGGTGGCGGCCGGTCATCCTCCCGGCCCTTCAGACCCATTCTGGTCACCGGGAGCAACCGAAATTTCCCGAGTGTTATTGATTGCGTGGGGGATCTGTGCTAATCTCCCCCGATCGAGCTCCCGCCCCGACATCGACCGTACCGGTCGGCCCTCGGGAAGTCGCAGGGAGCGGAGGAAGGAATGTCCGTCATTCAGGTTACTCAGGCGTCCCCGAATTTCAAGGTCGGGGACAAGGCTGTCTATCCCGGCCAGGGCGTCGGCGAGGTCATGGGCATCGAGCACAAGGAGGTGGCCGGTCAGCGCCAGTCCTTCTACGTGCTCCGCATCCTCGAGAACGGGATGAAGATCATGATCCCGATGAACAAGGTCGGGTCCGTCGGCCTGCGCGAGATCATCGGCGAGAAGGACGTCCGCAGGGTCTACAACATCCTTCGCGAGAAGGAGGTCTCGGTCGACTCGACGACCTGGAACCGCCGCTACCGGGAGTACATGGACAAGATCAAGACCGGCAGCGTGTTCGAGATCGCCGAGGTGCTCCGCGATCTGTACCTCCTCCGCTCCGACAAGGACCTCTCCTTCGGCGAGCGGAAGATGCTCGACACCGCGCGGTCCCTGCTCATCAAGGAGCTCGCCATCGCGAAGGAGTGCCACGAGGACGACGTCGAGCAGGACCTGAAGAAGATCTTCAACTGCTGACCGTCCGCGCCGGCCGCGCGCCGGCGCGGAGTCGATGCGACCGCCGCACGGACGACCGTCCGCGCGGCGTTCGCGTCTCGAAGCCGCCCGGGGCGGCCTGGCGTGAGGCGACGGCACCGGCGCAGGCGGAAGCAGGAGCGGTGCCAGCGCGGGAGATGGGCGCATGATCCGCGGGGAGCGCGTGACGGGGATCCTGGCGGCGGGCGGCTCCGGGCTGCGCGCCGGGGTGGCGAAGCAGTGGCTCGCGCTGGGCGGCGAGACCGTGCTGCGGCGAGCCGCGCGCGTCCTCGCGGACTGCCCGCTCGTGGACGAGGTGGTCGCGGTCGTGCCGCGGGGCGAGGAGGAGCGCGGCCTCGCGGAGCTCGACGGCCTCGGCAAGCCGACCCGGGCGGTGGCGGGGGGGCCCGCGCGGGCGGACTCGGTGCGGAACGGCCTCGCCGCGGCGGCCGGCGCCGAGGTCGTCCTCATCCACGACGCGGCCCGGCCCTTCGCGACCGCCGGCCTCGCGGGGCGCGTCGCCGAGGCGGCCGCCCGGGACGGCGCGGCGCTCGCGGCCGTGAGGGTCACGGACACGGTGAAGCGCGCCGGCGACGCCGCGGCGGACCGGGTGGCCGAGACGCTCGATCGGAAGGTGCTCTGGCTCGCGCAGACGCCCCAGGGCTTCCGGCGCGACCTGCTCGTCCGCGCCTACCAGGCGGCCGGTGCGGAGGCCTCCCGCGCGACGGACGAGTGCGCGCTCGTCGAGCGGCTGGGCGCGCCGGTGACGCTCGTGCCCGGCGAGCCGGGGAACTTCAAGATCACCGGTCCGGAGGACGTCGAGCGCGCGCGCGCCGCCCTCGAGTCCCCCGTGGCCGTGGGCCTCGGCTACGACACGCACCGCTTCGCCCCCGGGCGCAAGCTCGTCCTCGGCGGCGTCGAGTTCGAGGGCGACGGGCTCCTCGGCCACTCCGACGCCGACGCCTGCGCTCACGCCATCGGCGACGCCGTGCTCGGCGCCGTGGGGCTCGGGGACATCGGCCGCCACTTCCCGGACACGGATCCGCGCTGGAAGGGGATCTCTTCCCTGGTGATCCTCCGCGAGATCGCGCGCCTGGCCGCGGAGCGCGGGTGGCGCGTCGGGAACTGCGACGTGACGCTCGCGGCGAAGCGGCCCAAGATCGCCCCGCGCGCCGGGGAGATGTGCGCCCGGCTCGCGGAGGCGCTCGGCGTCTCGGCCGCGCAGGTGAACGTCAAGGCGACCACGGGGGAGGGCATGGGCTTCGTCGGGCGCGAGGAGGGGATCGCGGCGCACGCGGTCGCGCTGCTCGTCAGGGTGGCCCGGTGACGGGACGCGCCCCCGAGGACGCCTTCTTCGCGCGGGGCGAGGCCGCGCCGCCGCGCCGCCGCGAGCCCGCGCTCCTCGCGCGGAACCCGGTGTTCGCGGTGCTCGTGCTCGCCGCCTCGGCGTGGCTGCTGTGGGACCTCTCACCCGACGTCGCGTACTTCCTGTCCTCCCGCGAGCCCGTCGACCTCGGCGGCCCCGGCGCCTACCACCTCGAGCGCGCCCGCGAGAACCGGCTCGCGCAGATCCGCGGCGAGCTGGTCGATGCGGTGCCCGCCCTGGAGTCGCCCTCCGGGACGCCCCGCACCGTCGGCCGGATCGCCGGGACGAGCCTCGTGGTGGACCGACCCGGCCGCGGCGGCCCGCCGGTGTTCGAGGGGCGCCTCCTTCCCCCGAAGGCCCGGCGCGACTACGGCGAGGTCGTCGCGGCGCTGCGCGCCCGCGGCGCCGCGATCGGGGAGGCCTGGGCGGTCCTGCGGGACGGCGAGCGGCCCCGGACGAGGTGGCTCCCCGTCGCCGCCTCCACGCTCCTCGCCGCGCTCGCCCTCGTCAACCTGCGCGCGCTCGTGAAGCGCCTCACCGCCCGGGACGGCCCCTGAATGCCCATCGTCATCCACGACACGCTCGCCGGCGCCAAGAGGGAGCTCGTCCCCCTCGAGCCCGGGAAGATCCGCTTCTACGCCTGCGGCCCGACGGTCTACGACTTCTCGCACGTCGGCCACGCGCGGAGCTACGTGGTCTGGGACGTGGTGGTGCGGCACCTCCGGGCGCGCGGCTACGCGGTGAAGTACGTCCGGAACTTCACCGACGTGGACGACAAGATCATCAAGCGGGCGAACGAGCGCGGGGAGGATCCGGTCGCGCTGGCGGACCGCTTCGCGCGCGCCTACGACGAGGACATGGACGCGCTCGGGAACCTCCGCCCCGACGCCGCGCCGAAGGTCTCGGACCACGTCCCGCAGATCGTGGCGATGATCGCGACGCTCGTCGAGAAGGGGTTCGCCTATCCCGCGGGCGGGGACGTGTACTACTCGGTGCGGAAGTTCCCCGAGTACGGCCGCCTCGCGAGGCGCAACCTCGACGATCTCCTCTCCGGCGCGCGCGTCGAGCCGGGCGAGGCGAAGCGGGACCCGCTCGACTTCGCGCTCTGGAAGGCGGCGAAGCCGGGAGAGCCGGCCTGGGACTCGCCCTGGGGCAAGGGCCGCCCGGGCTGGCACATCGAGTGCTCCGCCATGACCGTCGCGCACCTCGGCGTCCCCATCGACCTGCACGGGGGCGGGAAGGATCTCGTCTTCCCGCACCACACCAACGAGATCGCGCAGTCGGTCGCGGCGGTGGGCGACGGCACCACCGCCGAGAGCTTCTCGCGCCACTGGATGCACCACGGGTTCGTCGAGATCGACTCCGAGAAGATGTCGAAGTCGCTCGGGAACTTCTTCACCATCCGCGAGGTGCTCGCGAAGTTCGACCCGGAGGTGATGCGGCTCTTCCTCCTCGGCACCCACTACCGGAACCCCATCAACTACTCGGACGTCATCCTCCAGGAGGCGGAGCGGCGGCTCCGCTACCTCTACAGGACGCTGGAGAGGGCGGATCGGCTCGCTGCCGGCGCCCCGGCGGCGGGAGTGGGGGGCTGGGTCGAGCAGGCGCTCGGCGCGCTCGACGACGACTTCAACGCGCCCCAGGTCCTCGCCATCCTCGCCGAGGTCTTCAC
>Ga0153916_10004896_pt1 | contig 10170 bp, 3 predicted proteins | sample Opewatmetagenome_FD_109642 | JGI IMG/M metagenome (GOLD analysis project Ga0153916, IMG submission 109642) | Freshwater wetland microbial communities from Ohio, USA - Open water 3 Core 3 Depth 4 metaG | ecosystem: Environmental > Aquatic > Freshwater > Wetlands | place: USA: Ohio, Lake Erie, Old...
GGCAATTAGCTCAACAAAAGGTTTTCGAAACCTGCAAGGCGTTGCACCGGCTCGGAGTGAAAACGGCCGTGGAGGTTTATTCGGGCGGCCTCAAAAAGACTCTTAACGGCTACGTGCGCAACGGAGACGTCGATCTCGTTATCATGCGTCCTCGAGTTGAGCTCCAGATCATGAGATCGATCAAGAAGATCTTCACGCGCTGGAGCGGGCTTAAACGGCCGTCGGTTCCGCCCGTGTTGCTACTCCATCCCGGGACTTGACGTGATTCCCAGGACACGCGGCTAACCTTGTATCTTACAGATTTTCCCGCCAGCCTCTCGGGCGGGACACGGCGTCCGGCGGATTTTGTCCCTGAAGCTGCACTCGGCCGGCTCGTTCGGTATATCGACAGATGCTTCGGTCGCGTCGAATTTCCATCCGTGATACTGCCCCATCGGCCGGTCTGATCCAGTGGGCAAAGCAACCGTTTTGTTCTCTAGAGATCATGGGAACCTCCCTTGAAGTTGCCGGTGATCCACACCTGGTTGGGAACGTCGTTGAAGGTGGCGGAGCGCCGAATCGCGAGGTCTACATCCATAGCAAGTGTTATCGAACGCGGTCCGATGTCGGCGTGTGTGATACCCATAGCCCGATGGTGAGACTCTTCGACGCACCCGTGCTTTGCCAAAGCGAAGGACCGGCGTAATTCTTTTTATCCCCTGGCACACTCCACTCGTCCGCGGGGTAACCTTTTGATTACCATCAGGTAGCACGAGGTGAGATAAAGGTTACCCCGGTTTAGATCTTTCACTCTCCGGCCGACGTTCTCAAAGGTCATTTTAGTCAACAATTCAATATGTTCATCGAGATCTCCACGCGGTAACTCCGTGCTGGCGCGTTCATTGCTCTTCTTTCAGGTAAACGCCAAGAAGGAGGAAAAGGCCATGAGTAAGAAAATATTGGTACCACTGGGACAGAATGATCGGACCGAGGAGATAATCCCTTGCGTCGAGAAAGTGGCCCGGCCCGGGATGACCGTTGTCTTTCTCGTATCCTACCCGGTTGATGGCTTTCGTTGGCCAGAAAAAGAGTTCGGGATGAGGGCCGCTTCCGAAGCGGTAAAACTGGCAAGCTATTACTCCTGGGAAGAGAACCTGGAAAGAGCAAAGAGAAAGGTTTCTCGTGCCACCGAGGCTTTCCGCCCCAAAGGCGTCGAAGTCGCCGTGGACGTATACTGCGGCAGCCTTAAGAAGGCGGTGCGGTATCACACGCTCAACGGCGATGTCCATTTGATTATGACAAGCGCGGGAATTGGGGAGTGGATTGCAAGATTTCTCGACGGCACTGTCTCCATCTTCCAATTGTTCAAGCGCCCCACTTTCTCGCCGGTGCTGCTGATCCAACCGCCTACACTCCTTTGAGTGATCACGAGAGGCGCGAGGTGCGTGATCGTTGTTTATCATGAAAAGGACCAAACATATGCCGAAGGTAAAGGTAGTCTCAGACCCGGTAAGGCGGCAGGGTTGGATGATTCCCGTAATGAGAAAACTGCAAAGGGTGTCGGAGAGGTTTTTTCTGGTTGGCCTGGCGGTAGCCCTTCGGAAAAAATTAGAAGGCTACGCGATCTCGGGCGAAGTCGATGTTGACACCGACGTTCATGGTCGGGTAGGCTCTCGCTCTAGACCCCACAACCTAGTAGCGTTTTTTCGGCCTTCATCTCGGATTTAATCGACCGGAGCTCTAACGAAGAACCCAGGAGCCCAGATGCAGAGATTCGGGGCCAAAAAAAAGAAAAAGAGTCCGCCCGCTACCGAACTGAGCCGGCTCAAAGAGGAGTTGCGCCGAGTTGCCGAACAACTTCAGGTGCGTGAGCGAGAGCTTGCCGACGTGGTAGAGCAGCAGACCGCCACGGGTGAGATTCTTCGCGTCATCGCCAGCTCGCCTACAGACCTGCAACCCGTGCTGGACACGGTGGCGGAAACTGCCGCTCGGCTTTGTGAAGCAACAGATGCCGTGATCTTTCGTATGAACGGCAACTATTCTCAGGTCGTGGCGGCATATGGCACGATGCCGATTGCCGCGCCGGGACGGAATCTCATTACCCGCGGTACGGTAGCGACCCGGGCAATGCACGATGGCCGGACCATTCATATTCGCGACCTCGCCACAGAAGTTGATAGCGAGTTCCCAGACGCTGAGGCGATTCAGAAAATTGCCGGCACTCGGACTGCGCTCGCGGCGCCGCTAATGCGAGAGGATGGTCCCATCGGGGCTATATTGATTCGCAGGACCGAGGTCCGGCCTTTTTCAGACAAACAGATAGCTCTTCTCAAGACCTTCGCAGATCAGGCGGTAATCGCCATCGAGAACGTGCGGCTGTTCCAAGAACTCAAAGAGGCGTTGGAACAACAAACAGCGACAAGTGAAATCTTGGGCGTTATTGCCAGCTCTCCTACGGACATCCAACCGGTATTGGATGTGGTCGCAGCCACGGCCGCCCGACTGTGCGAGGCGACTGACGCGCAGATTCGCCTCGTTGAAGGTGAAGGTACAAGATTAGTGGCGTCGTTCGGAACGCTCCCAGCTCCGGAATTTATGCCTACCAGTCGGAAAACACCTGCCACGCGTGCAATTATTGAGCGTCAAGCAGTCCATGTTCATGACCTGCGCGTTGCAGAAAGCGAGTTTCCGGACAGCCAGGAATTCTCGCAACGCTTTGGCACAAGAACCTATCTTGGCGTACCGATGCTCCGGGAAGGAATTGCGATCGGGAGTATCAATATCAGGCGGACTGAAGTCCGTCCGTTTACAGATAAGCAAATTGCACTTCTTAAAACTTTCGCCGATCAAGCGGTGATCGCGATTGAGAACGTGAGGCTATTTAAAGAATTGCAGGAGCGCAACGCAGAGTTGCGCGAGGCCCTGGAGCATCAGACGGCAACGGCCGAGGTGCTCGGCATCATCAGCCGCTCACCCACGGACGTGCAGCCGGTCCTCGATGCCATCGTCGAGAGCGCGGCCCGGGTTTGTGGAATTGATGACGTGGCGCTGCGACTCCGCGAGAGGAACATGATGGTTCCGCGGGCTCATTTCGGTCCCATACCCATCAGCCGAGTTGAGATCAGTATTGATGAACCACAGTATCGCTGGGTGCGCGAGCACGGCACGTTCCACGTTCCGGATGTGCGCGAGCGGAACGATTTGCAACGCGGGGTTGTAGGCAACTGGCGCACCATCTTGTCCGTTCCCCTTCGTCAACAAGGCGAACTCATCGGATCGCTGAACGCGCGTCGCATCGAGGTGCGCCCCTTTACCCCGGCGCAGATCAAGCTGCTAGAGACGTTTGCCGACCAAGCCGTCATTGCCATCGAGAACGTACGGCTGTTCCAGGAACTCAAGGAATTATTGGAACAGCAGACGGCGACGAGTGAGATACTGGGTGTCATCGCCAGCTCGCCGACGGATATTCCGCCGGTGTTAGATGTCATCGCGGAGAATGCCACTCGGGTATGCGGCTCATACGACGCGATGATTAGACTCGTCCAAGGAGATTCCCTCCACGTGGTAGCCCACCACGGACCTGTCCCCCCTGGAGTGCTGGACCGACCGATTGACCGTACGTCCGTCAATGGTCGAGCAGTGATCGACCGTCAAATAATCCACATCGACGACCTGCTTGCTTTGGCGGATACAGAGTTTCCAGGCGCCCGAGCGGATCAACAACGATTGGGCCTCCGAACCGTGCTCGCCGCCCCGTTACTACGCGAAGGTGTCCCCATCGGGGCAATTATGATCCGGCGAACTGAGGTCAGGCCCTTTTCAGAAAAGCAGATCGCCCTGCTCAAGACTTTCGCCGATCAGTCCGTGATCGCGATCGAGAACGTCCGACTGTTCAAGGAACTTCAGGAGCGCAATGCAGAATTGCGCGAGGCCCTGGAGCATCAGACGGCGACGGCTGAGGTGCTCGGCATCATCAGCCGCTCGCCGACGGACGTGCAGCCGGTCCTCGACGCCATTGTCGAGAGCGCCGCCCGGGTTTGCGGGATTGATGACGTGGTGCTGCGACTCCGCGACGGGAACACTTTGGTTGCGCGGGCTCATTTTGGTCCCATACCCGTTGCCCGCCGCGAGATCAGTATTGATGAGGCACGGAATCGCTGGACACGCGAGCATGGCACGCTCCACATTCCCGACGTCCGTGACCAGAACCAAGCCCAAATGGGTTTCCAAATAGCGCCTCTCGGCAACTTCCGCACCTTCTTGGCCGCTCCTCTTCGTCAGCAAGAAGAATTTATTGGATCACTGAACGCACGCCGGACGGAGGTGCGACCTTTCACCCCGGTTCAGATCAAGCTCCTCGAAACCTTCGCTGATCAGGCGGTCATCGCTATCGAGAACGTGCGGTTGTTCCAAGAACTAGAGGCGCGGAACCGTGACCTCACCGAAGCGTTGGAACAACAGACAGCGACTAGTGAGATCCTGCGGGTCATCGCCAGCTCGCCCACAGACATTCAACCGGTGCTTGATGTGGTAGCGGAAAATGCCGCGCGGCTTTGCGACGCGAAAGATGCCTTAATTTATCGTGTCGATGGCGATGTTTTTCAACCAGTGGCGATTTGTGGATCAATCCCGATTCGGTCGACTCCGCTGCCGGTCACTCGGGGCTCAACGGCTGGTCGCGCCGTGGTCGACCGGCGAACGGTTCATATCCATGACATCGAGGCCGAATCCGAAACCGATTTCCCAGATATCGATAAGACGGGAAGTCGGGGTGGAAGCCGCGCCAGAACGAGACTCGCGGTGCCATTATTGCGCGAAGGTGTTGCCCTCGGCGCGATCCTCGTCCGACGAATGGAGGTTCGGCCCTTCGCGGACAGGCAAGTGGCGCTCCTACAGACCTTCGCCGACCAAGCGGTCATCGCCATCGAAAACGTCAGGCTGTTCCGGGAATTGCAGGAGCGCAACCACGATCTCACCGAAGCCTTGGAGCAGCAAACGGCCACAAGTGAGATTCTGCGCGTCATCGCCAGCTCGCCGACCGATTTGCAGCCAGTGCTGGATGCCGTAGCAGAAAGCGCCGCACGATTATGTGACGGTTCGAGCGCGTTTATTCAACGCGTTGACGGTGACGCCATGAGGCGAGTCGCGGCATATCCGTATCCAGCACCTCTGATAGGGGAAGAAACAGTTATAGATCGCAACAGGATTTCTGGTCGGGCTATTATCGATAGGCAAACTGTCCACGTCCACGACGTAGCCAGAGAAGTGCAAAGCGAATTCCCCGGAGGCAAAAATATTCAACCAGTGACTGGTACTCGCTCCGCCTTGGCAACGCCGTTGCTGCGAGAGGGAGTAGCGATCGGCGTCATTTTTGTCCGCCGGAAAGAGGTCCATCCCTTCACTGAGAAACAGATCGCGCTTCTCAAAACCTTCGCTGATCAAGCCGTGATTGCCATCGAGAACGTGCGGTTGTTCCAAGAGTTGCAGGCAAAGAACCGCGACCTCACTGAAGCGTTGGAGCAGCAGACCGCGACGAGTGAGGTGCTGCGTGTTATAGCCAGCTCGCCTACTGAGCTTCAACCGGTGCTCGATACCGTAATCGCAAATGCCGTGACGTTAGCGGGCGCCAACCATGGTCATATCCGGCAACTTGATGGTGAGGTTCTGCGGTTGGCCGCTCACTATAACGAAAACCCACAGGTTATTGCGATCCTACAGGCCACTCCAATCAGTGTTTCCCACAGTTTGGCCGGCCGTGCTTTTCATGAGGGAAAACCGATCCAGAGCGTTGCGTCTCAGGAAGAGCCCGGTCTCAGCCGTAACTGGTCGGCGGTGGGGGCACGGAGCCTCCTAGCTGTGCCGCTTTTGAGAAAGGGAACGCCAATCGGAAACATCCTAATTTGGCGTGACTTTGTCGAGCCATTCACTGAACGACAGATTGACCTAGTTAAAACCTTCGCCGACCAGGCCGTGATCGCCATTGAGAACGTGAGGCTATTTAAGGAATTGCAGGAGCGCAACGCAGAATTGCGTGAGGCCCTGGAGCATCAGACGGCTACGGCCGAGGTGCTCGGCATTATCAGCCGCTCGCCCACGGACGTGCAGCCGGTCCTCGACGCCATCGTCGAGAGCGCCGGGCGCGTCTGTGGGATCGATGATTTAGTGCTTCACATTCAGGAAGGCGGCCGTCTCGTTTCGCGGGCTCATTTGGGTCCCATACCTGTGCCAACCAGCCGCGCCGACATCAGCATGGATGATTTACAGTTTCGCTGGATACGAGAGCATGGCACGCTTCACATTCCCGACGTCAGTGAGCAGAATGACTTTCAAATCATGAATATCAGCGGCTGGCGGACCTTCTTGTCGGTTCCTCTTCGTCAGCAAGAGGAACTCATCGGGGGACTGACTGCACGTCGCATCGAGATGCGCCCCTTCACGCCAGCGCAGATCAAGCTTCTTGAAACGTTCGCCGACCAGGCGGTCATAGCGATCGAGAACGTGCGACTGTTCCAAGAACTCAAAGAGTCACTGGAGCAGCAGACTGCGACGAGTGAAATTCTTGGAGTGATCGCCAGCTCACCGACGGATATCCAGCCGGTGCTTGATGTAGTCGTCGAGAATGCCGCGCGACTTTGCGCCGCTTCCGACGCACAAATTTGGCGCGTAGAAGAAGACAGGCTTTGGCGGGTCGCCTCCCATGGATCAATGCCTGTCGTCGCGGCTACTGAAGGCCGTCCCATAATTCGCACGATCAGTACGGGCAGAGCGATCATCGACCGCGAGACTGTTCATATTCATGACATTGCTACTCCGGAAGCCCAAGTTGAATTTCTAGACTCCTGGCCCTTTGCCAAGGAGACCGGTGACCGTACTCATTTGGTGACACCGTTACTGCGTGAAGGTATGGCGATTGGGGTGATCATGATCCGTAGGACGGAGGTCCGTCCTTTTACCGAGAAGCAGATCGCTGTGTTGAAATCCTTCGCGGATCAGGCGGTCATCGCCATCGAGAATGTGCGGCTGTTCAAGGAGATCCAGGAGCGCAACGCAGAATTGCGTGAGGCCCTGGAGCATCAGACGGCTACGGCCGAGGTGCTCGGCATCATTAGCCGCTCGCCCACGGACGTGCAGCCGGTCCTCGACGCCATCGTCGAGAGCGCCGCACGAGTTTGTGGGATTGATGACGTACATCTACGGCTTCGTGCGGGAAATGTCATGATTTCGCGGGCCCATTTTGGCCCCATACACCATGGCCCGGTCGAGGTTAGCGTTGATGCGCCACTGGTCCGTTCGGTGCGGGAGCGAGGCACGCTTCACATTCCCGATGTTCGCGCTCAGAACGAGATCCAATTAATAGATCCGGGTCCCCTGCGAACTTTTTTAACTGTTCCTCTTCGTCAGCAGGAGGAAGTTATCGGAGCGTTGGTCGCGCGTCGCACCGAGGTTCGTCCCTTCACCCCTACGCAGATCAAGCTCCTCGAAACCTTTGCTGATCAAGCGGTGATTGCTATTGAAAACGTCCGGTTGTTCCAAGAGCTCAAGGAGTCTCTAGAGCAGCAGACGGCGACGAGTGAAATCTTGGGCGTCATCGCTAGCTCTCCGACTGATTTGCAGCCGGTACTCGATGCTGTAGCAGAATCTGCCGCGCGCCTGTGCGACGCAAATGATTCTCATATTCGGCTCGTCGATGGCGTTCGCCTTCGTCTGGTAGCCTCTTGCGGGCTTATTTCGCTACCGGACGAATACAACCCGATTGATCGAGACTGGCCAACTGGTCGGGCCGTAATCGACCGGCAAACAGTGCACGTGAATGATCTCGCAGCAGAGGTTGATACCGAGTTTGGGGGCACCAAGACGACCCAGGCGCGAACTGGCACTCGGACAGTGCTTGTCACGCCGTTGCTGCGCGAGGGTGTTGCGATTGGAGCGATTGCGATCCGCCGAAAAGAGGTCCGTCCATTTTCGGAAAAGCAAATCGCCCTTCTAAAAACCTTCGCCGACCAGGCCGTGATCGCCATCGAGAACGTCAGGCTGTTCAAGGAATTGGAGCAACGTAACCGCGACCTGACTGAAGCATTGGACCAGCAGACCGCGACCAGCGAAGTATTGAAAGTCATAAGCCGCTCGACATTTGATCTGCAGCCCGTTTTGGAAACACTGATTGAGAACGCGACCAGGCTGTGCGGGGCCAATTCGGGATTCATCTTCAGGGCGGATGGCGAGTTGCTGCGGCCGGCGGTCGCCTACAATGTGCCACAGGAATTCAGGGATTTCCTTGAGCGAAACCCGATCCAGCCGGGGCGAGGGACCACCGTAGGACGGGTCGCCTTTGAGCGGCGGGTGGTTCACATCCCTGACATCATGGCTGACCCGGAATACCAATTCCCGGAGGCGGTGAGCATAGGAAGGGGCCGCACGACCTTGGGCGTTCCGATGCTCAGGGAGGGTGCCCTTATTGGGGTCATTCTGATCCGCAGGACGGAAGAAGTCCGGCCGTTCTCCGACAAGCAGATCGAGCTTGTGACCACCTTCGCCGATCAGGCAGTCATCGCTATCGAGAATGTTCGCTTGCTCCAAGAATTGCAGGATAAGAACCGTGATCTCACGGAGGCCCTGGAGCAGCAAACCGCCACGAGCGAGATCTTAGGCGTCATTGCTAGCTCGCCGACAGACATCCAGCCTGTGCTGGATACTGTGGCAGCGAATGCTGCGCGGCTATGTGATGCAAGTGACGCGGTAGTCTTTCGTATTAATGGTGACGTTCTTCAGCCAGTGGCGATATATGGGCCGATCCCGGCAGTACCGAATCCGATCAGCCGGGGCTCTACAAGCGGCCGGGCCGTAATTGACCGGCGGACGATTCACATTCCTGACCTGATTGCCGAGTCAGAAGAAGAGTTTCCGGTTAGCAAGGCCTTTCACCGACAAATGGGCGATCGGACGACACTTGCCACCCCATTGCTGCGCGAGGGTGTCCCGATCGGAGCCATCCTCATTCGCCGAAGCGAGGTCAGGCCGTTCTCTGACAAGCAAATTGCCCTTCTCAAGACCTTTGCCGACCAGGCTGTCATTGCGATCGAGAACGTGCGGCTTTTCAAGGAACTGCAAGATCGTAACCGTGACCTGACTGAAGCATTGGACCAGCAAACCGCTACCAGCGAAGTTTTGAAAGTCATAAGCCGATCGACTTTTGACCTGCAGCCCGTTCTCGACACGCTCATTGAAAACGCAACGAGGCTTTGCGAGGCTGAGCATGGCTCTATCCATAGAGTAGAAGGGGACAGTTTCCCTCTCGCGGCTGCGTACGGCCATACCCCAGGGTTGCGAGATTTCATTAAGCAAAATCCACCGCGCGCAGGACGGGAAACGGTCACAGGCCGGGTCGTACTGGAGCGCCGGGTAGTTCACGTACCCGACCTTAGAGCCGATCCGGAATATCATTATGTAGAGCAGCTCGCGGACTTCAGAGCGATACTCGGGGTGCCTCTGCTCAGAGAAGGTGTTCCAATCGGTGTCATCATCATCTTCAGAACGGACGCCAGGCCTTTTACCACCAGACAGATCGACCTGGTAACGACTTTCGCCGACCAAGCCGTGATCGCCATCGAGAACGTACGGCTGTTACAAGAGCTCCAGGACCGCACGCGCGAGCTTCAGCTCTCTCTCGAAGAAGTGCGGGCTCTCAGTGACGTCAGCCGCGCGGTCAGCTCTTCTCTGAACCTTCAGGAAGTGTTGGACACCGTTGCCCGCTATGCGGTGAATCTCTCGAAGTCGGATGGCTGTGGGGTCTTTGAGTTTAATCAGAACCGCCAAGCCCTCGATGTTGTTGCAAGCCACGACCTCAGCAGCGAGTTTCTTGCCTCCGTCCAAAGCACGACGGTCGATCTCAGTAAGACGACCATCGGTCAGGCTGCCGAAAGCGAACGGCCGATTGAAGTCCCAGATATGGCGGATGCTCACAACCATCCTTTCCGCGAGTTTACTCTGGAGGCGGGATTCCGCTCTGTGTTGACAGTACCGATGAGGGGCGATCACGTGATACGAGGGATCGTCCTGCTGCGCCGTTCGCCTGGTCAGTTCGATGAGAGAGTAACGAATCTTCTTACTGCATTGGCCAGCCAGTCCAAGATCGCCATCGCGAATGCGCGACTGTTCAGAGAGATCGAAGACAAGGGCCGGCAGATCGAGGCC
>Ga0153916_10004897_pt1 | contig 10168 bp, 12 predicted proteins | sample Opewatmetagenome_FD_109642 | JGI IMG/M metagenome (GOLD analysis project Ga0153916, IMG submission 109642) | Freshwater wetland microbial communities from Ohio, USA - Open water 3 Core 3 Depth 4 metaG | ecosystem: Environmental > Aquatic > Freshwater > Wetlands | place: USA: Ohio, Lake Erie...
GGCGGTGCCGATGTCGAAGCCGCGGTAGAGCTGCGTGGAATCGCAAGCCACGACTTCCCCGCGGAGGCGTTCGGCGAGCCATAGGGCCAGAGCCGACTTGCCCGAGGCGGTGGGGCCGACGAGGACGACCAGCGGCGCGCCAGGGGGCGCGACCAGCGGCGAGGAGGGTCTGTACCGGCTGCTCGAACAGGAGCCCGACCTCGACGCGGTCTTCGCCTCGAACGACCAGATGGCGCTTGGCGTGCTTCACGCCGCCCATCGCCTCGGACGCGCGGTGCCGGATGAACTGTCTGTCGTCGGCGTCGACAACATGGCCGAGGCGTCGCATTTCTGGCCGGCGCTCACGACGGTCGATCAGCCACTCCGCGACGCGGGCGCGCTCGCGGTCCGTGAGATCGACGGTGCCATCCGCCGTGCCCGTTCGGCCCGTCGCGGCCAGGAGCCGCCTGCCACGCCGAGGGCTCTTCTCCAGCCGCAGCTCGTCGTCCGCGAAAGCAGCCGCGCCCTAACCTGACGCGGCGCCGGTCCCGATGGCGGCCTGGATCGCCTCGTGGAGGCGCGCACCGGTCGGCTGGCCGAGGAGCTCGGTCACGGCGTGGGGTCCGGCGACCTCCTCCCACGAGAGCCCGAGCCCTGGCGACGTCAGGACGACCGGGGTGTCCGGGTGGATGTCACGGATGTTCTCGATCAGCGTCCGTGCGCCTTCGGCGTCGCCGCTTGCCCAGACGTCGTAGACGAGCACGTCGGCGGCTTCGGCGAGGTCACACGGCCGCCCGGCCAGGACAGGGCACACGTTGTGCGTGGGCCCGCTGCATTCGGTGACCTGGTAACCGAAGCGACGGAGGGAGTCGGCCTCCTGGCCGCCCAGGTCGAGGTCGTGATGGACGACGAGGACTCGAGTCATCTCACACCTCGGCACGCTGTGCCTGGTCCGGCCTGTGCGGGCCGGCTCACGACAGAGTGTGGACGCATTGGATTCCGTGACCGAGTGACGAACGTCACGCAGCGAGCGGGACCTCTGGCCCCATCTCGTGGAAGCTACGACCAATCGACCCCTCCAAGGTGCCGAACGGCAGTTTCGCCGCGCCCGCAGCGGCAATAGCCTGTTGCTCAAGGAGGCACCACCGATGGTCGTGCTGGACAGCGCCACATCCATCATCGAGACAACCATTCACCCGAGCGCGGTCATCTGGATCAACGGGCGCCAGGCCGTCGTGGCGACGATCGGCGGTGAGGGTCAACTCTCGACCTGCGAGATCAACCGAGGGCTCGAACCCGAGCCGTCCTACCTGGCCGAGGTCGTCGACGCCATCGGCGAGCGCGAGCGGGTGTTGATCCTCGGGCCGAGCTCGGTTCGGCTCACTCTCGAACGCGAATATGTGACCGCCTTCCGACGCCGGGATCGGCTTGTGGACGTGGAGCCGGCGGGCCGCCTGGAGGTCCAAACGTTGGTCGAGCGCCTGCGCGTCCTCGCCGCCTGAGCGCAATCGCTCGATCGGGTTTTCCGGCTACCGAGGACTCATCGGGAAGACGAGGTCGAGCGAGGCTGGCTCCTCGCGGCTGTCGTCCAGCGTCCAGGTCAGGTCGGGCTGAACGTCCACGATGCCGGGCACCATGCTCACGGCTTGCTCGATCATCTCGGCTGTCGAGCGACGCTCGACCCGTCCGCTGATGGACGCGACGCCGTCCTGGACGACAACCGTGAACTGAGCCGGATCGAGCCACAGGATCCGGAGCAGGACGTCGTCGCGAATCGTGGCGGCCAGCTCGTCGTCCGAGCGCACGTAGGCTCGAACGAGATCCGCCCGGGTGACGATTCCAACGAGCCGGCCGTCGTCGACGACAGGCAGGCGATTGATCCCCCGCGCGGTCATCACCGCCGCCGCCTCGGCGATGTGGCGACCGGATGCGATCGTGACCGCTGGCGCCGTCATCGCTTCGCCAGCAGTCAGGGCTTCGATCTTGGCCAGCTTCGACCGGGATTCGCGAGACTCTCCGAAGATCCGTGCGAGCGGCCGATGCCTGACCGCCTGTGCACCCTGCTCCTTCATCAGGAAGTCGCCCTCGGACACCACCCCCAGGAGGGCGCCGTCGTCGTCGACCACCGGCACGCCGCTGATCCTGCGCTCGATCAGCAGCTGGGCGACCTCCTTGAGCGGCGTCCAGGAACGGACCGAGACCACGGATCGGGTCATCACGTCGCCAACCGTCATCATCGCGACCACGTCCTTTCCAGGCGCAACCTTCCAGGTTGACTGTCGTCCGGCGGGGCCCGGCTGCGTAGAGCCATCGGTCACCTCGACACCTGCGTGTTGGCCTTGGCGCCACAACCGGACGCTTCGGTGACCGTCGGCTGCGCTGCGGAGCGCAGCGTTCGGGTCCATGGTCACGGGCCTGCAGGCCACACGGGCCTCGACTTGGCGCGGACTGCCGCGCACGATGACATCCAAAGGGGGCGATCTCGTATGTCGCCTGCTGCCAGGACCCACAGCGCCCTGCCGCACACCGCCGATGCCGGTTTCGTCGCGGCTGCGTCGACGCTGCCGGAGCTCTTCGAGGAAGCCGGCTCTGCACTCGCCGAGCTGGTCGCCGACCTCGACGCGAGCGTCGAAGCGTCGCGCTGGGACGCGGTGGCTCTCGATGCGGTCGACCTCACTGGCCTGGCCTTCGGCTGGCTGAACGAGCTCATCGCCCTGGCCGATGTCCACCGCAGCGTGATCGTGACGACGAGGATCGATCGTTTGGAATGCCCCGCGGCGCCGACCGGGAACGGGCCCTGGCGGCTGCAGGGCCGCGTGGGCCTCCGAGCTGCGGATGCGGCGGGCGTTCGTCTTCTCCACGAGGCGAAATCAGCCACCTACCACCGCCTCACGGTCGGGCGCATCGGCCATCGCTGGACGCTGCGCGCGTACATCGACATCTGAAATGGCCCGACCCGTCGGAGCGACTGACTCACGTCACGACCGGGCGACATCGGACCGCCAGGGCGGGGCACGCCCGGCGGCGGCCCTGTCGCTCGAGCGAGTCGACGAGGTCCGCTGGCGAATCCGGCGCGACCAGCGGCCGGGCATGCGGGTCGACGGGCTTGTCTTCGCCAGCGACGCGCTGATGGCGGACCTCCGTGGCGACCCGGCGCTCGACCAGGTCGCCAACGTGGCCACGCTGCCAGGGATCGCCGGTGCCTCCCTGGCCATGCCCGACGTGCACTGGGGCTACGGGTTCCCGATCGGCGGCGTTGCGGCCATGAGGCGCGATGACGGGGTCGTCAGCCCTGGCGGGATCGGCTTCGACATCAACTGTGGCGTCCGGCTCATCCGCTCCGACATGTCGGTCGGCGAGCTCGGGCCGTGGCTCCCACGCCTCGCCGATGCGCTCTTCGCGGCCGTCCCGTCCGGCGTCGGCGCGTCCATCGGACGCCGGTTGACACCTTCGGAACTCGACTCGGTCCTGCTGGACGGCGCGCGATGGTCGCTCAACCGTGGCAGCGGCAGCGGCATCGATCTCGAGCGGACCGAGGAGGGCGGCCACCTGGGCGGCGCCGATCCCGACCAGGTGTCGGCTCGAGCCCATCAGCGCGGCGCCGACCAGCTCGGGACGCTGGGCTCAGGCAACCATTTCCTCGAGCTCGACGCTGTCGACGAGGTCTACGACCCGCTTGTGGCCGACGTGCTCGGCCTGTTCCGGAGCCAGGTGGTCGTATTCATCCACTGTGGGTCGCGGGGACTGGGCCACCAGGTCTGCACGGATCACGTGGCGACCATGGATCGGGTGATGGTGCGCCATGGCATCGTCGTCCCTGATCGGCAGCTCGCCTGCGCGCCGCTCGACTCAGTCGAAGGGCGCGCATACCTCGGGGCGATGGCCGCGGCGGCCAACTTCGCCTGGGCGAATCGTCAGGCGATCACCCACGCCGTGCGCGGCGCCTTCGAGCGCGTCCTGGGACGGAGCGTCCCGAGCCTCGGTCTCGCTCTTGTCTACGACCTGAGCCACAACATCGCGAAATTCGAGCGACACATTGTCGACGGGCGTCCGGTCGAGGTCTGCGTCCATCGCAAGGGGGCTACCCGCGCCTTCCCTCCGGATCATCCGGACGTCCCACCTGTCTATCGGTCGATCGGCCAGCCGGTCCTCATCCCCGGCGATATGGGTCGCTGCTCATTCGTCGCCGTCGGCGCTCCGGGCTCCATGGCGGAGTCGTTCGGCTCGACCTGTCATGGTGCCGGCCGGGCCTTGTCGCGGCACGCCGCGCTCAGGAGGCTGCGAGACGTCGACGTTGCCCGTCAGCTCGGGGAAGCGGGCATCATCGTGCGCGCTGAACGTCCTGCCTTGCTCGCAGAGGAAGCCTCGCTCGCCTACAAGGACGTAAGCGAGGTGGTTCGAGTCGCGGAAGTCGCCGGGCAACTGCGGCGCGTTGCCCGCCTGCGGCCTCTGGTGGTGATCAAGGGCTGAGGGCCGGATCCACCGTCAAGCTGGCATGGCGACGGCCGTCGGCACGATCGGGATCTCCACCTCGGTCCGGTATTCGGCGGGTGGAACGCGATCGCCCGGACCGTTGAGATACCGCTCCTGCACGGGACCCGCGGCTTCGAGGCGGTTCCGGTCGATCCACTCCGTGAGGGCCCGGTAGGCGGCGCCCAGCTCCTCGTATGGGCCGACGTGCAGCGTCCTGGCGACGGTCATGGCGGGGAGCTCTCGGGACTGGATCCTTCCGGTCGCAGATGCGGCCTCGGTGATGGGAACGCAGACTTCGGCGTCGATTTCAGACGGGCCGAAGGCGTGGTAGATGACGAAGGGATGGCCAGCCGGACGGATCCCCAGCAGGCCGATTCGGCCGAACAGCTCACCGAACGCCCCGCTCAGGAAGCCGGGAATGTCCGGCGGTGCATGACGGTCGCGAATCGCGAAGACAACTTGCGGCCCGAGCTCGCGCGTGCCGATCACGTATTCCATCGTCCAGTCCTCCTGCGAGCAACCTCAGCCCGTACGTGGTCGCGCCCGGTCGACCATGAGGGCGCGAAGAGCGGAGGGTCCCGACCCCCCAGGCGTAGGGCCCTCCGCCCGAAGCAATCCAACCCGATCAGTCCCAGATCGAGAGTGTCAGCCGACCTCGACCTTGACGTGCTTTGGCTTGACTTCCTCTGTCTTCGGCAACGTGAGCGTGAGCAGGCCGTCCCTGAATTGCGCCGTCGCGGCTTCCGCCTTCACCGTCGTCGGGATCGAGAAGCTGCGACTGAACGCGCCGTGGCTGAGCTCCTTGTGGACGTAGCCGGCCTCGGTTGACTCCTTTTCCTCTTTGAAGGAGCCCGTGATCGTGACGAGGTCATCGCCGATGCTGACGTCGACGTCCTCGGGCTTGACGCCCGGCAAGGCCATCTTGGCGATCACCGCCTCTGGCGTCGTATACAGGTCGAGCGCAGGCACGATGTCCTGGTCGCGGCCAACGTCCCAGAGCGGCCGGAACCGCCGATCGTCGAACAACCGGTCGACCGCATCGCGGAATGACACGAGGTCGGCGAAGGGCGATGGACGCCGGATGAGTGTCATCTGGTCCACCTCCTGTCGGCGGGCGGGTCGCCTGCATTCGACACGGGCCTCGACCCGTCCGGCAACTGATTAGTCTGCCTCGATTGCCGCGCCGCCTACCAGAGCCATCGGACACATTCGATGCGGGTCCCGAGGAGATTCTGCGCGGGCAGCAGGTTCGGGCCGTTCGGCACCTCGTGACCGCGTCAAATGGCCGGTGCGGCAGGCTTCGATCCGGGCGAGGCTGTGGTCAATCGCATCAGGTACGAGACGATGACCGTTCCGCTGGCCGACAGGATCAAGGCGGCGACGGCGACTGCCGGCGCGACCCGCAACGCCGACCGCGTCAGGCCGCTTCGGGTGGAAGACCTGTACCGGCACTGCCCGACTGCGGATCTGGCGTTCGAGACGACCGCCGACGTTCCCGACGTCGAGGAGATGGTAGGGCAGGAACGCGCGGTCGAAGCGATCGACCTGGCAATCACGACTCCGTCTCGGGGGTTCAACGTCTTCGCCCTGGGGCCGCCCGGCATCGGCAAGGCGACGGCCATCCGTCAGTTCCTTGCCCGTCGCGCGGCCAGCGTTGCGACGCCGGACGACTGGTGCTACGTCCACAACTTCGCCGACCCGCAGCGGCCGCAGGCCTTGCGTGTGCCGGCCGGGACCGGAACCGTCCTGCGCGAGTCGATGGCACAGCTCTGCGTCGAGCTCCAGGGAGCCATCCCCACGGCATTCGAGAGCGACAGCTATCGCAGCCGGAAGGAGGCGATCGAAGCGGAGATCGAAGCCCGCCGTGAGGCAGGGCTTGCCGAGGTCGAGAAGCACGCACAGACGGCCGGGGTTGCCCTGGTTCGGACGCCGCTGGGACTCGGCTTCGCCCCGACCCGGGACGGCGACGTCATCGCCGCGGAGGACTTCCAGCGCCTGCCCGAGAGCGACCAGCAGCGCGTTCGCCAGGAGATCATCCGCCTCGAGTCTGAGCTCCAGGCGGCCCTGCGCCTGCTCCCACAATGGCAACGCGAAACCCGGCGGCGGCTGCGCGACCTGGACCGAGACGTCGTGCGGACCGCGGTCGACCATCTGGTCGACGAGTTACGCCACCGTTTCGCCGAGCTGACGGCGGTCGTGGAGTACCTCGATCGCGTCGAGCGCGACATCATCGAGGCGGCCCCGGAATTCCTGGCCGCCCTGGCCCAGGCCGACACGAGCCCTGACGCCAGCGGCGTGAAGGTCCCGGATGGCGGGCCGTTCCGGCGTTACCGGGTCAATGTCGTGGTCCAGCACGAAAAGGGTGCCGGCGCCCCGATCGTCATCGAGGACCATCCGACATACGCGAACCTGGTCGGCCGAACGGAGTACGTCGCTCAGCTCGGGACGCTCGTGACCGACTTCAGCCTGATTCGGGCGGGCGCGCTGCATCGGGCCAACGGCGGGTACCTCGTCCTGGAGGCCGACAAGGTCCTGCTCGAGCCGTATGCCTGGGACCAGCTCAAGCGCGCGCTCCGTAGCGCCGAGGTCAGGGTCGAGCCCCTGGCGCAGTCGCTGGGCCTGCTGATGACCGCCACCCTCGATCCGGAACCGATCCCGCTCGACGTCAAGGTGGCCCTGATCGGGGATCGCCGCCTCTACTACCTGCTGTGCGCCTACGACCACGAGTTCCCGGAGCTGTTCAAGGTCGCCGCCGACTTCGACGACGACCTCGACTGGACGTCCGCGACCACGCACCTGTATGCGGGCCTCATCGCGACCATCGCCCGGCGGGAGGCTCTCCGTCCGTTCACAGCCGGAGCCGTGGCCCGGACGATCGAGTCGCTTGCCCGGGTCGCCGAGAACGGGACCAAGCTGTCCACGCACATGGGCCGCCTGGCCGACCTCATGCGCGAGAGCGATCACTGGGCCGGCTGCCGCGGTCGGCCGACCGTGACGCGATCCGACGTCGAGCACGCCCTCGACGCGCGAGTCCGTCGCTCGAGCCGGTTGTATGAGCGACTCCAGGAGGAGACGCGGCGTGCCACGATCCGCATTGACGTCGAGGGAACCCAGGTCGGCCAGGTCAACGCACTGTCCGTCCTGCAGCTCGGGGAAGAGCGGTTCGGGCATCCGTCGCGGGTGACGGCCACCGTGCGGCTTGGCCGCGGCGAGGTCGTCGATATCGAGCGGGAGGTGGAGCTCGGAGGCCCCATCCACTCGAAGGGCGTCCTCATCCTGTCCGGCTTCCTCGGCGGACGGTTCGGAGGGGCGCCACTGGCCCTGCGTGCGAGCCTCGTCTTCGAGCAGTCCTACGGTGCGATCGAGGGCGACAGTGCCTCGCTGGCCGAGCTCTGTGCCCTGCTCTCGGCGATCGGCGGCTTCGCCATCCGGCAGGACCTGGCGATGACCGGTTCGGTCGACCAGCGCGGGCTCGCCCAGGCGATCGGCGGGGTCAACGAGAAGATCGAGGGCTACTTCGATACGTGTGCCGCGCGAGGTCTCAGCGGGACCCAGGGAGTCATCATCCCGGAAACAAACGTCCCCCACCTCATGCTGGCCTCCCGCGTCAGGCGCGCGGTCCGTGCGCGCCAATTCCGTATCCTGGCCGTATCAACGGTCGACGGCGCGCTCGAGGTCCTCAGTGGGATGCCGGCGGGCACACCAGATGCCGCCGGCAGCTATCCACCCGACACGGTGAACGGACGCGTCCAGACCGGCCTCAGGCGAATGGCCGATGTCGCACGCCAGTTCTCTTCCGAATCGGTCGACGGTTTCGGCCAGCACGGGATCGCGCAGAAGCGGAACGGGCGCTCTCATTGACAGCAGGCACCTGCCCGATATCAGACGCCGGCCGCCCGTCCGGGCGGACGACCGGCCCTGGAGATCACGTCATTCGGCTCTGGCGAGCGCCCACGGGTGAGCCCATCCTGATGCTCGACCGGCCGTGGCCGGGCTCCCCGGCCCGCGGTCGACTGCGATTGCGAGGGACGGCATGGCTGGACTGTGGACGCACCGGCAAGGGCACCCGCACCTCTACCTGCTGATCCTTGCCGCCTTGATTGCGCTCGCCATTCTGTTGCTCAAGGGCGACTCGACGGTGCTCTCGGCGCTCGCTGCGTGACGCTCACCGCGTGACGCTCGCCGCGGGCCGGTGACTCGCCCGGGCGAGGGCGCCCGAACGCGGAGACGCCGGGCGGCTGATCGATTCAGTGCGCTCGGCGTCGAGAGCGACGACGCGGACGTCATCCGCGAGCGAAGGCCACGCACTCCGTATGGCCGGCATTCGTGACGGTCACCACGTCTCCGCCGCGTGACGACCAGCTCCGGTTGAAGAAGGTCACCCACGCCGGATCAAGCGTCCGGGTCTGGCGTGACGTGCCGTTGATGAAACGGGCCTGCCAACGCGACTGGACGATCAGCCCGCGCGGCACAGCGCAGGTGCCGCCACGGACCGTGACGGTCACCATGGAGTCACGCGCGAGGTGGGCGAGATTCCACTGGAGGGTGCCCGTCGTTCCGCTGATCGCGATGGTGACGGTGCCCGTTGGCCCCGGGCCCGCGAGCGTGGCTCGGTAGGTGGGGTCTGACGCCGTGACCGGTGTCGCGAACGTCAGCAACATGAGAAGGACTGCCGGAATGGCAAGACGGCGCATGGCGACCTCCTTGGCGAAGGTCCCCAACCGAGTCACCCTGGATAGGTGTGCTCCAGATACGCGCGCGAGTCGGTACCTTCGGCAGTCAATGAGCCTAGATCGTCCACGTGTCGAGGGTAAGTGCCGAACGACCCCTCGCCGGCTCACAGCTGCCGCACGACGTCGGCACGTCCCGTCAAGCTTCCGTCGGCTCTGTTTGCACTGGGCGGAGCACGCTCGCGCAGCTATTCCTCGCGGTTCTGCGGCCAGGCCCCCATCACCTGGCGCAGGATCGCGAATTCGCCGATGTGGTACGAGTTGTGGTCGCCGACGACACGAACCTCACGGAGGATCGTGTGTCCGGGCGTGTTCGGGATGACGGCGAGCAGGTCCGTGGCTGGATCGGCGACGAGCGCGTGCAGCGCTGCGTTGTCGGATCGGAAGTCATCGATGGTGGCGGCGAACTCGTCGGGCGTGGCGGTGGCCTCACGTGCCGGCCAGTAGTCGTCCGGCCAGGTCATTTCGATGTAGGCGCGGTTCACGATGTAGTCGAGGATGTCCCACTGCGTGATGCGCAGGTGCTCCAGCAGGTGCCAGGGCGTGTAGGGCACGTTGGGCGGGAAGGCGTTCATCGCCGCCGCCGGGAAATCGGCCACGGCGGCGTCGAACGGCATCCGTGCGTCACGCCCCTCGAGGAGCGCCAGGAGCTGTGCGCGAAGCGCGTCGATGCGGAGGTCGATGTCGGTCATGTGATTCCTCGGGCTGCGGGTGTGGCGACGCTCATTCTCGGGCATCGCGCGGCCGCGCAGGTCCGGGCTCCCACGGGAGTGCGGTTTGTGCTTCTCTCGCACAAATGGGATGCTACGCTTCGAACGGAGTCGAAACGTGATGCAGGCCGTCCGCTGACGGGCAAGGAGGATCGGACGTGGGCGAAGGATTCTTCTCCGAGGTGAAGGAACCGATCCGCTTCGGCGGGCTCGATTCGACCGATCCCCTCTCGTTCAAGGTCTATCGACCGGATCGCCTGGTGATGGGCAAGCGGA
>Ga0153916_10004899_pt1 | contig 10167 bp, 7 predicted proteins | sample Opewatmetagenome_FD_109642 | JGI IMG/M metagenome (GOLD analysis project Ga0153916, IMG submission 109642) | Freshwater wetland microbial communities from Ohio, USA - Open water 3 Core 3 Depth 4 metaG | ecosystem: Environmental > Aquatic > Freshwater > Wetlands | place: USA: Ohio, Lake Erie, Old...
CGCAATAAGCTGATCGTCGTGACCGGGCCGAGCGGGTCGGGGAAAAGCTCGCTCGCCTTTGATACCCTTTTTGCCGAAGGTCAGCGCCGCTATATCGAGTGCCTTTCTGCTTATGCGCGCCAGTATATCGAGCAGATGGAGAAACCGGAGATGGAATCCATCGAGGGCATTTCGCCTTCCATCTCCATCGACCAGAAGACCATCTCGTCTAATCCCCGGTCGACGGTCGGCACGGTCACGGAGATCAATGATTTGCTGCGCCTGCTTTATGCCCGCGTGGGGACACCGCATTGTCCCGAGTGCGGCCGGCAGGTGAGTTCTCAAACTCCGCAGCAGATCATCCTGAAGATCTTCGAGTCCTTTCCCGGCGAAAAACTGGCGGTCCTTGCGCCCGTCATCAGAGGCCGGAAAGGAGAGTACGGGCGGCTCCTCGAAAAATTCAAGAAAAAAGGGTATCTCCGGTTTCGGCTGGACGGGAAACTCAGGGAGTTGGAGGAAGACATCCGTCTGGAGAAGACAAAAAAGCACAATATCGAGGTCCTGGTGGATGAAATCATCCTCCGCGAGCGCGACACAAAAAGAGTCAAAGAGGCGGTGGAGAAAGCCCTGGAGATTTCGGGCGCCGACCTCCTGTTTTTAAGAGAGAACGGGGAAGAGGTGTTCTATTCGCTCAAACTGCTCTGTCCCTTCTGCGGCGTTAACCTGCCCGAGCTCGAGCCGCGGAGCTTCTCCTTCAACAGCCCTTACGGCGCCTGCCCTCGTTGTCATGGCCTGGGCTTCCAGACGACTCTTAACGAGTGGGGCGAAGTCGAGCTGACCGATGACGTCTGCCCTCTCTGCCGCGGCGCCAGGCTGAAGAAGGAAAGCCTGGCCGTTAAGATCGGCGGCAAGGACATCTCGGAGTTGAGTTCCCTCCCGGTCAACAAGCTGGCCGAGGAAATCCGCTCTTTCCAGTTCAGCTCCTCCGCGGCCATTATCGCCTCGAGGATACAAAAAGAAATTCTTGATCGGCTCGAGATCATGGCCGAGCTCGGAATGCCCTACCTCCAGCTCAACCGGACAACGCTGTCCCTTTCCGGAGGAGAAGCCCAGCGTGTACGCCTGGCCGCCCAGGTTGGGGCCCGCCTCAGGGGAGTTCTGTACGTTCTGGACGAGCCAACTGTCGGGCTTCACCAGCGGGACAACAGCCGCTTGATTCATCTTCTGCGGGGCATCCGCGATGAAGGCAACTCGATCATTGTCGTGGAGCACGATGAGCAGACGATCCGCTCGGCGGACCATATCCTGGATTTGGGCCCGGGGGCAGGTGAGGAGGGAGGGTACAAAGTCGCCGAAGGAGACCTTCGCCAGATTCTGGGGGCGCCGGACTCCCTGACCGCCCAGTATCTGCGCGGCGAAAAAAAGATCCCTGTTCCCGCGTCCAGGAGAAGGCCGAAAAAGTGGCTGTCCATAATCAAGGCGAAAGAGCACAACCTGAAGAATTTGGACGTGCGCATCCCCCTGGCGACGATGACGGCCATAACCGGGGTCTCAGGGTCGGGCAAAAGCACCCTGGTTTACGATATCCTCTACAAGAGCCTGTTGAACATTTTCTACAAGGCGAAACAAAAAGTCGGCGATCATGAAGCTATTCTTGGAATCAACGAGATTGACAAGGTCATCGCCGTGGACCAGAGACCGATCGGCCGGACGCCCCGGTCCAACCCGGCCACCTACACGGGTCTCCTCACTCCCCTAAGAGAACTCTTCGCCCGCACTCCGGAAGCTAGGATGAGGGGCTATTCATCGAGCCGGTTCAGCTTCAACCTTCCCGGAGGCCGCTGCGAGGAATGCGAGGGGGCGGGCGCCAAGAAGATCGAGATGCATTTCTTGCCCGATGTCCTGGTGACCTGCGACCGGTGCGGCGGCAAAAGGTATAACAAAGAGACTCTGGCCGTTATGTATAAGGGAAAGAATATCTGCGATTATCTTGCTATGACCGTCGACGAGGCCTATGGGTATCTCCGGCCGCATCCGCTGCTCAAGAGAAAGCTGGCGACTCTCAAATCCGTGGGTTTGGGATACATCCGGCTCGGCCAGCCGGCGCCGACGCTCTCGGGAGGAGAGGCGCAGCGCATCAAGTTAACTAAAGAATTGGGCCGGAAAAGCACCGGGAGGACGCTATTCTTGCTCGACGAGCCCACGACCGGGCTTCATTTCCATGACGTGCGAAAGCTTCTCGAACTTCTCTCCGAGCTCGTGAACAGGGGCAACACGGTCGTGGTGATCGAGCACAACCTTGATGTCATCAAATACTGCGATTATATTATAGACCTGGGCCCGGAAGGAGGCGATGAAGGCGGGTGGATTGTGGCTCTAGGAAGTCCCGAGGAAGTGGCCAAGGCAGAGACATCCGAGACGGGCCGGTTCCTGAGGGATGCGCTGAGCCGGGCTTAGGGAGATATTGGAGAAAAAAGGATGGCTTTTGACGAAGTTTTGGGCAACAGCCGGGTGAAAAAGATCCTGCGGCTGGCTCTCGAGAAAGAGCGCATCCCCAATTCCATGATTTTCTCCGGCCCCAAAGGCGTGGGGAAAATGAGCCTCGCCCTGACTTTGGCCAAAGCCATCAATTGCCAAAGAATGAAAAACGATTCCTGCGAGGAGTGCGCCTCCTGCCTGGCCATCACGGGCCGCAAGCTTCCCGACGTCTGGGTGATTGAACCGGAGAGGCAGGTCCTTCAAATCGACCAGATGAGAGCGCTGCGCCAGGCGGCGTATTTGAGGCCGATGATGAGCAGGAAGCGAGTTTTTATCATCGATGAGGCCGAAAAGATGAACGACGCCGCTGCCAATTGCCTGCTCAAAGTCCTGGAAGAGCCGCCCCTTTTTTCGCACATCATTCTCCTCACCGCCATGCCCGATTTGATTCTCCCGACGATCAAATCGCGCTGCCAGATCCTTCAGTTTACTCCGGTCGGCAAAACAGACATCGAGAGAGTGCTCGTGGAAAAAGGTTATCCCGATGAGAGAGCCAGGATCATTTCTCTTTTTGTCCGGGGTAACCTGGAAGAGGCCTTGGCGCTCGACTGGGACGAGATCCAGGAAAAGAGGCGGGAGGCCTGGGACATTTTTCTTTCGTTCCTGGGGAAAAAGGAAGCCTCGACATTTCTGAAGAATTATAGCTTTGGCAAGCGGAGCATGATCCGGGACGACCTGGAGCGGACGATGGAAATCCTGGCTTCCTTCTGCCGGGATTTTATCCTGCTTAAAGAAAAAGGGGAACCGTCTCTGCTTCTCAACCCCGACTACAGAAAGGACATTGAACCCTTAACCGAGGACTGGAGTCTGGACAAGTCCCGGGAATGCCTGAACCGGATTGAGTCGGTCCTCTCCGGACTGAGCAAGAATCTCAACATCAGCCTCCTCATCAGCTCTTTTTATTCTCTTATGGGAGAAACACGTCATGCCTGAAATCATCTGTCTCATTTCCGAGAGAACTGGAAAAATCCTCCGAGCCCTCAAGGGAGAAGTGGATATTCAAAAAGGCGACATCTGTCTTGTCGAATCAGAGCTCGGGGGAGACATTGCCAGGGTCATCGATATCGCCAGCGACATCTGCCGGGTCCAGAAGGGAGCTCAGGGCGCGGTCAAGATCATCCGCAAGGCCACGGACGAGGATGTCAAAAAGTTCAGCTGGCTGAAGGAAAAGGAAGGGAGGGCCTTTGATTTCTGCCTCCAGAGGATCAGAGCCCGCAACCTGCCGATGAAACTCGTGGCGGTGAAGTACTTCTTCAATGAGAAGAAGGGAATTTTCTTTTATACGGCCGACGGCCGGATTGATTTTCGCCAGCTGGTCAAGGACTTGGCCAAGGAGCTGAGAATGAGGATCGAGATGCGCCAGATCGGCGTCAGGGATGAGGCCAAGATGATCGGCGGGCTCGGCGTCTGCGGCCGGGGACTGTGCTGTTACACTTTCATGAAGGCCTTTGAGCCGGTCACGATTCAAAAAGCCAGGAAACAGCAGATCGCCATCAACCCCACCAAGATCTCGGGATTGTGCGGCCGCTTGATGTGCTGCCTGGCTTTCGAGGAAGACAGCCGCGGCCGGATGTATATCGAGGACGAAACCCTGATCGAAGATTAGGGACGGTCGGAATCATTCAAAGGAGTTAGGAAGAACGCGATGAAAAAAACGGATAATTTTAGGTTTGCGGCAGGGACATTGATTTTGAGCATGATTTTTTGCCTTTCTCTTTTCCCCCAGGAAGCCAGGGAAATTCCGCCGCCGAGGTTCGTCAAGGGAGAAACGCAGGAGCTCAACATCCAGGCTGTAAGTTCAATCGCCTCGGTGACGATCTACCCGGACAGGGCGACGATCGTCCGCACGGCCGATATCAGGCCGGTGTTAGGTGTGCAATCCGTCGTTTTCTCCGGCCTCCCCACGACGCTCATCCCCAATTCGCTGCGGGCGTCGGGCAGGGGAACGGCCGCGGTTAAAATCCTCGGCCTTGATGTCGCGACTGAATTCCTCGAATTCTCCCTGCTCCCCGAAGTCAAGAAGCTCGAAGCCGAGATCAGCGCTCTCGATTTGGAAATGGCCAAGACCGAAAATGCCGTCGCGGTGCTCAACGCGCAGGAGAAATTTCTGAATTCCATCCAGGCTTCGACGGCGGCCAGCGCATCTGAGCAGGTCGCTGTTGGAAAGCCCGACATCCTGAGCTGGGAGAAGGTTTATGACTTCTTGGGGACAAAACTCCTCGCTGTCAAGCAGGCGCAGCTCGGCCAGAAGAAGATACTGGATGACCTGTCTTCTAAGCGTGACGCACTAAAAAAGAAGCTCGATTCCATAAGGCCTCAGAGGCCGCAGGAAGCGAGGAAAGTGTCCGTGCTGATTGAGGCGAGCCAGCCGGGCGATTTCAAGATGAGCCTGGCCTACACAGTGACGAATGCCCGCTGGGCGCCGCTTTACACCGTGCGGGCGCTTCCCGATTCCGGCGAGCTGGAGCTCGCTGTGACAGGCCTGATTCAGCAGAAAAGCGGCGAAGACTGGGAGAATGTGAAGGCACTTCTTTCCACGGCGTCTCCGGCGGTCGAAACGCAGCCCGGCACGCTCGATCCCTGGTTTCTCGATATCTTCGTGCCAAGGCCCGTTCCCCGTATGGCCGCAAAGTCGAGGGATGAAGTCGTCGGAGACGTAGTCGGCGGAGTCATGGCCGAGGCAATGGCCCCTGCCGAAGCAAAAGAAGCCGAGCTCGACACGGCGGCCATCCTGGAATCCGGCATCCACCTGAATTTTGAGATCAAGCGCAGCATCGATATCCCGAGCGATGGAGCGCCCCACAAAGTTCCTGTCGACGCCCAGAAGCTCAAGCTCAAGTCCGATTATTTCGCTGTGCCCAAACTCAGGGAGGCGGCGTTCATGCGCGGGACCCTGAAGAACATGCTGCCCTATCCGCTTCTTCCCGGGAGCGCCGACCTTTTCATCAGCCAGGACTTTGTCGGGACGACCGCCATGCCTTATGTAGCCGCAAACGAAGAAACCAAGATGTATTTCGGCGAAGATGGGCAGGTCAAGGTTAAGTATGAGCAGGTAAAGCGGGAGAAGATCGGCGCGGGATTCCTGGGCAAAACAGAAAAGCTTAACCTGGTGTACAAGATCACGGTCCAGAATATGCGCAAGAACGCGATTGATATCGACGTCATGGACCAGCTTCCGGTCAGCCAGAATGACAAGATCTCCGTTAAAGAGGTGAGCATCCAGCCGGACTCGGCCAAAAGGGACGACAAGGGACTTTTGACCTGGACGCTGACCTTGGTTCCTCAGGAAACGAAAGAGATCACGATCGATTTTACGATCGAATACCCGAAAGACGCCACCATCATCGGGATTTAAAAGATAGAAGTCTGATCAAGCGCAAATCTAGCTAGCGGCGCATCCGCTTTTTCCGTCGCCAGCGGAGAACCCAGAAGACCGCGAGAAGAGCCAGGACCACCAAAACGGCCGGGGCCACGATAGCGATGAAAGTTGTCGTTCCGGAAACGACATCTTCTGCGAGGCTAACGACTGGGTTGGCCGTGCCCATAGTGCCGGCCGTAACGGCGGGGCGGGCAACGGATTTGGCCGTGTGAACGCCCCCCGCGATTAGCAGGCCGCAGATCATGGCCAGAACAGGGCTCAGGTCACTGATCACATTCCCGCTGGCGGCGAACAGTATGGCGCCGGCGGCCGGCCGAAAGACGGTCTGAATCACATCGTTGACTGTATCTACCGCAGGGATCTTGTCCACGGTGAACTCGATCGCAAGCAGCACGGCGAGAAGGACTAGCACCGCCGGATGGGAGAGAGCGCTCCAGGGGGACTTAAGAACGATGAGTTGGGTGTATCGGGCGAGGAGGCCGACGATCAGCAAAGGCAGATAGGCGTTCAATCCCGTTGCTGCGGCCAGCCCGAAAGCCGCTAATAGCCCCATCATCTCAAGGAAACCCCTTCCCTTAATACAGGGTTATCCCAAAAAACCGCCGGACTATTTCGGAATCCGCAGCTTCTGGCCGACCTTAATGAGGTTGGGGTTGCTCAGAATATCCCTGTTGGCCTCAAATATCTTAGGGTATAGGCTCGCCTTTCCGTAGAAGCGCTGGGCCAACGCGCTGAGGGTATCCCCTGGCTGGACGACATAGGTCGTCTCTTCTTCCGTTTTCTGCGGCACCAGGGGCGGGATCGGCGGAGCGGCCGGAGGTTCGAGAATCCGGATCCTGTTCAGGGTGTTTTCAGTCCTGACCAGCCTGTTGAATTCGGCCATGATCCGGCCTTTGGCTTCCATGTTGTCAGCCTGTCCCTCTAAAGTCACGACTTTCCCGTCGACCGTGGCCCGCAGGTCGCGGACTCCGAGGCCTGACTTGCCGATAGCGGTCACGGCCTCCTGAACTTTCTCATCGAAAGACTTTCCGAAAATACCCATTGTGCTCCTCCTTTTGTTTATTATCGCAAAAAAGTAAGTTGGAATCAAAGTTGCTCCCCCGCCCCGGCCTAAACCCATCCAATCTTGACATCCCGGACGAACGTAGTGCATACTTCCGCTGGGAGGCACACCATGCGCTGGCGAGATCGAAAACAAAGCACAAACGTAGAAGACCGGCGAGGGACGACCGGCAGAAAAATCGCCGTGGGCGGAGGACTCGGAGGAATCGTGGTGGTCATCCTCTATCTCCTCCTGGGAGGGAATCTTGGAGAGAATAACCCGGACCTCCAGCTTTCGCCCCAAGTCAACATCCCAACGGAGAGCCGCCCACTGACCGCCGAAGAAAAGGACGCGGGGGAATTCGTTTCCGTCGTCTTGGCCGATACCGAAGACGTCTGGAACATGCTGTTCGAAAGACAGGGGAAATCCTACCTGGAACCCAAGCTGGTTCTGTTCACTGATTTTACGACATCAGGATGCGGCGCCGCACAGTCCGCCTCTGGGCCTTTCTATTGCTCCCAAGACAGGACGGTGTATCTCGACCTTGGGTTTTTCGCGGAGATGCAGGAGCGTCTGCAAGCGCCGGGCGATTTCGCCATGGCGTATGTGATCGCCCATGAAGTCGGCCACCATGTCCAAGATCAATTGGGAATCATGGAGCGGGTCATGTCGTTGCGGGGGCAGATGAGTGAGCGCGAATTCAACCAGGTCATGGTCCGCCTCGAACTGCAGGCGGATTTCCTGGCGGGCGTGTGGGCCTACCATGCTCAGCGCATGCAGGATATTCTAGAAGAAGGGGATATTGAGGAAGGGATCAACGCGGCGGGAGCCGTGGGGGATGACCGGGTCCAGCGGATGACCCAAGGATATATCGTGCCGGATGCCTTCACTCACGGAACGTCGAAACAACGAACCAGTTGGTTCATCAAAGGCTTGAAGAGCGGCGACCTCGCCCAGGGCGACACGTTCACGATGACCGACCCGTGATTCGAACCGCAGCGCCGCTCGGAACATCAAACCGCGTTTCCTTTATTATTTTCTGCTCGGCATTTTTGCTGATGTCCATGTGCGCGCTGGCTGGAGAAGATCCTAAAGTGGAACAAATTGATGCCCTTCTTGCCGGCCTGGTGTCTAATCGAGAGCCCGGGACCGCGATCCTTGTGGCGAAGGACGGCCGCTCCGTTATTGAACGCGGCTACGGCGTCACCGACCTGCGGTCGATGAGCCGCATCGATGCCCAGACAAACTTCCGCCTGGCCTCGGTCACAAAGCAGTTCACGGCCGCGTCCATCATGCTGCTCGTTCGCGACGGAAAGCTCCGCTACGAAGACAGCTTAGCAGACCTCTTTTCGGATTTCCCCGACTACGGCCGCGCCATCACCATCCGTCATCTCCTCAACCACACCTCGGGCCTTCCCGATTATGAAGACCTCATGCCGCCGGTTGACCCCACCCTTCCCTTGGAACGAGTTCAGATCAAGGACACCGGGGTTTTGGAGCTCCTGAAACAGCAGAAAGCCGGGAAGTTCGCCCCGGGCTCAAGATGGGCCTACAGCAACTCCGGCTACGTCATGCTGGGCCTCGTCGTCCAAAAAGTCTCGAGCCGCAGTTTCGCTGAATTTCTGCATAACCGCATTTTCGTTCCCCTGAAAATGATGAACACTGTGGCCTACGAACGCGGCATAAACGACGTGCCGAACCGCGCCTATGGCCACGCCAAAGAAAGCGGCAGCTGGAATGAGACCGACCAGAGCCCAACCTCCGCGACCTTGGGGGATGGGGGAGTCTATTCCTCGCTCTCTGACCTCGTGAAGTGGGATGACGCGCTGCGCCGGCATACGCTCCTGAACGAGCTGGAGATGCGCCCTGCCCTCACTCCCGTGCACGTTCCGGAAGGGCCGCCGACAGAGCCGGACGGGACGCCGGCAGAATACGGTTTTGGCTGGTTCCTGAACCCATGGAAAGGACATGCCCGGATGTGGCATTACGGCGACACGGCCGGGTTCCGGACGGCGATTCAGCGTTTCACGGACGATGGACTTACTCTGGTCGTTCTCTGCAATCGTTCCGACATCGATGCAGCTTCGCTGGCTCTCAAAGTGGCGCGATTATATTTAGAGGGCTCCCGGTAGCATCCCCAGGCCGCTCAGCTGCGCCTGATGGCCTCCCAAACCGCTCCGGGCTTCAGCTTGAAAAGCGCTGATCGTTCATTGTAGTAGGCCAGCCAGCAATCTGCGCAATTGTGTGTCCGCACATGAAGGAGGCTTTCCCGGAGGCCGTCACGGAGGATGTTCTTAGGCACAAAATCCGCCTCGTACTGGCAGCAGGGCAAGACATCACCATTGGATTCGACCCGGATGTAGTCTTTCCCTGCCACGCAGGAGGAGGGCCCCTGGCCCTTAACCGAGGGTTTGTGGTAGTCCGGCCAATTCATCACTTTCCGGTAAGCCCCTTTGGAAAAAAAGAGGCCGCGGCCCTGTTTTTTCCAAAGGATCATGCGCTGATGGATTTCCCGGATCTCGTCGGGCTCGAGCTCCAATGACCGCGCCTCGTCAACATAATACATCCCTCCCAGGGCGATAGGCTGGGCGTTCATCCGCACGCCTCGGGCTTCGCAGAAAGCCAGCATATCTTCCATGTCGTCTAGGTTGGCACGGGTAAGGACCATATTCACATATGTCCGCACTCCACGCTCCTGCGCCAGTTCGATCGCCTTCACGGCTTTCTGGTGCGACCCTGCTCCCCGAATGCGGTCATTCGCCTCGGGATGGGGCGAATCCAAGCTGATGATCACCTCATCGAGATAATCGAGCAGTTCAGGCCTGGAGGAAATCCTCAGGCCGTTGGTGGTGGCCGCGACGATCACTCCGGCGGCTTTGGCTTCCGCTGAAAGTTCCCTAAAATCCGGCCGCAGGGTCGGCTCTCCCCCGTGAAACTTGAAGCGGAGGGTTCCCAGGGAGGCAAACCCGCGAATGATTCCCTTCCACTGCCGGGTGCTGAGCTGAGGCTTCAGCCGGTCGGGATAATGGCAGTAGGGGCAATGGAGGTCACACTGGTTGAGAAGGGCGGCCTCGACATCAAAGGGATGGACTTTGCGAAAGCGGTAAGCCAGATATCGGGAAGCCATGCTCAGGTGGCGGAGGCGAATCATGGCTGCTTTTATACCATTCTGGGGGAGAAAGTTCAAACTTGCAAAAAAACAAAAAAACACTTGACAAGCTGTGCGGTA
>Ga0153916_10004900_pt1 | contig 10167 bp, 12 predicted proteins | sample Opewatmetagenome_FD_109642 | JGI IMG/M metagenome (GOLD analysis project Ga0153916, IMG submission 109642) | Freshwater wetland microbial communities from Ohio, USA - Open water 3 Core 3 Depth 4 metaG | ecosystem: Environmental > Aquatic > Freshwater > Wetlands | place: USA: Ohio, Lake Erie...
GGGCAGGCGTGGGACCGCCGCGGGCGTGCGTCACAGCTATACGCGCTGAAGGTGTGTGTCCTTGAACCCGGTGCGGTACTTCAGGCCGTACCCGATCGCACGATCGACGCCGATGTGTGCGAGCCAAATCAGGCCGACTTGGACAGCGGCCTCAGCGTCGGCGATAACTCCGATCGCAGCGAGAACGACGGGAACCGAATAGGTGTGGGCAATGTCGTAGGTTGCCGCTCCGGTGGTCGGCCCGGCTACGTAACCGAGCATCGACAGGTCGGGCGCCAGTGCGAGCACCACGAGCAGCCACCACGGGTACCCGGCATGGAAGTAGAGAGCGATCGCCACGATCACGACGGCGACTCCTTCAGCGCGGAGAAGCACGCGTGGGAGTCGATCGACCACAGAGCGATCGTAGCTTCTCGCCTCAGAGACATTGCCGCACGCCCGCGCAGGCGGTTCGTTTGTCGCCACTGGGCCCAGCTGAGACCGAGTCAAGTCCCAGGACGTGGTGTAACCCGTCGGTGTGGTCTGCGGCTCAGGCCGCGCCGTGCAGCGGGGACCGAGCCTTCGGGCTGCGTCAGTTCTTCAGCGTGAGTGAGGCGCCGCCGAGCGGGGTGAGCTGGCGCCGGCCCGTGCCGCCGAGAAGCTGCACTTCCTCAACCCGGTGCCGATCCGGCTGATCCACGACCGGTGGATCGACAAGTACACCGAGCGCCGGGTGTCGGCGCTCGCAGACCTCAAGTACGAGCTGGAGGAAACCGCATGACGACCACCACGGAGACGAGCGTGACCACGCAGGTCTACCGCGTGTACATCAAGGCGACCCCGCAGGCGATCTGGGACGCGATCACGAAGCCCGAGTGGACCGAGAAGTACGGCTACGGCGGCCGGGCCGAGTACGACCTTCGCCCCGGCGGCGCCTACCGAGGGCTCGCGAGCGAGGCGATGCGGTCGATGGGCTCCCCGGAGGTGGGCGTCGACGGCGAGGTCGTCGAGTCCGACCCGCCGCGCAAGCTCGTCTAGACCTGGCGCATGCTGATGGACCCGGAGATGGCAGCACAGGGGTTCACCCGTCTCACCTGGGAGATCGAGGAGGGCAAGGGCGGCGTCACGAAGCTGACCGTGACCCACGACCTCGAAGGCGCACCGAAGCTGGCGCTGCTGCTCTCCGGCGGGATGGAAGAGATGGGCGGTGGCTGGAGCTGGGTGCTCAGCGACCTCAAGACCCTGCTCGAGACCGGCTCCTCGATGGACACGGGGGACCCGCTCAACCAGGGCTGAGCGCGCAGGGCGGTGGAGGCCCCGTCGCGCGGGGCCTCCACCTCAGTCCACGGACAGCAGGTCAACCACGAACACCAGAGGCTCGTGCGGCTTGATCACGCCGCCCGCGCCGCGCGCGCCGTAGGCCATGGCGGACGGGATCGTAAGCCTGCGGCGGCCTCCCACCTTCATGCCCTGCACGCCGGCGTCCCAGCCCGGGATCACCTGGCCCTTGCCGAGCTTGAACTCGAACGGCTGACCGCGGTTCCACGAAGCGTCGAACTCCTCGCCCGTGGAGAACGCCACGCCGGCGTAGTGCACCGAGACCCTCTTGCCCTTGGTGGCCTCGTCGCCGTCGCCGACGACGATGTCATCGATGCCGAGCTCGAAGGGGATGTCTCCCTCGGGTTTCTCGATCCGTGGTCGTTCAAGTGACACAGCGTCGCTCCCGTGCTCGCGGTTTGCGGCCGTGATCGGCCGTCATGATCCCCCGCAGCCTAGTGTCGCCGGCGGGAGAGACGCCTCTCCGACGCGGCGAACAGGAGCGCTTGCTCTGTGCAGGGCGGGCGGGGATGAGTACGGATGCGCCTCGCCTCGGATTACCGATGTCGGCGGGCCGATCCGGGTCGACACTGACCGTGAGATTGGTGTCGTGCTCGTCGGGCTGTTGCTCGCCCTCCGCGAAGAAAGGAGCTCGTCGTGATCGATCACATCATTCTCGGCGTCGACGACGTCGAGGCGAGCAAGGCGTTCTACGAGCAGGCGCTCGCCCCGCTCGGCATGGAGGTCGTGATGGCGATGCCGGGCGGCGTCGGCTTCGGCAAGGACGGCAAGCCGACCTTCTGGATCGCCGACCGCGAGCCCTCGGGGCCGGTGCACGTCGCCTTCGCCAGTCCCGACCGCGCGTCGGTCGACGCGTTCCACGCCGCGGCGCTCGCCGCCGGCGGCCGCGACAACGGGAAGCCGGGACTGCGGCCTCACTACCACCCGTCGTACTACGGCGCGTTCGTCTTCGACCCCGACGGCAACAACATCGAGGCGGTCTGCCACCGGGCCGAGTAGGCGATCGTCAGCGGAGTGCCCGAGCCGGCGCGGCTGCGGCTCGCGACGGGCCGTTCTGCGTCGCTGCCGGGATGCAGCCGGCACGGGAGCGAGTCTCGCACCTGCCGAAGATCGATGCCACGGCGTATCGTCGGTCGAAACCGGCTGTCAGAAGCGAAGAGAGGGGGAGCGGAGTGGTCGAGGAAGCACGCCTCGAGGAGACGGGCTCGGGCCTCGCGCCCGTGACGGACGGCTGGTTCGTCGTCAACGTGCGGGACGCGGCCTGGGTGACGAGCGACGCGTTCGGGGCCGACTGCGTGTTCGAGGGCGACGATGCCCCCTTCGCCCAGCTCGGCCTGACGCTGTGCGTGCTCCAGCCGGGGCAGCCGAGCGGCCTGTATCACTCCGAGGCGAACCAGGAGGACTTCCTGGTGCTCGCCGGCGAGTGCGTGCTCCTCGTCGAGGGCGAGGAGCGGCCACTCCGGGCGTGGGACCTCGTGCACTGCCCGCCGGGCACCGAGCACGTCTTCGTGGGGGCCGGCGACAGCCCGTGCGTCATCTTCATGGTCGGCGCCCGCACCGGGCAGGCCGGCATCACCTACCCGCGCTCCGAGCTGGCGCTCCGCCACGGCGCCGGCGTCGAGACGGCGACGGGCTCGCCCGCGGAGGCGTATGCGCCGTTCTCGCGGTGGCGGCCCGGACGGCCGGACCGGACCGGGCTACCGTGGCCCGGATGAGCCGCCACCGACGCTGCGGCTTTCGCACAGTCCCGACTCGGTGGCGCCACCGATGCCCTCCACACACGGCCCGTGCAGAGTGGTCGTCGAACCTATCGATGGAGGGATGGCCGTGACCTTGCTCTGGTTCGTCATCTGGCTGATCGCAAACCTCATCGGCGACAAGGAGCCCCTCCTTGTCGATCCGGTGAACGTCTGGGCGGGGACGCTGATCCTCGCCGTGGCGCTCGACCTCGGCAGGCAGCACGCCCCCGAGCTCGCGAGGCCACGACCAACACGCCGGCCCGACGAGTAGCTCCGGCCCGTTCCTAGGCTGCGTGCGCGGTCTGTCCGCCTCGCCGCATCTGGTCCGACCGCAGTTCGAGCAGCTGCACGATGTCGGCGGTCGGCCTGCGGATGTCCGCGACCGCGGGCCCGCCGTCGATCGGCAGCGCGGCGACGATCTGGGACTCGACCACGGCGACGAGCACCGGGCCGCTGGGCGGGCGGCGATCGCTCATCGCGGCCAGGTCGCCGAGCGACCGCGTGTCGGCGGGTCGCGCACGACGGATCGTGACTCCCGTACCGGGGGCCGTTGTCGCAACGGCATGCCGGTCGAGCAGTATCGCCACCGCGCGGCCGAGACGGCCACGGGATCCCGGTTGCTCGCGGTTGAGCTGCGGCTGCGCCGAGATCTCGCGCAGCATCCTGTTCATCTCGTCAACGTGGTAGGCGAGCACGAGGTGCCTCAGCATCGCTTCCTCCTTCGTCACGCTCTTCGCTGCCGACGACGTTAGGCGTCCCCCGCAAGTCCGTGGGTCGCGATGTCGTGGCCGTCTGGCGGCAGAACGGCGAAGAGCCTCTACGCCTGCAGCGCGCTGACGACGGCGACGCCGACTGCGATCGCCGCCACGCCTGCCAGCTGCAACCGGGTCAGGCGCTCGTGGAAGAGCAGGTAGGCGGCGACCGCGGCGAGCGCGGCGAACTGCGAGGCGAGCACGGCGGCGACGGCGATGCCGTGCCGGGAGCCGACCGCGTAGGCCGCAAAGCCCGCGACCTCGCACAACCCCGACGTGACGACCAGCGGCAGCGCAGCTCGTGTGATCCGGAGGCGCCGCGATGCGATCAGCGGGAGCGCGACGGCCAGGACGCCGAGCACGCGGGCGGGGACGAGCGCCCACACGAGCGGCAGTGCCTCGCTGACGCGAGCCGTCGCGTAGAGGCCGACGCCGAAGCAGAGAGCCGCACCACAGGCGAGCAGGGTTGCGCGGAGCGGGTCGCCCGAGCCCCCACCGGGCGTGATGCCTGCGAGCACGACGCCCACGGCGATCAGGCCCAGCGTCGCGCCGACTCCAGGGCCGATCGCCTCCCCGGCGAGAACCGCGAGCAGCGCGGCGATCGCACCCTCGGTCGAGCTGATCGGGCCGACGATGGAGACCTTGCCGACACGCAGCGCTCCGTAGTTGAACAGGAGCCCGGCCACGTTTCCGAGGCCTGCGAGCGCGAGCCAGCCGAGCTCGCGCGAGCCGAGGCTCTCGGGGATGCCGCCGGCGGCCGCGAGGGGCGCGACGACGACGAGGCCGGTCAGCATCACCCCGGCGAGCACCGACGGCGGGCTGATCAGCTTCGTGGCACGCGACGCGGACAGCAGCGCCCCTGCCCAGCAGGCGGCCGCGCCCAGCCCTCCCAGGACGGCGATCACCGGGGTATTCGTACAGGGTGCTCGCCCCCGCGGAGCCGGTGGCGACCGTGTGCGGTCGCCCGGCCGCCTACCGGGGACGCTGTGCGGGCCCGCGGCGGAGCGCCGCCGTATCTCCGGGCGCTCCCCGGACACGTCCTGCACCGGCGTGAACGAGGATCGCCGCCGCGGTGAGCGCTGCCGCTGTCCCGAGCACGAGCGCCGCGCCCGACACGTCCTCGAGGAGCGCCGGCCGCACGAGCATGACGACGGCGAGGACGGCCATGAGCATGCCCCCGCCGAGCTTGAGCACACGGCCCTGCCGCTGCTCGAGCCGGCCGATCCGCATCGCCACGACCGCAGCGACGAGAACGGCGATCTCGTCGAGAAGGAAGATCAACAGGTACACGGCGAGCAGGAACGCGTACTCCGACGTGCCGACGTCGCGCTCGGCGAGCAGGTTCGTCCAGACGACCGGGAAGCCGACCGTGCACGGCAGCTCCAGGAGCGACACGCCCGCCGCCATGGCCACGGTCATCCCGACGACGACCGGCAGACGGCGGTCCTCGAGCGCGAGCGAGCGGGTGCTCCGCACGATCTGCGGCTTGAACCGGTCGGGGATCGTGAGTGACACGCCACGGCCGAACCAGACGTAGTCCTTGAGGTTCACAGCGGCGAAGGCGAGCGCGAAGACGGCGACGCTCACGCGGATCCACCACGCGTAGTCGACCACCGTCAACGCGCTGAAGAGGCCGACGAGGAAGAGGCCGTAGACGACCGCCGCGGTCGTCACGTACGAGCCCCCGATCAGTGCCAGCCGCGCACGCGAGCCCGTCCGCAGGATCATCGCGAGCAGCACGGTGAGCACCCACAGCGAGCAGGGGTTGAAGCCGTCGACGAACGCGATCAGCGACGTCGCCCAGATCAGCGAGTCGCCGCTCACGTCGTGCGAGCCGAGCAGCGGCACGGTGATGACGGTGCCGCCCGTGTCGGGCCGCTCCTCCTCTGGCACGGTGGGAGGCACACGCCCCTCGAGAACGTCCCCGGCGATGTCGGGGCAGCCGCCTGCCGCGCATTTCTCGACGACCGATGCGATCGCCCGCCGGTACGCCTCGCTGTCCCCGATCCATGCCCCACCCGCGACGAAGACGGCCGGCACGCCGTCCGGATCGACCGCGTGCGCCTCGGCGACGCGACGGAAGAGGTTGCGGTTGCCCTCGTCGTACCAGACCTCGTACGCGGCGAGGTCGACCCCCGGGCGTGTCGCCAGCTCGTCGAGGAACGGGCGCAGCGAAGCGCAATGGGGGCACCCGTCCCCCCAGAAGAAGTAGATCGTGACGCCGCCGTCCCCGGCGCTCCCGCCCGTGGTTGCCGCCCGGGACGACGCCGGGATCGCGAGCGCCGCCGCGACGAGAGCGACGACCGCGAGGACACGAAAGGCCCGAGCCGCCATGGTCAGATTCACCGTAGGCGCGCGACCGCGGAGGGCGCATCCGGGCATACCGGGATCGGGCCTCGGGGTTCCACCGGATGCCGCGTGCGGCCGGCCTTCACGGAGCAACGGGCGCCCGCACGACCTTGGCACGATTCTCCCCGGGCCGAACCGCGCGAACAACTGGATGGGGGCATCAATCGTCTAGCCGAACGCGTTGTCGAGCGCCATCATGACGGCGAAGCCGGCGACGAGGCCGAACGTCGCGAAGCGCTCGAACCCGCGGGAGTGGCTCTCGGGCACGAGCTCGTCGACGACCACGTAGACCATCGCGCCCGCTGCGAAGGCGAGACCGACCGGCAGGATCGCCTCGGAGATCCCGGCCGCCGCGTAGCCGAACAGCGCAGCGGGAGGCTCGACGAGGCCGGTCGCCCCGGCGATGCCGATCGCGGTCATCCTCGCCGCGCCCGCGTCGAGGAGCGGGGTCGCGGCTGCGAACCCTTCGGGGACGTTCTGCACGCCGATCGCGATCGCGACGGGGAGGCCGAGATCGGGCCCTCCGGCGGCGAAGGCGACGCCGACCGCCAGGCCCTCGGGCACGTTGTGGATCGTCAGCGCTCCCAGCAGCAGGAGAGCGGGCGATCCCGCGGCCGACCGCGGCCGCTCCACGAAGCGCGTGTGCGCGTGGGGGATCGCGGTGTCGAAGATCGCCATCGCTCCTGCGCCGACGGCGAAGCCGACGAGCACTTCGACCAGTGATCCGAGGTCGAGCGCGGAGACGAGGAGGCCGAACACCGCGGCGGCGAGCATGATCCCGCCCGTGAAGCCGAGCAGCGTCGCCATCAGACGGTCGCCCGGATGGGGGATGGCGAGCACGCCGAGGCCGCCGAGCCCCGTGGCGAGTCCCGGAAGGATCAGTCCCGTGAGCGTCGTCCAGCCCACCGCCAGATTCTCTCGCACCGGGAGGGTCCCCGGCCTCGGCTCGCACGCCCCGCCTGCTGCGACCCCGTGTGTTGGCGGGGATCGTCGCCGCGTCCGCGCCCGAGAACCGCGACGATCTGGGAGATGCTGTCGCGAGTACCTTCGGCGCGCCATGGTGGAGGGTGTCAGATTCGGGGTCGGGAGACGTCCAATGTCGCACGGTGACGAGGCACCACAGCAGAAGGAGGAGGCGGCGCCTGCCGGTGTCGGGGAGCACCTAGACCGGCTGCCTTTCTGGGCGAAGCCCCTCCCCGCGCTCCTCGACGAGCTCCAGACAGGCACGACCGGCCTGTCACAGGCCGAGGCCCGCACGCGCCTTCAGCGCGACGGAGCGAACACCGTCGAGCCCCCTCGGGCGCACCGGGGCGTGCGCCTGTTCATCGCGCAGTTCACGAGCCCCATCGTGCTCATCCTCGTCGGCGCGACGATCGTGTCCATCGCCCTCGGCGACTTCACCGACGGTTCGATCATCCTCGCCATCGTCCTCGCCAGCGGCTGTCTCGGCTTCTGGCAGGAGCGCACCGCCGGTCGGGCCGTCGACGCACTGCTCGCGCGCGTCCGGGTCGAGGTCGAGGCGCTCCGCGACGGCAGCGAGGAGGCAGTGCCCACCGAGGACATCGTGGTGGGCGACGTGATCGTGCTGCGCGCCGGCGACATCGTTCCCGCCGACTGTCGCGTGCTCGAGACGCAGAACCTCCTCGTCGACGAGGCAGCGCTGACCGGCGAGTCGTACCCCACCGAGAAGACGCCCGGAACGCTGGATGCGGACCGACCGATCTCCGGCCGGACGAACGCTGTGTTCCTCGGCACCCACGTGGCGAGCGGCACCGGGACGGCGCTCGTCGCGAAGAGAGGGCGCGCGACCGAGTTCGGCGCGCTCACCTCCCGGCTTGCGTCGCGTGAGGTCACCACCCGCTTCGAGCGAGGCATGAGCGCCTTCGGGCTGCTGCTCGTGCGAGCGATGGCGGTGCTCGTGACGGCGATCTTCGTCGTCAACCTCGTCCTCGACCGGCCGGTTGTGGCGTCGCTGTTGTTCTCCGTCGCCCTCGCATTCGGCCTCACCCCCCAGCTCCTCCCCGCCATCGTGGCCGTCTCGCTGTCGGCCGGGGCGCGACGGATGGCGGCAGAGAAGGTGATCGTGAAGAGGCTCGACGCCATCGAGGACTTCGGCGGCATGACGGTGCTGTGCACCGACAAGACCGGCACGCTCACGGCCGGCGCCGCCGCGCTCGACAGCGCGCTCGACCTGGACGGCCGGGCGAGCGACGAGATCCTCCGTCTGGCGCGGCTCAACGCGGGGCTCCAGCGCGGGTACGCGAACCCGCTCGACGAGGCGATCCTCCGAGGGGCTCCCCGCGTCGAGCCTGCGCGCCGGCTCGACGAGGTGCCCTACGACTTCGAGCGGAAGCGACTCTCGGTCCTCGTCGACGACGACACACCGACCCTGATCACGAAGGGCGCCCTCGACGGCATCCTGGCCATCGCAACGACAGCGGAGAGCGGCGGCGCCACGGTACCCCTGGACGCTGTCCGCGAACGCGTCGCAGAGCGCTTCACGGAGCTCAGCGCCGGAGGATACCGAGTGCTCGGCATCGCCACCCGCGCCCTCCCGGGCCGGCAGCAGGTCACCTCCGAGGACGAGACCGCGATGACCCTCCGGGGCCTTCTCGCGTTCCACGACCCACCGAAGGAAGGGGTGCTCGAGGCGATCACGGAGCTCGAGGCGCTTGGGGTTTCTGTTCGGCTTGTCACCGGCGACAACCGGATCGCGGCGCGGAAGATCGCCGAGGACGTCGGCCTCCGCAGCGACCGACTCCTTACCGGCCCGCAGATCGACGCGCTCGACGACGACGGGTTGGCGACCGAGGCGGCCGCCACGACTGTGTTCGCCGAGGTCGACCCGCTGCACAAGGAACGCCTCGTGGAGGCTCTACGGGCCCGAGGCGAGACCGTGGGGTTCCTCGGTGACGGCATCAACGACTCGGCCGCGCTCCACGCGGCCGACGTGGGCATCTCCGTCGACACGGCGGTCGACGTGGCCAAGCAGACCGCGGCGATCGTGCTGCTCGACAAGAGCCTCGCCGTCGTCGTCGACGGCGTCCGCCTGGGCCGGCAGACCTTCGCAAACACGCTCAAGTACGTGCGGGTAACGACCAGCGCAAACTTCGGGAACATGCTCTCGATGGCCGCCGCGGCGGCGTTCTTGCCGTTCCTGCCGCTGCTTCCCCGCCAGATCCTGCTGCTCAACTTCCTCTCGGACATCCCCGGTATGACGATCGCCGCGGATGCGGTCGACCCCGAGCAGCTCCGACGACCCGGCTCGTGGAGCGTGCGCTCGATCCGGCACTTCATGATCGTGTTCGGCCTGATCAGCTCCGCGTTCGACATCCTCACGTTTCTCACCCTGCGGGTCGTCTTCGACGCGGGAGCAGATCTGTTCCGCAGCGGTTGGTTCGTGGAGTCCACCGCCACCGAGCTCGCCGTCATGCTCGTCCTGCGCACCGCCCGCCCCTTCTGGCGGAGTCGACCCGGACGAGCGCTCCTCGCCTCGAGCCTCGTCGTTGCCGCCCTCACCGTCGCCCTCCCCTACACGGCGCTCGCCGGGCCACTCGGTCTCACCGCGCTGCCGGCCCGGGTTCTGATCGCACTCGTCGGACTCACCGCCGTGTACGTGGCAGCCAACGAGGTCGCCAAGCACTGGTACCGCCTCGTCCGTTGACAGCGGCGTCATGAGTCGACCGAGGACGAGCACGCTCGCGGGTGCGACCCACTTCGGCCGCCGCCCCGAGCGCCGGCGACGCGAGGCGCGCGCAGCGGTTCCGGCTCCTGGGCGGAAAGGGCTGGCAGTTCGTCGGACACCACGACGCAGCCTGCGAGACGACACCGTCAGTCATACGTGATGCGTATGCCGCTTCGTGACAGAGCCGTGCCACGAGGTGATGAACCCCGAGTACATGGCGTACCAGAGTTCGCCGCACGCGCGCGTGACCTGCGTGCAGTGCCACATCGGACCCGGCGCCGGCTGGTTCGTGCAGTCCAAGCTCTCCGGCGCCTACCAGGTCTAC
>Ga0153916_10004901_pt1 | contig 10166 bp, 12 predicted proteins | sample Opewatmetagenome_FD_109642 | JGI IMG/M metagenome (GOLD analysis project Ga0153916, IMG submission 109642) | Freshwater wetland microbial communities from Ohio, USA - Open water 3 Core 3 Depth 4 metaG | ecosystem: Environmental > Aquatic > Freshwater > Wetlands | place: USA: Ohio, Lake Erie...
AGCAGCCTACCATCGCGTGGCGCACCGCGGCCGGATGGTGTAAGCGGGGCACGTGCGCCTCTCCGTCGCAACCGCCGTCCTCGCGCTCGTCCTCGGGTGCGCCGGCGCCCGGGGGTATCCGCCGCTCCCCGAGGGGCTCGACGACCGCGCCGCCCGGGCGTCCCTCGTCCGCTTCGCCCGCGCGCTCGAGGCCGCGCGCCACGACGAGGCCCTCGCGCTCCTCTCGGCGCGCTGGAGGGCCGCCTACACCCCGAGTCGGCTCGCGCTCGACTTCGGCGGGGCGGGTCCGGCCGCCCGCGAGGCGGCGGGGCGGGTGCTCGCCGCCGCCGCCGCGGGCGCTCCGATCGAGCTCGGCCCGGGCCGGGCGCGCCTCCCGCTGGGCCCGGGTCGGGCGGCGGTGCTCGTGGCGGAGGGCGGGGCCTGGCGCGTGGACGCGCTCGAGTGACCGGGGACCTTGGGGCGCCGCCTCGTCCCGGGCCCCGGCGACATTGAGAACGGGTCCCGGGGCCGCTATAAAGGCCGCCTCATGCCGCTCGACAGCACAGCCGCGCTCCAGGCCCTCACGAAGGTCATCGACCCCGAGCTCCGCCGCGATCTCGTGTCGCTCGGGATGGTGAAGGACCTCGCGGTGGACGGGGAGACCGTCCGCCTCAAGGTCGAGCTCACCACCCCCGCCTGCCCGCTCAAGGACACCATCGGCAAGGACGTGAAGGCCGCGCTCGAGGGCGCCGGCTTCAAGCGCGTCGAGCTGACCTGGGGCGCACAGGTCCGCTCGGCGCCCGGCGTCGCCCAGGCCCAGCTCACGCCCGGCGTGAAGAACATCATCCTCGTCGGCGCCGGGAAGGGCGGCGTCGGCAAGAGCACCGTGGCCGTCAACGTCGCCGTCGCGCTCGCGAGGCTCGGCGCGAAGGTCGGCATCCTCGACGCCGACATCTACGGCCCCTCGCTCCCCGTCCTCACCGGCCTCTCCGAGAAGCCCACCTCGCGGGACGGCCAGCGGCTCGAGCCCCTCCTCGGCCACGGCCTCAAGGTCATGTCGATCGGCTTCCTCGTCGACCCCGACCAGGCGCTCGTCTGGCGCGGGCCGATGGTCACGGGCGCGCTCATCCAGCTCCTGCGCGACGTGAACTGGGGCGAGCTCGACTACCTCGTCCTCGACCTGCCGCCCGGCACCGGCGACATCCCGCTCACCCTGGCCCAGAACGTGCGCGCCGCCGGCGTGGTCCTCGTCTCGACCCCCCAGGACGTGGCGCTCGCCGACGTGATCCGCGCGAAGCTCATGTTCGACAAGGTCTCGATCCCGGTGCTCGGGCTCGTCGAGAACATGTCCTCCTTCATCTGCCCGCACTGCCGCAAGGACACGCCCATCTTCGCGCACGGCGGAGCCCGGGCGGCGGCTGAGAAGATGGGCATCCGCTTCCTCGGGGAGATCCCCATCGACCTCGCCATTCGCGAGGGCGGCGACAAGGGCATGCCGGTCGTGTCGGGCGCGCCCGACTCGCCCCAGGCGGAGGCGTTCATCAACGTCGCGAAGAACGTGGCCGGCGCGGTGAGCACCCAGGTGCTGAAGGCGCCGCGGCTCCCGGTCATCGGCGCGCAGCCGCGCGCCTAGCGAGCAGAGGCGGCCATGGAGGGGAAGCTGCCGCACGATCCTTTCGAGCCGGCGGAGGGCGGCGACGCGGAGGCCGCGCGCGGCTCCCTCGCGGACGGCGTGAAGAAGGCCATCCTCGCCGGGGTGGGCGCGCTCTTCATGACGGAGGAGGGCGCCCGCCGGCTCGCGCGCGACTGGAAGCTGCCGAAGGAGGTCATCGGCTTCATCGGCCAGCAGGCGAGCGGCGCGAAGGACGAGCTCCTGCGGGTCTTCGCGGAGGAGATCCGCCGCTTCCTCGAGTCCGAGGCGCTCCGGGGCGAGTTCTGGAAGGCCCTCACCGAGAACACCATCGAGGTGCGGGCCGAGATCCGGTTCCACCCCGACGCCGCCGGCAAGCCCAGGCCGCGCGTCTCCACGTCGGCGCACGCCCGGCGGCGGAAGAAATCGACGCGCCCGCGCTAGGAAGGCCCGAGCGTTCTTGCTTGCACCGGGGCCGATTTCGTCGGACGCTCGCACCCCCTCGCGGATTCGCCCGCCGGAGCCGCTCCGCGGACCGGCGAGGCCAGGGAGGTGCAATGGGCATCGAGCGCATGGCGGTGATCGGGGCCGGGCAGATGGTGTCCGGCATCGCGCAGGTGGCGGCGCAGGCCGGCGTCGAGGTGGTGGTCGCGGACGCCACCCCCGACCTGGCGCGGCGGGCCGTCGACCGGCTCGGGCAGACGCTCTCGAAGCTCGTCGAGAAGGGGAAGCTCGCCGCGGCGGAGCGCGAGAAGGTCCTCGGCCGGATCCGGCCGGCGGCCTCGCTCGAGGACTGCGCCGGCGCCGACCTCGCCATCGAGGCGGTGGTCGAGAACGAGGCCGCGAAGAAGGACATCTTCCGGAAGCTCGACGCGCTCCTGCGCCCCGAGGCGCTCCTCGCCTCGAACACCTCCTCCATCTCCATCACCGCCCTCGCGGCCGCCACGAAGCGCCCGGACCGGTTCGTGGGGATGCACTTCATGAACCCCCCGCCGGTGATGCAGCTCATCGAGATCATCCGCGGGCTCCAGACCTCCGAGGCGACGTACCAGGCGGCGGTCGCGCTCGCGAAGCGGTTCGGGAAGACCACGGTGACGTCCAAGGACTCGCCCGGGTTCATCGTGAACCGGATCCTGATCCCGCTCCTCAACGAGGCCTGCTTCGCGCTGCAGGAGGGGCTCGCCTCGCCGGAGGACATCGACACCGGGGTGAAGCTGGGCCTGAACCACCCCATGGGCCCGCTCACGCTCGCCGACTTCATCGGGCTCGACACCTGCCTCTACATCGCCGAGGTGCTGCACCGCGAGCTCGGCGAGGACAAGTACCGGCCGGCGCCGCTGCTGCGGAGCTACGTGGCGGCGGGCTGGTACGGCAGGAAGGCCGGGCGCGGTTTCTACAAGTACGGGGGCTAGCGATGGCCTACCTGAACCTGCTCTGGGAGGTGAAGGAGGGCGTCGGCCTCCTCACCTTCAACCGGCCGAAGGTGCTGAACGCGATCGACGCGCGGACCGTCGAGGAGCTCGACGACGCCGTCCGCCAGGTGGAGCGGGACCGCGCCGTCCGCGCCCTGGTCCTCACCGGCGCGGGGGAGAAGGCCTTCGTCGCGGGGGCGGACATCGCGGCCATGTCCACCATGACGCCCACGGAGGCCCGCCTCTTCGCCGAGCGGGCGCACGGGGTCCTCGCCCGGCTCGCGGCCCTCCCGGTGCCCACCGTGGCGGCGGTGAACGGCTACGCGCTGGGGGGCGGCTGCGAGATCGCGCTCGCCTGCGACCTCGTCTACGCGAGCGAGGGCGCGCGCTTCGGGCAGCCCGAGGTGAACCTCGGCATCATCCCCGGCTTCGGGGGGACGCAGCGCCTCTCGCGCCGGGTGGGGACGATGCGGGCGCTCGAGCTGATCCTCACGGGCGACCCCTGCGACGCCGCGCGCGCGAAGGCCATCGGGCTCGTGCTCGACGTCCTGCCCGCCGACGAGCTCCTCCCGCACGCGGTCGCCCAGGCGAGGAAGATCGCCGCGAAGGGGCCGGTGGCGGTCGCGCTCGCGAAGCGCGCGATCCACGCCGGCGCGGACGCGGAGCTCTCCGTCGCGAACGAGCTCGAGCGGCAGGCCTTCTCCTCCGCGTTCGCGACCGACGACGCGCGCGAGGGGATGAAGGCGTTCCTGGAGAAGCGCCCCGCCCAGTGGAAGGGCGCCTAGGCGCGCCCTCCGGAGGAGCCCAGCCATGCAGATCCAGCTCACCGAGGAGCAGCGCCAGGTCCGCGACCTCTGCAAGGAGTTCGCCGCGAAGGAGCTCACGCCGAACGCCCGCCGCTGGGACGCCGAGCACCACTTCCCGCGCGAGGCCGTGAAGCAGCTCGCCGAGATGGGGCTCCTCGGGGTCGCCGTCCCCACCGAGTGGGGCGGGGCCGGGATGGACAACGTGTCCTACGCCGTCGCCATGGAGGAGATCTCGCGCGGCTGCGCCGGGACCGGCGTCATCATGAGCGTGAACAACTCGCTCTACTGCGACCCGGTCATGAAGTACGGGACCGAGGCGCAGAAGAAGGAGTTCCTCGTCCCGTTCGCGCGCGGCGAGAAGCTCGGCGCCTTCGCGCTCACGGAGCCCATGAGCGGCTCCGACGCGGCGGAGATGCGCACCGTGGCCGTCAGGAAGGGCGACCAGTACCTCCTCGACGGGACGAAGAACTTCATCACGAACGGCCCGCAGGCGGACGCGATCCTGGTCTTCGCCATGACCGACAAGGCCAGGCGGCACAAGGGCATCAGCGCCTTCCTCGTGCCGGCCGACGCGAAGGGGTTCAGCCGCGGCAAGCCGGACGACAAGGTCGGCATCCGCGCGTCCGGCTCCTGCTCGATCTTCTTCGAGGGCTGCGCCATCCCCGCCCGGAACCGGATCGGCGAGGAGGGGGACGGCTTCAAGGTGGCGATGTCCACGCTCGACGGCGGGCGCATCGGCATCGCCTCGCAGGCCCTCGGCATCGCCCGGGCGGCGTTCGAGGAGGCGGTCGCGTACGCGAAGGACCGCAAGGCCTTCGGCCAGCCCATCTCGCAGTTCCAGGCCATCCAGTTCATGCTCGCCGACATGGCGACCGAGCTCGACGCGGCCCGGCTCCTCACGCTGCGCGCCGCCACCCTGAAGGACAAGGGGACCCGTCACTCCGCCGAGAGCGCGATGGCGAAGCTCTACGCGTCGGAGATGGCCGAGCGGGTCACCTCGAAGGCGCTCCAGATCCACGGCGGCTACGGCTACGTGAAGGAGTTCGACGTCGAGCGGCACTGGCGGGACAGCCGCATCACCGAGATCTACGAGGGGACGAGCGAGATCCAGCGCATCGTGATCTCGGCGTCGGTGCTGAAGGACTGAGCGACGGATGGACTTCGAGCCGAACGACGTGGAGCGCGCCGTGCTGGAGACGGCGCGGCGGTTCGCGCGCGAGGCGGTGGCGCCCGCGGCGGCGGCGAACGACCGGCAGGGCCGCTTCCCGGCGGAGCTCGTGCGCGGCCTGGCCGAGCTCGGCCTGCTCGCGGTGAACGTCCCCGCCGCCCACGGAGGCTCGGAGGCGGGCCCGGTGGCCTACGCCCTCGCCCTCGCCGAGATCGCGGCGGCGGACTGCGCGACCGCCGTCACCATGGCCGTCACGAACATGGTGGGCGAGACCATCGCCCGCTTCGGCACCGAGGCGCAGAGGGCGCGCTGCCTGCCCAGGCTCGCCTCGGCGGAGTGGCTCGCCGGCGCCTTCGCGCTCTCCGAGGCGCAGGCGGGGAGCGACGCGGCGTCGATGACGACGCGCGCCGTCCGCAAGGGCGGCGGGTGGGTCATCGACGGGGCCAAGCAGTGGATCACGAGCGGCGACGTCGCCGGGGTCCTCGTCGTCTGGGCGAAGACCGATCCCGCAGCGGGCACGTCGGGGGTGACCGCCTTCCTCGTGGAGCAGGGGACCCGCGGCCTCTCGGTCGGGCGGCACGAGGAGAAGATGGGGATCCGGGCGAGCTCCACCGTGGCGCTCTCGTTCGACGGCTGCGAGGTGCCGGACTCGGCCCGCCTCGGCGCCGTGGGGGAGGGCTTCCGCATCGCGCTCGCCGCCCTCGACGGCGGCCGCATCGGCATCGCCGCGCAGGCGACCGGGACGATCCGGGCCGCCCTCGACGCGAGCACCCGCTACGCGCGCGACCGGACCACCTTCGGCGTGCAGATCGGGCAGCACCAGGCCATCGGCTTCATGCTCGCCGACATGGCGACCGACGAGGCCGCCGCGCGGCTCCTCACCCTGCGCGCCGCCTTCCTGAAGGGCGCGGGGCAGCCCCACGGCCGGGAGGCCTCCACGGCGAAGCTCTTCGCGAGCGAGGCCGCCCAGAGGGCCGTGTCGCGGGCGGTCCAGATCCACGGCGGGTACGGGTACACCGACGAGTTCCCCGTCGCGAAGCTCTTCCGCGACGCGCGCGTCCAGACGATCTACGAGGGAACGAGCGAGATCCAGCGCATCGTCATCGCGCGGGAGCTCCTGCGCGGCTGATGGCCGTGCCCGCTTGCGTCGATCCCTGCCTCCGCTCGTGAGCGGCTCGAAGCGCCGCTCCGCCCGGGCGCCGGCCCCCCGGCGCGTGATTCGTCGCGAACGACCGCCGCTGGCCCGGCACGCGCGTACCCCGTCTTCCCGCGTGCCGCCGCCCGGAACTCGCCTCCGTCGCTCGCGTGCCCACGGGGCTCGAACAACCGGGCGGCGGGAAGGCGCCCGGCGTCGCGCGCGAGCCCTGGGGAGAGAGGCGCGCCTCACGAACGCGCCGAGGGGCCGGCGCCCGGGCTCCGCTGCTTTCCGCGGAGGGCCTCGACGAAGCGGCTCGATCCGTGTGATCGCCGCCATGAGGGCGCTGCCCGGTCGGCTCGAGCCCCGTGGCCGGCGGGGAGGCCGCGGCCTCGCGCTCAGCCGGCCTTCGCCCTGACCTCGTCGTCGGTCTCGATGAGGTGCCCCGTGAGGTCCCGCTTCGTGCGGAGGTACTCCACGCTGTGCGGGTTCGAGGGGGAGGGGAGCTGGATGCGCCCGCGCACCTTCACGCCGGCCTCGGACAGCCCGGAGAGCTTGAGCGGGTTGTTCGTGATGAGCTCGATGGACCGCACGCCCAGCAGGCGGAGCATGTCCGCCGCGACGTCGTAGCGGCGCAGGTCGTCGGGGAAGCCGAGCAGCCGGTTCGCCTCGTAGGTGTCGTGGCCCTGGGCCTGCAGCGCGTAGGCGCGGATCTTGTTGCCGAGGCCGATACCGCGCCCCTCCTGGCGCAGGTAGAGGAGGACGCCGCGGCCGCGCTCGGCGATGAGATCGAGCGCGCGGTCGAGCTGCGCGCGGCAATCACACTTCAGGGAGCCGAGGACCTCGCTCGTCAGGCACTCCGAGTGAACACGCACCGGGACGGCGTCACCCGAGACGTCGCCCTTCACCATCGCGACGTGCTCGGCGCCGCCGGCCTCGTCGCGGAACACCACCGCCCGGAACGCGCCGCGGTGGGTCGGCAGGGGAGCCTCCCCGTAGATCCTGACGCGCTCTCCGCGCTGCTTCCGCCCCGTCACCGCCACCACGTCGTGCATGTTTGCCGTCGCTCCTCGCGGCACCCGATTCGGAACAGCGCGGGTCGAATAATCGTCCCATCTGATGTGGGTCAAGCCCATCTCGGTTACAGCCCGTGCCGGGGCGAACGGCGTGGGAGCGCGTTGACACCGTCGAATCGCGCGGTTAGGTCATCGAGCCATGACGGCGGTGTTCTCTTCCGGCGATCTCGCCAGGGCCACGGGCAACACCGTCCGGACCATCCGGTTCTACGAGGAGGAAGGGCTCCTCAAGCCCGCGGTCGTCTCCGACGGCGGGCACCGGCGCTACACGGAGGACGACCTCGAGCGGCTCCGGCTCATCACGGACCTCCGGGAGCTCGGGCTCTCGCTCTTCGAGATCCGCTCGATCCTCGACCTCCGCTCCGGCTGCCAGAACGCCGCGGAGTTCGCCATCAGGTTCCAGCAGGTGCTCGCGGGCCACCTCGAGCAGGCGCAGCGGCGCCTCGAGCGGCTCCGGCGCGTGAAGAAGGAGCTCTTCGACGCGCTCGCCGCGATCCAGGAGCGCCTCTCGTCCGCCGGGGTGGAGCAGTGCGCGTGCGCGGTGGCGGACGCCGCCGACGTACCGCGCATCGTGAAGGTGCTGGCGCGCCAGCAGGGGTGCTGCTGCGGTCACGGCCTGCCTGCGTGCGTGGACCGGGCCGCGGGCGCCCCGGCGGGGCGGAATGGCCGCCGGGGCATCCCCGAGGCGTAGGGGTAGTGCGTGGACCCACCGCTGGCGTAGTTACCATAATCCACATTATCAGCCCTCACCCAGAGTCGTAACCAGGGAGCCCCTGGAAGCGGCGGGCCCGGGGGTCTCTCGCCGGCGAGCCGGTAGCGCCCGAAAGCGCGCCGGCAACTCCGCGGACGTCCGTGAGAGCGGAACGGGCTACGCTGACGCACATGCGTGTCCTCCTCCTCGGGGCAGCCTTCGCGCTCGGTGCTCACGCTCAGACCTCGATCCCGACCCCGAGCCCCTCGCCGACCTCGACCCCGAGCCCCGCCCCGGTTTCACGCGCGAACGTGATGGAGCCCGGCGGCCCCGCGCCGCTCGTACGCGGCGGCGAGACCGTCGTGGACCCGGCGTCCTCGTTCGAGATCGAGCTGTCCGGCCGGGCGGTGGATGCGCGCCTGGTCCTGCTCGACGGGGCCGAGGCGCACGTCCCGGCCCGCAGCACGCGCGAGGTCGGCGGGACGACCCGGCTCACCGTCACGCCGACGGCGCCGCTCGTGCCCGGCTCGCGCTACGTCCTCCGCCTGGAGGGCGCGGCCACGCGCGAGCTCCGCGACGGAGACCGCGTCTACGCGCCGGTCTCCTTCGCGCTGATCGCCGCAGGCACCCCGCCGCCGCCCCAGCCGAAGAAGAAGCCCAAGGCGAAGCGGCGGCGCTGATCACCGGTCAGGCGAGCCGCTCGAGATCGGCCAGCACCGCGCGGTCGCCCTCCAGGAAGTCGTATCGCGCGAGCGTCCCCACCTGCGCCCAGGCGATCTCCGCGACGCCGATCGCCCGCGGCTCCGCGCCCACGGGGAGCGCACACGCGTAGAACGCGAGATCCACCGCGAGGTCGGGATACCGGTGTGCGTGCCGCAGCAGGAGCGCCCCCACCTCCGCGTCGCAGCCGAGCTCCTCGCGCAGCTCGCGGCGGAGCGCGTCCTCCTCGGCCTCGCCGGCCTCGACCTTGCCGCCCGGGAACTCCCACTGCCCCGGGCGCCCGGGCCGGTCGGGCCGGCGGGTGATCAGGATGGCCTCGCCCCGCCGGACGACCGCGGCGACCACGCGAAGCCGCTTCGCCATCGCGCTAGGTCAGGTCGAGGGCGAAGAGCGCGCCCCCGTTCGAGAGCACGTAGACGCGGCGCCCCGCGAACGCCGGCGGGGCCGAGACGCCGGTGCCCGGGTCGAACACGCGAAGCGTCCGCCCGCTCGCGGCCTCGATCCAGCGCAGGCCGCCCGCGCCGGCCGGAACGAGGACCCACTTGCCCGCCGTGGCAGGGCGGCCCGCCGGGGCGCCTCCGGTGCCGAGGGACGCCGTCCACAGGGTGGCTCCGTTCGTGGGGGAGAGCCCGAGGACGTTCGTGGCGGTCACCGCCACGACGAGGCCGCCCGCCAGCGCGACCTGCGCCGCGCCCGGGGCCTGCGACTTCCACAGGCTGTCGCCCGTGCGAGCGTCGACCGCGAGGACGGCGCCGGAGTACGCGGCGGCGTAGAGGCGCGCTCCGTCGAGCGCGAGCGCGTCCACGTCGAGGTGGCCGTCCGCCGGGGCGACCTGCCTCTCCCAGCGCGGCACGCCGGTCTTCGGGTCGAGCGCGGAGACGAACCCGTCCGAGTAGGCGCCGTACACGGCGTCGGCGCCGGCGATCACCGAGGCCGCGCCGAAGATGGTGAACCCTTCGCCCTTGGGGGCGCGGCGGTGGTGCCACTTCCAGGCGCCCGTCGCGGCGTCCACGCAGTAGACCGTGTCCTGGAGGCTCGCGACGTACACCGCGCCGCGGAACACGGCCGGCCGCGTCGAGAGGTCCTCCTCGCTGCGGTACACCCAGCGCTCCTTGCCCGTGGGGATGGCCACGGCGCGGAGCTTCCCTCCCGTCGAGCCGACGTAGACCGTGTCGCCGTCGATGACCGGCTGGCCGAACGCGCCTTCACCCTCGACCTCCCAGGCGACCGTTCCGTCCGAGCGGATCGCGTGCAGCCAGCCGTCCCGGGTCCCGAAGACGACGAGCCCGGTGGTGGGATCGACGGCGACGCCCCCACGCTCCGTGGGCCGCCACTCGAGCGTGCCGAGCGGCACGAATGGGCGTTCCCAGGCGACGCGGTAGAGCGAGACCGCCGCGGGGGCGAGCGACCTCGGCATGCCGGGGCCGGCCGCCAGTGCGAGGGCCAGGGCGAGGGCGGTCATCTACTTTCCACCGAGCCTGGCGAGCTGCTGCGACGCCTCGGCGGTGAGCAGGGACTCCTTGTGCCTCTCGGCGAACGCGCCGAGGAG
>Ga0153916_10004902_pt1 | contig 10162 bp, 8 predicted proteins | sample Opewatmetagenome_FD_109642 | JGI IMG/M metagenome (GOLD analysis project Ga0153916, IMG submission 109642) | Freshwater wetland microbial communities from Ohio, USA - Open water 3 Core 3 Depth 4 metaG | ecosystem: Environmental > Aquatic > Freshwater > Wetlands | place: USA: Ohio, Lake Erie, Old...
CAATTGGCATAGATTTCTTTAGCCTTGTTTGGAACTCTGGATTGGCGAGCAGCCCCTTTGCTGTTGGGGCAGGGGATACTCGTTGGACGGCAGGATCATAAAGGTGAAAAATGGATTATAGAACTCCGGATGAAAATGATATTCCGCAGTTAGAAGAGTGGATCTCGCAAGACGTTTTCCACCAAGGCCGCCTTACCGCAAAGCATTGGATCCCAGCACTAGATGCCGAAGGGCAACCAGAAAAAGGCGTTCGCCATCTCGCGGTTTCCGACGAGAGCGGAGTCATTTTTTACCTTCGATTGACAAATGTCATGCGCGCCGAAGTTCAATTCCCGCCCGCGGGTGACAGCGTGCGCATCGCAAAAGGTCTGAGAGAAGCTTTCAGTTTTGTTTCTCTGACTGCTAAGAAGATGGGATATAGAGAAATGATTTTTGATTCGGTGAGCAATCACCTAATCGCTTTTTTCAAAAAACTCGGATTTGAGCCGATCAAGGACCACTACAAGGTAGTTCTTCTATGAAAACCAATCTTCAGTATGTTGGGCGCATCTACAAAAATTGTGGGCCAACGGGGGCTCAGCAAGAGGCGTTAGCTGCGGACAGAAACTTCCGCAAGATGGCTACGGACGAGTACGGAAAAGTCATTGGTACCATGAAAGATATATTCGGCCAGATCCAACAACAGGTTGGCTCTATCGCGGCTGCTGGCGTGGGTCAGCATGGATGGACGCCGGCGGAGACTTCTGCGCGCCAAGGACAAGTGATAACACAAGCCGCGGTAGCTAATAAGCAACTTCAAGCCGCCATTGCAGAAAAGGGAGCTATGGTTTCGGGCGGGGGGCCCGGCCTCCAGCTCGGCGCCACATTGGCAACAGAAGCCGGCGCGGAAGCTCAAGTGCTCAATAAAGAAGCCGAGCAGCTCCAACAGAACATAGCGGAAGATTATGCTACTGGCCGAGAGAATTACTGGAAAGCCACCGCAGTAGAGGGAGCCATTCCTGGCGAAGAGGCCAAGATTAGTGCTGAAGCTGCGCAGCCAGTGCTGGGGTCCCAGAAAAGCGAAGCCGATCAGGCCAATGAAAACGCTGCTGCAAGCTCATCGTGGATGGGTCTTGTCGGGGGGCTGGCGAGTGGAGCGATGGGGATGGTCGGGGGTCTTTGCGTGACTGAGGATACTCGTATTGAACTTGCTTCGGGTGAACGTCTTTTCGCAAAAGACCTCGAGGTCGGAGAATATCTTCGCAGCATGGGCGACAGAGAAGAGGTTGCGGCTCTCGAGCACGGGACTGAGTATTGCGTCTGGGTCACTCTCGAAAATAACATGTCCGTCGAAGTCAGCCTTTCGCATACTCTCGCCCTCGGCAACGGAGGCTATACCGAAGCTTGTGAGGCGATGGGCAAGGAAATCAAAACAGTTAATGGAGAGAGCAAAGTTGTTTCAGTTGCTTCGTCCGGTTTCAAGCCTGTCATTCGCATCCGTTTGAGTGGCTCGCACACGTATGTTAGCAATGGAATCTGGAGTTTGGAATAAAAGGACAACGCTATGAGTAATCACCGTCTAGAAGTTTTAGCCTGTGCCATCGGGAAATTGAATGGCGCGTTCGATAATCCTAAGTCTGACGCTTTCAAACTAAAAAATCCGTCTCTGGCGAAAGCCTACACATACAAACATCTTGCCGAGACGGATTCGCAAGGGCGAAGAATTTTTACTTCTTTCATCGGTGGATTTAGATTTCTCTGTCAGGACTTAAGTTGGAAGGTGGCGGGAGAATCGCGAGCGAAGGGAGAAGCTGGAAAGTTAAAACCGACAAGTACTATCGCCGATCTGCTTAAAGCTTACAAACTTACGAAAGCTGAACACATTTTTGAACTTGTAAACTTCTTGCAAGACGCCTTTGACGATGCTACAATATCTGCTGAAACTTCTTTGTCTTACTTTCAACTGGAGAGTGGTGATGCCCTGGAAAGCGATTAATCTAAGCGGACAGCAGATATATCGGTGGACTGTTCTTAAGAGAGTCGATGATATCCAAGGTCGATCGGCATGGTTATGTCGATGTGTTTGTGGAGTTGAAAAAGTACTGTTGGGCAAAGAGTTAAATCGTCGCCGCACAAAAAGCTGTGGCTGTCTTAGAAAAGATCTGGCTCGTCAGATGTGTTTTGCTCACAGATTGCCGCAAGGACAGGCATCAAAAAATCTTGTGCTCGGTTTTTACAAGAACAACGCCAAAAAACGAGGACGGGCGTGGTCTCTTTCGGACGAAGAATTTTTTACACTGACACAACAGCGATGTTTTTATTGTGGGGTAAAACCAATTTTAGAATATCACGGACATAATACCTTCGGATCATATACATATAACGGTCTCGACAGAAAAAACAATGAAGAAGGATATACTCAGTCAAATTGTGTTCCGTGTTGCAAAGAGTGCAATTACGCAAAAGCATCTCGAACATATGAGGAATTTACTCAGTGGCTTTTGAGAATTCGAAATTATTTTTTGGAGAACAACAATGTCCAGTAATCCCCCCGTTCCGCCGATGTCGCCTTCTGCAGGAAACCCGAATGGCGATTTTGTCTCTCCTGACTCTCTTCCGGGCCCCGTAGGCGGAGCCTCTTCGGGCCCTCCGACCCCAACGCCCGGAACGGTGTTCCCCAGTAAGTCTGGAATGTCTCCTACGGATCAGCATCACTCCATGATCGGTCGCGTCTTCAATTCAATCTTCACAAACAAGACGACAGACTGGGCTCAAACGGACAAAGGCCCCGTTCAGGTAGAGCGAGAAATGGCTCCGGGAGAAGTAGCTCGCGGCATTCTCGCTGCAGCCATAACTGGAATGGCGGCTGGCTATTCCCCCTCTTTGCGCGGCAAAGGTGCGGGTACGGCAGCTTCTGCTGGATTTACGGCTGTGGAGGGGCAGAAAGAACAGGTCGAAGAGAAAAAGGCAGCGCAGGCGCAGCAGACTTTCAAAAATGTCGGAGAGTCCGAAGAGCGTCAGATTCGTGCTGCGGAAAATATTCGCGCCCAATTGCGCTCCGTCGAACTATCCCAGGCCTCTCAAGATGCCCACACGAAAGCTGTCGCGGACTACACCAAAGGCCAATATGATCAGTCTCGAAAGTTGGATCAAGATCGCGAAGCCGATCTGATGACGTACAACAATTACATAAACCGCGGGGCCAAAGTGATCATGGTCAATGGCAAGCCCGCCGAGTATCCCGATCTGAACCACGCCGAAGAGGCGCGAACCAATGGGGGCCACGATGACATAATGGATGCCCCGAACTTCCAAACGCGATCCGTCTATAATCCTACCACTCACATGTATGAGATCATGCGGGTTCCGAACGACGACAATACTCCTCAGTGGTTGGGTGTGAAGGTGGACGCACACGGAAAGCCTGAGCTCGACAAAGATGGCAAGATGGTTCCAGACGGGAAGTACCTGGATGAGAATCTCAAGCCGGTTGCTCCATCGGGCATGACGACTCCAAAACAATTGTTTGACCACAATGAGACAGTGAAGAAAGATCTGCTGCAGCAGAAAGACATTCAATCCCAGATCGACTATCGAAAAGTCGAAGGTGTTGCGAAGATGCGCGCCGAACGCGAGCAGGGCCAGAACGATACGGCCATGCAGCATCTCAACGCCGCGGACGGGGATGTTGACAAGATCAACCCCAAGACTGGCAAACCCTTTGTCACTCCCAGCGATCGGATTGTTCTGCAAAAGCAACTTGTCAGCCAAATGACTTTGGAATCCAACATCCAAAAAGCAAATCTCGCCGCTCTGAATACACTGGATCCTAAAACGCAGCCCGACGAGGTCGCTCAAGCGGAGGCCCTCGTAAAATCTTCCACTGAAAACTTGAACAACTATCAGAACATGCTTATAAACATTCATCACGGTGCGGGCACGACCGAAATGAATGTTACCCCTCAGGTGTACGATCAGGCTATCGCCGTGGCTCGCACAATGCCAGCGGATAAAGCTATAGCTTTCATCAAGGCCGCCCCGAACTTCAACGAGGCGACTAAGACTAGACTCATCAAGGATATTCAATCTGGAAAGGGCGCCATGCCCGCCGTTGCTCCGGAAGAAAATTCAGTAACAACTTCCGCCCCGGATCCTAGTACTGTCAGCACCAATCTCAAAATTGTAACCGACAACAAAGGCCGATTCGCTACTGTGGCGGCCGATGGCGGCGTCCCTCCGGGATGGACAACCTTAAGCATGGGCACGAAGGCTCCGGAAGAAGTAAAAGCGAGCGCAGAAACAGAACAGCCCGAATCCACGGTTGTTAAGTAAAGGACGATTGAATGTCGACCCCCAATCCGTTCGCTAGTCTTGGAGCTACTACGCCGGCCGCTCCTCCCTCTCCGCCTCCCGCAATGACTTCTACGCCCAGGGACGAAACGCCTCCGGACTCTGCGGCATCTCTCCCCGATGGCGAAATCAATCCTTTTGCGACTCTGGGCACTTCCCCCAAAGCTATTGCGGCCGCCACACCCTCCACTCCGGACACGAACATTGAAAATCCCTTTGCGGCGATGGGCGTCAACAAGCCAGCTGCGGCTCCCGCCAAAGATGATGAGCCTTTCTACTCCCGAGCTTGGGGCTGGCTTAGTGCTCCTACTGTTCACGCTTCCAATTGGGGAACCACCAGTGAATTCTCCGGCACCGCTGGACAAGTAGAACGCGGCGTTGAGAAGGGCGCTGAGAGTTTGATCGAAAGCTTGTCTTCTCCCCTTAACCTTGCCATCACAATTGGAACTCTAGGCAGCGGAGCCGCTCTCGAAGGGCTGGGTGTTGCGGCCGAAGAGATTCCAACGGCAATCAAAGGCCTCAAGACTTTGATGGACCTGGGATTCAGTGCGCAACAAGTGTATGGAGTTGTCACCAACTTTCCCAAGGTGCTGGGAGCTCTCAAGGACGGCGATTACGAAACTGCGTCCCAACTGACAACTGGTATCGTAGCCGCCACCGGTCTGCTGTCCATGGGTGCAAAGCAACTGGGTCGAGACGCCGGTCATCTCGCCGAAGACTTTGGAGTCACGAAACCCTCCGAGCAACAGATCCTCGCCCGCAAGCTGGCCGGCATTTACGACTCTTCCGTCGCTCAAGCAGGTGGGCGTGCTGATCAATTGATGAAGGGGCTCGACGAGAGGCTAAAAGAGGCCGGCATTGACAAAGATGAAGTTCGCATGGCCGCTATCCGCAAATACATGTTGGCTAACGGGGATGCCAATCTCCTCCAAGCACAACACGATGCACTGGCGGGCAAACTCAAGGTGCGCGAGCAAACCCCCGAAGAGCTCGAGCATGCCAAGATGGGGATCGAACTCAAGAAGTGGAACGAAGGCAACAAGCTAGTCGACGCGGAAGGCAAGCCCATGATCGCCTATCACGGCACAATGTCGCCTGAGCCGATCACAGACTGGGAAGCTGGCCCTCCCGTTACCGAAGAGGGCGTAGAGCGTATCCCCAGCAGCGGCGATCCTAATTCATATTTGGGCCCCCACTTTGCCGTAGGAGATAATGCTCGAAAAGTAGCGACGAAGTTCGCAACAGGTGAAGGAGATGCGTGGCTTGCAACTCGCAAGAGCCTGATGGAGGGGGCTTCTCCTGCGGTATATCCCGTTCATCTGAAGATTACCAAACTGAAGGACTTTGGAACCGAACAAAATCTAAATGATTTCATCTACCAAAACGGTCACATTCGTGACGAAGAGCTTTTGAACGAAGCTATGCGAAGTGGTCCGGGATATCGCGGAGAAGTTGAAAGGTTTGATCCGGAAGTGCTTAGGGACGCCGATCCTGACTCTCCCGAATACAAGAAAACAGAGAGCTTAGCAAATCTGTGGGACAAAAAGTACGAAAGCGACCCTCAGTTCCGCGGCGAAGTAAACCAATGGATCATGCGGCAACCGCCTTCTAACTTTGGCTATGAAGACGAGTCTGTCCTAAATCAAGAAGCTCAATCCCTAGGAGCTTCGGCGCGCGAGGCTCTTCGCGGCCAAGGCTTCGATGGGCTCAAGTATAAGAATGAGGTTGAGGGCGGCCACGCTGTAGTACCTCTTGGCGACAAGCTCAACGAGCAGATTCGCTCCGCGCCAGCTTCGGCCCGAGCGGTAAGTGCTGCCTTTAGCCGCGAGTTTGTTTATCACGCCACCGACAAGGGGCGCGCGGATATGATCCGTAATGCCGGCATCAAGAATGGGTGGTTTGCCAACTCTCCCGAAGAGGCTCTGCGTTCCGGCGCCGTACCGGTCTCTGGAAACCGCGAGGATCTTCGAGTATTCGCTGTGCCTCGGGAAGAAGCCGAAGCGGCCCAAGCTAAGGCTGACCCCGCAGACATTGGCGCGCGAGAGCAAGAGAAAGGCCGCTTCCTCAAAGCCGGCAAGCTCCTGCGTCCGTCGCACGAAGTCGAACTGACGGGCGGCGCCCCTACTGGCCGCATCACCCCACTGCGTCCCGATTCCGATATCAAGCTGCCCACGATCGACAACGTGCGGTTCTTGGCTCACACCCAAGAAGAGAAAGACGCGATCCTCGCTCCCTACAAGGCGGCGCTGGGCGGCCTCTCTCCCAAGGAGATCGACATCGCGAATTATCTCCGCGAGTTCTACGAAGACCAGATGAACAATGCTCATGGCCGCGGCCTCATTCGTCAAGCCGTTGAAAACTATCATCCCCAAGCGTGGGCAAAGGATCAGCCGCCATCCTTCCTCAAGCGGATGTTTGGTACTCCTCTGCGGCCCGAAGAAAACAAAGCGCTAAATAGTTTGTACCATGAGAAGAACAACGGAAACTTCGATACCAATGTGGCTGCTGAAAAAAAGCGCGTATTCGAAACTGAGTTCCAGGGCGAGATGGCCGGCATGAAACCCCGCACCGCCGACCTCAAGTATCACATGGGGAACTACCAATATCAGCTCGAGAAAGCTTTGGCGGCTCGAGACTTCCTTGACTCCCTCCGCGACCATGCTGCCACATCGTCCGATGGGGTGTCACCACTTGTGGCAATGAGAGGCTCGAGTAAGATCGTGGGCGAACAAATTCTGGACCCCAAGACCGGAGAGCTGAAAGATCAGCGCGCAATACTCATGAATCCCAACTCCGTCCGCGGCGTTCGCATCAAAGGCTCGATTATTGAAAACCTCGAGCAGACTGGCCAGCTGCAGGAGCTAATGGAGTCCGGCAAGATAAATCAGTTGCCCTTCACGATCGAGCGTACAAATCCCGAGACCGGAGAAATCGAACAACGGCCTACTTTTGCATGGGACTCCACGGGATATGAATCTGTGGGGCGACATGGTCGGGACTGGATCTACACCGGCCAAGATACAAATGGGCAACCTGCATTTCTGAAAGCTGAAATGGTTGCACACCCCGAGGCCGCCGACTACATCCGTCAAGTACTGGGCGAAGATAAATCTGCTGTTCGTGCCAATACACTAGGACGATTCGCATTGGGCGTTTCGAAGGAAGGTAAGGGGCTTCTGCTGGGCGTCTCGCCATTCCACGCCGCACAGTTGAGTCTCCGTAGCTTGATGCTGGGCCAACTGCCTACGCTCAAGCCTGTCGACTTCTTGGATCCTCTCATTCAAAAGGGCATCGAGAACAATCTCACGTTCGAAAACTGGCGTGCGAAAGACGACTTCAATTTGGGCATGCGAGCGCACAGTAAAATCCTGGGAAGCATTCCGGGTCTACGCAATCTCCAGAACTACATCGAGGATTTCACGTTCAACCGGTTGATGCCTTCCCTCAAAGCCCAGGCCTTCAAAGCCAAGTTCGCGGACTTCCGTGAACGCATGCCGGGATCCAGCGTCGACGAAGTGGCTCGCCACACCGCGGACTACGTCAACGACACCTTCGGCGGGCAGAACTGGCGGGAGCTTGGCGCCAGTGCCACCCACCAGGATCTGCTGCGCGCCACTGCGCTGGCACCGGACTGGCTGCTGTCCGAGATCCGATCCCTCGCCCGGCTGGGCGGCGCCATGGGTAAGCCGGCCGCGGGAGTGGCCCGGGCAGATATGACAAAATTTGTCACCGGGGCCTACATCACCGCCCGGGTCCTCAACCTGCTGGCTACCGGCACCACCCATCCAGAAGCCCCCTTTGGGGTCGTAAAGCCCGGAAAGAGCGGCCAGGACGATACCGTCTACTCCCTGCGTACTCTGCCCGGAGATCTGGCTCATGCGATCTCCAGCCCCCGGGAGTTCATTGCCGGCCGCGTTAACCCCCTCACCATCCGGCCGGCGATGGAGTTCATTTCCGGCCGAGACGAGATGGGTCGAAAGGTTACGCCCGGAACCCAGGTCGGCGACCTTCTCAAGAACGTCGTGCCGATCGGGGCTCAGGCAACGCTCAAGTCCGCGCTGGGGCAAGCGACTGATCTGTCCAACAGTGATCAGGTGCTCAAGGCGTTGGGCGCATCCGTCTACAAATACCGTACCGAGGCCGAGAATTTGGCGACACAGAAGGCGTCAGATCACATGCCCTCAGGACCGGTCTCTCCGATAAATCTGGCCAACCATATGCGCAACCTGCGGCTGGAAGATGGCCTTCGCTCCGGCGCCATCAGCCGAGGTCAGGTTTATCGCGATCTTCCAAAACGCGAAGCCGAAGAAGTCATCAAGATGTCCAAGATGACTCCTCTGCAGGCTCGCTTCGAACGGCTCCCGTTGGCCGATGCCGTAGATGTCTGGGAGCTGGCCACTCCCTCTGAGAAGGATCTTCTCCACCAGCAGCTGTGGAAGAAGCGTCTCAACTTTGCCAAAGAGCACAACGCGCGTGAACGGGCGAATGATCCAACGTGGATCAAAGCACAAAAAACTTTCGACAACATGATGCAGTAAGGAGGGTCCGATGTGGCAGAAAGATTGTCCGCGCTGCAAACGACCCCTGACAAAACCCCACCCGCCGGACAAGCCCGTCGCTTGCCCCTGTGGGTGGATTTGGAGATAACATGCCCACTCTTAAAGATCTCAAAGCCGACGAGCACAAAGCGATCAAAGATTACAGCACTGCGATCGATGCCGCGAAAACCCCCCATGAGGCTGAAACCCTCGAGCACATCCGAGGGGAAGAGAAAGAACACGCGAAAGAGTTGGCTGGATTGCTGAAGGGGCTGAAGCCCGTTGTACATGATCTAACTCTCCGTCGGGCAAAGGGCGGATTTATTTCTACGCACAGTGGGAAAGACCACGTATTGACCACCATGGATGAAGTTAAAAAGCATTTTGACGAACATCTAGGAGAATAAAAACAATGTTGGTGATCGAGAAAGTTAAAACTTGGCTTCACAATCTGTTCGCATCCCAAGTTAATGCTCGCCTTCTTCCCTCTTTGCTAAGCCAGATTCAAGAGCTGGCAGCAAGGGCAACACAAGATCGCGCTAATAACCTTGCGGAGATTCAACGCCTCAAAAACGAATACTCTGCCGAGATAGGAAGACTTCGGGGACTCTTGATCTGTCAGTGCGAAGGTCCCGGATGCTGTACCGGAGGGCACTGCGTTCGTTCCGCAAGATACGAAGTCAAGACGCAGGGACGAGTAGGTACGATTTTTCTTTGCGGATTTTGCTTTACCAAGGTCAAAAAGGAAAATAAGGTTGAACGATTCGAAGACTTCACACCGCTAAAATCTACAGCGTGGCGCAAAAGCGCCTACGTGAATAATAAAGCAGAGGATCCGCTTCATGACTAATATGAACGTCAATAATCCCCCCGTTATCGACGAGTGCCAAGTAATAAAAACTTGGGCGTTTGCCCAAAACACTGATGGCTCTCTAAGTCCTGCGCCGGCGGGCGGGGGTGGTGGAGGGGGAGTAGTTACTCAAGGGACAGTTCCTTGGGTTATTTCTGGGTCCATCTCCAATACATATCTGGATTTCAGTCTCGCTACCATAGATTCTGACATCAAAAACAATATCACTCTGCACGCCGGCACCAACGTCATCGGAAAAGTTTCCCAAGATACTTCTCCTTGGGTTGTTTCGGGAATCGGTATCCAAGCTGTAGTCAACGCGGGAAACAGTTCCACATCACCCCTGAACGCCGGGCTTTCGTTTACCGGGACCCCGTCGATAGATTTAGTCACGTTGGGCGAAATAACCATTCAAGTCCAGCTTCTGACCGATCAGCCCGGCACC
>Ga0153916_10004903_pt1 | contig 10161 bp, 13 predicted proteins | sample Opewatmetagenome_FD_109642 | JGI IMG/M metagenome (GOLD analysis project Ga0153916, IMG submission 109642) | Freshwater wetland microbial communities from Ohio, USA - Open water 3 Core 3 Depth 4 metaG | ecosystem: Environmental > Aquatic > Freshwater > Wetlands | place: USA: Ohio, Lake Erie...
GCTATAAAGTCATCTACTCCATATCCTGCATCAATTGTCCATGCGCAAAAGTCTACCAAGTAACCACCTGACCTAGCGATGGACTGAAGAGGGTATTGACTAGCAGCCCCTGCGATTGAAGAAGTAGGCAGATACCACGCATTCAACGTGTTCTTTTCTATCATCCAAATCCGATTTTTAAAGAGCGTAATATTTGTTGCTAAAGCAGTGTTAAATCCGGTTATATCGTGAGTACCATCACCGTCAGTCCACCACGCCGTTCCGTTATAACCTCTTAACTTATCTGCACCATTGACGCACATTACAAAGTTACCGCCAGCCGTTGAGATGTTTTGTGTTTCCCATCTGCCATTGGTTAAACCAGTCACTACTGCGGCCCCTACTGCCCCGCCTGCCGTGACTTCGTAAATCTTACCGTTAGCAGTAAAGGCAAATAACTTATCTGCCGAGCCTCCCGTATAATTCATTAAAGACTCAACCTGACTAGCCATTCCTGTAGCGAATTGTGTATAACCACTTCTCACCATCACGTCAGTGGTAGTAGGAAACCAGTTTTCTAAAGCTACTGCATCAGTGGCTTCCATGTCTGCCAGAGAATCTCTAGCATTCCATCCACCAACAGGTGCGGGTATAGAGGTAGATTTAGCTGCCATATCCGCTATCTGGAATCTGAGTCCAGCCGATCAATATCGTGCTGATACGTGGGTTCATACTTAAGGTTAACGATCCGCCGTCATTCGCTTTAGCAATAGACATTTCAGTCATATAGTCACGGGTGAACGTACCAGCATCGAAGCCTTTTACTTCAAAGTATTTCTTTTTCAAAGCTAAAACCATTAAGTTATCAGGGAAAATACAAGTATCAGTATCCACAGTGAACGAAGTCTTAGCCGTTCCTGCTGCGTTATTCACCCATCCGTTTGAAATATACTCAAAGCCTAAAACTTCAGCAGTCGTTACCAAAGGCCATATTTGAAAGTAGCTTTGGAATATTCTGTAGCGAATACGAGGCCCAGTTGAGATATACCCAGATATTAACCATTCCCATTGTTGAGCAGTTTCAGGGCCGAGCATTTCCCAATGTTTAGATTTATCCCAATGAGTACGATCTATCTGTCTATCGTAATCAGTCGGCATCGAGTATTTCACTTTTCCAAGTGTATAGGTCGCGCCTGTGTTTGTAGAAGTAGCAGGCTGCGAAAGTACGATAGTTGAACCGGTAGGAGCAGCAGCTACATAAGTAGCTTGGTTTATTCCAGAACCGGATATTTGGTAAGTGGTATCTATTCCTGCGATTGAGGAACAGTTAGTTAAACTGGTAGAGTCGGAAGTTGTAGTCCCAGTAATTGAAGTATAAGAAACGGTGATTAAGTTTTGTTTGGCAAGAGCTTGCCAGATATAAGCACGGGAAATTTCTCTCCCGCATGCATTCAACAATGCTAATTGTTGGATAACGTCTTGCTGTGTATTTCCTGCGACGTAAGTCGGTACATTAAGCCCCATTTCTCCGGTAGCTTGTTGTATCAATTGCAGCATTGTTGAACTCATAACTCACCCCTTTTATCCCTCTTCAGCTTTTACCTTTGGCTTTGGGCCACGTTTAGCTGGTTTTACTGAGGACTCAAGGAGTTGAGCCATTTGCTCCTGCATTAATTGAATCTTAGCATTGTTTTCAGCAAGTTGTCTAGTTAATTCAGCATTCTTTGCTTCGGCTTCTTTAACGTGTTTTTCCGCTTCGTTCGCCACTGCTACACCACTTGCAATTTTGAGATATTGCTGTGCTTTTTCACGGAAGGCATAAGGAGACATTCCTGCTAACATTCCGATTCGTTGAATGTTTTGATCTGAAGCATTAGCAATAGAATCCACCGTAAAGAACTTCAAAGCTCTGAACTCTTCTACTTGTGAGGCAGTGACTTGAGGCCACTGTGCCAAAGGTGTGCCGATCTCACGAGGATCGTTAGCGTGTTTGTTCATAAAGTGCGCCCATTGCAGAGGGAAGCGTTTTTTATGATCTTCTCTAGCAGGCTGGTCAATAACTGTATTATTGTCACCCGGCACGAAGATTTCCACAAAATCCACATCTGTAAAAATCGGCCTTCCTTGTGCTTGTGTTTCAAAGTTATTAAGAATTGGTTTCACATAAAACCGAACTGCCAGACGTGAATCTGGATTGTATGCACCAGCAAAAGCTGGGTTGTTGTCATCGCTTGCGATTAGTGCCATTTTGAATCTCCTAAGTAGTTAGGTTATTATAAAAAATAATGCTGCAATTTTTTGATCTTCTTGCCACTTAACTACATAGCCCAATTTTACAAAAAGATCATTCCACCATTTCATTGGTCTAACAGTTAAGTGTAAATCTTGACCAATCAAAGCACCCATCTGGTCTGGGACTGTGCTAATCTGGAAAAAACATTGATCGCATTTCTCCATGATATTTTTAATTACAGTTTCAACCTTTTTCGGTTCAATATGCTCCATTACGTCTGTGCAATAACCATATTCAGCTTTAAATACGTCAATCTTTTCTGTCAGATCAACACGTTTAAACGGAAGTGTTCTAGCCTCTAAATCACGAGAATTTTCTGTAAAGTCGATTAACTGAACTTCGCACCCATATTCCTTAATTTTTAAAGCCCCGCGACCTGTACCGCATCCGAAATCAATCACTCTACCGATCGGCTTAAATAGTTTAATGAATTTCTCTGCACATAATTCCCCTGGTGCAACATCCCTATATTCAGGATGAGTCCACATCAATTCATATTTGGCCTGTTCGGATAAGTTAGGTAAATCCTTCCATGCAGCCCACATATCTGGTAAGAGTCCGTATCCATGTACGTCAATATTAACCCCATAAGAGCGAAGTACCCTTGAGGTATCCATGAACTTTTCAGCCTGTAATTTCATCGTAAGGCTACACAGGTAATCTTTTTCACCGAACTTTACCGAGGCCATGGGTTCGCCATCGTTCATCTTTTGATGAAATGAATGTGAAGAAGTCCCTTTATTGCTGGAGTCATAACCGTAAATCTGTAAATCTCTGTATCCCATTGCATAAGCTAGACAAGTAGCGGTATTACCTACACTCGCAGCCCCGCCGATCAAACAATAAGAATCATTGTATTCAGGAAAATAATCGTCTATTCCTTCAATCTGAAGATGCCACAAGATAGCATCCGGCACACGTTCAAAACATCTATAACTTACTTGTGAAGCGAATAAATGTTGTTTTGCAGGGCCAACTAATTGTGCAGTTTCATCCCGGGCATCAATAATGACTTGATAATCAGCTAAAATTCCATTGTCATCTAGGAATTGAGCCGCGCCGTTCATGGAAAATACAATCCCGCCATTAGCTTGTTTAGCTTTAATTTCTTCGATTGAATCCGCAAGGCTTGGGCCACTTCCACATAGAATAGCTACTTTATTGTGTTCTGGAACAAGTTTCTGCCATTTATTAGGAAGCCGAGAATTAATCATTATATTCTCGTGGATTTGCTCATCATCTGTGTTACAGATTACATGAATGGGAAGAATAAGAGGGTTCTTTGCTTCCAAATTTTGGTGTGTTATTTGAAGATTACTATAGGGGAGTTGCATTATTGCTCCTGTTGTAGTTTTACGCAGCCCCCTCAAAGAAGAGGCTGGATACTGCTACATCTTAAGAAACGCGACCCTGCATGTGCGGACGGTCAAGCACTACTTGCACAGTGGTACGTCCTGCTGTAGCCGAAGCCACCGCAGCCACAAGAGCGCCTTGAACTTCTTTGCCTGATCCTGTGCCAGCAATCAAGCCAATAGTCAAAACGCCAACAGCGGCATTTGCAGCCAGTGAAACGGTGCAAGTCTTTTTAACCACTGCCAATCCGCTGATCTGATACCAACCCCAAGTTGTTGCGGCGGTATTTGCAGACATAGCAATCGCTACAGGTTGAGGTTTATAGGTACCCACAGCAGCCAAAGTAGTAGTGAAGCTGGTTGTGTTGTAAGTTACAACCGAACCGACTACGGTTGAAGCTACACCAGCCAGCAGGATAAATTCTGCTGCGCCGTATGTAGGATCAACTGCTTCGATAACCATACCAGGGTATAGAGGTGGTGTTGGAACGGTAGTTGTTGAACCACTGGAAACAGTCGATGGGGGCAAGAAACCAGCATCTGTGTTTGCAATTTGAACCCAACCCATTTGAGGGGTAGTAATTGTATAAGCCATGATAATTCTCCTTTATGTTTGGTTAGGCAATCAAAACGCCTTGGAACTGAGCGCCTGAAGTTGTCATATTGCCAGCCCAGCCATAGAGCTTAACAATCGCATCTTGGTTAACTGCTTGACGTTCTCCACCGATAGGCACGAAGTTACGATCTTTATGAGGACGGAAGAAAATGTAGTTAGTATTCAGGAACCACATATGGTTAGCAGTAGCATTTGAGCCGATACCACCATCAAGAACCACATCAGCAGATTGACCGCCACCGTAGAACTTCAGCGAGCTAAAGCCTGCGCCTGCCTCTGTTTCTGAGGTGACACGCTGAATAGCTTGGAGAGAGTTTACATACAGTCCGAAGTAGTTACCATCAGCTACAATCAGGTCAGCACGATCATTACCGCGAACCAGACGCAGAGCCAATGTAGTCATATATGCTTGGATGTTTGAAGCACTCACTGCTGCACCGCCATCAGTAGTACCAGAGTATTTCTGAGATTGCCAGAAAGACCAAGTAGCACGGTTAATACCACCATAAGTACCAGAGCTAGGAGCATCAGGAACCGCAGCAGCCAGACCAGTGATATTTTTACCGCCGTTACCCGTACCGTCCAAGTAAATGTCACCAGCGATACGGTTAAGCAAGCGAGCTTCGGAAACTTTCATACGACCATCAAACAGGTCGATAATCTGTTCTTTACCGCTGTTTTGCAGACCTTCAAGGCCGGACATTGTTACTGCGTCGGCATACTGAGTAATACCATACTGAGCCGCGCTGATAGGGCTGTCAGGGCTGATGTTAATCAGTTCATAACCGCTGTAAGAGTTGGCGTTGTTGGTTGAGGTGTCGTTATACATGATCTCTTCCAAGATCACGTTACCACCTGAGAAAGGACGAACATTGCCTTTTTGCTTCAGTCTACGGAGCAAAGCGTTGTTGTTTGTCAAGTTGTCAGCCAGTTCTCCCGAACGTGACTGGATTGTTGTTGCGATAATATCTGTAATTGCACTATTGGCGAAGGCCATAATATTCTCCTTAAGTCAGTTTAAACTCTTGACCCGCCCATTAAATTATCTACTGCTTCAGATAATAGAGCGCGTCTGTCCTTTGCCGAATTGGTAGACACTGACCCGCTAGGAGTAGAGGATTTAGTCGATACCGCTTTAGCTTTAGCCTGTTTAACAGCCTCCTGATTCGCGTGAGGTGCAACCTTAACTTGTTCTAGTCTTTGGTTAAGCATCGTTTCAAGCGGTTCAGAAGCTATTTCATAGGCTTCTTTTAAGGTTTGAGCTTTTCCTGACTCAAGGAGTTGAGCCATGTTGCCTCGTACCATTTCAAAATATGGATATTTTGACGTATCCGAATATTCTGATAATTGCTGTTGAACCTGTTGGTTCTCTAGTTGTTCCTTCCATCCAGCTACACCAGAAACTTGGCTTTTGACTGCCTGTAGTTCTTGCATAAGCTGCATTATTTCTTGATTTGGCTGCCCGCCTTGTTGCTGAGTTGCAACTTGATTAAGGGGGATTCCATAATCTTCTGCTAGCTTGGTAAACAGAGCGATTTTTTGCTGTGGTGTACCTTTTACTAACATCATGTGAGCATTACCCAAATTCTGAATAAATTGCCCTGGATTAATATTCTGTGCTTGCAATTCTGGTACAAAAGGCGCTATGGCATCTTGTAGCATCTTTGCTTGCTGTGCTTCTGCTTTGTAAGTAGAAACACCAGTCTTGTATTCATTCTCGCGCTGATTGCTATATGCAGCTAGTTTTGCACTTTCTTCAAGGGATAATTGCTCACCCTTTGATAATTTATCCCAAATAGGGAGATATTCTTTTTTCCAAGTAGTAGGCCGCATCAATGCTGGCTTTTCTTCTTGCGTTACTTCAGGCTTAGCTTCCTGAGTAATTTCAGGCTTAATTTCTACTTTTTCAGATGCAAATTTACCCGCATCATCTCTTACTTGCTCCCTTACGGGTTCAGTATTAATCTGTTCTTGTGGTTGTTCAGATTCTACTTTGTCAAAACTTGCTTCCAGTGTGTCGCGCAAAGTGTTTTGCGGTTCCATTTTATCTCCAACTGCCTCACGGCGTTTAAGTTAACTTAAATTGTTTTTTTACTTCTTTGATAATTCTTTTAAAAGTATATTACTATGAGTTATATTTTTCGCTATCTGCGCCGAATACTTGTGCATTGTATTACTCACAATCTCTTCTATTGTAGGTCGTTTTTCTCCAAACCATTTAAATGATAAATGATCTTGATTTAATCTCCACAATAATCTGATTATAAATTTTTTCATATTAAATTGTTTTTTTTACTGCTGGCAATACCAAAAAATTCACTGACTCACCGTTCCCATAATTAAGCAATGGTGAAGTTTCATTTTCCCATTTACCTAATATTTCAACAACGGTCAAAGCTTCAGCACGTTGCCACCCCATTATTTCATCGCCTTGCACATGACCAAAACGAATAAATTTACCTGATGGACTGATACATTTAGGGTCAATTGTCACTTGATAATACTCACCTGCTCTAAACCCATCAGTAGGATAACCGCTAGGCCCAAAGCGTACTATTGCAACAATCTTTTCTTTAATTTCTGCAACTGGCAATTCAATTGTTTCCATTATCCATTCCTTAATGCTTGTGCCAATTTTTTAGGGCTTGGCTTGACACCTTCATGAGCCATCATTTTTGCAGTATTAACGGGAATACCTACCCGTTTGGCTACTTTTGGATCATGTGCCGCAGCTTCAAACAGTTTATGTTGTTGAAGGTTGTAAGGCATTTTCTAATTCCCACTTCACATATTCGATTTTGTATTTTTCATACAATTTTTCAAAAACTTTACCATATTCAAACAATATGGCAGTTTCTTCAAAAAAATCGCATGCTTCACGCCCTTTATCAATCAAAGCATCTGCTTCAGCTTCGGTTAATCCATAACTCACTTTTGGTTTCATTTCTTTAACCATACGAGTGATAAACTCGTCTTTTGTAAGATTTAGCATATTAAGCAGTAGTCAAAGCTACCCATTGAGTAGTAGTCAATTTCTTGTACTGCGTCAGTTTATAGGTCAATTGGCTAAAAGCAGCATTAGCAGAACCCAACCCTGTACCAGCCACAGCAATCGCCGCACCCACGTTAGGATAAACCTTAAGAGTCGATCCTGAGTTATTAAATACAAAGCAAGTGTCACCAATATCACCAGAGAGAACAACCCCCTTTGTGCCATCAGCACCAGCAACCACACAATTAGAGGCAGTCAATACTGCCGCATCTGTCTGTATTGAACCTGTTGCTGTAATAGCAGCATAATTACCACCAAGCGCATGTGCCTGACCAGCTGAAAATCCACCACCCATTAAGTCTTTAGAAAGTGCCATGATTTAACTCCTTTATCCTAAGTGTCTATAAACTTCGCGGACTATTACGTCCTTCAGTCCCTTGGGTTCTTCCGGCTTCCGCTCTTTTAATTTCTCATTTCCTACTTCAATACACCCGTGCTGCTTTAGGTGATTTCTGTGTTGCGATCGTGACTGTATCATACTTCCATCTATTTGACTAGGATATGGTTTTATATCTGGAATAATTCCATAATTAGGGATAATTTGCCCGCTTTGTGAAGCTATTTTTTCATCAAGCAATAGTTTAGCTTGCCATGCTGTCTCGGCTTCCTCTGGTTTAATAGACCATGCTGCTAGATATTCTTCCTTAATTGCACCGCAAGCACTAATGTTCATTCTTGCGTCCCTTGTTGTGCGGCACCTATTTGAGCAGTTTGCAGGGTAGTTTTGGCGGCAATCTCTGCAACTTCAACTTTAGCCTGGTTGTTCATCTGCGCAATCATTAACTCAAGATTGTGTCTCATTGTTTCAAGTTTTGCATCATTCTGCATTCTTATCTGTTCAAGCTGTGCATCTTGTTGTGCTTGCAATTGTGATCTCTGCGCCTCAACTTGGTTCTGGTGTTGAATTTGCTGGGCTTGCATCTCCTGTTTATGCTGTTCAAGCTGCATTTGTATCTGTGCTTCTTGCTGTTTAGCTTGAGCATTCATCTGCATTTGTTGCTGATCTGCCTGTGTTTGCGCTTGAATCTTGATTAAATCAGGATTAGGCGGCGGTTGTTTGGGTTGTGCAGCTGCTTGTTTCAACTTATCAGCTGTCGAATCAAATTCTCCCTCTAACGACTTCCCAACTTTAAACCCTGTTACACCGAATTTAAGCATTTCCATCAACAAGGGCACCATCTCAGGCGATTGCTGACCTACTGGCAGAGCTTTCTCGAGGAATTGACTCGATGCAGTCAGAAACTCTATCCTATCCTGTTTCTCCTGTAGTTCATCCATTTGAACCATTGAATCCGCAGCAACCTCAATCCTAAATGATGAAGTATCGGCATCTTTCAACAGTTTAATGGCTTGGGGGACTAAAAGTTGGTCACTATCAGACAACTCTACACACCCGCCGATCTTAATAATCGTATTGGGCTGGAAGTGTTTACAGATAATCTGCGCTTTGATCTGTAGTAATTCAGTAGCGAATTGAGCCACTTTCAACTGCATTGCCCTTAGTCTCATAGAGCCATACTGACCTTTGAGCTTTTGGGCTGTCGCTGTCTCTCCGGCTTCGGTAGAGCCACGTATAATATCAGCCATGCCCGTGATCTCGTAAATCTGTTTCTTTTGTTCTTCAGCCGCGGCATAACAAGCTTGCAAAGCACCGTATATCGGTTCTAATTCAATTAGATTGATAGCGCCTTTTAGGCCGTTCTTTTCAGCAAATGCCGCCCAATTCTTAACAGGGATCATCGTTCCTGATTCACCCTCGGTGAATACACGGGCTAATTCAGGTACAGAGGCATCATAAACACCCTTGACCTGTAAAGCCTTAATTAAGCCTTCGATACGATCTGAAATTATATCCAGAGTATTAGCTTGATCCTGATATAAAGCAAAGTCTGGCGTAGGTATAAGACTGTCATTGGTCAAAGTCGCATAGAGAGGCTTTGGACAAGGCCAGAAATTCTCTAATTCAAGAGGATCTTCCTTTTCATCAAGGATTTTACCTAGAGATTTACTCAACCAATATGCTTTATTGGTAGTTTTATCCCAAATCTCATAGATAGCGGCCTCGTACATATCGCCATCACCCATAGACTTCTTCATGTCTTCCGGCTTAGTATCAAGTGGAACTTTGCCGCCTACTTCTTCCCCGAAGCGTTCTACAAGTGCTTCACGGGACATATAGACTCTACGCCATACCGCTGTTACTTCTTCCCATGTCCTAGCGATGGTGTGTCCGAAGTCCTTCCAATGAACGTAGTCAGTAGGGGCGCATTCATACTCGATAACCTCGTTGTCTTCCGGTGTATCGTCATCTGCTTCGTCTGTGTCCTCAGTAACTTCTAAGCCATCTTCCGGTACTTCAGCAGTTGAGATATGCGGCTCATAACGCACCCATGATGTGCCACGCCCACCTAAGAACCGATCAAGTACCGTCTGTTCCATCGTAGCACGATAGTCAGCATAATGATCTAGCTCGTAGTCCAAAGCCCGTTCAAGAATCAATGCCGCCACTCTCCCTACAGGATCGTTATCCTTGAAACGTCTTGATACATCAGGCTGAGGAAGTCTTGAGAATACAGCAGGCATTGCTGTCTGTACGTTAGACCAAAGGATATTAAACTTGGCTAAGTTGTGACCACGCGAATTTTGAGGATCATCACGATAACGACGAATAATCTTCTCTACACGTTTTTCCCATTTATTAAACTCGCGGTCATAGCCTGCAATGGCTTTAATCCATTGCTGTGCAGGGTCGTTTACTTCTTTAGCTGTTGTTCTTGCCATGATTAAGCGCTAAAGATACCAACACCAATAACTTCAACACCCGCAGCCGTAGTGATAGACCACGCGCCAGTCGCAGAGCGCATATTCA
>Ga0153916_10004904_pt1 | contig 10160 bp, 8 predicted proteins | sample Opewatmetagenome_FD_109642 | JGI IMG/M metagenome (GOLD analysis project Ga0153916, IMG submission 109642) | Freshwater wetland microbial communities from Ohio, USA - Open water 3 Core 3 Depth 4 metaG | ecosystem: Environmental > Aquatic > Freshwater > Wetlands | place: USA: Ohio, Lake Erie, Old...
CGTGCGCCTTTCAATCGAGACGCTTCGCCCGCCGTTCCTCTTGGAAGAACGTTGCCTGCTCATCGTGACCCGGCAGGAGCCGGCCCGGGACACGCGATCCATTGTTGACAAACCGGATGGCCCGGGTTAGGATTTTCCAGAGGGAGAGCCTGCAGCTTGAGCGATTCGACGATCGGCATAAAGGTTGCGGATGGTTCGTACTACCCGGTAATCGATGTCGATTTCAGAGGCACAAAGAAGCTCGTCCTCACCACGGCAAAGGACAACCAGGAAAAAGTCCAGGTAGACCTGTATCGTGGCGCCGGCGAGGCGCTTTCGGGTGCCACCTACATCGACAGCCTCGTCATTGAGAACATCCCGCCTGCCGCGCAGGGAGAGCCGGAGATCGAGCTCCTGATCGGGATCGACGACAACGGGCAGCTCATGGCGGAGGCGTTCGACGAGTCCACGGGCGAGCGGCAGCGGTTCGACACGAGCATCTCCAGCCTGCCCCAGCAGGCCTACGGGGAGGCGGAGTTCGCGCTGGAAGAGCCTTCCACCGCGGCTGAAGCGCAGCCGGAGGAGCTCACGCTGGAGGAACCGCAGGGAGGAGACTTCGACGAGGCGCCGCTCACCGGGGAAGACTACCCCGTCGGAGAAAAGGACCGCCGTGAAGAGACGGTCCACCGCCGCGGCCCGAACATCCTCCTGCTCGTGCTGTTTGTCGTCCTGGGCATCCTGCTGGTCGGGGCAATCGCATTCTTCGTCTACCGCGCAATCTCCGGACCTGCCGTGCCTCCTCTGCCCGCGACCGGCACGACAGCTCCGGCCGCGGCGCCTGCGCAGCCCCCGGCACCTGCGCAGCCCCAGGCTGCCGCGCAGCCGGCACCCGCGGCGCCCGCCGCCACCGCGCCGGCCGCGCCTGCGCCCGCCCCTGCCGCGCCAGCGGCGAAGTCCGTGGTCTACCGGATCAAGAAGGGTGACACGCTCTGGGACATTTCCTCCGCGTATTATCGCAACCCCTGGCTGTACCCGAAGATCGCCAAGGCGAACTCCATCCCGAACCCGGACCTCATTTTTGCCGGCACGCGGATCGTTATTCCAGAGAACTGAGATCCTGGTCTTCCTGCTTGCGTTTCCCCTTCTTACCGCGGGGTGCGGGCCGCGGCTGATCTGGGGAACCGCGGAGCAGGAGCTGAAGGCCGAGCTTGCCCGCGGGCAGTACTCCGCGCTGGCGCAGGTGGACTTCTCCACCCAGGACCCATCCGAGGGTCTCGGCCTCTCTCCCTCGGCGCCGTTCTATCTTTCGTTCGTGTTCGATTCCCTGGACAAGCCGGAGGAGTCCCTGCGGATGCTGGACACGGCGTGGCGCCGCTCTCCGAGCCCCTGGAAGGAGGAGGCGGGCCTCCTCCTTGCGCGCCGGTACATCGAGAGGAAGAGCTACGACCAGGCGCTCGGGATCGCCCGGCAGATCGCCCTCGGTTCCGCTGCCGCGGACGTGCAGCAGAAGGCCCGGCGCCTGGCCGTGGAAGCGCTGTACTGGACGAAGCAGGACGCGGCGGTCCTCAAGGAGGCGGACCTGCTGGCCGGCCCCGACGCCGAGGTGCTGCTCTTCCGCGCGGTCAGCTCGATGCGCCTGGAGCTGCCGCAGGCCCGGGACCTCACGCTCGAGCTTTTCCTCCACGAACCGGTCTCTACCCTGCACAGCCGGGTCTATACCTTCGTCGCGGCCGAGCCCGCGTACCTCCAGCTCTTCAGCGCGCAGGACCAGGACCTTCTCGCCGGCAAGAGCGCCCTGGTCCAGGGAGACTGGCCTCGCGGCATCCCCCTCGTGGAGGGCGTGGCCCGCGACATGGACCCGGGGCTGATCGCCGACGGGACGCTTGTCACCGACCTCGGCAATTCCTACGTGTCTGCCGGCCAGGCCGCCGCCGGGGCCCGCGTCATGGAGACGCTCGCCGCGCGGCTCACCGGGCAGGCACGGATCGATGCCGAGGAGCAGGCCGGCCGGCTCTACCGGCGTGCCCGGGAGTACGGGCGCGCCATGCCGTGGCTGCGCGCGGCAGCCGCGGACGCCGACGCTCCGGCGCAGCGGGACCGTGCGCGCTGGCAGATCCTCGACATCCTCTTTGCCACGGCCCCCGACGACCTGCCAACGAGGGTGGCGGCCGAGGCGCCGTCGTGGAACGATCCATCGTTCTTCACCGACCTCCTGCACAGCCGGATCGCGGAGCTCGTCGCGGCGCGGAAGTGGAGGACGCTGGCGGGCCTGTGGCGCGCCCTGGACTCCGCGGGGCCGCCCGAGGTGAGGGCGCAGCTTTCCTACGTGATGGCGCGCGAATGGCAGGAGGGGGCGATGCCGCGGCTGCCGGGCGCGCCCGAGATCACCGCGCGAGCCCTGTTCCAGGACGCGGAGCGGCGGGACCCGGCCGGGTACTACGGCATCCTCGCCGCGAGCATGCTCGGAGACCTGCCGGACCGCGCGGTGCCCGCCGCGGCGTCCGGGCCCGCTGCGGACGCCCCGCCCCTGGACCCGGTGGTCACCGGGTTCCTGGCGTTCGGTCTTGGCTCCCCTGCCTATTCCCGGCTCTGGGCGCTGCGGGACACGCTGAGCGAGGCCCAGTTCCTGGAGGCGGCGAGGCAATTCGCGCGGGCCGGCGACTATCGAAGCTCCATGTACTCCATGGGGGCCGTCTCCCGATCTCGTCGCCTCACCTTCCCGGAGCTGCAGGCGTACTATCCACAGGCCTATGCCGAGGTGATCGAGCCCCTGGCAAACGACCTCGGACTGCCCGACCACCTCGTCTACGGCCTGGTGCGGGAGGAGAGCTACTTCGATCCCCGGGTGGTGTCCAGCGCCGGTGCCGTGGGACTGTCCCAGCTCATGCCGTCCACTGCCGCTTCCATCGCGCAGAAGCTCCACCTCGTGGACCCGGACCTGCGCGACCCGGCGACCAACCTCGCCATTGGCCTTCGGCACTTCCGGGACCTGGTGCGGGCCACGGGCAGCACGACCAAGGCCCTGCTCGCCTACAACGCGGGCCTGAGCCGGCTGCGGCGCTGGGAGCGGTCCAGCCCCGGGCTGCCGGCGGACCTCTTCGTGGAGTCCGCCGCGATCGCGGAGACCCGGGACTACGTGAAGAAGATCCTCGTCTCTTCCGTGATGTACGCGTTTCTCTACAAGGACGCGGATCCGCGGGAGGCCGCCCTGTCCTTTTTCTCTCTCACGGCGAAGCCGCTGGGCGGTCCGTGAAGGGCTCCCCAGGGCTTCGTGCCGTACGGGTGAGACGCGCGCGGCGAGGTACACCGCGCGCCGCACCCCGTTCGACGCGAACGTCGTCGAGCGCCGCCCCCGGCCGAGCTACGAGGTCAAGCCGGGGATGTCCACCTCTTCGCCGTCGAGCCATTTCTGGAAGACCTCGGGGGCCACGACGTAGACGGTGGCCAGCATCTTGGAGTGCTCTCCCCCGCAGTACTGGGTGCAGAGGACGTCCGCGGTGCCCTGGCTCACCGCCTTGAACCACAGGCGGTTCTTCATACCCGGCACGATGTCCTGTTTCACGCGGTAAGCGGGAATGAAGAAGCCGTGGATCACGTCCGGGCTCTCCATGGTCAGCGCGATGTCCCTGCCTTGCGGCACCACGAGGTCCGTGCTCTTGCGGCCGTTCTCGTACGTGAACAGCCAGCTCCACTGGCTTGCCGTGACGTGGATGGGCAGGGAGTCGGAGGGGACCGCCTTCAGGAACTTGAAGCTCGTCAGGCCGTAGACGAAGATCCCCAGCGCCAGGAAAGTGGCCACGGCGATCCACACGGTCTCGAGGACCCAGTTCCCATGGAGGGGAGCCGGGGTGGGGTTGCGGCTGCGGCGGTAGCGGACGGCGAAGAAGATCGCGAAGAACAGGATGGCCGCGAACAGGAGTATGCACAGCGCGATGATCGCGATGAACGTCTCGTCTACGGCGCCGGTAGTGGTGGTGTACATCCGGTCCCCCTAACGAGTGAGCACGTCGGAGTACGTGAGCCCGATGAAGATCGCCAGCGCGCCGATCGCGATCGGCACCAGGAGCTTCAGCAGGAGACGCTTCTCCGTGCTGAGATGCATGAACCACAGCAGGACCAGCGTGGACTTGGTCGCCGCGATGGCCAGCACGATGAGGATGCCGATGCGCCCCACGTTCAACCCCGCCGTGGTGACGGTGATGCCCGTGAGGACGATCAGCGCGATCCAGATGTAGATGTACCGAAGGAAGTGCGAACGATGGGTCACGGCAGCGGCTCCTACGAGATGAGATAGAACAGGGGAAAGAGGAAGATCCAGATGACGTCCACGAGGTGCCAGTACATCACCCCGTTTTCCAGTATCGCGGACCTCTGCTGGGTGACCTTGTTCTGGATCACCCACGAGAGCACCACGGCAAGGACGGTCATCCCGATGATCACGTGCAGGGCGTGCAGCCCGGTCATCGTGAAGTACAGCCCGAAGTAGAGGATTTCCCCGTGCGGCCGGGCGTCCAGGACCGCGGCGCGCGGGTACAGGCCGTGCTCGAACTTGGCCGCCCACTCGAAGGTCTTCACGACGAGGAACGCCAGGCCGAAGCCGATCGTGGCGGCCAGGTACCACGCCGTCCGCCGCGACTTGTTCAGCTCCTGCGTGGAGTAGACCGCCAGCGCCGCCGTGAGGCTTGAGGTGAGGAGGATGATCGTGTTCAGTGTGCCGTCGAACCGGCTCAGCTCCATCGAGCCGGCGTGGAAGTCCGCCGGGTGCTTGGCTCGGTACATGGCATACAGGAGGAACAGCCCGCCGAAGATGAGGATCTCAGAGAGGATGAACAGCCACATCCCGACCCTCGAGAAGACCTTCGTGTCCCGAATTTCCATTTCCATGCTGATTTCAATGCCCCTTCTTTTCTGTCTCTGCCGCCGCGCCGGCCGCGGGTGACGTCTCCCTCGTCGCCGCGTGCGAGTCCCTGCCGTTGAACACGTACGGTCCATGGGTGATCACGGGCGGGTTGTGCTCCCAGTTCTCGAAGGCCGGCGGCGAGGGCAGCGTCCACTCCAGCGTGGCCCCGCCCCAGGGGTTGGCCTCCGCCTTCTTGCCGTGGAAGAAGGCGTGGATCAGGTTGCCGAACATCATCCCCAGGCCGCCCACCATGACCCAGGACCCGATGGTGGCGATCACCTGCAGGTCCGTGTATTTCGGCAGGTAGGAGTAGTAGCGCCGCGGCATGCCCGCCCAGCCGAGGATGAGCATCGTCATGTAGAAGACGTTGAACCCGACGAACAGCACGAAGAACGAGATCGTGGCGAAGCGGTAGTTGTACGTCTTGCCGAACATCTTCGGGAACCAGTAGTGGATGGCGGCGAACAGGCCGAAGCCCATCCCGCCGAAGATGACGTAGTGGAAGTGCCCGACCACGAAGTAGGTGTCGTGGGTGTGCACGTCCGTGGAGAGGGCTCCGAGCACCAGCCCCGTGAGCCCGCCGATGGAGAACAGGGCGATGAACCCCAGCGCGTAGAGGAACGGCGGGTCGACCTTCACCGAGCCCTTGTACATCGTGGCCACCCAGTTGAACACCTTGATCGCGCTGGGCACCGCCACGAGAAACGTCAGGAACGAGAACAGGATGCTTGCCGTGTCGCTCTGGCCGCTGACGTACATGTGGTGGCCCCACACAAGGGAGCCGACGCTCGCGATGGCAAGGCTGGAGAAGGCGATGGTCTTGTACCCCCAGATGTTCTTGCGCGAGAACACGGGGAACAGGTCGGAGATGATGCCCATGGCCGGCAGGATCATGATGTACACGGCGGGGTGGGAGTAGATCCAGAACAGGTGCTGGTAGAGGATCGGGTCCCCGCCCTTGGAGGCGTCGAACACCCCGATGCCGACGATGCGCTCCACCATGATCAGCACGAGCGTGATCCCGATGACCGGGGTGGCCAGGACCTGCACCCACGCCGTGGAGTAGATCCCCCAGACCGAGAGGGGAAGGCGGAAGAACGTCATGCCGGGCGCCCGGTGCTGGTGCACCGTGGTCACGATGTTGATGCCGGTGAGGATCGACGACATGCCCAGGAGGAAGACGCCGAAGACGGCCATCGGCACGTTCACGGTGGAGTTGAGGCTGTACGGCACGTAGAAGGTCCAGCCGGTGTCCACGGGACCCGTTCCGAACGCCAGGGAGGCCAGCACGACGAAGGCGCCCAGCATGTACAGGTACCACGAGAACAGGTTCAGCCGGGGGAACGACATGTCCTCCCCGCCGATCAGGATGGGCAGGAAGAAGTTGCCGAAGATCGTGGGGATCCCGGGGATCACCACGAGGAAGATCATCATGATCCCGTGGATGGTGAACAGGGAATTATAGGCCTGGCCCGAGAGGAACTTGCTGTCGGGGGACAGCATCTGGATGCGCATGAGCACGCCGAGGACGACGGCGATGGCGAAAAACGTCAGGATCGCAGACATGTAGAGGATCCCGATCCGCTTGTGGTTGGTCGAGGTGAGAAAGCCCCGGAGCCCCGCGCGCGTGCCGTCTTCGTTCCTGTACCAGGGGTGCGCAGGGTGATGCCCCGTGCTCTCCGCGTGAGAAGCCATTCGTCAGACCCTCCTCATGGATGCAAGCTCAAAATAATGGTGCGGGAAGGGTTACGACCACAATATTCCGGGGAAAAGGTGGCACAGGGAGACGGGTGCGCGGAGGTGGCCGGGCCTAGGATTCCCTCCTTTCTCGACCAGGGGACCCTAGGCCCGCGGCCCCGACGTGCTGGTCGGCGCTATTTCCAGGCCGGCAGCATCGACTCGATGTACGTGTACAGCGCGGCGGCCTGCTTGTCGGAGAGCTGGTCAGCCGGGAACGGCGGCATCTGGCCTTCGGAGCCGTCCGGCATCTTCGGGGAGCGGATGAACGCGACGAACGACGCCTCGGAGGCGAGCTTCGTCGAAGTCTTCAGCGGCAGGGAGGCGACGATGGCGTTCCCGCCGCCGGCGTGGCACGCGGCGCAGTTGGACCCGTACAGCCGCTGTCCCGCGGGAACGGCCGGGGCCGTCGTGCCGGCGGGGGCCGCCGCCGCCTCGGGAGCCGGTGACCAGCCCCCGTACACCAGTTTCCCTCCGAACCAGCCCAGCCCCACGACGCCCACGACTGCCAGGGCGTAGATCACCATCATCGCGGCGGTGCGGACCTTCAACTCGCTTCCCACGATGATGCCGGCAGCAAGGAGCACGAGCACCGCGCTGGCGAGGATCATCTTGTACTTGATGGGGGCCACCATGGCGCCCTTGAAGAAGTGCAGCCAGTCGAAGACGCCAAAGAGGATGGTGGGGAACACGAAGAGGAACGCCAGGATCGACACGTGGCGCGCCGTGAGGACGAGGTTCTTCCGGTTGAAGATCACCGCCACGAGGAAGAACAGGAACGCGCCGATCACAAGGCCGATGGGCAGGTGCGTCAGCGGGGCGTGCAGGGGGTCGGTGAAGCCCGCCTTCGCGATCAGCTCGTACAGGGAATCGATCATGCCGTGCCTCCTTTTATCTCAGCGACTTCTCGTATGCATAGATTTCCCGCCGCAGCTGCGCGGCCGCCGGGGGATCCGGCAGGCCGTCTCCCCGGAAGACCTGCTCGGCCCGCGTGATTTCCTTTCCATAGTAGGCGGCATTGGCGTCGTAGTCGATGGCGAGGGTTCCCCCCTGCACCGCCACGCCGGCGAAGATCCCACGAGTGCGCGAATAGGAATACACCTCCGCCTGCAGATCGGCATCCGTGACCGCCGATGCGTCGCGGCCCACGGAACCTGCCGCGATGGACGCCGTGACCCCGAGCGTGGAGCCTCCGCGGAGGATCTCCTCCACGCTGCCGCGCGTGCGGAAGAAAAGCACGATGTCCGCGGACTGCACGCCCGCCTGCCAGCCCACGCTTCCCCCGCTGAGGGAGATGAACAGGGGCCGGCTCCACGTGCCGTCGTCTGCGCGTGTCACCAGGACTCCCCGGCCTCTCTGGATTCCGACGATGAAGCTCACGCGCTGGACCCTCGGGATCACGGCAATGCCGTAGGCGCGCCGCATGAGCGCCGCCGGCACCCGGGAGTCCGGCATGGCCGTGATGGCGTGGAAGACCTCGACGGCTTCCTTCACCCTTCCGGTCTCCACGCCTTGGGCGGAACACGGTGCGATGACGCTCGCCGCCAGCAGGACGGCGGCCAGGGCTGCCCGGGAAATGCTGGCCATGGTCATTTCCTCCCCGGGGTGGAGAGTAGCGCGGGTGAGCGGTCCTGTTCCAGTGCGGCGCCGCCATTTCTCAATTTGCGGTGCCGGGGGCCGATACTCATTGGAGGGGGGTCTCGTGGTCAGACTCGGCAGGAAGGCCACACCCGTCGCGGCATCCCGTGACCGTGGTCCTGCATTCATCGCTCTTGTCGGCGCCCTGTCGGGGCTCGCGCTGCTGTGCGCGCTCTCCCTGGCGCTGCGTGTCGCGCAGGTCGGGGGAGCCGCTGCCGCGCTGGGCGGCTTCCTGCTGGATGCCTTCTCGTGGGCCGGGTTCTTCGTTCCGCTGTACCTCGCCGCCTGCGCGGGGATCCTGCTGGCGAGGGTCTTCCGTCGCCGCCGAGCCCTCCTGCTCATGCTCTCCATCGTCCCGTTCCTGACGCTGAGCCTCCTGTTTCACGTCCTGTCGCGCTCCTCGTCGGCCCTGCCGCAGGCCATCGCCGATGCCTTCGGCGTCATCCCGTCCGCGCTGCTGCTGTTCCTGCTGCTGGCGCTGGAGACGATCTTTCTCCTTACCCTCCCGTACGGGACTCGGGTTCCGCAGGAGTCCTCCATCGGCGGTCCCCGGCTCGCGCTCCCGGTCCCGGCGCCGAGCCCGGAGGAGGTCGAGGCGGTCGTGCTCGACGATGAGCCGGCGCAGGATCCCGTGATCCCGGTCTACACGGCGCCGCCGCTGCAGGAAGCGGCGCCCGTGGTCAAGAAAGAGGCCGTGGACGTCACGGTGGAGGAGCTCGATGCGGAGGACGAGGAAGAGGCCACCGCGGGCCTTTCCGCCTCGAGGCGTCCAACCGTGATCCCCACGCCCGGTCCGGAGCAGGAGGAGCTTCCGTTCCCCCGGCAGTCCTCGTCCAGGGCCTACGGGATCCCCGTGCACCGCGTGCTGAAAAGCCGCGACGGCGCCGAGTACTGGATCATTGACGAGGAGACGAAGCGGGCTTCCCGCATCCTCACCGACGCGCTGAAGGAGTTCAACATCGACGCCGAGGTGACGGGCATCCGAAAGGGACCGGTCATCACCCTCTTCGAAGTGCTTCCCGCGCCCGGGGTCCGGGTCTCCAAGATCGCCAACCTGTCGGATAACATCGCCCTCCGCCTCGCGGCGCCCAGCGTTCGAATCGTGGCCCCCATCCCGGGACGGCACGCGGTGGGCATCGAGGTGCCGAACAAGGCGCGGTCCATCGTGTCGTTCAAGGAGATGGTCTCCCTGGACGTGATGCAGAAGTCCCCGTACGAGATCCCGCTGGCCCTGGGAAAGGACATCCTTGGGGAGGCGCAGGTCATCGACCTCGCGCAGACCCCGCACCTCCTCATCGGGGGCGCCACCAACTCGGGAAAGAGCGTGCTGGTGAACTCCATCATCTGCTCCATCCTGTTCCGGCGCAGCCCGGACGAGGTCAGGCTGTTCCTCATCGATCCGAAGATCGTGGAACTGAAGCTGTACAACGGTTGTCCGCACCTGCTCACCCCCGTCATCACGGACCCGAAAAAGGCGTTCCAGGCGCTGCAGTACTGCATCTCGGAGATGGAGCGGCGCTACACGCTGCTGGATGCGCTGGGCGTACGCGACATCCGCTCCTTCAACAAGAAGGCGAAGAAGGAACGGGTGCAGCGGCTGCCGTACATTGTGATCGTGGTGGACGAGTTTGCCGATCTCATGGCCACCACGGGCAAGGAGCTGGAATCCACCCTCGCGCGCCTGGCGGCCATGGCCCGCGCCGTGGGCATCCACATGGTGCTCGCCAGCCAGCGGCCGTCCATCGACGTGATCACCTGCCTCATCAAGGCGAACATCCCTTCCCGAATCGCGTTCATGGTGGCCAACAAGTTCGACTCCCGGATCATCATCGACGCGGTGGGCGCGGAGAAGCTCCTCGGCAAGGGCGATATGCTCTTCTCCGCCGCGTGGAACCCGTTTCCCACC
>Ga0153916_10004905_pt1 | contig 10160 bp, 8 predicted proteins | sample Opewatmetagenome_FD_109642 | JGI IMG/M metagenome (GOLD analysis project Ga0153916, IMG submission 109642) | Freshwater wetland microbial communities from Ohio, USA - Open water 3 Core 3 Depth 4 metaG | ecosystem: Environmental > Aquatic > Freshwater > Wetlands | place: USA: Ohio, Lake Erie, Old...
CGCGAGCTGGGGCTGCGGGTGGACGGGAAGGTCGACGAGCGGCTGAACGTCCAGAAGCAGACGCGCGCTGCGGCGAGGAAGCTCGCGAACCTCCTGGCCGAGTTCGGGGCGGACTCCTTCATGCTGGCGCTCGCGAGCTACAACCGCGGCGAGGCGGGCGTGCGGCGGGTGCTGCACGAGATCGCGCAGCAGAAGGGCGGGTTCCGCAAGGAGAAGCGGGACTTCTGGCACCTGTACCGGTTGAAGCGGCTGCCGACCGAGACCATGGACTACGTGCCCCGGGTGCTGGCGGCCGCCGTGGTGTGCAGCGACCCGCAGCGGTACGGGCTGGAGCCGGCGGGGCCGTAGGCTCTGCTCCGGGTCGGATCGATCGCCGTGTACCTCACGCTCCCTTGCCGAACGCGAGCCAGATGAGCTCGGCGCCCTGGTCCGGGCGGGCCCAGAGCTCGTGCTCCACTCCTGCCGGGATGAGCACCGCCTCTCCCTCGCGCAACGTGCGCTCCGTACCGTCGAGGCGCGCCTGCAGCGAGCCGCGGACGACGATGATGGCGTTGGGGAACTCGTTGGCGCGTTCGGGCTTCGCCTCGTTCATGTGCATGCCGGGCTTGACCTGAAACCAGGCACTTCGGAAGTCACGGTCATAGAAGAGCACGACGGCGTTGGCGCCATGGACGAGGCGCGCCGCGCGCTCCTGGAAGCGAACGACCTCGGGGAAGCCCGGTGACCAGAAGTGAAAGGCGATCCTGCGAAAGAGGAGCGCCGCATCCACGCGCTTCGCGAACCGGTCGGAGATGTCGGGGCGGAGTGGAATGGGGTCGCTCGACCGCGCCTGTCCCATGGCGGTCAACGCGTTCAGCTCACCACCGACGATCCGGCCGAGGGTGGCGCAGTCGAGCGCGAACGCGAGGTCCCAGTCGTCCGGCGCTCCCCGGCGGAGCGCCGGACGCGGGGCGTTCGAGAGATCGAGGAACCAGGTGCCGCCCCCCTCGCCGTGAACCACCACCTTGATGCGAACCGGCTCGTCGAGCTTCAACTCTCGCTCGCCTTGCCAGGCCTGGGCCAGGCTGGAGAGGCGTGCTTCGGCCGATTCAGCAGTCGTGTCACCGCGTGGCGCCGCGACGATCGCAGCGAGCAGGTAGGCGACGGGCAGGGTCGACATGAGGGGGCCTCCGGGGGCTCACCGCACCTACGCGCGGCCCGGCTGCGCCATTTCACCCCCGCAGGAGACCGCGCAGGACGGCCTCCAGCATGAAGTCGGCGCGCTCCTGCAGCGGCTTCCAGTCGACCAGGCCGTCGTCGGACTTGGCGATGTGCAGCGTGATGACGCCGTGAAGGGCGGCCCAGAGCGTCTGCGCGACCATGTCGGCGTCCGTGAGCTCCGCCCGGAAGAGCCCCCTGCCGAAGGCGTCCCTGACCGGGACCATGATGAGCGCGTACGCATCGGTCTCCGGGTTGCCTCTCGTCTCCGGATGCTCGCACTCCTCGACGCGCTCCGGGCCGTGCGCCACCATGAACAGCAGGCGGTAGTGATTCGGATACCGAGCGCCGAACTCGAGGTAGGTCCGCCAGATGGCGCGGATCCGGTCGATGGGCCCGGTCGCGTCGCCGCTCGCCAGGAGAGACTGACCGAGGCGGCCGAAGTCCTCCAGACACAGCTGACGGAACAGATCTTCCTTGCTGACGAAATGCGAGTAGAGCGCCGTCGGCGAGTACTCGGCTCGGTCGGCCACCTTCCGCATGGAGACACCCTCGTAGCCGAGCTCGAGGAACAGCTCCCGGGCGGCGTCGAGCATCCGCTGCCGCGTCTCACCCCGCTCCCGTTCGCGTCGCTCCCTGGTGCCCACGCCTGTTGACCCCGCCGCCGTCGATCGGTCCTGGAGATAGAAACTGACCTTACTTTAATATGTTACACGGCTTCCGTGAACGGTGTAAGGATTCTGAAATAGGAATCTCTGATCGGCGTTAAGATAGTTATCGATGTTCCGCGTGACGGCAGCGAAACGCTCCACACGAGGCGACCCCGGGCCCGCATGCGGCGGGTGCCTCTCGGCGCTCGGGAAGCCCGCGAGGGCCCGGCTCGGCAGCCCACTCTGCGAGCCAACGAGCGCGACATCGGCGGGCGCGAGGCTCTGTCCGTCCCGGGTGCCGGAGCGATGAGGCCCCTCGAGATGTGGCTCGCCGCAGCCAACGTGCTTGCGTGCCTGTCGATCGTCGCGCCGTGGCCCGCCACGGCGACGCGCACGCGCTTCGCGCCGCTGGTCGCAGCTGCGTTCGCTGGCGCCCAGCTGCTGTTCGAAGGTCCGCGGTGGCAGATGGTCCCCGCATACGCGCTCGCCGGTCTCTGGCTGGTGATCCGCCCGTGGCTGTCTCGCTCGCGCCCGCCGCGCACGGAGCCCGTCGCCGGCCTGGCACGGGTGCTCGGGCTCCTTTCGCTCGCGATCTCGGTCGGGCTGCCCGCGGCCTTCCCCATCTTCCGCTTCCCGCGACCCACCGGGCCCTACGGGATCGGCACGTCGACTCGCCACTGGGTGGACGTCGGGCGTCCCGACCCCTTCTTCCCGGGTCCGGGGAGACCACGCGAGCTGATGGTGCAGCTCTGGTATCCGGCCCAGGAAGCCTCTTCGCCTTCCCGCGCGTCGTACGTGGAGCATCCTCGCGCCCTGGCATCGCTGGCGGGCCTGCTGCACCTGCCGCCGTTCGTCTTCGGCCACATGCGGCTCATCACCTCCAATGCCGTTCCGTCCGCGCCGATCGCGGCCCGGGGGCGCCCGTACCCGGTGCTGATCTTCCTGCACGGACGTGGAGGCTACCGCCAGGAGTACACGTCGCTCGTCGAGGACCTGGTCTCGAGCGGCTATGTCGTCGCTGCGATCGACCAGCCCCACGCCGCTTCCGGCGTGGTCTTCCCGGACGGACGACGGGTCCCCTTCGATCCCCGCATGGCCGACGACTCCTTCGTGGACGGCATGGTGGGTCCCCTCGCGGGAGACGTGGTCTTCGCGCTGGAGGAGATCGGCGGCCTGGACCAGGCCGACCCGAGCGGCATCTTCACCGGACGTCTCGATCTCGGGCGCGTGGGCATCTTCGGAGTGTCGCTCGGCGGTGAGGTCGGCGCCGAGGCCTGCCGGCGGGAACCGCGACTTCGCGCCTGCCTCGCCATGGACGTGTGGATCACCCCGAGCGTCGTGCGGTCGGGCCTGCAGCAGCCTGCCATGCTCATCACCCGGGATGTCGCGACCATGCGCGGGGAAGGCTGGTCGGAGGCCGCCATCGATCGAACCCAGTCCACGATGCGGGCGCTGTTCGATCGCTCGCAGGGAGCGACGTACCTCGTGAAGGTGGCGGGGATGTTCCACGCCGACTTCTCCGACGCCCGGCTGCTCTCGCCGCTGACCTCCATCCTCGGCATCACCGGGCCGATCGCCGCGAGCCGGGCTCACGCCATCGTGACCGACTGCGCGCTCGCCTTCTTCGACCGGCACCTCAGGGGAGACCCGACGGGCGTGCCGAAGGGCCGGTATCCCGAGGTGCACCTCGAGGCCCGGCCGTGAGCGGTGGGGTGCACGAACCCTGGATCCCCGTTTCGAGCTCATCCCGAAGGAAGGAGCCGCGAATGACCGCATTCCAGAGAGTCGCCGTCCCGGTAGCCCTGCTCCTCGCCGCTGGCCGCCCGAGCGAGGCCTCCGCCCTCGAGCGCACCATCCGGGTCGAGCCCGGGGTCGACATCCACGTGATCGACTCCGGGCCGTCCGATGGCGGTCCCGCACTCGTCCTCATTCCGGGCTGGCGCATGACGGCCGGCGTCTGGAAGGGCCAGATCGACGCCTTCTCGAAGGCGCGCAGGGTGGTCGCCATCGATCCGCGCTCCCAGGGCGATTCAACCAAGGTGGCCGAGGGGATCACCCCGGAGCAGAGAGCGCAGGACCTCGATGCGGTGTTGAAGGCGCTGGGCCTCACCTCGGTCGTCCTGGTCGGCTGGTCGCAAGGAGTCCAGGACGTCGCCGCGTACGTGCAGGCGTTCGGCACCGCCTCGGTGAAGGGCGCGGTGCTCGTCGACACCGCGGTGTCCGCGGGCGCGGGCGGTATCACCACCGACGCCGCGGCAGCCGCCAACCAGCTCCGGATGCTGAGCATCTACTGCCGCGCGCCGAAGGCCTATTCCGAGGGCATGATGCGAGCGATCATCAAGCGCCCGATCGCCGAGGCGGAGCTCGCCCGGCTCGTCTCCGACTCCCTGAAGACCCCGACCGCCATCGGCGCGGCGATGCTGGTCGCGGACCTCTTCGGTGTCGACCGCACACCGGCGCTCGCGAAGCTGAACCGCCCCACCCTGGTGATCGCCGCGGCGACGTCCGACGGGCTCGATGCCCAGCGGGCGATGGTCGGTCGCCTGCCCCAGGGGAGGATCGAGGTCATCGCGGAGGCCGGCCACGCCGTCTTCATCGACCAGCCCCGGCGCTTCAACGCGATCCTCCAGGCCTTCCTGGACGGGCTCTCCTGAACGGACGGCCCGCGCCGTCACGCCGACCTCGACGACTTCGTCTCGTAGCCCAGGCGGCAGGGTAGGGGCGTGAACGTCTTGCAGGGAGGACTCCGATGCGCGTCTTCGTGGCGGGAGGTTCGGGAGCGGTCGGACGACCGGTCGTGCGGATGCTGGCCGCCCGCGGACACGAGGTCGTCGCGACGACCCGCAGCGCGACCAAGGCCAAGTTGCTTCGAGCCGCAGGGGCAACGGCCGTGGTGGTCGACGGGCTGGACGCAGCCGCCATCGGCGAGGTCGTGGCGCGAGCGGAGCCGGACGCGATCGTCCATCAGATGTCCGCGCTGGGGGGCGCACCCGACATGAGGCGCTTCGACCGGTGGTTCGCAGCCACCAACGCCTTGCGCACTCGGGGAACCGAGAACCTTCTCGCGGCGGCCAGGGCGAGTGGCGTGGGGAGGTTCGTAGCCCAGAGCTACACCGGCTGGACCAACGCCCACGACGGCAGCCCCGTGAAGACCGAGGAGGACGCGCTCGATCCCCGCCCGGCGAGGAGCCAGCGCGAAACGTTCGCTGCGGTGCGGTACCTGGAGCGAGCGGTCCTCGGCGCCCCGCTCCAGGGGACCATCCTTCGCTACGGCAACTTCTACGGGCCCGAGGCGTCGGAGGCGCTCCTCGGGCTCGTCCGAAGGCGCCGGCTGCCGATCATCGGGACCGGGGCCGGGGTGTGGTCGTGGATCCACGTCGATGACGCGGCGGCGGCGACGGTGGCCGCCGTCGAACGCGGTCCGCGCGGCGTCTTCAACGTCGTCGACGACGAGCCCGCCCCGGTGTCGGAGTGGCTGCCGTTCCTGGCCGAGGTCCTTGGCGCTCCGGCGCCGAGGCGCATACCCCGGTGGCTCGGCTACCTCGCGGCGGGCGAGGCGGCCACCCGGTGGATGACCGAGGGGCGTGGGGCGTCGAACCGGCGAGCCCGCTGGGAGCTCGCCTGGGAGCCGAGGTGGCGTAGCTGGCGGGAGGGGTTCCGCAGCGGTCTCTCCGATCGCCCCATGGCCGGGGCAGGCTCGCAGGGGCCGCACGCCGGCGGTGGCTTCGATGGAGCGCCGTCGCAGCCAGCCCATGACCCCCGGACTCCGAACGGCCCGCAGCGGCCCCAGGGTGCGGAATGATCGACCCGGAAGTCGCCGCCCTGCGACCGCTGCTGTTCTCCATCGCGTACCGGATGCTGGGGCAGGTCAGTGAAGCGGAGGATGTCGTCCAGGAAGCGTTCCTGCGTTACCAGGGCGCGGTGGCCGGTGGTGTGGAGGTTCGCTCTCCGAGGGCCTACCTCGCCGCGACGGTGACGAGGCTGTCCATCGACCAGCTGCGCAAGGCGCTCGTCCAGCGAAGGACCTACGCAGGGCAGTGGCTTCCCGATCCCCTGTTGACGGAGGAAGACGGGGGCGGCCCGGCGGCGCGCGCCGAGGTGGCGGAGTCCGTATCGATGGCCTTCCTGCTCGTGCTCGAGCGATTGAACCCTGTCGAGCGCGCCGTCTTCCTGCTTCACGACGTCTTCGGCTACGAGCACCGGGAAGTCGCGGTGATCGTCCACAAGAGCGAAGCAGCCTGCAGGCAGATCGCGTTGCGAGCGCGGCGCCGGGTCGAGGCCGCGCGGCCACGACTCGACGCCGCCACGCCGCGGCGAAGCGAGATCGCCGAGCGCTTCTTCGCGGCCCTTTCGCGCGGAGATCTCGAGGGATTGGCTGCCGTCCTCGCGGAGGACGTCGTCGTGTACGGCGATGGCGGCGGCAAGGCGCCTCAGTGGGGAGCGCCGATCTGCGGCGTCGATCGTGTCGCGCGGCTCTTCGCGGGCCTGGGCGGACGGTTCCCCGACTTCGGGGTGCGAGTGCGGCCGCACACGGTCAACGGCCAACCGGGCGCGCTTCTGGTCGACCGAGACGGGAGGCTCATCTGCGTCTTCGCGCTGGAAGTGTCGGACGGTGCCGTGCGCGCGGTGCGTTCGGTGATCAACCCGGACAAGCTGGGCCATCTCGGTCCCGTGGCTGACGTCCGCGCCCTCCTGCATCTCCCACGACAGGCCGGCGGGTAGCCGAGGCCCGTGACTGCCTCGACTCACCGATGATCTCCTCCTCCATCACGAAACGAGCGCAACGGGACCTCCTCCTGTCCGAGAGCGGCGAGACCACGGCAGCCCCGGACGCGGGACCGCCGCGGCCCCAGCCGCGCTCACGTCACCGCGTCACCTTGGTCGGCGCGGACGGCGTCGTGTGCCACCCGTCGCTCGCCACGACCCGCACGAGCACCGCATTGCTCTCGCCGAGATCGCGGCGGGCCCCTCCAAGAAGGAATGCTGCCTAATTGCCCTGTTCCGAGGGTGAACTCTCCTCCGAAGGTCCTCAGCCGCGCGGCAGGCCGTGAGAACGCAGGTCTCCGGCTCGGGCGCGCGGCACTCAACCCTCGTGGACGTGCAACTCGAATCGAGGCGTTGGCCCGTAGTGTCTGGCGCTCCGCGATGTGCATGTTACTGTCAGTCCAAACCCCAGGCCACACTCCGAGGAGAAGTAGATGCGCTTCCTCGCCAACGCTCTGGTCGTATCCGTCCTCGCCACCGGGTGCGCCCACTCCAAGGTCGCCGTGACTGCGTCCGGTTCCGGGAGCATTGCGAAGCCGCGGGCCGCCGACTGCAAGATCACCTTTCTACGCAACTTACCCGCAAAGGAGCACGGAATGGCGGCCATCTCCCAGAGCGATGAAGAGGCGCTCCAGCTGTTCAAGCGTCAGATCGCATGTGTCGTCGAAGACGAGAGAGAAGCGCAGATGAGGCTCTATGCCGAGGACCTGCGCTACGAGTTCCCGTTCGCGAACGACAGGCCCAGGCGCATCGAGGGGCGTGATGCGTTCAGGAAGGCGATGGAGCCGATCTGGGAGAGGCGACGCAAGAACAGGGTGGAGCTCTCTCTGGAGTCCTGCGAGTTCCACGCCACCGACGAGGAGGGGCTCTTCTTGGCCGTGTTCACGCTGGGCGCCGTCATTGACCAGGGCGAACCGGTTTCATCACCCTGTGTGCAGCTGATTCGGGTTCGTGGCGGGCGCATCGCCGAGGTGCGGGAGTATTTCGAGCCGTAGAGAGTACGAAGCGGTGCCATCACCCCGAGCCGCGATTCGGGTCCGAGAAGAAGGGCCCGGATCATCCACGACGTCCGTTCGCCCGGTGCGCCGGGCGAGCGGCGCATCATGCCCTAATCCCAGCTCGCGATCTTCATCGTCCCGCGCTCGACCAGGCTCTGCTGCATCCGGAACACCTTGAAGAGCATGTGGGGCATGTGCCCCGCCGCCTTGGGGAGGCACTCGCGCTTCGCGCGGTCCAGGTAGTCCTGCAGGATGGGCCGGTAGTCCGGGTGCGCGCACCGGTCGATGACCGTCTGCGCGCGCTCCACCGGCGAGAGGCCGCGCATGTCGGCGAGGCCCTGCTCGGTCACGAACACGTGCAGGTCGTGCTCGGTGTGATCCACGTGCGTGACCATGGGCACGACGCAGCTGATGCCGGTGGGATCGCTCTTGCTCGGCCGCGCCGACGGCGTGTGCATGAGCGAGAGGTAAGCGTTCCGCAGGAAGTCGCCCGAGCCGCCGATACCGTTGATGAGCCGCGTTCCGTTCGCGTGGGTGGAGTTGGCGTGTCCGTAGATGTCGATCTCGAGGGGCGTGTTCATGCCGATGACGCCCAGGCGGTGGATGAGCTCGGCGCTGTTCGAGATCTGCTGGGGCCGGAGCACCACCTTCCGGCGGTACGACTCCCAGCGATCGTACAGCCGCCGGAACCCGGGGTTCGAGAGGGCCAGGCCGGAGGTCGAGGCGAAGGTGAACTTGCCGCTCTCGAGCGGCTCGAGCATGGTGTCCTGCAGCACCTCGGTCCAGATCCGCACGCCGCTGAAGTCGCCCTTGGCGAGCCCGCCCACGACCGCGTTGCCGATGTTGCCGATGCCTGACTGGAGCGGGTGGAGGTTCCGCGGGAGGCGGCCGTGGCGCACCTCGAACGCGAAGAAGTCGAGGATGTGCGCCGCGATGCGCTCCGAGGCCTCGTCGGTCGCGAGGAGGGGCGGGCCGTCGTCGGCCTGGCGCGACTCGACCACGGCGACGATCTTGTCGCGGCCGCAGGGCACGAACGGGGTCCCGATGCGATCGTCGATCTTGCGGATGAGGTACGGCTCCTTGTCCGGTGGCCGGCGCAGGGCGGGGATGTCGTGCATGCCCTCGAACGACGGCAGGGCGGTGTTGATCTCCACGATCACCTTGTCCGCCAGATGGATGATCTCGGGCGCGGCGGCGACGGTGGTCGAGAGGACGATCCCGCCCTCCTCGGTGATGGCCGTGGCCTCGACGATGGCGAGGTCGAGCCTGCCGCCGGAGTCCTTGGTGTAGAACCCGTTCTGCAGCTCCTCCGCGTAAAGTCCGAGGTGGCGGTCCCCCATGCGGACGGCGCCGGTGTTGACCGCGTTCCGGATCACGTCGCCGAGCTGGTACGGGAAGCGCCGGTCGATCATGCCCAGGGCGGCCCAGCGGTTCTCCACCTCGGCCGCGACCGAGCCGCCGGTGAACACGGAGAAGCGCAGCTTCCCCTGCAGCCCGTTGCGCTCGACGTGGTCCGCGAGCGCCATGGTGACGACCTTGGGGTTGCCGTTCGAGCCGAAGCCCGACCAGCCCAAGTTCATCCCCGGACGGAAGAAGCGGACGGCGTCCTCCGGGCTCACCACCTTGGCGAGGAGCGCCTCGTCCCTGATCCGGTTGCGAAGCTCCGACATGTCGAAGGGCCCTCTCTCTAAGCGCGCTCGACGAGCATGGCGATGCCCTGCCCGACGCCGATGCACATCGTGGCCAGCGCGTACCGGCCGCGGGTGCGGGCGAGCTGCCAGGTGGCGGTGGTGACGAGGCGGGCGCCGCTCATGCCCAGGGGATGCCCGAGCGCGATGGCGCCGCCGTTCGGGTTCACGTGCTCGGCGTCGTCCGGCAGCCCCAGCTCCCGCAGCACCGCCAGGGCCTGCGAGGCGAACGCCTCGTTCAGCTCCAGGACGTCGACCTCGCCGAGCCCCAGCTTCAGGCGCGCGAGGAGCTTCCGGGTGGCGGGGACCGGCCCCATGCCCATGATGCGGGGCGGCACCCCGGCGGCCGCGCATCCCACCACTCGGGCGCGCGGCACGAGGCCGTGCCGGACGGCCGCCTCCTGCGACGCGAGGATCAGGGCGCACGCGCCGTCGTTCACGCCGGAGGCGTTGCCGGCGGTGATGGTGCCGCCCTTCCGCACGAACGGCTGGAGCTTCGCGAGGGCCTCCGCGCTCGTGTCGGCGCGCGGGTGCTCGTCGGCGGACACGGTCCGCTCGGACCCCTTCGGCCCGCGCACGGTGACGGGCACGATCTCCTCGGCGAGGCGCCCCGCCTGCTGCGCGGCCACCGCCCGGCGCTGGCTGCGCAGGGCGAAGGCGTCCTGGTCGGCCCGGGAGACCCGGAACTCCTCCGCCACGTTCTCCGCCGTCTCCGGCATGGAGTCCACGCCGAAGCGCTCGCGCATGAGCGGGTTCACGAAGCGCCAGCCGATGGTGGTGTCCTGGAGCTCCGCCGTCCGCGCGAACGGGGTCTCGGCCTTGCCGAGCACGAACGGCGCGCGGGACATGCTCTCCACCCCGCC
>Ga0153916_10004906_pt1 | contig 10159 bp, 6 predicted proteins | sample Opewatmetagenome_FD_109642 | JGI IMG/M metagenome (GOLD analysis project Ga0153916, IMG submission 109642) | Freshwater wetland microbial communities from Ohio, USA - Open water 3 Core 3 Depth 4 metaG | ecosystem: Environmental > Aquatic > Freshwater > Wetlands | place: USA: Ohio, Lake Erie, Old...
GGCGGAATGGGCTTGCGCCGCGTGGCGGAACCCGGTTTTGGAAGCTTGGCTGGTTTGTTTATACCCATTTCGGGCATCTTAATACCCGTTTTGGGTATATTGCAATCCCCTATTGTTTGACCAGCGCCATCCCTGCCGCCGAAAGCCGGTATTTTTGCTTGCTGCTGCGCGGTTTGTCCGGGATGGTCATCTCGATCAGACCGGCATCCAACGCGGGTTGCAGATACTCGTTGGCAAAATGCATCCGATCTTTCAGATCCAAGGCATTCATGATTTCTGCTCTGGTCAGCTCACCACGGACGACCGTAACCAATCTCTGAACTTGCGGGGTGACTTGCGGGGTGACTTGCGGGGTGACTTCCCCGGTAACTTGGTCCCGACTTGGTCCCGGCTTGGTCCCGACTTCTGGCTGACCCATCGCCCGAGCATGAACGGGCAAGCGGATCAGAAAGGACGTGCGATCATCGTCGCTCTCGAATTCAGGCGCAGGCGAGCCGTTTTCTCTCATGACCTTCAATATTTTGGGAATGCCCGTCGAACGCCCCTCGGTGAGCTCCAGCTCCTTGAGAAATTCACCAATCCGGCGGTTGCGGTAGCGGCGGCTGACCGCCTTGCCGGCGCGCAGGTCTGCCATACGGATGGAGCGATCCGGCCCGGGAAAGCTCAAGACCACCAGGTCTTCGGGGGTGATCCGTACCTCGATGGGCTCCCGCACTTCGTAGGAGCGATGGTACACGGCATTGACCACGGCCTCTTCAATGGCGGCATAAGGAAAGTTCCAGAAACGCTCGGCCTCGGCCCGGTCCGGGTGTTTGACGACCGTCTCTTTGAGGTAGTTGCGTTGAATGAAGTCGAGCGCCTCGCGGGTCATGCGCGCCAGCGGACCCTGGAAGATTTTTTCATCGAATCGATCCCCCCCGGGACCTTCCGGAAACCACACTACATCGATCTGGGTGGCGGGAAAGAACCGGTGAGGCTCTTCGTTGAAGAACAGCAAACCGACGTTCTTCGGGAATGCCGCTTCCGATGGACCGCCCACGATATTCATTTGCCGTCCGAGCGCTTCCATCGAAAGACTGCGGACATCCTCCGCCAGATCGCTGCCCACCTCGCGCAGAAAGTCCTCTATCAACCGGGGCGAAAGATCGTTCAGCGACGCAAATTGATTGTAACGGTCATCGAAGGGGACTGTTGCCGCCAGGCTGAGCAACTCGCGCTCGTCCGCACCTTTGACCACGACCGTGCTCGATTGCTTGCGAATGTAGTAAGCCCAATCCCTGGCGTCTTTTGAGAGGCTGACCTTGGCCTTGTAAGGCCGGGTTTCGCCACCCGGCACCCAGAGGACCAGAATGGATTTCCCCTCTACCACATAAGAAGCCGAGATCGGGTGATAGTTGGGCTGCAAGGCATGATGGCCCAGATTCAGAATCTCCTGCTGAATCGCATCGATGCTGTCGGGATCGATTCCTCTGGGAGTCAACACCGGGCGACCGTTTCTTTCCTCCACACCGATAATGATGTAGCCGCCGCCAAGATTATGGAAATCATTGGCAAAGGCGCATATGGAGTGCAGCACGCTCTCCGGGTTCCAGCCCACCTTGTACTCGATGCGCTCACCTTCCACCGTGCGCTGGCGTAGGAGATCGGCAAGGTTGATGGGGAGTTTGCTGGTCACTCGTGTTCACCCGGTTCGAGCGAGGTGATGGTATGTCCATGGCCAAACAATTTCCGGCTCAATGCGACATAACGTATAAGGATTGTCGTTTCGATGCGGGAGTATTCAGACATTCTGCGCTACCCCCTTTATCTCTCGCAGCCATCGAGACGGTTGCTCATTACCACCCATAATGTACTGACTCACAATATTTTTTGCCATGCGTAAACCTTCCGACCCCACCTGTACCAAGTTAGCGAGTGCAGCCCGTATTGCTTCTTCTGGGAAATCTTGGCTGGTGCCTTCGAGAAGTCGAAGCCAGATCTCGTAGGCTTCGAATGGCTGCTTTACACTAATCTTGGCGATGCTCTCGAGCAGGTCATGAGAGTTATATTCTTCCTCCGCAAATGGAGCTACCGCGAGTAATAGATGCTTGTTCCCGTCGTTCACATCGTCCACAAAGACGGACCAATCACAAAGTTTTGATGCCAGTCGTCTACCCTCTCGGCTGTTTGTATCAATGACATCAAGTAAGCGCGCCCATAAACTGAAGACCTTAGTTTTGATCTTCTCATCTCCATTTTCACGAAGTGTCCATAAAAACCAAATTAGCTGGCTAAGCTCTTGGTATTTCGCGCGGACCAATAATCGACGAATCAGACTTGTTGCATCATCCAAATTCTCGAAATCGTTAACATATGCAACCGCAATGTTTTGAATAATTCTTTCATTCACTCGTTCCTTGATGTTCTCGTCATCCAAGGCGAGAATAAAATGTCCATTATCCTTCAGATGCTTGTAGATTCCTTCATACACGGTGCCAACATAAGCATAGCCATTCATAGCGCATAGCCATCTCTGATAGTTGTCATGCTCGAAGATGTTCTCAAGATTTTCCAATACCCAATCCTTGGACATGTACAGGAAATTAGGTAGGTAGTTCACTACAAGAGTGGCAAATTCGTATTCCCCAATGTCCGCTCGCGCTAACTCAGCATCATATTTCGGCTGGAAGTGGGTCCAAATCTCGATATGTCCACCATGCTTCTTATCTGCTAAACGGCATGAACGCAGAGTGAGGTTTATCAATGCCTCAATGCAACGCCCTCGCGGGCTATTGATCGAAATTGACACGGCGTCACTGTCCGGCTTGAATTCTTCACCTTTTTCATTTTCAAGAAGACTTAGAAGAATTTCTTCGGCTTGGGCTAGATATTTTTCGGAGAATGCATGCTCGTCTGATCTTGTACCGTTCTCGATCAGGCGTGCAACCCCTCCAACAATCCGATGCTTATTTGCCACGAAGGCGTTTCCTTGCCGCACTTTGTCCGGTAACCAGAATGTCTCTTGATTAATGATGTCCTTGCAGAAGACAAACAAGCACCCCCAGATTTCTTCCCACGGCAACTGCGCTTTTTCGGCCCACAGCTCACCATACGCTTCGATAAACTCGTAGATATAGGGAAGCTCTAACGTAGAATATTTCTGTAGCTGATTGTAGAACCGTAATGGTTCTACCTTCACAATCTGGCGCAGTGTCTTTGTTAAACCTTCCAGATCGGGCCCATCAAACATCGGGGGGGGGTTATAAGATCCCAGGTACGCGTTAAGTTGTTTGATCAGTTCATCAGCATCCCATGAAAGGAGTTCCTCCTTTGAGATTGCCGATTTATGATCTACCCACCCGGCAGACATGTAATTCGAAAAATTCGGATGTTCTGGTTCACCGCCTATAATATCGATGCATTCCCGATAGAGTTGGGCAACATCATCGCCATGGTCTTTGATAGCTGATAACCATATCGCTCGACGGTAAGCAGTAGCGCCTTTGCTTAATTGCCCAGAGTTGTCCGTCTCAGTCAGCCCATCAATAGCCTCTAATACACGATGCCTTTGCTCGGTCCCAAATTCCTTGTAGTGATTGTTCAAGAGATGCCACAACTCGTGGCGAAAATTGCTAGTAAAATATTGACCGGTGATCACGTGATCAACATAGCCATGTAGATAGATGAATCGCTGATCAATAGCATATACAGCTATACGCTTAACGGTTTCGTAAGGATTAAAAAGAATCTCTTCTACATATTCTCGAGACGCATCCGGTTCTGCTTCAATGTAGGCCAATAACGAGTCCCTATACGCCTCAATAATGATATCTTCAGCGCCATCCGCACCATGATTCTGCTTATGATCAGCGATAGCTGACCGCCAAACTGAAGACCATTTATCGTTATCCGACTCAACCAGAATGGATTCAAGTCGATCTTGAAATATCTGGACCGCATTCGTCCCAAGAACCTTGCCCGCCTTAGCAGCCACCTTTTTCGTAATATTTTTCGCGTACCATGAACGGAAGCGAAGTACTGCCTCTCTTCGGGTTCCCGATCCACGTTCATGTTCGTGGAATTCCAACCTGTAAATAATGTTGAGCAGCCTAGACGCCAACACCTTACTGTGTTCATCACTGCTATCCAGCAAAGCTGTAAGCCATTTTTCACCGATCTCCTTAGCAACCAGAGTTCGTTCATAGGGATCGTTCAACCAGTAATCAAAAAGCGCGAGATCTTCATCGTGAATAAGCGTCAACGGAATATTCTGTACTACCTTCGAAAATTGCCACCATGTTCGGTAATTACTGAATCCCTGGTCAATGGCGTACTTTGTTACAGTACGGATCACCTCGATAAACTTCTCTGCATACGCTTGGTTTTTCTCAGACAGAAGCTCGGAGCTTGTGGAAACCAGATACTCAGTTGTTGGCCAGAAAGGAACATTTATGTATCCTTCCTCCTTTGATTGCAGAGGTCTCGGATTCTGTTCAGGCTTGAAGTATCCACGATTTTCTAAAGGGACGAACCACTTTAGGCCTTTTGCTTTCCGAAAAAAAAATGGACGTAGTTCTTCTTTATCGTCGATTCTCTCGAGTAAATCACATTCATCTGGAGTGAGTTCAATCACCGCCAAGTACCTCATTCATCCGGGCTATGTCAGCGTCTAACGTGGGTTTCTTGACTTGTATCTGCGGAACCCAGTCTCTGATGATGGCCTCCAGCTGAGTGTAATCTTTATGGTCTCGAACGAATCCAATTAAATGAACACCGAATGATTTCTCGTAATACTGATGCAGATTCTTATAGAGCGGCTCTTGGCTTCTAAAATAGCCTTGTAATGCAAACCTGCGCCGATCTTGTGTTGATTCTACAGCACCCCTCCTCAGTATGTGCTCCAGAATCTCTGCCTCTTCGAGTCCGTAACCAATAAACAGCACAATTTTTTTAGCGAACAATTCACGAAGAAAGTGCTTCACGTTCTCGTGATCGTAATGTTCTAGATATCTCTTCGTAGTAACGACCATGGTTTCTCGACTGCTGATGGTGCCGTGTAGATGAACCACGGTACCTGGCTCATCCAAATGCTTTGCAAAGAATTTGCTCTTGTCTGAGATGCGTATCACCTCTTTTGGCTTTATTGATGTTGACTTGACTGGATCGTCTTTTGCCTCGTTAAACCTCGGTGCCAAGAGTTCATCATAGTTTGTCGTGACACAAGCACACCCGATGTCATTAATTGATTTGTAAATGCTATTGCCTTCGACCTTCCCTTTCAAATACCCTGTTAAGTCAAGGTCGTACTTATTTTCCTCTGCGATCTGCATCGCTATTGATAGCTGTTTTTTTGGGTCGAGGTTCTTCAGTTGCTCTAACTCAGAAAAATTCAGCAACCCCCTTTCTCGGAGAGCGCACAGAGCTTCCCATGCCAAGCCGCCCCAAGATGGAAACCCCAGCAACATGGATACACCTGCCCCCACAAAGATCACTAACTCGCCATTCAATCCTGCCTGAACAATTTCGTCAGGTAACTCGGGAATTTCTCGCAAGTCTGCGGCTTTGCTCATTTCAGAACTCTCACTTTCCCGGTTAATAAATCGTGCATGAGGCCGTGTTTTTGTTGGTGGAGTTTGGCAAGTTCCACTTTATGACTTTCGATGTTGAAGTCACAGCTATCAATCATCGAAGCCATTTGTGTCGACTCAGAATCATCCTGTGGCCGAACTACCAAGATTTTCCCGACCGCAGGCAGATTTAAGCCAGCCTTTGCACCTGAATCATTCAGGCGCACGAATTGACTCTGTACAACAGTGGTGGTTAGGAAGTGACCGAGGAAACGACTCGATAGGCCATTGGGTACTGGCCTAACAAGGGCAATATGCTGGTTCACATAGGCTTCGCCTAATGACTCATTCGCGACCGCGATTATGCCTAAATCGGCAGTGATCGAGATCAGAATATCTTCAGGTATTACAGCCGTCCGTTGCCCTTCTGTAAACTTTGGCAGGGATACTCTTGCAATACTGTCCCAGCGGAAATTTATATGCTCACGGGTAAGATTTCCGATTCGTAAAAAGAGCGGGCCGATTTCGTTGTAATACTCAGCCCAGCCACGTGATCCACTGGTTATGAATTGGGCGAGACTGCTGAGCAGCACTACATCCCACACCTTCGGAATCCATCCAAGCGGGGATTCTTTGTAGAGGTCGTGGGCTTGTTTACGGGTGGGGCGGAGGTGGCCGTCGGAGGTGACGCCTCGGGTGAACAGGTCGTGCATCAATCCCGCCTTGATCTGCTGATGTTTCGCAATCAGAGACTCGGTCTGCTCAATTGCTTCGTCCAGTGTTGAGAGGATTTCGGCGATACGGCGTTGCACCGCAAACTCCGGCGCGGGTACAGGCAACGAAAAGAGTTCTTTTGATCCAATGGCAAGGAAAGTTGAACCTTGGCTTCTCTGATGCAGAAATTCCAGATTCGCTTCGATAGCGTGCAACAGGAAAACATCGTCCACAACGCCTGGTTTCGCAAGCACAGCACCAAGTCCGCGCCCGATGCAGTAATCTTGATCTGCACGATTGGTCGTACCTACAGGGGCGCGAACGCTGATGAGGATAGAACCTGATTTGGCCACCCGTAATGGCGGTGAGCAGTGGAATCGCGGCTGCGGGAATCGCGCACCGAACTCTGCACAGCCCTGAAGGAAAGGCAATCCGCTCCCCGCGCCATTTACTGTTGCGGAGTTAGGCGACTGCCCCATCGTGATCGTCGCGAGGTCTCCAAGCTGTGAAGTTGGAAGAGCCTCACTCATATCCCAACTCCACCAAGAACCCCCTCAGCTTCGCCGCCGCCTCATCGCGCTTCGCCTCAATCTGTTTCGCCGTGATCGCGTACTTGCCATGCATATTTTCCAGTGCGGCGATGCAGGCGCGTTGGTCGGCGCGCAGGTAACCTTCATAAATCTGCACCAGCAGGCGGTGCAGGCGCTCTAGGATCACGCCCTTGGCTTCGACGGTGCTGATTTTTGCGCGGGCGGCGGTGACCAGTTCTTCCTGCTTTTTCTCGGTGGCGCGCAGCTCTGCCTTGAGTTGTTTGGCTTCGTCTTCCAGCGCCTTGTGGCGGGCGAGGCGTTTTTCGATCTCATCGGCCTCGCGCAGGTACGTTGTTAATTCGCCCTTGTCGCCCTCTTTCTTGGCGAGCTTGGCACTGGCTTTGAGTTCTTTCAGTTGCGCCTTGAGGGTTTTGACTTCGTCGCCGGGGAGCACGCCGCTGTCGTCGCTGTCTTCGTAATCCTCTTCATCGGCAGCGGCGAACAGGGCGGTAAGTTCGGCGATGCGAAGGCGTTTTTGTTCCATTTCGGCCAGCAGTTCGGGGAACTGGCTTTGCAAGATGTCGGCGTCGGGGATCAGCTCCGGCCCCCAGCCGCTGGCGGCGATGGATTTTAGGTCGGCTTTCAGGTCGTCCATGTAGCGGGCGAAGGCGCCGCGGATCTGGTGGTCGGTAAGGAGGGATTGCTGGATTAATTCGTCATCGCCATTTGCCCTCACCCCCGGCCGGCTTCGCCCCCCTCGCTTCGCTCTCCCCGGGGGGAGAGGGGAGAAGGTGGCGGTGATGCTGGCGAGCAGGGCGCGGCGCAGTTCATAGACGTTGCCTTTCTGGCCGTTGGTGGGCGCGAGAGCCTCGACTAGCGGCAGGCTCTGTTGCCACCAGTTTCCCAGCGTTTGCAGAAAGCGGTTGTGCGCGGTGGCGACGCCGGGGTCGGACTTGACGAGTTCAGCGATGGCGCGGCGGTCAGTGATTTCGGGGGAGAAGTCGGCGTAGGTTTTATCCCCCTCACCCCGGCCCTCTCCCGGGGGGAGAGGGGGAGAAACTACAGGTCGGGTTATGGCTGCGTAAGTCGATGACGCTTCGCGGACTTGTTGGGTTAGGCTTTGCGGGTTAGCCCCTACGTTCCTTCCCTCACCCCCTGCCCCTCTCCCGGGGGCAGAGGGGAAAGTAAAGCAGCGTTCGCGCAGGCCGGGGTAGTTGTGCCAGTAGCGGGCCAGTGCGTCGATCTCCGCCACGGGTACGCCACCGTGCAGATGGGCGCGCACGTCGTGGGGCTCGGGCGGCGGGGCGTTGTCGACGTAGCGGCGGATGTTGCAGTTGAAATCTTCGGCGGCGATTTCTTCCACCGGCACGCGGCGGGCGTAGGCGGGCACATCCGGTCCGCCCTGGCTGAGACTGCGGTAGACGTGGACGATCTTGGAGATGTCTTCCGGGCGCAGGAAGTTCTGCGCCTTGCCTTCGCGGTATTCACGGTCGGCGTTGATGAAGAGGATGTGTTTGCGATCCTGCGCGCCCTGCTTGTTCATCACCAGCACGCAGGCGGGGATGCCGGTGCCGTAGAACAGCCCGGCGGGCAGGCCGATCACCGCTTCCAGCCAGCCGCGTTCGATGAAGTGCTTGCGCGCCTCCTTCTCTTCGCCGCCGCGGAACAGCACGCCGTGGGGCATGACCGTGGCCATCTTGCCGTCGGCCTTGAGCACGGCCAGCATGTGCTGCACGAACATCAGGTCGGCCTTCTTGCCCTTCTCGGGCATCCACACGGCGAAGCGGCCGGGGTACTCGATGTCCTTTTTGATGTAGTTCTGGCTGAAGGGCGGATTGGCGAGCACGCGGTCGTAGCGCTTCAGCTCGTTGCTCTCGGCCTTGTGCTGCGGGCGGCGCAGGGTGTCTTCCTGGCGGATGTCGGCGTCCGAAATGCCATGCAGCAGCATGTTCATCTTGCAGATCGACCAGATGGTTCCGATGCTCTCCTGCCCGAACAGCGACAGGTCGCGCGGGTCGCCGCCGCGTTCACGGATGTAGTCGCGGGTCTGGATGAGCATGCCGCCGGAGCCGCAGGTGGGGTCGTAGATGCTCATGCCCGGCTGCGGATCGACGATCTCGACCAGGGTGCGCACCACGTCCGCCGGGGTGTAGAACTCACCCGCCTTCTTGCCGGCAGAGTCGGCGAAGTCTGCGATCAACGATTCGTAGGCGGCGCCGAGCAGGTCGGGGAACTCGAAGTTCTCGTCGCGCAGCGGGATCTTCTCGAAGTTCTGAATGAAGTTGGCGAGGGTGTCGTCGTCAAGGGAGCGCTGGCCGATCTTCCGATTGAAATTGATGTGCTTGAGCACGTCTTGCAGGGCATCGACGTTGGCGTCTTCCAGCGCTTCGAGCGCCTTGGTGAGGCTGGTGCCGACATTGGTCTTGAGATGGCGGACACTCGACCAGCGCGCCTCATCCGGGACGAAGAAGGTGTATTTGTCGGGATTGGTGAGTTGCTCCGCGATGACGCCGTCCGCCATGCCCTTGGCCTTCAAATCCTTGGAGAGCTGCTCGCGTTCCTGATCGAAGAGGTCGGAGAGCCGTTTCAGAAACAGCATGCCAAAGATGTATTCCTTGTATTCCGAGGCATCCATGTTGCCGCGCAGGTCGTCGCAGGCGCGGAACAGCAGGCTCGATAGTTGACTGAGGGTGAGCTTGCTCATGCGGCGCTTCCGCGGGGGCAATGCGGGCAAGGGCCGGCGATCGAGGCTACAGCGTTTTTGCTCTTCGATTTCAGACCGTTGTCCTTGGTTGATTTTGAAAGCCCGATTTTATCGCAGGGAGCCGCTTATTTGGAGAAAGATTCTACTTAATCTATAGGGATATCCCCAAGGTTTATGTCAGTCAGACGGCCATTTGTCGCTTTTGGCCGTCCTTCACGAGAGGATGGCATGGGGGCTGAAACAGGGTGGCAGCGGATTGGCGGAAATAACACCATTTATGCTTGGCGGCTTCAAGGATGAAGCGCAATTTTGATTAACTGTGGATAAGTGAGCGAGATGCGGTAGGATCCGAGCGCCTTGACCACCATGTTGAAGTTGCAGAAATGAACTACACGCGCCGACACGCCATCTCACTCTGCAATAATGAATCTATCGCGCCCGGCATTCTTGCCTTCATAAAGCGCCTTGTCGGCGCGCTCGAAGGCACTATCCATATCTTCCTCTTCGCCAACCCTGGCCAGCCCCAATGTAATGGTCATAGGCAGAGTGACGTCTTGTTGGATAGCCACTGGAGAGTTCCGCACTGCTTGGACCAACCGCTCCGCGGCTGAAGCGGCATTTTCCGGCGTCGGGCATTGCATCATCATGAGGAACTCTTCTCCGCC
>Ga0153916_10004907_pt1 | contig 10159 bp, 11 predicted proteins | sample Opewatmetagenome_FD_109642 | JGI IMG/M metagenome (GOLD analysis project Ga0153916, IMG submission 109642) | Freshwater wetland microbial communities from Ohio, USA - Open water 3 Core 3 Depth 4 metaG | ecosystem: Environmental > Aquatic > Freshwater > Wetlands | place: USA: Ohio, Lake Erie...
CAGCCGGTCGAAGACCGCATATCCGACATAAAAGAGCACGAGCGAAACAATCAGAGTAACGCCCAATTTTTTCCAATGGAAGAGCTGTCCGTAAAACAAGCAGGAATGGTAACCCTCGATGATATGGGTCATGGGGTTAAGGTCAATCAAGGTCTTGATGAGCTTGTATTTTTGGACAAAGGAATAGGGGTAGACAATGGGCGTGGAAAAAAACCAGAAGGTCAGCAGGTTGGACAGGATATCCTTGATGTCCCGGAAGTGAACCGTGAGGGCGGAGAGGAGGAAGCTGAAGCCGAGAGTGAAAAGATATTGGACCAGGACGACCAGCGGCAGGAGGAGTATGTAAAGGGTAAAGGACTTTCCGAAAATCAAGACGAATAAAAGAAGAATCGGGAGGCCGAAGCTGAAATGGACGAGGTTGCTGGTGACGGAAACAACAGGCAGGATTTCCGCAGGGAAGAGGATCTTCTTGATCAGGTTGCCGTGGATCATCAGGACGTTGGCCGACTCGATGGAGGACGAGGAGAACCAGACCCAGGGCAGCACCCCGCTGAACAGAAACAACGCGTAGAGCCACGGAGAATCCCCGAATTCGGAACTCCGGTTGGGGAGGATAAAGCCGAAGACGATCGTATAGATTGTCATCAGCAGGAGGGGGTTGAAGAACGACCAGAAGAATCCCAGGACCGTCCCGCGGTAGCGCGCTTTGAGCTCTCGGCTGACAAGGTTCTGGATGAGGACCCTGTATTTGTAGAGCTCCTTGAGATTTCTAAGCAGCCGGGCCACGGCGTCTCCCTTCGAATATCTTCCGGGCTTCCGGCGTGTAGCCGCTCCGCTCATCGTAGAGAATGAGGGGCCGAAGCGTCCGCCCTGAGCCGGCCTTGAATCCGTATTCGGCCAGAAATAAATTGGCCGGGTCTCCGGATCGCGGCCGGATGAAGCGCAGGGCACGGAGTCTCAGCCCGGACTTCTCGGCCGCCCTCGCCAGCTCGTCTTGTCTTTGGGCGGGATAGATGAAAAAGGCTCTTCCCTCCGCTTCGAGCAGCTCTCCCGTCTTTCGCATGACGTCTAGTATATCGCATTTTATTTCGTGTTTGGCAACGGATTTTTCCGCGGAAGCGCTGAGAAATCCCGTTTTTTTCTTGATATAGGGCGGGTTGGAGAAAACGACGTCGAATTTTTTTCGCGGCCTGTATTCTTTGAAATCCCTCCGGATGACCGAAATCCTGTCGCCGAGCTTATTCAGCCGCACGTTGCGGCGGGCCAAGTCGGCCAGCGTTTTTTGGATCTCGACGGCCGTAATATGCCGGAATGGCTTGATGCTTAAAAGAAGGGGAATAATTCCGTTCCCGGTTCCCAATTCCAGCACCTCGTCGGCCGGCTTGGTCCGGATGAAGTCGGCCAGCAGCGGCGCGTCGACGGCGAACCGGTACCCCTTCTTCTTTTGAAGAACGAGGATCCGTCCCCTATAGAACGTATCCAGCGTCTCATCCGTTTTTGCCACAGGCAGGTCAGGTTTTGCTGTTCTCAACGGCCGGCCCGATTTCACCCGATCCCCTCGATCTCCGTCCACGAGGCATCATCCATACACGCCGGGACGAGAAAAACCCGGCAGCCCTTCATTCGTCCGAGCCGGTATCGTGCTCGCTGAGTTCCGTGAACACGATGACCCTGTCCGGCAGGATCTCGGCGGTGCCGCCCCGGACGGAAAAGCTCTCCTCGTCCCTGCCCTGCCGGTAGGTGATCGCGCCCTCGCCCAGCGCCATCATCAAAGGCCTGTGACCGGGAAGGACGCCGATATATCCATCCAGACTCGGGATCGAGACTTCATCGACTTCGGCCTCGACCAAGAGGAGCTTGGGCGTGATCACCTTGAGATGAAACGATGAGGACGGATTCGGGCTCATGCGTTTTTCAGTTCCTCGGCACGCTGGATGACGTCGCCGATTCCGCCCACCATGTAAAAAGCCTGCTCGGGCTTGTCATCGTGAAGCCCTTCGACGATCTCCTTGAAGCCCCGGACGGTCTCTTCCACCGTGACGTAGATCCCGGGCCGGCCGGTGAATTCCACGGCCACATGAAACGGCTGGGACAGGAAACGCTGGATTTTTCGGGCCCGGGCGACGATCAACTTATCCTCATCGGACAGCTCTTCGATACCGAGGATGGCGATGATGTCCTGAAGATCCTTATATCTCTGGAGGATCTCTTTGACCCGGCGGGCAATGCGATAGTGCTCTTCACCGATGATGTCCGGGTCGAGGATCCTCGAATACGAGGCCAGCGGGTCGACGGCCGGATAGATCCCCATGTCGGTCAGGGCACGCGAAAGGCTGGTCGAAGCGTCCAGGTGGGAGAACGTTGTCGCCGGCGCAGGGTCGGTGAAGTCGTCGGCCGGGACATAGATAGCTTGGACGGATGTGATGGAGCCTTTCTTGGTGGACGTGATCCGCTCCTCGAGCTCGCCAAGCTCCGAGGCCAGGTTGGGCTGGTAGCCGACCGCCGAGGGCATCCGGCCGAGCAGCGCCGAGACTTCGGAGCCGGCTTGGGTGAAACGGAAAATGTTATCGATAAACAACAGGATGTCCTGGTTCATCTCGTCGCGGAAATATTCGGCGACGGAGAGAGCGGTCAGCCCCACTCTCAGCCTGGCTCCCGGAGGCTCGGTCATCTGTCCGTAGATCAAGGACGTCTTATCGATGACCTTGGACTCCTTCATCTCGAGCCAGAGGTCGTTCCCTTCGCGCGTCCGCTCTCCGACACCGGCGAAGACCGAATATCCGCCATGCTTGAGGGCCACGTTGTGAATGAGCTCCTGGATGATGACGGTCTTGCCGACGCCGGCGCCGCCGAAGAGCCCAATCTTGCCGCCCTTGAGGAACGGCTGGATGAGGTCGATGACTTTGATCCCGGTCTCGAACATCTCGAGCTTCGTGTTCTGCTCTTCGAGGCTGGGCGCGGGGCGGTGGATGGGATACTTCTGCTTGGCCTCGATCGGACCCATATGGTCCACGGGCTCGCCGATGACATTCATCACCCGGCCCAGCGTCTCGACGCCCACCGGCACTTCGATCGGGCCGCCCAGGTCGAAAGCGCTCATGCCTCGGGCGAGGCCATCTGTGGGATGCATGGACACGCAGCGAACGATATCTTCTCCCAGGTGTTGTTCGACTTCGACGACGATATTCACGGGTATCGGAGTTTCGAACCCTTCGCTCGTAATGCGGATGGCCGTGTATATCTCGGGAAGCTCCATTCCTAGAAAGGAAACATCGACGACAGGCCCGATAACCTGGACGACTTTTCCGATTTTTTCCTGTTTTTTTTCGTCAGTCATGAGTCGCTCCAATCGCACCTAAGTTTCTTTCAGCGCTTCCACGGCCGTCATGATCTCCAGAAGCTCTCTGGTGATATTCGCCTGGCGGATCTTGTTCAGGACCAGGACCTGGTCGGCAATGATGTCCTCGGCGTTTTTCGAAGCATTGTCCATCGCCATCATCCTTGCCGCCTGTTCTGCCGCCTGGGACTCAAAGAAAAAATGAGCGAGCTGGTTTTCGATATAACGCGGGACCAGGGTTTGGAGCAGCACGGCCGAAGCCGGCTCCCAGTCGGGAAGAATGCCCTGCCGGCCCGCCACCTCATCCTTCGCCGCGACTGGCAACAGTTTGGCGATGGTGATCCGGGGCGCCAGGAGGGATTTGAATTCGTTGTAAGCGACGTAAGCGGCATCCGTCTCTTGGAACAGGAACTTTTTCATCACCTGCCGAGCCACCTCGTTTAACTCTCGGACCGCGAGCTTATCCACCCGTTCCGCGTAGGCGCGCTCCACCGGGTAGGGATGCTTTTTGAAGAAATTCACGGCCTTCTTACCGACGAGCGAAAGGCTGACCTGAGAAGCTCCGGCTTTCTCCTCGATAAAAGACAGGGCCCGGGCCAGCAGGTTCGAGTTGAAGGCGCCGCACAGTCCCTTGTCCGAGGTGAAAACGATGAGGTGAACCTTCTTCACTCTTCTCACGGCGAACAAGGGATGGGAGCCCGTCCCGGCCCAGCCGACGACGCGGGCCAGAAGATCGGGGGAGTTATGCCAGTGCGGCCGCCCTTCCAGAACGACCCGCTGGGCTTTTTTAAGCTTGGCCGAAGAGACGGTCTTCATGGCTTTGGTGATCTGCTCGGTATTCTTGACGCTCTTGACGCGGCGTCTCAAGTCAATGAGAGTCGGCATTAGGCCGCTCCTTCTCTGAATCTCACGTTGAATTCCATGAAAGCCTGGCTGATGGCCTCATCAAGCGAGCCGTCGATCTGTTTGTGCTCGCGCAGCTTGATCAGCACTTCGGGGTGCTCCCTATCAAAAAACTCATAGAGCTTTTTCTCATACTCCCGGATCTGGCCGACTTTAAAATCATCCAGGAAGCCCCGGTTTCCGGCGTAGATGATCAGGATTTGCTTCTCCACGGGAAGCGGGTGGAATTGGTTCTGTTTGAGGAGCTCGGTCAGCCTCTCGCCGCGGTCGAGCTGGGCTTGGCTGATCCTGTCGAGCTCGGTGCCGAACTGGGCGAAGGTCAGCAGTTCCCGGTACTGCTGAAGGTCCATGCGCAGCTTGCCGGCGATCTGTTTCATGGCCTTGATCTGGGCATGGCCGCCGACGCGCGAAACCGAGATGCCGACGTTGATGGCCGGCCGGACCCCGGAATTGAAGAGCTCTTGCTCGAGGTAGATTTGGCCGTCCGTGATCGAGATGACATTAGTCGGGATGTATCCGGAAACATCGCCGGCCTGGGTTTCGATCAGGGGCAGGGCCGTCAGGGACCCGCCGCCGAGCTCGTTATTGAGCTTGGCCGCCCGCTCCAGGAGCCGGGAATGAAGGTAGAAAACATCACCGGGATAGGCCTCGCGGCCGGGTGGACGCCGGAGGAGCAGCGAGATCTCCCGGTAGGCCGCGGCATGCTTGGACAGGTCATCGTAAATCACTAAAGCATGGCGGCCGTTGTCCCGGAAATACTCGCCCATGGCGCAGCCGCTGTAGGGCGCCAGGTACTGCAGCGGCGGAGGGTCGCTGGCCGATGCGGCGACGACGATGGAATAGTCCATGGCTCCGAAATCTTCAAGCGTCTTGATGAAATAGGCTACGGTCGAATTATTTTGGCCGATGGCCACATAGATGCAGACGACGTCCTTCCCCTTCTGGTTGATAATTGTGTCGAGGACGATGGCCGATTTCCCGGTCTGGCGATCGCCGATGATCAACTCTCGCTGGCCTCGTCCGATAGGGATCATGGCGTCGATGGCCTTGATCCCTGTTTGCAAAGGTTCGCGGACCGGCAGACGGTCGACGACTCCCGGCGCCAGGCGCTCGATGGGCTGATAAATATCGGTTTGGATCGGACCTTTTCCGTCCAGGGGGTTGCCGAGAGGATTGACAACGCGCCCGATCAGGGCCGGCCCGGAAGGGACCGACATGATGCGGTGCGTCCGCTTGACCAAATCGCCCTCTTTGATGCAATGGCTCTCCTCGAGGAGGACTGCGCCGACACTGTCCTCTTCGAGGTTGAGGGCTAGGCCGGACACTTCGTGCGGGAACTCGAGCAGCTCGTTGTACATCACCCTATCCAGGCCATGGATCCGGGCGATGCCGTCGCCGACAGAAATGACCGTCCCGATCTCCCGGATATCGACCTCGGTCTCGAGACCCTCGATCTGCTTCTGGATGATCTTGCTGATTTCGTCCGCCTTGATCTCCATGGTCCGCTACCTCTCTCTCGTTTTTTCTTTAAGCCTTGTCAACTGTCCCTTCAATGAGACATCGTAAGCCATATTTCCTTTCTTGACGTAAAGCCCGCCAACGATGTCCGGGTCGATTTTGTAGGTCAGATGGACCGCGCTTTTTTCCAGCTGCTCAAGCTGCTTCTCGAGCTTCCGCTTCTGGCCGTCTTTGAGCGGGACGACTGAACGGACCTCAAACGTCAGAATACCCTGTTGTTCCCTCCACCGTACCGGCAAATCTTCGGCGATACGGGGCAGGCATTCCAATCGGCCGTGCTGGAGAAGAAGCAGCAGGAACCTGGCCGTCTTTTCCCGGTAGGATTTTCTGGCCAGAAGGTCCTGGACAATTTGCGCTTTTTTGGCGGTCTTCAGAAACGGCCGAAAAAGGACATCCCGGAGCTGGCCGTGGTCCTGGAGAAGCCGGCCAAAATCGGCCAGATCGCGGCAAACGGCTTCATACTCGGCTTCGTTTTTCAAGGCGCCGGCCAAGCCTTCGGTGTAGCGTCTAATCAGGATGTGGCTTCTCATACAATTCCGCCAGCTTTTCGATGGATTTGTCGATGAGCCTGGAATGGCCCTGAGCCGTTATTTTTTCCTTGAGGCGGTCCTCCGCCAGGGACGCGGCCAGCTCAGCCGTGTATTCTTTGAGCTCCTGCTTCCCGGCCCGGAGCTGCATTTCGATCTCCTGGCCGGCAAAGCTCTTGATCCGTTCGGCTTCCTTATCGGCCAAAGCCTTGATGTTTTCTCGTTCCCGGAAACCTTCGTTTTCGGCGGCCTTGATGATCCGGCCGACTTCGTCCTCGAGAACGGCAAGCTTCTTTTGGGCTTCTTCGAGCTTCCTTTCTGCGTCGAGCCTTGCCTGGCGGGCTTCATCAAGAGCCTTCCGGATATCTTCCGACCTCTTCCTGAGATAACTGCGGAGCGGCTTGGACAAGAGATATCCCAGCCCGCCAAAGAGGATCACGAAATTGATGACCTTGCCCAGGAAACCGCCTTTCCCCGGGGCTTCCCCGCCCTCTTCTGAGACCATAAACAGGAAAAAGGGAACTAAGAAAAGGACGGTCAGGGCCTGATTTCTCTTCGTCATCAGTTGAGCAACCTTGTCTCGATTCTTCGAGCGAGGGATTCTGCCTCGCCGCTGAGCTCTTTCTTCAGCCGGACGAGGTCTTCGTTCAATTCGGCCTTTGCCTGTTCGATCTGGCGCTTGGAAGCGGCGCTCACGTCTGCGATCAATCGGTTTTTCTCTTTATGCGCTTCTCCCTCGATTTCTTCCCGCCTCTTCTCGCCAGCCTGCCTGGCCGATTTGAGAGTCCTATCGATCTTCTCCAGGCTCTGCTCGCGGGCTTCGGCATCCTTTTCGGAAGAGGCCTTATCCCCCTGGATTTGGGCGTCTCTGTCCTGGATGATTTTAGTCACGGGCTTGAAGAATATCCTGGACAGGACGAAGACCAGGATCCAGATGATGAAAAATGTGACCAGGAACGTCAGGTCAATTTTAAGGAACATGAAGGCGGCCTTCTCGAGTTAAAATTAATCTCGAAATTTAGCACTTTTGGGCCAAAATTTCAAGAGAGCTCGGGGAAAGCGCTTTCTTCTCAGCTTTTATGCGCAAATGCCCCGGCCGACCTTCGGGAATATCTTCTTTGCCTCGCCGACGAGAAACAACGAGCCGGAGATGATGACCGTACCCCGGCTCCCGGCTTCGGCGCGAGCTATTTCGATGGCTTTTTTTAAAGTGTGTTCCAAGGCAATCTTCCGTCTAAATTTTCGCGCTGTGAGCCATATTTCCGCCGGAGAGGCGGCCCGGGAATAGGGAATCGAGGTCAGGATCACTCGCTTTACCGTCGGGAAGAGTATGTCGGCTACTCTTTTTATGTTTTTATCTTTCATCATCCCAAAGATAAGAACCACCGGCGGCTTAATAAAATCCTCGACATAGGCATTCAAAGTTCTGGCGCCGCCCTCGTTGTGGGCGCCGTCAAGGATGACATCCGGCCTCCGACTGACGACTTCCAGGCGTCCCTCCCAGTCGGCGCTTTCGATCCCACGAATGATTTTGTTCTTCTTGAGCGTGCTCCAGCATTCCGAAAGAATAGATGCAGCGGCAATTGCCACAGCCGCATTCCTCCCCTGATGGGCGCCGCGAAGATGGGGAGAAAACCGGTAGGTCCGATTCCCGATCCGATAGCTGAAGCGATATCGGCCTTTCAGCTTTTTGGCCTTGAAACGGCCCGGCTCGTCGAAGACGCCGAGAAAAGGCGCGCCGAGCTCCCGGGCCCGCTTCCTAATGACCCGATGGGCCTCGCCCCCATCGATTCCACAGACAACGGGGACTCCGGGCTTGATGATCCCCGCTTTCTCAAAGGCGATCTGGCCGATCTTCGTCCCCAGATATTCTTGATGGTCCTTTGAAACGCTGGTGATCACGGATACCAGGGGTTTCACGACGTTCGTGGCGTCGAACCTTCCTCCCATCCCGACTTCGAGCACGGCCATGTCCGTCTTTTTTTCTGAAAAATAGAGCAGGGCGAGGATCGTCAGGGTTTCAAAAAACGTCGGATGGTTACCCAGCTTGTCTTCTCGCATTAATACAGCGATTCTCTCCCGGATCAGGCTCAGCAGACGGCAGAAGTCGTTCTGAGATATCAGGCTCTCGCCAATCCTGATCCGCTCTTCGACCTTGACCAGATGGGGGGAGGTAAAAAGTCCAACCTTGAGCCCGTGTTCAGCCAGGATTCGGGCCAGCATGGCACAGACCGACCCTTTGCCGTTTGTCCCGGCGACGAGAATCGACGGACAAGTCTTATGGGGATCGCCGAAAGACGCTAAAACCGCGCGGATATTCTCGAGGCCGAGCTTGATTCCAAACCGCTGGAGTTCTTCAAGGAAGGCCCGGCACTGGAGAAAAGTCATTGAGGCCGGTTGAGAAATAGCCGCAGGGCTCTGATGATGTACGCCCGCAGGTTTTTCCGCGGCACGACGTCGTCCAGCATGCCGTGCTTGAGCAGGAATTCCGACCGTTGGAATCCTTTGGGCAATTTCTCCTTGATGGTCTGCTCGATCACTCGGGGACCGGCGAATCCGATCAAGGCGTTGGGCTCGGCGATGTTAATGTCGCCGAGCATGGCATAGCTGGCCGTCGTCCCTCCCGTCGTCGGATCGGTGATGATCGAGATGAAGGGGACCTTGGCCTCCTCCAGACGGGCCAGGACCGCGCTCGTTTTGATGAGCTGCATCAGGGACAGGGCGCCTTCCTGCATCCGGGCGCCGCCCGAACAAGAGACAACGACCAGGGGGATTTTCTCCTCGAGCGCCCGCTCCGCGGCCCTCGTGATCATTTCACCGACGACCGAACCCATGCTTCCACCCATGAAGGAAAAATCCATGGCTGAAAAGACGACCTTGATGCCGTCCATCGTCCCGACCGCATTGATCGTCGCTTCCGGCAGCGACGTTTTCTTTTGATTGTCCTCGAGCCGACGGCTGTATTTCTGAGTGTCCACAAATTTTAAGAAATCGACGGGCAGGATGCCATGGTCGACGACCTCATACTGGCCGTCGTCGAAGAGCATCGTCAAGCGTTCTCGAGCCGAGAGCCGGAAGTGGAAGTTGCAGGAGGGGCAGACCGAAAGGTTTTCGAGGATATCGGCCTTGTAGAGGATCCTCTGGCAGTTATTGCACCGTGTCCATAGGCTGTCGTTCATCGGTTTGACGAGTCTAACAGCTTTTTAAAGACAATGTCAATTCTTTGAGGAGTGGCCTTTTTTATGGGGTTTGGGCGCCTTGAGCTTCTTGCCCAGGAAATCGATGACGGCCTGGGGCTCGGGCAGATCCAGGGGGATGTCGAGCTTCTCCTTGAGGAAGCTCTGGATGGAATGAAGCAGCCGTTCGTTGTCGATGGGCTTTTCAAAATAATCGGACGCCCCGAACGTCGTCAGGGCTTCGTGCCTGTACTGGGATCCGCGGTAGAGGCCGGTGACGATGATGACCGGGACGGTCCCTCGCGATTCCTGGGCGATTCGCTTGGTCAGGTCAAAGCCATGGAGCTTGGGCAGGATCGCCTCGAGAATGACGAGGTCGGGCTTTTCCAGCTTGAACTTTTCATAGGCGGCCAAGCCGTCAGATGCTTTGATGAGCTGGAACTTAAGAGGCTGGAGAAGCTTGGTCAGGGATTCCACATTTTTGCTGTCGTAATCGACGATCAAAATTTTCTTTTCAGCCATTAGACACCGCCGAGTAAGCTTTTGCCCACCGTCGTGTAGGCGGCTTCCCCTTCCCGGTTTTTGCCGTCGACAGCCGTGAGGGCAAAGCGGTAGGCAATATCTTTTTTAGCATTTTTGAACGTACAGTTGAAGATGGAGGCTTTCACCTCTGCCAGGACCTGACGTCGGCCCAGCTC
>Ga0153916_10004908_pt1 | contig 10158 bp, 6 predicted proteins | sample Opewatmetagenome_FD_109642 | JGI IMG/M metagenome (GOLD analysis project Ga0153916, IMG submission 109642) | Freshwater wetland microbial communities from Ohio, USA - Open water 3 Core 3 Depth 4 metaG | ecosystem: Environmental > Aquatic > Freshwater > Wetlands | place: USA: Ohio, Lake Erie, Old...
AACTGGTCGAGCAGCGAAATGCGATCGGCATAGATTACGCCAATGATCTCCCGGTTGTTCCAGAGCGGCACACACATGGCGCTGTGGATGTTCGACTTGATAATGCTGTCCTTCGTCTTCAACCGGTCGTCGGTCTGGGCATCGGCGGTCAGCACCGAGGAGTGGTTGTCCAGTACCATGTTGATGATGCTCTGACTGACCAGGATCTTTTGGCGGAGGAGGTTCTTGTTGTTGATGCGCGGCACCTTGGCGATCATCTGGGGAGGGTTTCCCTCCTTGAGCATCAAGACCCCTCGGTCCATGGGCAGATATTCCGACATCAGGTCCATGATCCGCTCCAGGAGTTCATGAAGGGGCTGGTGGAGGACAAGAGCCTTACTCACCTCGTTCAGCACGGCCATGGACTTGTAGTCCGACTTGATCTTGATGAAGTCGGCCGGGGTGGCGAGCGATTGAATAGTGGTGTCGATGTCCTGCTTCTTCAGGATGTCCTTGAGGGGAATCACCGTGTTGATGTTGCGTGAGGGATGCACGACTTCGGTCACCTCGACGTTGCTGGACAACTCCTTGTCGTATATGATCCGTGTCGAGCCGATCAGGATCTCATCCCCCCTTTTGAGCTCGATCTCCCCCTGGACCTTTTTGCCGTTGAGAAAGGTCCCGTTCTTACTGCCGTTGTCCCGGACACAGAACCCGCTGTCCGCCGGAGCGATGGCCGCGTGGTGGCCGGAGGAGAAGGGGTCGGGAAGGGCCAAGTCATTATCTTCAGACCGGCCGATCAAGGTCTTTTCCCGTTTGAGCGTGTACCAGAAGGAATCCCCTTTTTTCGGATATACAAACAATCTCGGCATCGCGATCCCTTCCTAGAATTATACTATCGGTAAGGGCCGGACTTCAAGTGAGAACGATTTTTTCCGCCGCCTTGATCATTTTCCGGCTGATCCGGGCCTTCTCTTCGAGGGTGGTATCCTCGATCAGCGGGATAAGAAGCTCCTTGATTTCCCTTTTCAGGATGTTGTCGAGAAGCTCGACCGAATAGTCCAGCGCCTTTTTCGTCCCCACGAGTATGTTCTGATAGGCCTTGATGATGTCCTCCTGAGGATAGACGAGGCCGAGCAGCTCGAAAATCTGCTTCAAGGTCCGGGATAGCGTGTTCTCCAGGTCCCGGAGCAGCATCTCCTTCTTCCGGTCACCCCGGACATCATGGATCTGGAGGACGAGCAGATAGCACTTCTTGATCAGGGACACAGCCTTCAGCTGGACGCCGCTCGCAGAAAACCGGATGTCGGAGCTGTTCAACCTCATTCTATGAAGGGCCTCGATGAGCTCCGTTTCCAGCTCCGTTTTTTCCTTGGCCAGTTCCATGGTCATTATATCGGCCGCCTTCTGAGAACCCGTCTTCCCCAGGATCTCGGGAATCGACTGCCGTGCCCGGATGTTCTCCTGGGGATCACTCAGATAATCCTTTAGAGTCCCCACGATCGCATCGCCATACGACCGCAGAGCCTGGGCCGCGGATTCCTGCGTAGCCTGGCGGCTCAGGTGATCCAGAAGGAGCGGCACGAACTCCCTTTTCTTCAGCCGGCCAGCGCTCTGGGCGGCATAACGAACGACCTCGGGGGACTCGTCCTGGAGCAACTTTTTGAGCTCCTTCAGCAGCGGGATTCCAGGCTCCATCATCCCCATGACCTTGGCCGCTTCCATCCTGGAGACCTCGGCCCGGCCGCCTTTTTCCCGCGTCGCCTTCTCGATTTTTTCCTTGATCAGCTCCTGGTAGACATCAAGTGCCATGATCTCCCGGATTTGAGCGTCCAGCTCCTCGGGTTCGAGGGAGTCGTCGATTTCGGGAAGGAGGGATTCGCCCGTGACATCCAGGAGCGAGTCCATGGAGCGGGCGCGGAGCTCATTGCCCTTTATCGAGATCAAGCTCTTGAGCTCGGGAGTCATTTTTTCTCTCTTGATGAGATCGAACAGGTTCATGGTATAGAGCACCGAGCTCCGTTCTCGGCTCTGCAGTGTGTCGAAGACCGCCTTGGTCATATCGACATCGATCTTTGCGGTGATGAGCCTGTCGGCGTCATGCCATTTGATGTGCAGGTTATCCTTGACGATGGTGACATACTCCCGGGTGACGCGAAAGCCGAACCAGACCCAAACCCCGATGAAGACGATGATGATCAGGCTGACGTCCCGGACCAGGCCGACGTCCGTGTGAGAGAGATCGATGAAAGCGGAGATGCCGATCAGCACCAACCCGGCCAGGCCGTCGGCAAATTTGTTCAGGAACATATCGATAAAGACCTTGGCCTTGTACTTGATGTCCTGGGGCAAGGGAATGTAGAGAACCTCTCGGACGGATTGGGAGAGGGAATGAGTGAGGCATTTGTCCACGCCTTTGATCGTGACCGCCCAGTAGATCATTCCGGCAGTAGGGATGATGAAAATGCCAAGGGAGCAAAGCAACAATAGAAAAGGCAGGATGAGGAGGGCGATCCGCATCCCGAAGTTCTTAAGGATTCGCGAAGTCAGGAGGACCGTGAATAAATAAGAAACAACCAGAATCACGAGATTGAAGGTGGCCAGGAACGAGGTCCGGGGGTCCCGCTCCGGAAAACGGATCGCGGCCGCGGAATTGAACTGGAAATCTACCAAGTTGGAGACGATGATGGTGGAAAGTATCAGGCCGCTCAGAAGAAGGAGATACCGGTTTTTCCGGAGAAGGGCCATGCTCTGAGCAAACCCTACTTTTTCCCTTCTGGGCGCGGCCGCCTTATCCTCTTCTTTGGTTTCTTGGCGGGAGACCCACTGGACAACGAGGATGATCACGATGCATGGCAGGAGAAGGACCGGGCCTACCAGGACCAAACCTTTGGACCCCAGGTGCAGAGGACGGTACAGGGCAACGAGCGAACCGGCGATCCCTCCCAACAGGCCGCCGCTGACCAGAAAACCGACATTGCGTTTGGCCTCGCGGGGTCGGAAAAGGTCGTAGACGAGGATCCAAAACTGAGTGATCGCCGTCACCATCAGAATATCCCCCCAGGAATACAGGAGGAGGAAGGTCCACCGCCAGGGCGAGGGTCCCCGGATAAACAGCCAAAAAACAAGCCCGCTGATGATGAAAAATGCCAAAGAAGAAATAATATAGATTGATCTTTTGACCCTTTTCAGAAGTCGGGAGTTCAGGGAGACGGCCAGCCCCATCAGCATCGCCGTCAGGAGGAAGGCATAGGGAAGCTTTTCCTTTTTTAGATATTCGAGGAAGAGGGACGTCTTGGCCGGCTTGATGACATAGATGGAGAAGGTGACCAGGGAAAAATAGAAGAACATCAGGACGGAGAGCGGGGAATGGGCGCGACTCCTCATCTCAACCATCCCTGTCCTTCCCTCCTCCAAAACCGGCCAAGAGATTCCGGCACCTCTTCACCTTTTCCTCGAGGGGCAGGTCCTCGACGACGGGGAAAATGATGTCGCGAATATCCCGCTCCAGGATATTGTCCAGAAGTTCCAGGGAATAGGCGACGGAGTTTTTGGTCCCGACTTTCAGGTTCTGGTAAGCTTTAATCATGTCTTCCTGGGGATAGATGAGCCCGAGAAGCTTAAAGATGTTCCATAGCCTATCTGAAAGCCTTTTCTCTCTGCGGCGGCTGGCGTTCTCCTCAAGCGGTTGGGACCCATTGTGGAGATCGACCAGATCTTGGCAATAAAGCCTGGTTTCCTTAGAGATCGTCACTCTAATGGTCTCCCCGGGAAACCGGATCCGGGAATCAGCCGTCCGGATCCGATCAAGGGCATCGATAATTTCATTCACCAAGGCATCTCCCGCACCTGTCAATTCCCAACTCAGGTAATCGGCCGCCTCCTGGGTTCCGATACTGGCCAGGATCACCGCCGCCGTCTTCCTGAGCTCGGTATCCTCCCCGCGGTCGGCGAGGTAATCGGACATGGTCCCGGCGATCCGGGGACCGAATTTCCGGAGAGCGTCCATGGCATCCTCCCGAAGGGCGGGGCTCTTGAGCTTCTGAACTAGGACCGGGACGTCCACCCTCCGTTTGAGCGCCGCAGCGCTCTGGATCGCATAGCGGCTGACCTCGGGAGACCCGTCCTCGAGAAGGTCTTCCAGTTTTCCGACCAGGGGCGCCCGGGAGCCCATGAACCCAATCGCTTTGGCCGCCTCCATCCGGGCCACTTCCGCGCCGGCGCTCCTGTCGGCCAGCGTCTTTTCGAGGTAGTCCTTCATCACATCCTGGTAAACATCCAGGTTCATGATCTCCTGGACCTCTTTTTTCAGGACGTCTTCGCTCAATTCGTCCTCTGTCTTTGGCCCCAAGCCCGTCTCAGTCTGTTCGAACATTCCCCCTAGGGAAGCTGCACGTATCTCGTCGGTTCGATAGGAGATGAGTTTCCTGACCTCCGGCGTGAGCTTGTCCTGACGGATCAGGTCAAAGAGGTTCATGGAGTAAAGGACCGAGCTCCGGTTTTTGCTCTCCAAGGTGTCAAAAACCAGCTTGGTAAAGTCCACATCGAGCCGCTGGTCGACCAGCAGGTCACCCCGCTCGTACTGTTTTTTCAGCTTCCCCTTGACAAGATTGCCATATTCGCGGCCGATCCGAAAGTTAAGAAATACCCAGACGGCAATAATGGCCAATACGATCAGGCTGATATATCGGATGGCCCCTTGCCCACCCTGAGGCCCGGGCGCTCTGGGAACGAGCCAGAGGAGCACAGCCAGGATGATGGCACCGAGTCCCTTGGCGAACCTATTCAGGAACATGTCGATAAATATCTTGCTCTTGTATTTCTGCTCGGGCGAAATGGGGATATAGAGCAGTTCCCGGACGGATTGGTTGAGGGAGTAGGCTAGTCCCTTGTCGCTCGCCTTGATGAGAATGGCAGGCACAAGGGGGATAATGCCGGCCAAAGCGGCCAGGCCGATGCCGCCCGTGCCAAGGAAGAGGATAAGAGGGTAGAACAGAAGCGCCCCGCGGATGCGGAATGCCTTGATAATCGGACTGGTCAGAAGGAGCTGGAAGAGAAAGGCGAAGAACATGGTCCCGGCGTTGAAATAGCCGAAAAACGAGGCCAGGTTGCTCTCCCCTTCCACTTTGGAACTCACGATGCTGTTGAACTGCCAGTCGATAAGGGTCGAAACGACCAGAGTAGCCATCATAATTCCGGCCAAAAGCAGAAGGTAGGGACTCTGCCGGGTTGTCTCGAACGCATCCCGGAAACCCACCTTGTTCGATCCGACCAGGTTGTCTCTGGCCTCTCTGTTGATCTCCTCGGACTTCTGCCCCCGCCTTTTGAAGATGGCCGAGACCACCACAATGCCCAGGCCCAGCATCCCCGCGGCCAGGGGCAAGAGCAGCTGGGGTGCCTTCCTTGCCAAAACGCCGGCCAGCACCCCGCCTAGGATGGCCCCGAGCTGAGCGCCGCTTCCGATAAAACCGATCATCCGCTTGGCCTCGCGGGGGTTGAAGACATCGTTGACCAGGATCCAGAACTGCGTGACCAGGACGATGGCGAATATGTTGGCCCAAACCCAGAAAGCGACAGGGACCCATTTCCAACCCTGCTCGAAAAGCCACCAGAAGAGGATGATGTTCGAGAAAAAGAAGGCCAGGCTGAAGATGATCAGTCTGGACCGCGGCAGCCTGACCTGGATCCGGCTGTGGAAGGTGACGATGAACCCCATCAGGATGGCGGTCAGAAAATAGGCCAGCGGCAGCTTTTCGTCGCCCAACCCACTGAGATAGCTGGCGTTGCGGAGGCTCTTGATGATGTAATAGGGTGAGGTGATGAAAAAAAAGTAGAGAAACAGGAAGATAGCGATCACCTCTTCTCCGGGCTTGATGTCGACGACGCGGGAGAGCACGGAGCGGAGGCGATTTTTCGCCATAGGCCAATTGTATCAGGAGGAGGGAAAAGCCGCCAGAGACTAGAAGAAGCTCTTCAGGGCGGTTTCCTCCTCTTCGTAAATATCGAGGACCTTGGTCAACATCGTGACCTGGAAGATGAGAAATAGCTTCTTCGATATCTTTACCAGCTTCAGCTTCCCACCCAGGTTGTGGGTGGAAATGTAGCTGGCCAGGATCTCGCCCACCCCAAAGCTGTCGATGAATTCCACCGCGTCAAAATTGAGGATGATCTTTCGCTTCCCGCTATCGAGTTGCTCTTTGACCAGCTGATGCAGCGTCACATCTGTAATGTCCGACCTTTTGATCTCCCCCTCCAGGTCGAAGATGACGATGTCGTTTTTATGCCTGGCCTCAATTCTCATGTCTGACTTTCCTCTCTCGACGACTCCCTTATGAGTAGCTAATATCAGAATATTGGGAGAAAAGTCAATAAGACGAAAGGATTTGATTTTTCAAAAAAATTTTGAGAAAATGACCCCAAAATCGGTTTTCCAGGGCAACAGATTCGCCCGAAGACGTGTTTTATCAGAGGGGAATCTCAGCTTGAAAACCTGATGAGGTGTTGATTTGGCCGGGATAAAACGCGACTATCCTCCCTTCGACCGCCGCGGCCAACGCTTCCGCGACGGGATCGACCTAGAGGAGGATTTCGAAAAACTGGCCACTCTTTTCAAGGACGAGGCCAAGCCCCCGACTCAGCTCCGCGGGCCTCTGGCCGGGATTCTGCCCGCCGGAGAGGGAGAGACGACTACGGATCCGGTCAAACTCTATCTCCGAGACATGGGCAGCATTTCCCTCCTCACTCGGGAAGGAGAGATTGGCCTGGCCAAACAGATCGAGAAGGGCCAGAGGACCATCATGAAGGCCTTGACCAGGACCCGCCTTCTGATGACCGAGCTCTTTGCGCTGGAGGAGGCAATCAAGCAGGACCTCCAGGCCATGCCGCAGATCTTCGACTGTGGCGAAGACATCGAGGAAGACAGACTGGCGGTTCGGAAAACGGGCTTGGTCAGGGTTTTCAAAAAGATCCGCCAGACCACTTCCGTGCTGGAGAAAATTCCGCCGCGCAAAAAGAATGCTCGAGCCCGCGGCCGGCTCGTAGTCAAGATCATCCACCTGATCAGGCAGCTGAACATCTGGCCGGCCCGCCTCGAGATGATCATCGAGCATATGCGCTCCCGCTTCGAGGACTTCTGCGAGCTGGCTGAAACACGGGAGGAGCTGGAGTCGAGCCTGCGCCGAATCAAGGACCGCCAAAGGCGGGCAGAACTCCAGAAACGTCTGGCCGAGGTCAAGAAGGTCCTGAGAAAGAGCCACGACGAAATCGGGATTAGCTGCCTGCAGTCCGGTGAGATCCTCCGCCAGATCAGCCTGGGGAAACAGCTTGGAGACCGGGCCAAGAGAGAGCTAGTCGAGGCCAACCTGAGGCTGGTCGTCTCGATCGCCAAGAAATACACCCATCGCGGCCTGGGGTTCCTGGACCTGATCCAGGAGGGGAACATCGGGCTGATGAGGGCGGTGGAGAAATTCGATTACCGGAGGGGATACAAATTCTCCACTTACGCCACCTGGTGGATCAAGCAGGCGATCACCCGTTCCATCGCCGACCAGGCGCGGACCATCCGTATTCCCGTTCACATGGTGGAGACGATCAATCGGTTAAAGAAGCTCGTCCAGGCCAGCGTCCAAGAAAAGGGGCGGGAACCGACCCATGAAGAGTTGGCCCGGAAAATGGTGCTGACCGTGGCCAAGGTTCGGGAGATCATCAAGGCCTCCCAGGAGTCCGTTTCGCTCGATGCGCCCGTGGGCGACGAGGACGACAGCCGGTTGGGAGAGTTCATCGAAGACAAGACAAGCCCTTCTCCCGAGGAAGCCGTGATCCATCGCAACCTGCGGGAACAGATCGAGCATGCCCTGGACAGCCTCACCGAGAGAGAGGCGGAGGTGCTGAAGCTGCGTTTCGGGCTGATGGACGGCAAAGAGCACACCTTGGAGGAAGTGGGCGATGTCTTTAAGGTGACTCGTGAGCGCATCCGCCAGATTGAAGCCAAGGCGCTGCGCAAGCTGGAGAGCTTCAGCAAAGGGGGGAAGCTGCGGTCGTTCCTCTCAGAGACTCAACCCTGAAGGCCAGCTATTCTTTGCTCCTCATGTAGACGTTGGTCGTTCCCCCTTCTTCTTTGAACTTGAGCTCGAAGGAGCTGGAGTGGCTCTTGATCAATTGGGATAGCTGCTTGAAGCCGTAGGTGCGCGGGTCGAAGCTCGGGTCAAGCTGGTGGAGGTAGAACCCGAGCGTACCCAGGTTCGCCCAGCCGTCCACCTGAACGGCCATCTCATAGGCGCCTTTAAGCAACGGAAGGGGGTCGAGTTCTTTGGGTTTCTCGCTCTTGATTTCGGGGACTTTGGCCTCTCTCCTGCTTCTTGGCGCCTGCTGTGGAGGGGCCAAATTCTCGGTTTGGATAAAAATATTGCAGGCATTGACGAACGCTTTGGGCGTCGACTTCTTGCCGATGCCCATGACGAAGATTCCGTGTTCGCGAATCCGGGTGGCCAGCCGTGTATAGTCGCTGTCGCTGGAGACGAGGCAGAACCCGCCGACCAGGTGGCCGTGGAGGATATCCATGGCGTCGATGATCATAGCGCTGTCCGTGGCATTCTTCCCAATCGTATAGCGGAATTGCTGGATGGGCTGAATGGCATAATTGTTCAGGGCGTTCTTCCAACCGGACATGCTGGCCGTCGTCCAATCCCCGTACACCCGGCGGATTGTGATCGAGCCGTACTTGGCCGTCTCGCCGATGATGCTTCCGATAAGCGTCGGCTGGGCGTTGTCCCCGTCTATGAGCAGGGCGATCTTGACCACTTGGCTTTCGGCGAATTGTTCGACCATGGCATCACCTCGTCCTTAAGGAATCTTGCCTGGGCCATACTATAATCAATAATCCCGTCGACCACAAGACAAGGGCAGGAGAGAATTCAACCTTTGACGCTGACTTCGAAGCCGCCCTCCCGGACAGGCTGGGACTTGTAGAACTCGATGAACTTGACTAGCTGCTCCTGGTAGAATAGATTGCGCTCGTTGGCAAGGGCGTCCTGCTCGGTCTTCCAGAAGCTGATAGAGTAGCCCTTTCCCGTCGTCCTGTCCGTGAGGAGATAAATCGCCATAAAACCTTTCTGGGCCCTGGCGGCGGGAACAACGCTCTTCTTGTAGATTTCGATGGCCACATCGATTTTGTCCGGTTTGATGTCCAACTGAGTCAGACGTGCATACATGCCCTTTCCCTCCTTCATCCTCTTGCGTTCCAACCAAAGGATATCAATTTCTCCCCCCTGAGTCAAACGGAAACTTTGACTTGACATATCCGGCGGTTAATTTACTATTAAAGTAGATGTCGAACGCCGTGATAAGGCGCGCCCTTTCTTTCTTTTTGGCCTTTGCTTTCTTGGCCTTACCGGCAGCCGTAGCCGCCGAAGAGATCCCCTGGGAATGGTTGGGTATCGAAAGGATCGTCGTCATCGGCGACCTGCACGGGGACTATGAGAGCTTCATCAAGATCCTCAAGAGCCCGAAGGTCGGCCTGGTCGACGACGATCTCCATTGGATCGGGGGAAAGACGCATTTCGTCCAGACCGGTGATATCATGGACCGGGGTGACTATGCGCGGGACATCTTTGACCTTCTCATGCGCCTGGAGAAAGAGGCCGAAGGGGCCGGCGGGATGGTCCATGTCCTGCTCGGAAACCACGAGGAGATGAACCTCACCGGCGCCGTTTTCAGCAGTAACTCAGACAGTAACTCAGACACCATGACCCTCGACCAGTTCATCTCCTTTCTTCCCGAATCCTACCGGAAGCAGCAAGAGGAGTCTCTGAGAAAGAAAATCACCAAGGCCCGCGTCCAAGGCCGCCGGATAAGCGAGAAACAATCGATGGATGCGTTTTGGAATTCCCAGAAAAAAAGCGCCAGCGTCCAGAGACTCTATGTGCTGAATCTCAACACAGAATACGGGCCCTGGCTCGATCGGCTGAACGTCGCGATCAAGATCAACGATGTCATCTTCGTCCACGGAGGAATCAGCGAAAAATATTCGAAGTGGGGGCTCAAGGAGATCAATGACCGCTACCGCATGGAGCTTACGGATATCTGCCGAGCCCTGCGCAATTCCGCGCCACCCCGGATCATCCAGGCATCGATCGTCTATCGGGGTGATAGCCCTCTTTGGTACAGGGAACTGGCCACTGT
>Ga0153916_10004909_pt1 | contig 10157 bp, 7 predicted proteins | sample Opewatmetagenome_FD_109642 | JGI IMG/M metagenome (GOLD analysis project Ga0153916, IMG submission 109642) | Freshwater wetland microbial communities from Ohio, USA - Open water 3 Core 3 Depth 4 metaG | ecosystem: Environmental > Aquatic > Freshwater > Wetlands | place: USA: Ohio, Lake Erie, Old...
CGCTTCGACGGCGCGGGGCTCGGCCTCTTTCCGGTTCGTGTCGAGGAATGGCGGGGCTTCGTCTTCGTCAATCTCGATCCCGAGGCCGGCGATCTCCTGTCGGGCCTGGGCGACATGGCCCAGGCGACGCGCGAGGTGCCGCTCGAGCGCTACCGCTTCCATAAGAGCCGGACCTACGAGCTCGATTTCAACTGGAAGACCTATACCGACAATTATCTCGATGCCTATCACATTCCCTATCTGCACCCGAAGCTGGCCGCCGATCTCGACATGGCGACCTACCGGGTCGTGAATGGCGATCGCGTCTCGGTGCATCACGCCGCGCAGCGCGCCAAACCTTCATCCGAGGAGAGCGGCGCCTATCAAGGCCTCTTCCTCTGGCGTTGGCCCAACAACAGCCTCGGCGTCTATGGCGGCGGATTCAATATCTGCCGCATCCTGCCGCAATCAGTCGCGAGACTACGTCTCGTGTTCGATTTCTATTTCGATCCCGAGGCCGGCTTCAGCGATGCGGAGAAGGACCGCGCCGCCGCGACCACCTGCCAGGTGGTCGAGGAGGATTTTCCGATCTGCAGCCAGGTGCAACGCAATCTCGAGGTCGGCGTCTATCGATCGGGCCCGCTCAATCCGCGCCTGGAGACCGGCGTCGCCTATTTTCACGATCTGGTGCGGCGCGCCGTCGGCAATCGGCCCTGAAGCCGGAAGGACCCGGCTCCGTTTCAGCGCTTGCAGGTAAATTTTACACGCTGCTTAGTAGAGGCCGATCAAGCGCGCATTCGCCGCCGAAGCAGACAGCAGGGAGGTAACCGGCCATGGAGATCAAGGTGCTCGTCGATTGCAAGACGATCCTCGGCGAGGGACCCCTGTGGGATGTCGAGGAGCAGCGGCTCTACTGGATCGACAGCTTCGGCAACAAGATCTGGCGCGCCACGCCTGAGGGCAAGGAGATCAAGACCTGGGATGTGCCGGCGAAGATCGGCTCGATGGCGCTGCGGCGCAAGGGCGGCGCGGTTCTCTCGCTTCAGACCGGATTCCATTTTCTCGATTTCAAGACCGGCAAGACCGAGCTGATCTGCGATCCCGAAGCCGACAAGCCGACCACGCGCATCAATGACGGCAAGGTCGATAAACGAGGCCGGTTCATCGCCGGCTCGATGGACATGATGGAGTCGGGGCCGATCGGCGCGCTCTACCGCCTCGACCCCGATCTCAGCGTCCATAAGCTCGAGGACGGCATCATCTGCTCCAACGGTCCCTGCTGGAGCCCCGACGGAAAGATTTTCTATTTCGCCGATTCATGGTCGGAAGAGATCTCGGTCTATGATTATGACCTCGAGACCGGCACGCCCTCGAACAAACGCACCTTCTGCTCGGTGAAAGGCACCGGCGGCGCGCCTGACGGTGCGACGGTCGATGCGGAGGGTTATGTTTGGATGGCGCTGGTCTATGCCGGCGAGATTCGCCGCTACGCGCCCGACGGGAGGCTTGACCGCACCATCAAGATGCCGGTCCTGAAAGTGACGAGCGTCAATTTCGGCGGACCCAATCTCGACATCCTCTATGTCACCTCGATGGCCAAACCGCCGCTCCCCCGATTCCCGGAGGACGGACCGCTCGGCGGCAGTCTCTTCGCCATCACCGGTCTCGGCGTCAAAGGCGTGCCGGAGCCGCGCTTCGCCGGCTGACCGGCTTCGCTTCCTATTCCGCAACTGCGATGAGCGGGGCGAGGATATCCACCCCGGCCGCCGGGATTCCGCCTTGTCCTTCGTGGATTTAGGTAAACGATTGCTGATTTTTTCGCCGATGCTGCAATGCCGTAGCGGGCCCAAAGCCCCGCGTTTGGGATGGGGTTGGGCAAAAACAAGGCAACACTGATGCCATCTTGACCAGGCTTTTGCCTTGATGGCAGGCTGGCGCGATCAAAAAAGCGGCGGAGCTTTCGCCTTCGGCCATCGACCGAGGCGAAGATACCGCCAAGAAAAGGAAAACCTTTTCCCCGACTTCTGCCCAAGGGAAAGGCATAGGGAGGCGGGCATGGTCTCGATCGAAACCCTCGTTCCGTGCCGGAACGAGCTCGGCGAGGGTCCTCTCTGGGACGTCGCCCAGCAGCGGCTCTATTGGATCGACAGCCTCGGCAAGTCGATCTGGAGCTGCGATGCGGTCGGCCGCGATGTGCGCTGGTGGCCAGTACCCGAACATATCGGCTCGATGGCCTTGCGCGAGCGCGGCGGCGCCGTTCTCGCGCTCCGCAACGGATTCCATTTCTTCGATTTCGCGAGCGGCCGGGCGACGCCCATTGCCGATCCCGAGGCCGACCGCCCCAACACCCGCTTCAATGACGGCAAGGTCGATCGCCGTGGACGCTTCGTCGCCGGCACGATGGACTATGACGAGAAGCGCGACAATTGCGGGCTGCACAGCCTCCATCCCGACGGCAGCACGCACCAGCTCGATGACGGCATCATCTGCTCCAACGGTCCTTGTTGGAGCCCGGACGGCAAGACCTTCTATTTCGCCGACACCTGGAAGAAGACGATCTATGCCTATGACTACGATCTCGCCACCGGGGCCGCGACCAACAAGCGTCCCTGGGTGGTGACGAAGGACCCGGGCGCGCCCGACGGCTCGACCGTCGATGCGGAAGGCTTCATCTGGAACGCGCAGGTCTATGGCAACCGGATCGTGCGCTACGCGCCTGATGGAAGCATCGACCGCGAGATCGCGTTTCCGGTGCGCAGCCTGACCAGCGTCATGTTCGGCGGGCCCGATCTCGACATCCTCTATGTCACCTCGATGGCGCGCGCGATCAATGGCGTGCCGCCCAAGGAGGCCGAGGCGGGCCATCTTTTTGCGGTCAAGGGGCTGGGCGTGCGCGGCCTGCCCGAACCGCGCTTCGCCGGCTGAAGAGAACGAGGCGCGATGACGATGACGCGGGCGACCAATGGCGGACCGATCCGGGGCATGCGGGGCTCCCGCCCCTCCGGAAAGGTGACGATCGAGCATGTGGCGGAGAAGGCCGGTGTCTCGATCGCGACCGTGTCGCGCGTCCTCAACGGCATCGACAAGAAGGTCTCGGAGGAGACCATCGAGCGCGTCCGCTCGGTGATCGCCGAGATGGGCTATCGCCCGACGCGGGTGGGCCGCGCGCTCCGCCGCCTCGAGAGTCATCTGGTGGGGATGCTGATCCCCGACACCACCAACGCCTTCTATGCCGCGATCGCCCATTCGGTCGAGGCCGCGCTGCGCGCCGATTCGACGGCGATGATCCTTTGCAACACGGCCGAGAATCCGACCGTGCAGGACGCTTATCTCGATGAGATGGAAGGCCATCTGGCCCGCGGCATCGCGCTCCTGGGCGCGGTCGGGAGTCCGGGCCTCGAACGGCTGGTGTCGGGCGCGGCACCGCTCGTCTTCATCAATCGCAAGCCGCCCATGCCCGGGGGCGGGCCCTTCGTGGGCATCGACAACTACGCGGCGGGCCGCGAGATCGGCACGCATTTCGTCGAACGCAACTATCAGCGCTGCGCGGTGATTCACGGCCCCACCGCCTCTTCCGCCAGCCGCGAGCGCTTCGAAGGCTTCCGCGACGGGCTTGCCGCAGCCGGTGTCAGGCTCGATGACCGCGGCGTGCATGAGGCGGCCCTCACCATGTCGGCCGGCTATTCCGCCGCGGTCGAGCTGTTGGATCGCCCGCCTCTGCCGCGCGCCATCTTCTGCGGCAACGATCTGATCGCCTATGGCGTCCATCGGCGCTGCCGGGAGGTGGGGTTGCGCGTGCCGGCCGACGTTGCGCTCTTCGGATTCGACGACAATCCGCTGAACGAATGGTTGGCGCCGTGGCTCAGCACCGTGCATGTGCCCTACGACCAGTTCGGTCCGGCAACGCAGCGCGTGTTCCAGCGCCTCTGGGATGCCAAACCCGGAATAAGGCAGCATCAGGAGCTGCTGCCCTATCGGCTCGTCTTCAGGGCATCCGCATGAGGCGTGCGGCATGCTCTCTCTCCCTCTCGACCAAGAGGGGGTTATCGCAAGAGTTCGGCTATCGGCGTTCTTCAGTGAAGGAGTTGTTCGGCTATCGACATCAATTGGCTATCGGAGTCCACGGCTACACCAATCGATCGCAAGTAAAAACCAACGGGAGGATAACAATGCGCATTTCGATCAGACGAGCGCTGACCGGCCTGGCAGGCGCCATGGCCCTCGGGCTCGGATTGGCGTCCCATCCGGGCGACGCGGCTGCCGACAAGTTCAAGATCTATTTGAGCATGAGTTTCATCGGCAATGACTGGCAGGCCGAGGCGGCCAACATGGTGAAGGCCATGGCGGCGCACAAGTCGATGGCCGACAAAGTCGATCTGCAGATCCAGGTGGCGGGCCCGAACGCCCAGCGCCAGATCCAGCAGATCAACTCGATGGTGCAAGCGGGCGCCCAGGCGATCGTCGTGTTCCCGATCTCGCCGACCGCGCTCAATCAGGTGGTGAAGAATGCCTGCGACAAGGGCGTCATCGTCATCGCCTACGACGCCGAGATCACCGAGCCTTGCGCCTACAACGTCCATATCGATCAGCACGAAGCGGGCCGCGTCACCGCCGAGTGGCTGGCGAAGAAGCTCAACGGCAAGGGCGACATCGTGGTGCTGACGGGCGTGCCGGGCACCTCGGTCGACACGCAGCGCACCGAAGCCGCGAAGGAGGTCTTCGCGAAATATCCGGACATCCACATCGTCGCCGAGTCCGTCGGCATGTGGAGCCAGGCCGTGTCCCGCACCGAGCTGTCGAAGATCCTCGCCACGCGCGGCTGGGACAAGATCGACGGCCTCTGGCTGCAGGTCGGCTGCTACACGGCCAACGCGATGCAGACCGAAGCTGGCATCAGCCCGGACAAGCTCAAGCCCTGCGCTGGTGAAGGTGCCAATGGCGGCCGCATCCAGATGCTGCCGGCCGGGACCGAGGTCGAAGGCGCCAACGGCGCCTATACGCCGATGAATGCCCCGCGCTTCTCCTACGCCTCGCCGCCCTATTCCGGCGCCTTGGCGTTGAAGCTCGCGGTGCAGAAGCTCGAGGGCAAGGATATCCCGAAACTGACCATCCTGCCGTTGCCGGTCGTCACCAACGAGACGATCAAGCTCTGCAAGGAAGGAACCTGGGACGAGATGAAGGCGGGCTGCAATGCCTTCCAGCCTTCGCTGGTTCCGAATCCGGGCTGGTTCGCCTCGATCTACTCCGACCAGACCCCGGAAGTGGGCCTGCAGGCCGCGCTCGTCGGTCAGCCGGAGGATTGATCTGACCCAAGGCAATGGCCGCCGGCGGCGTGCGGGCTTCGGCCCGCAAGCCCCGGCGGCCGGCGTTGCCACGAATCGAGATTACCGGTAGGACCGGGAAGGAAGGCTCTTAACCCGATGGACGCAGCCCAGCCCGCGATCGCGATCCGCAACGCGCGCAAGGCGTTTGGCGCCACCGTGGCTCTCGACGACGCCAGTTTCGAAGTGGCGGGCGGAACCGTTCACGCGCTCCTGGGCGAGAACGGGGCCGGCAAGTCCACCATGGTCAAGATGCTGAGCGGCCTGCTGCATCCCGATGCGGGTGAAATCCGGGTGTTCGGCCAAGCCTGCCATTTGACCAGCCCGCGCGAGGCGCATCGACTCGGCATCCAAACCGCTTTTCAGGAGATGACCCAGGTCCGCGATCTCACGGTCGCGCAGAACATGCTCCTGCCCTATGAGCCCACCGCCTGGTGGGGCACGGTGCGCCGTCGTGCCGCCGAACAGACGGTGCGAGCCCATCTCGATTCGCTGGGCCTGGGCGAGATCGATCCCAGAGCCGAGGTGCGAGACCTCGATCTGCCACTGCGCCAGAAGATCGAAATTGCCCGTGCCATCCTGCGCCGTCCGCGCATTCTCCTGCTGGACGAACCCACCTCGACGCTTTCGGGCCGCGACATCGATTGGCTGGGTGATCTCATCGCCAGGCTCAAGGCGCAAGGCACGACGATCGTCTTCATCTCGCACCGCATGCCCGAGGTGCGGCGCTTCTGCGACGTCCTGACCGTGCTGCGCAACGGCAAGGATATCGGCACCTCGAAGGTCGATGCGATCAGCGACGACGAGGTGATCCGCATGATCATCGGCCGCTCGCTGGCCTCGACCTTCCCGCCGCGCGAGCCGCCGCGAGCGGCTTCGGCCACGCCGGCGCTGGCCGCGCATCATCTCTGCACCGGCGGTCGGCTGGCCGATGCCTCCTTCGCCCTCTCGCAAGGGGAAGTGTTGGGGATCGCCGGGCTCCAGGGGATGGGTCAGCTCGAGCTGTTCCTGGCCTGCTTCGGCATGGCGCGGCTGCAATCGGGGAAGCTCGAGGTCGATGGCAAGCCGATCTCGCTGGCCTCGCCGAAGGATGCGGTGCGCGCCAATATCGGCATCAGCCTGGTGCCGGAGGATCGCAAGACCGAGGCCTTGTTCCTCAAGCTCGATGGCTTGCGCAACGTGTCGCTGCCGATCATCGATCGCTTCACGCGTTTCGGCTTGATCGACACGGCAGCCGAGCGGGAGGCCGTCGGGCGCGTGCTGGACCGGGTCCAGGTGCAGCCGCGCGCGCTCTATACCCGTATCTCGGCCTTCAGCGGCGGCAATCAGCAGAAGGTCGCGATCGGCAAATGGCTCCTGGCCGAGAGCCGCACATTGCTGATGTACGATCCCACGCGCGGCGTCGATGTCGGCACCAAACACGAGCTTTATGTGCTGATCCGCGATTTCGCCAAGGCTGGCGGCGCCGTGCTGTTCTATTCGACCGAGATCGCCGAGCTGGTCAATCTCTGCGACCGCGTGCTGGTGATGTATGGCGGCCGCGTGGTGCGCGAGCTCGCCGACGGCGAGATCTCCGAGGAGGGGATCATGCGGGCGGCGCTGGGCGAGAAGAGTGGTGCGGCCGAGAAACAGGCCGCGGGAGGGCTGCATTGATGGCCACGCTCGCTCTCAATCGCGGACGCTCCTCGCGCATGACCCTGTCGCTATCGCGCCATCGCGGCCTCCTGATCGTCATCGCCGTCTTTTTGGCCCTGCTTTTCTTCATCATGGCGATCACGCCAGGACCCTTCAGCTATTTCGAAGTCAGCTTTATGTCGAGCGGCAGCGCCAGCTTGGCACTGGCCGCGATGGGCCAGACCGTCGTCATCCTGAGCGGCGGGTTCGATCTCTCGGCCGGTGCCGTCGTCTCGCTGGTCAATGTCGTGCTGGCGACGCAGATGCAGGACACGGTCGGGTCCCAGATCGCGATGGCCTTTGTCGCGATCGGGGTCGGGGCCGCGGTCGGCGCCTTCAACGGCTTCTTCGTCGCCTTCGCCCGGCTGCAGCCGATCGTCGTGACCCTGTCGACCATGTTCCTGGTTCGCGGCCTCACGCTGCTGGTGCTCGACAAGCCCGGCGGCATGATTGCGCCGGGCTTCTCCAGCTTCTTCACCGGCGACGCCATTCCGGGACTCCTGCCGGCGCCGCTGGTGGTGCTCGCGGTAGCGATCCTGGTCTGGCTCCTGATCAAGAACTCGCGATTCGGCACCGGCCTCTATGCCGTCGGCAGCGACGAGGATGCCGCGCGGGCGGCCGGCATTCGCGTACCTTGGGTCAAGTTCTTCACCTATACCTTGGCCGGCGCCTTTTATGGCGCCGCCGGCCTCTTCATCAGCGCCCAGACCGGCGGCGGCGATCCCTTGATCGGCAATCCGGTGCTGCTGCAGACCTTCACTGCGGTGGTGCTGGGCGGAACCCTGCTGGGTGGCGGTCGCGGCGGCGCTGTCGGCTCGATCGTCGGCGCCTACACCCTGACCTTGATGGTCAATATCCTGCTGGTACTGAACGTCTCGGCCTACTACTCCTCGGTGACCGAGGGCGTGGTGCTGGTTCTGGCGGTGCTGGCGGGCTCGCTCAACCGGCAATCGCCGATCGCGCGTTATTTCTACCAGCTTCGCCTCAATCTCCGGGCCTGGCGCGAAGGATCGCTGCCGTCGCAGGTGCTGCGCAATGGAGGCGCCGGGCCGGCCTATCTGCCGCGAAGCGCCGGCGGATCTCGTGCAGCGGCCGAGGCCCAGAAGGTTCCCTGGTATCGCCGCAATATGGAACTGTTGCGCTTCGTGATGCCGGCTTATGTCTGCCTGATCGCCGTGATCGTGGTGACGCAGTTCGTCTATGGCGGCAGCACGATCTTCGGGTGGAAATACTACGATTCGCTGATTGTGCTTGGCTCCTTCCTGGCGATCCTGGCGCTGGGGCAGGGCAGCGCCATCCTGACCGGCGGCCTCGATCTCTCCTTGCCCTGGACCATCGGCTTCTGCGGCATCCTTGCGGCCGGCCTCATCCGCGGCTCCGACGAGGCGGCGCTCTGGGTGATCCCGATGGTGCTCGTCATCGGCACGCTGATCGGCGCCTTCAACGGGCTGGGCGTGGTGTTGCTGGGCCTGCCGCCGATCGTCATCACGCTCGCCACCAACGGCATCCTTCAGGGATTCGCGCTGGTCTATAGCAACGGCACGCCGGACGGTTTCTCCTCGCCCGCGTTACGCTGGTTCATGACCGGGAGCATCCTCGGCGTGACACCGGTGGTGCTGCTGGTGGTGCTCTTCGTCGCCTTCGCGCTGGTCTTGCTCGGACGAACGGCCTTCGGCCGGCGCGTCTATGCGGTCGGCAACAGCGCCAAGGTCGCGACGCTGTCGGGCGTCGGGGTCGGCGGCACCTTGATCGGCGTCTATGCCTTGAGCGGCTTCTGCGCCGCGCTGGTCGGCATTCTGCTGACGGGCTTCAGCGGCCAGGCCAGTCTCGGCATGGGCGATGAATATCTGCTGCCCTCGATCGCCGTCGTGGTGGTGGGCGGCACGCTCATCACCGGCGGTCGCGGTCACTATGTCGGCATGCTGGGCGGCGTCCTGCTGCTGACGGCTTTGCTGACGCTGCTGGCGGGCACCACGCTGCCCCATGCGGTTCGGGACATCATCTTCGGTCTGGTCGTGCTGGGCGCCGTGCTTGCCTTGCGCGAACGATCTTCTTGAGCGAGTGAAGGGTCATCATGACGGGACAAACCATTTCGGGCATCAAGCCGGGGCTGCGCGTCGTCATCACCGCCGGCGCCAGCGGCATCGGGCGGGTGGTGGCCGAGACCCTGCGCGAGCATGGCGCGCGCATCCATGTCTGCGATGTGTCGCAGGAGGCGCTCGATGCCTGTCGCAAGGCCCTGCCGGATGTCGGCACCACGCTCGCCGACGTCGCCGACGTCAAGCAGGTGGATCGATTCTTCGATGCCGCGCTTTCCGCCCTCGGCGGACTCGATGTGCTGGTGAACAATGCCGGCATCGCGGGCCCGACGGCAGGCGTCGAGGAGATCGATCCCGCGGAGTGGGATCGGACCGTCGCCATCAACCTCAACGGTCAGTTCTACTCCGCCCGGCGCGCCGTGCCGGCGCTGCGCAAGACCCAGGACGGCGCCATCATCAACATGTCGTCGGTGGCGGGCCGGCTCGGCTATGCCTTCCGCACACCCTATGCGGCCACGAAATGGGCGATCGTCGGTTTCACCCAGAGCCTGGCCAAGGAGCTGGGGCCGGCGGGGATCCGGGTCAATGCCATCCTGCCGGGGATCGTCGAGGGCCCGCGCATCGAGCGGGTCATCTCCGCCCGCGCCCAGGCCACCGGCGTGTCCTACGAGACCATGGAAAAGGAATATCTGAACAAGGCGTCGCTGCGGCGCATGGTCAGCGCGCAGGACGTCGCCAATATGGCGCTGTTCCTCTGTTCTCCGGCCGGTCGCAATATCTCGGGCCAGGCGCTCAGCGTCTGCGGTAATGTCGAGACGCTCTGAGCAATCGAGCGGCTGTCAGGCGCTGATCCTTTCTTATCCCCTCCCCCCTTGAGGGGGAGGTTAGGGTGGGGGGTGGATCGCAGAACGCGATGCAGCGGGAATATTCCAGCGCGTGAACATTGCCTCACCGAGACTGTGGCGACCCCCCACCCCAGCCTCCCCCTCAAGGGGGGAGGTGAAGAAAGGGGCGGGAGACCAAACTGAAAGAGGATCGTTTCCTTTGTCATTGATGGCGGACTGCGCATGACCAGCAACCTCGCTCCCAAAGTCGCCGTTGTCGGCGCCGGCCTGATCGGGCGCGCCTGGGCGATCACCTTTGC
>Ga0153916_10004910_pt1 | contig 10156 bp, 7 predicted proteins | sample Opewatmetagenome_FD_109642 | JGI IMG/M metagenome (GOLD analysis project Ga0153916, IMG submission 109642) | Freshwater wetland microbial communities from Ohio, USA - Open water 3 Core 3 Depth 4 metaG | ecosystem: Environmental > Aquatic > Freshwater > Wetlands | place: USA: Ohio, Lake Erie, Old...
ACCGAACACAGGCACAGGAAGCGGTATGGGTCGGAGATTCGTCACTTTATTATTGGCTATCGTTGCGCCACTACTATAGGCTAAATGAATTGGACACCACAATGTCCCATCAAAATGTATGTTTTGAATCGTGATCTTTGGACCTGGAGCTTCAGGTGGTTGCTGAGATGGAAGTGGGCTATGAAAAGTCCAGAATCCGCCCTTAATTTTGGTTATGGGAGCTCCTTTGTCATCTGTTTCACCGGTAATTGTCACGTCTTTAAAGATGTTTACCATCCCTTTATCCCCAAAATCAAAAGTTCCTTTCAACAAGATGGTACCGCCTTCCGCAACTGCTGCCTGTATTGCCTGTGGATCAACGGAAGGATTATTTTGCCCTGTAATTTCTTTTTGGGGTTGTGCCCCAACCTGCATAACAGACCCAAAGAGCCACACCGTAATGACTAAGATGGGTATAAAGAACCAAATTGTAAGGTTTATCTTTCTTTTAGCCATGATCTTTTCCCCCTTTCTAAGGATTTATGATAGATAAAATCAATAAGGCTCCAAAAGGATAAAAGAACTTCCTTAAACGCTTCATATCGGCATTTTCTGAAAACCCATACTCATAACATACTCCAGATGGTTAAAGAGGGAATTATTGTCACCCCCCCCTATCAAGATTAGATTTTTTTGAGAATTGGTCTTTGAACTATTATTTCGACATTTCATATGTATCTGTTGCTCTCATGCAGGATTGGGTCGCCCCTTGTTAATAGTTGGCCCGCTTGTCTTATCTATTGTTTCATTTTGTAGGCTGGAGGAAACGTTGAACCTCCTCCCATGCAGCGGATGCGGCTTGAGGATGGTAACCGAGGGTTCCGCCAGGGTATTCCATACGCGGTGGTAGTTCGGACATGTCAAAAGAATGCTGCGCCCCAGGGTAGGTGATGACCTTGATGTCTCCCTTCTCGGTGCTCATCTCCAGGACGGATTTGCACAATTCGGCAGGCGCTACGTTATCGGAGTCCCCCCGTAACACCAGCACGGGAATGCGATGGGTCCACGGTTTTGTACCAGAGCAGAAGGGGTAGTACACGATGGCTCGGGTGAAGATCAGTTCGTCCACGCTATAACTGCCGAGGGCTACCAAGACCGCACCGGCACCCCAGGACCATCCCATTGCGCTGATACGCTTGGGATCAACATAGGACTGCGAGCGCAGCCATGACGCGGCCACGATAGCATCTCGAGCCGCTTCCTCCTGAGTGATGCCCCCATATGCACAGCTCGTCAGATTACGCCTGCCCAGGAAATCTGCCCACACGACAACGAATCCCATCCCACGCAGCCGGTCAGCCACCTGTTCATAAGCCTTGGGTGCAAAGGAGGGCTTCAATCCACTACAGCCGGAGAGGAAGACAACCGCTGGATGCGGACCAGGACCGTCAGGTCGAAACACCCGATACCCTCCTTCTTCAGTCTGAGCCATAACGGGAACCATGGACAAGAACATCAGCCCAATGCCAACCATGGTACAAAGTACGATGTTTCTGACTTTCATAGGTCACCTCCTGTTAGGAATGTGTTGGGTTTGCTCAACATTTCAATAGAGTTCCTCGAGCAAATAACAATGGTATCGCGTTGAATCTGTGCATTGACTCTCTCTCTTTAAATCATGGTTTAGCTCTCGTTTAATAAAATGCCAAATAAAGAAAACATCCAAGGCCATGTATGAATCTCTTGAATGCTTTATATCGTTATTTTCCAAAATCTTTTTTCATCAAACACTTTATAAAGTTTATAGGGGGGTATTATTAATAACCCCCCTTCAATATTTGGTTATTTTGACTACCGATCTTTGGGCCATCATTTCGGCAATTCATAGGTTCCTGTTGCTCTCATGCAGGATTGGGTCGTCCCTGGGACTATTGGGTTTCCACTTGCTATGGGTTTGCTTTTACCTCCACCTGTTATACCTTTCCATTTTCCCGTACCATGGCTAAACTTCCAGTTTCCGTCCGGCCCAACGTTATAAAATTCTCCGACAATAATATCCCCTTCAGGACTCAAATACTTACAATAACCGGTTGCAATCGGTTTGCCTTCTGCAACTCTGAGAACTCCTACACATTGATATGTGAAGTTTTCGAAAGTCTTATCGGGAGAATTGCTAAAGACAATACCCTTATTGTCCATGGTTAAAATCGTCAGTTCATTGCTTGTGTATAAGGTCGTCATTATTGCAGAGCCGCAATTTGTGATGTCATATTCCTCCGCCTGAGCAAAAGGAAGACCCAAGGCTAAAATGAAAAAACAGATGCTGCTGCCCAGTATGACGCCTCTTTTATTCATCGTTACCATATTCGTTTCCTCCTTTTTAATAATTTATGAAAGATAAAATCAAAAAAGCCTCCATGAGGATATAGGAATCCCCTTGGAGTTCATATCGGCATTTCCTGAAAGTCTCTTCTCATAACACACTCCAGATGGTTAAGGAGGGAATTACTTTCAATAATCCCCTATCAACATCAGGTCATCTTTGATCATCGGTCTTTAGACCATCATTTCTTCAATTCATAGGTGCCGGTGACCTTGACGCAACCCTGGGAAGTTCCTGGAGTTATTGGCTTCCCTTTTGTGAAAGGAAAGCCCTTGCCTCCCCCTGTAATCCCTTTCCATTTGCCAGTCCCATATAAAAACTTCCAGTCACGTTCCATACCAACCTGCGTAATTTCAACGACAAGAAAGTCGCCGCTCGGATCCATATACTTGGTATACATGATGGCAGTGATATTCCCTCTTTCAATCTTCAATAATCCCACGCCATGGTAGGTCATGTTGTCGAAAACCTTAGTTCCAAGATTATCGAGGTTGATTCCCCTGCCTGTCGTGCCCATAGTGGTCAATTCTTCGCCAGCAACGATTGTCGTCATCTCTACGTCGCCGCAACTCATCATGTCTATAGGTTGCTGTGCTTGGGCATATGGAATGAACAAGAAAATTCCAATGAAGCCGAAAATGATGCTGCAAATCTTGTTTGTACTCATAGCTGCTTTCTCCTTTCTGGTAATTTGGTTAGACAATGAACTCTTATTCCGACATAATCTCGAATCAACCTTGATCCATCACCTCCTTTCGTCTAATTTATTCTCCTGCATGTGGCCCTGGAGCTTCTTCCTCTCTTTATGGAAGGAAGAGAGGAGAGACATTGGAGAATTTAGAATTTCCCAGAGTTCGTCACAATTGGTAAATGCCCTTCGTCCTTTTACCCCGACCTTTTCTACAACTCCTACAAGTCTTCGTGGTTTGTTCTTTTCGCATTTATAAATGCGGATAATGTATGTAGTTGTAATCATAAAGAAAGTAAGGAACGTGGGGATCACCAATTTTTGTCGATTCATATCATGGAAGGGATTACAGATTGGGTACAGATTCAATTAAAATTGACCCGGAGAGAGAAACGGGGATTCCGTGACAAAACAAAGAATGGGGTAGGGTGTCACATTTCTCTAATGTGCTATCAGGGATTTATAGAGGGCTTCTATTTTAGCAGAGGGTTCAAACCCTGTCAGAGATGAGAGGGTTTTTTGATAGCGGTGGTAGACTGCCAGTACATCAGTCTTTCGATCGAGGCGGTGATAACAGGTCATAAGCCCGGAATAAAATTCTTCAGCAAGATCGTCGACCTCCAGTCCACTAAGATAACAGTCCAGCGCCTTCTCCCACTGACCAGATTCCTGGCAGTATTGCCCTAATTTTTCAACATTTCCCAAGAATTTGTTTCTCAAACGTTCTGCCATGGAAACCGTCCAGGGTTGGTCGATTTCGTTGGCTAAAAAAGGCCCTTTATATATCCCAATTGCTTTCTCAACGAGCTGAAAAGCGCCCTCAGGTTTTCGTTTTTTTAATAAAACATCTGCCTGTTCAGTGATAGCTTCAAAGGCCCAGGTATCTACCCAGCAGAATCTATCGTTTAAGGTCAATTTGCCTTCTTGACGCTGGATAACCCCTTCATATCCAAGCAGCTGGCGCAAGCGGTGCAGGTTCGTCGCAAAAGATTGTTGAGCCATATCACCATCAGCTTCAGGCCAAAGAGCATCCATGATATGGTCTTCCCTTACTTCCTTTCCTCCGAAGGCGATCATTGCTTTGAGCATGGATAAAGGTTTCTTCTGAATTTTTCTTTCAAATTGGACAGATTGTCCGTCTTTTAATAGTTCAAACCTTCCAAAGGTATGAATTTTTATAGGCCAGGGCCAGGTGTCCAAATGGAGTGGCGGCCTCTCGGGAATCAGCCTCCGCTTGCGGATGATTTCCTGCACATAAGGTACTTCAATATTTTCTTCAAGGGCTTTAATACAAAGTCTTGCGGTAACAACCGGCTGATCGACGTATGTATTCAGATACCCTCTTTCCTTTCCAATGGCTAATGCCTTTTGAAGCGATATCAGGCCAGATGCATCATCCCCTTGCTCGAGATAAAAGTGCGCCTCAATCATAAGGCCAGAGTATTCCCATACTTTGCTCCGTGACCATTCTCTAAGACGAGAGGCCTCATGAAGATGGTTCCATGCTTCTTTATATTTTCCGATATTGTGCATCACCTGCGCTGCTACGAGATATGCCACACCCAGGGAGCTATAAACCCCGGCTTGCAATGCTGTTTTCAAACACAATTCGGCGTGGCTGGTCGCTGCGCCTAATTTGGATTGTAAAAGGAATTGCCGGGTTTGACAGAAATGATAATGACCCTTATCAACAAGTGTGTGGGATGATGAAGCCATTTTTTGAAGGAAGGCGTCAGCCATGTCAAGGTCTCCCACGTTCTGACAGCTCGATATGGCATGCCCTATCAGGCTGCAGTAAAGAGAAAAAATACCTGTACTCTCTGAGGCCTTCAGCCCTTCAGAAACAGCCATGAGGCATTTCTCGTGATCACCTGTCAGTTGGTAGTGCATCGCCTCTGCCAATTTTATCAAGATGAAGACGAAGGGTAAGGATCTCATGTACTCAGCAGGATTCTGAAATGATCGAAGGGTATTTGATGAGTTTTCATAGTCCCCAATAACCACATACCAGTGAATAAGATGGAAAAGAATTCCTGCTTTGCTAATAGAACTCCCGGGCCCTTGCACTATTGATGCAGCTCGTTCTGTCCATTCTTTTGTCTGTGGATGATCTGGATGCCGATTTGTTAAAGCAGTAAACATGCTCGATACTACACGGATCCAAACTTCCGAAGGAATGAAAGCCTCAGGATTCTCCGGTAGTTCTGGAAACTTCTCAATCCATTTGTCAAGCTTCGAAACATCATGCACACTGTAAAATATTGTTTCCACGACACCTGACCAAGCAAGAAGGGAACCCGTTAAATTACCTTGGCCCCTGAATTGCTCAAATGCCTGATTAAAGTAAGATTCCGAAAGATGAAGATCAAAGGGGAATTGGGATGCTCCTTTCCAATAAAGAAGCCATGGATCTTTTTTGACTAGGTCCCCGGGCAGACTGCCCAGCCACTCCCCCAAAGGACGATTCCTTCCCTGTTCAAGCATCGAAGGAGCCTGCATCATTATCAGACGGACCATCGCATCCCAATCATCAAGAGCACGGAAGAGTTCAATGGCAACCTCCATCTGGCCATCCTCCTCGAGGAGAATCGCAGCCTGATGGAGCAGGGTTGATAGAGTTTCATGAGAAAACGTCTCCTTCGCGCGGGTCATCAGAAATTCCCTCATCAGGGGATGATACTGATAAAGAGGTTCAGCTGAATGCAACGCCTCGGTGAAATGGTTATTTCTGTTCAATGCTGAAAGAATATTATCTGCGTTGGGAAGACCGGTAAGTTTTTCAGCCATTTTTCCGGTGATCCTGGGCAAGAAGGCCGTCTTGAGTAAAAAATCCTGTATTTTCTTGTCTGTTTTATTGAAGAACTCGTTCCCGAAATAATCAGCGATCTCTCTCTGGGTTAACCTTCCAACTAAGTAAGGCTCGATCCCTCTCTTTAAACTCTCCAGCATCAGCACCAGTCCTGCTACCCACCCGTCCGTTGCGTCATGTAAGCGCCGTATCATTTCCTTCGGCGTTTTGCCCTTTTTCCTCAACCTTACAATTCCACTCGACTCTTCTAACGTTAGACGAAGTTCATCCCATCCGAGCATTCCCATTCGAGTATTTGCATGTAATCTGGATAGGGCTGGAGGAATATCATGACGGCTGATTATGATGACATTCATCCCATCTGGTACGGTGCTCAGTCCGTCGCTTATCATACTGTGAAAGTTAGAATCAGGAGGGACAGAGTGGTAGTTATCGAAGACAAATGTATAAGGAGCCTTAAAGCGGCTGAAAAGATTCTCAAAATACCGCAAAGTAAATGTTGAAATACCCTGTAAATACTCGGGGGTGAGAAGAGGGAGGGGCGTTCGTCTTCGAGATACGGCTTTTTTTACCGCAAGCCCCATGTAACTAAAGAAGGTAGCTATATCACTGTCTCCCTCGTCCACTTGATACCAAAGTGATTTCAATTTCCTTTCGGTGAGGTAGCTTGCAATAAGTGTGGTCTTACCAGAACCCGCCGGGGCAGAGACCCAGATGAAAGGATACTCCCTGCACGAGTCAAGAATCTTAAATAGCCTTTTTCGAGGTACGATTCCCTTTATGCGAGGACAAGAGATTTTTGCAATGGAGACGTTGGATTTAATAGATTCACCCCCTTCTCATAATCAGGAGAGCAAATCGGTGCCGTCTCTATGTGCATTCTATCTACAATGCACGCCTCTTATATCAATGGAAAAACAATGATCAGAGCTCACTTGTGGGTGAATTAAGCATACCAAAAATAGAGTTGTGTGTCAAAGAAACCACATTCTCATAAAGATATTCGGCTGATTTTATAGGAACTTAAAGCGATGACAGGGCTAATTTTGCTTCGAGGATGTTTTGCTATTTTCTAATCATCTCCACTACCGTTTGGACAAGGCTATCCACATCCAGTCCCTGCATCCGGTAGAGTTCTTCCGGTTTCCCCGAACTTCCGTATTGGGTGATTCCCATTTTTCGAAAACGGATGGCCAAACCATGCTCTGCCAGGAAGTTAGCAATGAAGTTCCCTAAGCCGGTTTCAATGTGGTGGTCTTCGTAGGTGATGACCATCCCCGTCTTGGCCGCGGCCAGGATGGCCTTCGTGTCCAAATCGCTTGAACAGGAGATATTCCAAACCTGGATTTCTACTCCCTTCTCCTTTAATTTCTGCCAGGCTTGAACGGCCCGATGAACCATCCCTCCGTTTGTCAGGATGGCTCCGTCTTTACCGTTCCTTACCAGGTCCGCCTGACCGTATTGAAATTCATATGGGGTTCCGAAGAGGGGAGTTCCTCCATTTGTGGGAAGGACAGGGAGGGTAGACCGCCCCATGGGGACGAGAAAATTTCCAGGGGTTTTTGCCACATATCGAATCACGCGGTCAGTCTGATTCGGGTCCGCCGGGATGATGATTTTAAAGCCGAAAAGGTTTCGCATGACTCCGGTGTAATCGATACATTGGTGGGTATTTCCGTCCTCTCCGACGTCAAGACCGTTATGGGTACAGATGAGCTTGAGGTTCGTATGGTTGATATCGTTGAGGCGATGCTGGTTATACGTCTCATCCACACCGAAGACTCCAAAATCGGCAAAGAATGGGAGAAAACGGCTTGTGGAGATGGCTCCCGCAAGAGTTGCGGTATGATGTTCCTGGATCCCTCCTTGGAAGAAATTATTAGGAAATTGCTTGGCAAAGCTTGATGTCTTCGTGGACGGGGCCAGATCACAATCGAAAACCACGATGGGAAGAAAGCCATCGTCTTGGAGATTGGTTTTGGCTAAGTCGACCAATGCATTTCCAAAGGCCGTCCGGTTGTCCAATTTCTGGTCTTCCTTATAATCTCTTGGATTTCCAGTCCGGATGGAAGGGATCTCCATCGGATACTCCTTTGGAAGAAATAGGGCCTTTCCCGATTCTCGAATCTGGCGGAATCGATCCAAGTCGTCCTCCACGTTCAATTCCAGGACAGCCTTCTTAAACTCATCGAGAGTCAGAGCCCTTCCATGGTATTCCTCTTTTCCTTCCATGAAGGAGACTCCCTTTCCCATGACTGTATGAGCAAGAATTGCGGTAGGGTGACGGGAGAAAACAGCCTCCCGGAGACCTCTGTAGACCTTTTGAAGCTGGTGGCCATCCACTTCGATCACCCGCCATCCGTCCGATTCAAAATTTTTTCCGATATTTTGCGGCATGATCTCCTGGGTGATGCCACTGATCTGTCGGCAGTTGTAGTCAATGATGACGGTGAGATTATCAAGGCCATATTTGATGGCGAACCGCCGGGCCTCCGTGATCTGTCCTTTTTGTTGTTCCCCGCAACCCATAGCTACAAAGATATGGGACTCCCTTTTCAACATCTTGGCCGCCAAGGCAAATCCGCAACCAGCCGACAATCCCTGCCCCAGATTTCCGGTATTCCATTCTACGCCCGGAACGCCCTTCTCCACATGGCCTTCAAAGGCAGAGCCTACTTTTCGAAAATTGACGATTACCGCCTCAGGGGGAAAGAAGCCGGTCCTTCCAAGGGCTGCATAAACTCCTGGAGAAGTGTGACCATGGCTGATGATAATGCGATCCCGGTTCGGGTCTGAAGAAGAATGAGGATGGACATTGGCATAGGAGTAGAGGATCAGGTAGAAATCGATGGATGACATGGATCCCCCCGGATGTCCTGATCCGGCAAGGGTTGTCATTTTCAATATATCGCCCCTGGCCAACCTTGCTAACTCAGCTAATCTCTTCAACGAAGCCTCGTCGAGCTTTTCATCATGGAATCTTTTACCGTCCATCTCTATCCTCCGTCATCGTCGTAGAAATCGAATCATCCGTAGCCCATAGATCATGATTGTCGGTTCATCGAAAGATACTCATAACATATCACCCCATTTTTGGGAAGTGGAGATTGACAGGATCAGACAATAAGACTCTACGCCTCGTCCGGGACTTGGCCCGGAAGAGATGGCCCCTCTGGGGCAATATTTCCTTGTAGCCGCAACCTTCAGGTTGCGTAAAGGAGTGACACCGATCCAACGCCTCATGCCCCGGTGAACGGGACGCTACCGTTCCATAGCCTCAGAACCCATTTTCGTTGACAATTCGGCTATTTGATTATAAAAATTAATAAAGTAGATATGATTATGCGGGTATCGTTACCCTGAAACGATAAAAATGGTCACAAGTGTTAGGTAAAGGTTAAGGCTATGAAGTCCTTTCCGAACAAGGGAGAAAGTTATGATCATCGGAGTGCCTAAAGAGATTAAAGAGGGCGAGAGAAGGGTGGGGATGACACCCCAGGGCGTGGATGCCTTAGTTTCCCATCACCATCGTGTTCTTGTTGAAAAAAGTGCAGGCGTGGGAAGTGGCTTCTTGGACCATGAATATGAAAAGGCAGGAGCCATCCTGGTCGAGCAGGCAAAGGATGTTTGGGGTGAAGCCGACATGGTAGTGAAAGTCAAGGAACCCTTGGAGCCGGAATTTCCTCTTATGAGGCCGGGGCAGGTTCTCTTTACTTATCTCCATCTGGCTGCTGATCGAAAACTCACCCTAAAATTGATGGAACGGCGGATCGTTGGGATTGGATACGAAACGGTCCAGGAGCAAGATGGATCCCTTCCACTTCTCCGGCCCATGAGCGAAATTGCAGGGAGGGCTTCAGTCCTGGCAGGAGGAATGTGTTTGGAGGCGAGGCATGGCGGGAGAGGAGTTCTCTTATGCGGGGCGTCCGGCGTTCCTCCGGCTAAAGTAGTCATCCTTGGAGCGGGGGTAGCGGGTGCAAATGCCTGCCAGGTTGCTCTTGGAATCGGCGCCCGCGTTAGTATTCTTGATATTCATCCAGAAAGGTTGAGCTACCTTCATGATATTACTCAAGGTCATATATCCACTTTTATCTCTAACCGGATGACGATCGGGGAAGAGATTGCAGGGGCGGACCTCGTCATCGGAGCGGTTCTTATTCCGGGTGCACAGGCACCCAAATTGGTGACCCGGCAGATGCTGAAAAGAATGCGCCCTGGGTCTGCTGTGGTGGACATTTCCGTCGATCAGGGAGGATGTTTTGAAACGACACGTCCCACCACTCATGATCATCCTACG
>Ga0153916_10004912_pt1 | contig 10155 bp, 6 predicted proteins | sample Opewatmetagenome_FD_109642 | JGI IMG/M metagenome (GOLD analysis project Ga0153916, IMG submission 109642) | Freshwater wetland microbial communities from Ohio, USA - Open water 3 Core 3 Depth 4 metaG | ecosystem: Environmental > Aquatic > Freshwater > Wetlands | place: USA: Ohio, Lake Erie, Old...
CCAGCCCGAACAGCCTCTACGACGAAGGGATCGCCACCATGGAGGGCGGCGGGCAATACAACCAGAGCGACGCCGAAGGCTTCTTGCGGATCCAGGGCCTCCCGGGCCGCGTCCAGGCCCGGCTCCACCGCCGGGAGTATTAGCCCGAGTCATGCCCTTAGGCGGGCCCTTGGCGTGGGCCCGGCGGACGATTAGAATCGCGTCCAGCGAGGATCCAAGGATGGCGGAACCAACTCTCACCCCACTATTCCGTCCCCAGGACGTCCAGGGGATGGCAAACCGCTTCTCCAACGGGAAGTGGCAGTTTCTCGCGTCGCCTTCCTTCGAGCAAGCCATCGAGGACCTCGACCGCGGCCGGATCGGCGGAGAAGCCAACACCCGGGAGAAGATCGTCGAGCCGATTCTCTACGAAGTCCTGGGGTTCCTTCCAGGCGAGAACGACGCGGAGCACGCCGTCAAGTACGCCGGCGCCGGGGGAGCCACGGGGAGCGTCGAGTACTTCTTCCGCATCGGAGACAACACGCTTCCGATCGAAGCCAAGGCGTGGAAGAAGCCCTTGGACAAAAAGGACGGCTCCGGGCGGTCCCCGGTCCGTCAAGCTTTCGACTACGCCGGGCTGTCGAATTCGCGGTGGTTCATCGTCACCAACGGCTGGGAATGGCGACTGTACAAGACGCACCTCAAAGGCAGCCAGAGCCCCTTGAGTGCCTGCGAGCGGTACTCCTTGAAGGAGATGACCGAGGATCGGAGGGCGTTCCTGCGCTTCTGCACGACCTTCGAGCGAGGTGCTTTTGCTCCGGATCGCGGCGGCATTTGCCGCCTCGATGTTCTGCGGCAGAAGAATGAGGGCTGGCAGCAGTCGATTGGCGAGAGCCTCTACGAAAAGCTCGTGGAGGCCCGCTTGCAACTCTACCGAGCGATTCAGCCTCGGCTGCCGGAGTTGCCTCAGGAAGAGGTCAACGATGCGGTGGTGAAGCTCTTGTTCCGCATCATGTTCATCCTCTTCGCCGAGCACACGCCTTTGCTGCCGAAGGAATTCCTGATTACCGAAGTCATTCAGCGCTACGAGAGCGACCGAAAGTGGGGAGGAAACGGGAGCCTCTATCGGTACGTTCAGCAATACTTCGCCTGGCTCGACGGCCGCGAGGGGAACCAGTTCCAGATCTATCCCTACGATGGCGCACTGTTCGATCCGGATCCGATCCTCGATCGCCGCGATCTGCAAATCGGCGATGAATTGTTCAAACACACCTTGTTGAAGCTCTCCCGCGAACCCTTGGGCCGCAGCATCGACTACTCGCAGATCAACCCGCGCATCCTCGGCAACATCTATGAGAAGTTCCTCGGGTACGTGATTGAGGTCAAGGAAGGCCGAGTTGACCCTCAGGTGCAGCGGGAGACGCGGCGCAGGGAGGGGAGTTTCTACACGCCGGAATCGGTTACCAAGTACCTCGTCGAGCATTGCGTGGACGAGGCGCTGCGGATGCACCCCGGCCGGCAGCCGTGGGAGCTGCGGTGCCTCGATTCGGCCTGCGGCAGCGGTCACTTCCTTGTGGAGTTTGTCAACTATGTCGCTCGCCTTTCGGAAGAGCGCGACGACACACGCTCGTTCCCGGAGTGGAAGCGCTATGTAACGGAGCACTGCGTTTTCGGGGTCGACAAGGACCGAACGGCCGTGATGCTGACGAAGCTGAGCCTTTGGATCAACTCCGCGATGAAGGATGTGCCGTTTGCGATCATCGACACGCACGTCAAGTGCGGCAACTCGCTGGTCTGTGGCACGCCGCGCGGCTTTCGGCTCGGCGAATTCGAGCGCCGCAGCTACCCGGAGAAGTTCCGCGAATTGAAACGGCTGCGGAGAGAACTTGCGGCCTTGGAGCGCCGGGCGGATACGAAGCGTCCGCTTCTTGGCGCGGTGGAGGCCTTGGAACTCCATCGGCAAGTGCGTCAGGCCCTCCAGAAGGTCGAGGAGGCGAAGGCGCCCATCGCCGATGAGTTCACCAGCCAACTCCGGGAGCGTTGGCCGAGCCTCGGTCCAACGCAGCCGTTCCACTGGGAGATCGAGTTTGCCGAAGTGTTCGAAGAGCACGAGGGCTTCGATATCGTCGTGGGAAACCCGCCGTGGGGCGCCGACCTCTCGGAAATCCGCGACTACGTGCAGGGCGGCGCATTTGAGCTGGCCCACGGACAGTACGACAGTTATGAGTTGTTTGTCGAACTCGGCCGCCGCCTCTTTCACGACAAGGGGGTCTTTGGGTTCATCATCCCCGACAGCATTACGCTGCCCGAGCACGAGCCGCTCCGGCGGATGCTCGCGGACAATACTACACTCACCCGACTGGTGCGCGCGGGGGAGGGACTCTTCCCTTCGGTCTTCCGTGCCGCGTTCTTTCTATGCTTTGTGAATCGTGCTCCCGCAGAGCACGATGTCGTCCGCGTTGGCACGTTGAGGAAGGAGCACCGCAAGGTGCTCGAAGAGGACATGCCTTCGGAGCCTGTGAAGACCATTTCCGACATCCTGTCCCAAGTTGGTCACGATCGCAACCAAACGGACTTCGCCCGCCACCCGCGAGCAGAGTTCGACATTGCAGCCAGACAGGACGACCGAATCATCGGAGATCTTATTGACAGTCGACCGATCGATTGGCGCGCGATTACGATGACCGGCCGAGGCATCGAATTGGGTAAGAAGGGTGAGGTGCTGCAATGCCCGTACTGCTACCGATGGGATACACTGCCCAAGAAGTCGAAGGGCACGTACCTGCCCAAGCGGTGCACGCATTGCAGCCGAGACTACCAGCGCGAGAATGCCGCCGACCAAGACGCTATCATAAGCGAGAAGAGAAGGGGTCGGAGTTGGCGCCCCCTCCTTGTTGGCGAGTCCATCAACCGTTACTTCATCTCTCGTCACTTGTGGATCGACCCTAGCAAAGATGGGATCAACTACAAGAAGGAAGCGTTCTATAAGGGGAAGCGCCTGCTCGTGCGAAAGACGGGCGTTGGGCTCATGGCCACCATTGATGATTCAGGCGCTTACACCAATCAGGTCGTCTTCACGTGGAAACTGCGGCAGAAGCTCCCTCCACCCCTCTCCAACTACCGCCTGGAATACCTCCTTGGCGTTCTGAACTCTCGCCTTATGCTTTACCGATTGTGCACAAGATCCGGGGAGATGGAGTGGCGGAGCTTCCCCTATGTCACTCAGAGGACGATTCAACATCTGCCAATCCGGGCTATCGATTTCTCCAATCCCCGAGAGCGAAAACTCCACGACGAAATCGCGAACCGAGTGCAGGCAGTTCTTGCCAATAAGAAGGCACCCACGGACCACGAGGATTACCAAGTGGAGTTACGGGTCATGCAGTTGTACGGCATCACGAAGCAGATGTGCAGGCGCATCTTCGACGTGCTGCGCGAGATGCAGCAGTTACGCATTGTCCGGGAGATGAACATTGCCGAGCCGGACATGATTATCGACGAACTGCCCGATTGACGTGCCGGCCCGCTACCCCACGATTTCCCGCCGGCGGTTGAGGTAGTCCCAGACGACGTAGCGGTCCAGGTCCTTGCCGGCGGTGAAGAAGACCTTGCCGGCCGTCGATTCGGCCAGGCGGTAGGCGAACTGGACGTCCTCGCGCGATTGCGACCAGCTCGGCAAGAGGAAGATGTTGATCGCGATCCCCTCCCGCCGGCAGAGCAGCCCTTCGCGCAGCGTGGCGTCTTCCGTGCGGCGGTGCGGCGGGTAGAGCAGGTAGAGCAGGTGCTCCTCGAAATGGGCCGTGGGCAGGCCGTCGGTGATGAGGATGATCCGCCGGTTCGGCGTGTCCTGCGCGCCCAGGAACCGCCGCGCCAACTGGAGCCCGTGCTGGATGTTCGTAAAGTGCGGCGGCACGTCCAGCTCGCTCACGCGCTCGTCGCTCATGTCGACGTACAGCCGCACCACCGGCTCGTAGATCGTCACCGGGCGGGGGAGCAGGCCGGCAATCTCGCTGGCGTGCCGCGGCTTGGCAAAGGTGTACATCTCCACAAACTGCAAGAAGTCGCCGGGAAACTCGCGGCGGATCAGCCCCTCCAGCGCCAGCCCCATTCGCTTCACGTCCACGTACAGCCCCTCGTAGCGCATCGACCCGCTCATGTCCAAGAGCACCACGCTGGCGCACTTGGGGACGTTTCGGGTGCGATGGATCTCGATGTCTTTCTGGGCCACGCGGACGGGCAGCCCCGGCCCGACGCGGACCATCGCGTTCACCAGCGACCCGGGGATGTCCATGTTGGCCAGCGAGTCGCCGAACTCGTAGGGCTTGGTTTTCTCGATCTCGACCGCCCCTTCGCCGACCACCGGGCCCTCGTGCCGGCCGGAGCGCGACTCCTCCAGGTCGCTGAAGATCCGCTCCAAGAGCCGCCCCTGGAACAGCCGGAACGCCTTGGGCGTGAGCTGGTAGCCGCGGGCGGTCTTTTCCAGGCCCTGGCGCTCGGCCATCTGGCGGACGTACTCCTCGATCTGCCGGGCCAGGTCGCGGAGCTGGTCGACGTCGCCCGGCTCGGCAAACTGGGCCAGCTCCTCCAGGTCCACCAGCCCGATCCGCGCCGTCTTGGCCGCCTCCTCCAACTGCTTCAACAGCCGGTCGATCGTCTCCAGCTCCTCCTTGATCTCCAGGGCCTTGGGGATCGACATCTCGGTCCGCCCGGTGAACGCGTACTTGGCCGCCAGCTCGTCGATCTGGTACTTGTCGCCGAGGCGGTGGACCAGTTGGACCAACTGGCGGGCCAGCGGGCTCCGCTCGTCGCCGGCGCGGTACCAGAGCCGCTCCAGGTCGTAGAGCTGCTCTTCGCGGAAGGCCCGCTCGAAGCGCCCCGCAAGCTCCGCCGGGGGCTTGATCTTTTCACCCCACTGGCGATACCGCCCGGCGGCCTCCGCCTGGACCCGCCGCGTCTCGTAGGTCTCCAGAATCTTCCTCTTCCGCTGGCGGAGCATCTCCATCAGGGCTTCGAGGCTCGGGCCCAGGCCGGCGATCTGGCGGGGATCGATCCGCACCGCCCGCGCAAGCTCCTCGTCGCTGAGCTCGCGGAGGCTCCCGTAGGCCAGCAGATGGTGGAAGGCCCCGGAGAGCATGTCCGGGGGCGGCTGGGTCGGGCTGGGGAAGCTCTTGGGGTCGTACTTCCGGTACGTGTGAATGATTCCCCCCAGCGGCCGCCTAGCGGACTTCATACACGATCCTTCCGTGCTGCTCCGCCCGGGAGATGCGGTCCGTGGCGTACAGGCCCGCCAGGACGAACTCGACGCACGAGGCCCGCACCGCCGGGTCGCTGGAGGCGTTCACCTCGAAGGCCTTCTGCCAGGCCGGCGGCACCCGCTTGAGCCGCTCGGCGTATTGGCTCGAGGGAAGCATGTCGCCGACCTCGATCTTCACGCCCCGCGAGAAGATCTCGGCGATCTCGTCCATGCCGTGGCGGTCGACGTACTCGGCAAAAAGGTCGCGGATCGCCTCGGCGACGATCGCCTCCAGGACCTGCCGCTCCGACATCTGGTGGCTGGACATCATGTCCAGCTCGAGCTTGCCCAGCGAGGAGGCGTAGAGGTGGCCCAGGTCGCTCACGCGCGGCACCGCCGGCCGCTCCCCGAGCACCGCCCCGCGCTGCCGCGCGCTGGCCACCATCGTGCGGTAGTTGGCGATGCTCAGCCGCGCGCTGACGCCCGACTGCTGGTCGACGTACTTCGACCGCCGGGCCACGATCGAGACCTGCTCGACCAGCTCCCGCATGAAGTACGGCACCACGACCGGGAACTCCCCGTCCAGCTCGATCCCCGCCTCCTGCTCCATGATCTCGATGCCCAACTGGCGCTCGCGGGGGTAATGGGTGCGGATGACCGAGCCGATGCGGTCCTTGAGCTGCGGGATCACCTTCCCGCTGCGGTTGTACGTGGCCGGGTTGGCCGAGAAGAGGATCAACACGTCGATCTCGAAGCGGATCGGGTAGCCGCGGATCTGCACGTCCCGCTCCTCGAGAATGTTGAACAGCCCCACCTGCACCAGCTCGTCCAGCTCCGGCAGCTCGTTGACGGCGAAGATCCCCCGGTGCATCCGCGGGATGAGGCCGAAGTGCAATGCGTCCTCGGCCGACATGCTCGTGCCGACGGCGAGCTTCGCCGGGTCGATCTCGCCGATCACGTCGGCGAACTTCGTCCCCGGCGCCAGCCGCTCGGCATAACGCTCGCCGCGCGGCCACCAGGCGATCGGCACCTCCTCGGGCGGCGTCCGGGCCACCAGCTCGCGCCCGGCCTTGGTGATCGGGTAGTACGGGTCCTCATGAACCGGACACCCGGGGATCGCCAGGTAAGGCACCTCTTCGTCCAAGAACCGCGCCAACAGCCGCATCAGCCGGCTCTTGGCCTGCCCCTTCTCGCCCATGAACAGCAGGTCGTGGCAGGCAATCAGGGCAATGTTGATCTCCGGGATCACCGTATCCTCATAGCCGATGATCCCGGGGAAAAGCTCCTCCCCCTGGCTAAGCATCCGGAGAAAATTGTCGTGTACTTCGCGCTTGACCGGCTTGGACACCCAGCCGCTGGAGCGGAGTTCCCGCAAGTTGCCCGGTCTGGTCGCCGTGGTAGCCATCCGATCGATTTGCCGCTCGGTTCGGTTGCCGCGAGATGCCTCGCCCCGGAAGCCCCCCGAAGGGACCCCCCAGGTCTTCCCGGCCAACTCCATTGTAGCGCCTGGGGTCTTGGAGTGAAGCTTTGACCCCCGGCCGGGGCACCTTCAAGGGTCCCACGACGGAGGAACGCGGGGGCAAGCCCCCCGCTTCGACGACAATCCCGTTCGTCCCCTGCTACTTCCACTTGAGCACCGCGCCGGTGTCGGCGCTGGTGGCCATTGCGGCGTACTTGGCCAGGCAGCCGCTGGTGAAGCGGGGCTCGGGGGACTTCCAGGCGGCACGGCGGCGCTGGAGCTCGTCGGGGCTGAGGCGGACATCGAGCGTGTGGCCGGGGATGTCGATCTCAATGATATCACCGGGCTGCAACAGTCCGATCGGCCCGCCGGCGGCGGCCTCGGGGCTGATGTGCCCGATGCAGGCCCCGGCGGTGCCGCCGGAGAAGCGGCCGTCGGTGACTAGCGCCACCCGGTCGTCCAGGCCGATCCCCTTGATCGCGGAGGTGGGGGCGAGCATTTCCTGCATGCCGGGCCCGCCGCGGGGACCTTCATAGCGAATCACCACCACGTCGCCGGCCTTGACCTTGCCGTTGACGATGCCCTCGTAGGCGTCGGTCTCGGACTCGAAGATCACGGCGGGGCCGCTGTGGCGGAGCATCTCGGGCCGGACGCCGGCGGCCTTGACCACGGCCCCTTGCGGGGCGAGGTTGCCGTAGAGGATCGCCAGCCCACCCTCCTGGCTGTAGGCGCTGGCGACCTCGCGGACACAGTCGGCGGGGTCAAAGCCGAGGATCTCGGGCCCCAGGTCGCGGATCGTGCCCGGGCGCTTGGCGACGTTCAGCCCCTCGACGTTCCGCTGCCGGCCGGGCCTCACGGCGGCCAGCTCCAGCGCCTCTTGGGCGGCGGTGGCGGCACGGACGTCGTACTCGGCAACGTTCTGGCCGAGGGTCTTGCCGGTGACCGTGGGGCAGTCGAGGCTGAGCAGGCCCGGGCGGCCCCGCTGGACGCTCCCGAGGATGGTGTGAATGCCCCCGGAGTTGTGGACGTCCTCGACGTGGTAAGGGCTGCTGGGCGCGACCTTGCAGACGTTGGGCGTGCGGCGGCTCAGCTCGTTGATCCGCTCGAGACGATAGGGAATGCCGGCCTCGTTGGCCAATGCGAGCATGTGGAGCACGGTGTTGGTGCTCCCGCCCATCGCCATGTCGAGGATCATCGAGTTGTCGATCGACGCGGCGGTGATGATCTCGCGGGGCAACAGGCCGTGCCCCTCGCCGAGCTTCTCGAAATCGAGCACCATCCGGACGATCCGCTCGGCGGCGCGGCGGAACAGCCGCTTCCGCTCGGCGCTGGTGGCCAGCAGCGTGCCGTTGGTGGGCAGGGCCATGCCGAGGGCCTCGCAGAGGCAGTTCATGCTGTTGGCGGTGAACATCCCCGAGCAGGAGCCGCAGGTGGGGCAGCCGGCCTTTTCCAACTCCAACAGCTTCTCGGCCGAGATCTTGCCGCTCTGCTTGGCGGCTGCCCCGGCGAAGACGTCGATCAGGTCGACGGTCGTTCCGTCGGGCGTGCGGCCGGCCTCCATCGGTCCGCCGCTGACGAAAATCGTAGGAATGTTGCACCGCACCGCCCCCATCAGCATCCCCGGGACGATCTTGTCGCAGTTGGGGATGCAGACCATGCCGTCGAACCGATGGGCCTGGACCATCGTCTCGACGCAGTCGGCGATCAGCTCGCGGCTGGGCAGGGAGAACTTCATGCCGCTGTGGCCCATGGCGATCCCGTCGTCCACGCCGATGGTGTTGAAAACGAAGGGCACCCCGCCGGCCTCGCGGACGCACTCCTTGACGAACTCTCCGACCCGGTCCAAGTGGACGTGGCCGGGGATGATGTCGGTGTAGCTATTGCAGATGGCGATGAAGGGCTTGCGGAAATCGTCCTCCCCGACGCCGGTCGCGCGGAGGAGGCTTCGGTGGGGGGCTCGGGCATCGCCCAGCTTGATGGTGTCGGATCGCATGAAGGGGTCCTCTCAGTGATGTAACCAAAAGCAGACTGGTATTTTACGTTATGGCGGCGTGGTAAGCCAAGGTCTGCAAGGCAGGCTGGCGAGACCCGTCGCTGGGGTTTACTATAATGGACTGAGACGACTGGCTGGAAAGGCAGTCACATTTTCTGAGGAGTCGGGAACGTGGATTTCTCTGAGGTCCTGTCAGCCGCCAACGCGCTGAGCATTGATGACCGCATTCGACTGGCGGAAGCGATTTGGGAAGGGATCGAGGCTGAGGAACCGACTCCTGAGCTGACCGAGGCGCAGAAGCGGGAGTTGGAACGCCGATTGGCCGCCTACGAGGCGTCTCCCCAAAGCGGGGTGCCCTGGGAACAAGTCGAAGCCGAGGCGCGGGCCAGATTGCGCCGATGAATCTGCCTCTCATTCTATCCGCAGAAGCCCGGGCCGACTTCGATGAAGCGGCTGATTGGTATGGGGAGAGGAGCGTCGACTTACTATCAGGTCAGACCCGAAGGTGCGGTCATTATCGCGGTGGTCCCTACGAAGCGAGATCCCGCGGTTTGGCAGAGCCGCGTCTGAAGAGCATCGCGGCTGATAGAGAACTGCCATGCGATGGGGTGGTGTTGCCACGGGTACTCTGCTGGTCGGCGCGGTCGCGCCCGACTTCGCCGGCTGGTAGCCATCAGCCGTCAGCTTTCAGATCGCAGCTTTCAGGTTTCCGCGTTCCACCGTGGTGCGAAAGGCGTTCCGGCCGGAGTAGCCTGTTTCCCCGGGCGTTTCTCCACGAGCCGGCGGGTGGCCACGCAGAGAAAGCCCATCGCAACGCTCGCGATCCAGAAGCCCCCGATGGTCACACGGAACCGGACCGAGTCGGGGCCACGGGCCCAATCCGGCCAGAAGTCGGCAAACAATTGAGTGATAGGCAAGACCGTCAAGAGCAGCAACCCCGGTGGAAAGATCGCCCCGATCGCGAACGTCCGCTGGTAGCTGCTCCCGTAAATCATTACGGTGATCATCACCGGCATTAGCGCAACAGTGAGGAACAGCACCACGGGGATCGCCACGATATCGGGGATCCGCAAGACCAGCGCGCAGCCGACGGCGGCCAGCGTCATCACCACAAAGGCCGAGTGGAGGCTGAACTGCACGCGCGCCTCGGGAAGCTCACGTGGATCGGGTCGTTGAGGTTCGCTTGTCATGCCTACTCCTTCAGCACGAAGTCGATGCACATCACCGCGGCCAGGATCAACCGCCGCAGGGCGCTGCCGGGGGGCACCGAGGGGGAGATGCTCAGCATGTAGTTGTCGGCCGAGGTGAAGAGCTCCTTGCCCAGGCCGGCCCATTTTTTCGACACCCGGGCCAGTTCCTGTTCCCCCCAGACGAAGCGGAAGTCCCAGCCCACCCAGTTGCCCTTCAGCGTGCAGACCGGCTGGTCGCTCGAGTCCAGGACGTCGAACTTGCCGCCGATCGAGAAGAACTTCTGCTTGAATCCGCCGATCA
>Ga0153916_10004913_pt1 | contig 10154 bp, 8 predicted proteins | sample Opewatmetagenome_FD_109642 | JGI IMG/M metagenome (GOLD analysis project Ga0153916, IMG submission 109642) | Freshwater wetland microbial communities from Ohio, USA - Open water 3 Core 3 Depth 4 metaG | ecosystem: Environmental > Aquatic > Freshwater > Wetlands | place: USA: Ohio, Lake Erie, Old...
ACGCACTGGATTTAGGTTCCAGCGCCGCAAGGCATGGGGGTTCGAGTCCCTTCCTTCGCACCACGCGCCATCAATAGGCAAGAGAGAATGCAAACGAACCTGGAATCATTGAGCCAGTTGGAGCGCCGACTCACCATGGCAGTCCCGGCGAGGGAAATCGAGCGCGAGGTCGACGCTCGACTCAGGAAGTTGTCGCAAACCGTGCGCATGCACGGTTTTCGTCCGGGCAAGGTGCCGATGAAAATCGTGCTCCAGCAGTACGGACCGCAGGTGCGCTCCGAAGTTATTGGCGACGCAGTGCAAAAAGCCTTCGAGGAGGCGGTTCGTCAACAGAATTTGCGCGTTGCGGGCTACCCCCGCATCGAACCCGGCGAGGCGGGCGCCGACACCGACCAGCTCGCCTTCAAGGCGACCTTCGAGGTATATCCCGAGTTCAAACTGGGCGACTTGGCGTCGGCAAGAATAGAGCGCTCGGTACTTAGCGTCGGCGATGCAGAGGTGGACAAGACCATCGAGATCCTGCGCAGACAGCGCGTGCGATTCGAGGAGATCAAGCGTGGGGCGGAAACCGGCGACCGGGTAACCATCGATTTCACCGGCACTATCGAAGGCGCGGACTTTCCCGGCGGCAAGGGAAGCGACGTCGCGCTGGTTCTCGGCGACGGACACATGCTGCCGGAATTCGAAAACCATCTGAAGGGTCTGGCTGCGGGCCAGACGAGCACCTTCCCGGTCAGCTTTCCGGTCGATTACGGCGCCAAGGACGTCGCCGGCAAGACAGCGAGCTTCGTGGTGGCGATGAAAAAGGTCGAGGTACCGCGGCTGCCGGAGATCGATGCCGAATTTGCCAAGTCCCTGGGTGTCGCGGATGGCGACACCGCGAAAATGCGGGACGAGGTCAAGGCGAACGTGGAGCGCGAGGTGCATAAGCGCGTCAACAACGACCTCAAGCAGAAGGTGATGCAAGCGCTGGTGGATGCGACGCCGCTCGATTTGCCCAAGTCGCTGATCGATATCGAAGCGCAGAACATGCTGCGCGCGGCCCGCGCCGACCTGGAAAGCCGCGGCGTCAAAATGGAAAAGGTTCCCCTTAATCCGGAAATGTTCGAAACCCAGGCGAGGCGCCGCGTAGCGTTGGGATTGATTGTCGGCGAAATGGTGAAGTCGTGCGGAATTGCGACCACAGCGGAGCAGGTGCGCGCGCTTGTCGAGGAGCACGCGCAGAGCTACGATCAGCCGGTCGAGGTGGTAAAATGGATTTATTCCGAGCCGCAGCGGCTGTCGGAGTTCCAGAGCCTCGCGCTCGAGTCCAACGTCGTCAAATGGGTTCTCGATCACGCCAAGGTCGAGGACAAGGCAGTCGGCTTCGACGAATTGATGGGTAGGGCGGCATGAGCAGGAAGCAGGGCGGCGCGGAAGCGTTGCGCCTCGGAACGTGCGCAGCGGACGCGCCGCATTGCGCCGGCTCCGGTGTGCAGCTTCGCAGGCACGGTCGCTGCGCCGGCGCTCCATTGGGGATGCGACCAGCCGCGATTGCCGCCAGTCGCCGACAGCGCGGCGCGGGATATTGCGGCAGCGTAACGGAGGCGGCGGCATGACGGGCTTGAACTGGCAGTTCCCAAACACCCCCAGGCTGCAAGCGTCGGCGCAGGATGCGCAGGGCTTGGGTCTGGTTCCAATGGTCATTGAGCAGAGCGGCCGGGGCGAGCGCGCCTACGACATCTACTCGCGGCTGCTCAAGGAGCGAGTGGTGTTTCTAGTGGGGCCGGTAAACGAGGTGACGGCCAATCTGATCGTCGCGCAGCTTTTGTTCCTTGAGTCGGAAAACCCCGACAAGGACATCTATTTCTACATCAACTCGCCCGGCGGATCGGTGTCGGCGGGGCTCGCGATTTATGACACGATGTAGTTCGTTAAACCCGATATCTCAACGCTGTGCATTGGGCAGGCGGCGAGCATGGGTGCGCTGCTGCTTTGCGCGGGCGCGAAAGGAAAGCGCCACTGTTTGCCGAATTCGCGCGTCATGATCCATCAGCCAATGGGCGGGTTCCAAGGACAGGCCTCGGATGTCGAGATCCACGCCAAGGAAATCCTCTACCTGCGCCAGCGCTTGAACGAGATCATGGCCAAGCATACCGGACAGGACGTGGACCGGATAGCCCGCGATACCGACCGCGACAACTTTCTATCCGCCGACGAAGCCGTTGCGTATGGCCTCGTCGACAAAGTGCTAGTCTCCCGCGTGGAGGCGACGGCATAACGGCATGAGAGCGTCACTATGAGCGAGAAAACCGGCGGCGAAAAACTGCTTTACTGTTCCTTTTGCGGCAAGAGCCAGCACGAGGTGCGTAAGCTCATTGCCGGGCCGTCGGTGTTCATCTGCGACGAGTGCATCGAGCTGTGCAATGACATCATTCGTGAGGAAAGCGCGTCGGACAAGGGCGGCAAGACGGCCAAATCGGATCTGCCGACACCGCACGAGATCTGCGAGATCCTGGATGAATACGTGATCGGGCAGGAACAGGCGAAGAAGATTCTCTCGGTCGCGGTTTACAACCACTACAAGCGGCTCAAGCATCTGTCCAAGAACGATGAGGTCGAACTCGCCAAGTCGAACATCCTCTTGGTAGGGCCGACCGGTTCCGGCAAGACGCTGTTGGCGCAGACGCTGGCGCGCCTGTTGAACGTGCCGTTCGTGATTGCCGATGCCACCACGCTGACCGAGGCGGGCTATGTCGGCGAGGATGTCGAGAACATCATCCAGAAGCTGTTGCAGAACTGCGACTACGACGTCGACAAGGCCAAGCGCGGTATCGTCTACATCGACGAGATCGACAAGATATCGAGAAAGTCCGACAACCCGTCCATCACCCGGGACGTGTCGGGCGAAGGCGTGCAGCAAGCGCTGCTCAAACTCATCGAGGGAACCATAGCCTCGGTTCCGCCGCAGGGCGGCCGGAAACACCCCAATCAGGATTTTGTCCAGGTGGACACCACCAACATCCTGTTCATATGCGGCGGTGCATTCGACGGTCTGGAGAAGATCATCCGAAACCGCTCGGAGAAGAGCGGCATCGGATTCAGCGCCGACGTGCGGAGCCTTCAGAGCGGCAAGGACATCAGCGACGTGCTGAAGACGGTGGAACCCGAGGACTTGCTCAAGTACGGTCTCATCCCCGAGTTCGTGGGCCGGCTACCCGTAGTGGCCACGCTCGAGGAGCTGGACGAGGACGCGCTGATCCAGATTCTTACGGAGCCCAAGAACGCGCTCATCAAGCAGTACTACAAGCTGTTTGCCATGGAGGGGGTCGATCTCGAGGTGCGCCCCCAGGCGCTGCAGGCGATCGCGCACAAGGCGCTTGCACGCAAGACCGGAGCGCGCGGACTGCGCTCCATTCTCGAACAGGTGCTCCTCGACACCATGTTCGACCTACCAACCATGGAGAATCTGTCGAAGGTAGTCGTCGACGAGGCGATGATCCTCGGCGAAGGCAAGCCGCTGCTGATCTATGCCGACCAGCAGAAGGTCGCGGGCTCGGCGTGACTCTGAGCAGGCCCCCAGGTGGCGTGCCGGAGCGGCACCCGCGGGACAGGTCCGGCGCTTGCATTTTGGCGACGGTATCCCCATCTAGCATCATTCGTTTTTACCCCTAGGACGCGTTTATGGTCAGCCACGCCGCATTTTCCGCCGACATGATCGAATTCCCGCTTTTGCCACTTCGGGATGTGGTTGTATTCCCGCACATGGTCATACCGCTGTTCGTGGGTCGCCCCAAGTCGATCAAGGCGATGGAGATCGCCATGGAAGCCGGCAAGAGCATTCTGCTGGTGGCACAGAAATCTGCCGCCAAGGATGAGCCGGCTGCCGAGGACCTGTACAAGATCGGTTGCATCTCGAACATCCTGCAGATGCTGAAGCTCCCCGACGGTACGGTGAAAGTTCTCGTCGAGGGGAGTCAGCGCGCGCAGATCGATTCGGTCACCGATCAGCGCTCGCACTACGTTGCCGACGCGGTGCCTGTTCCGCACGATGGCGTCGAGTCTACTGAAGTAGAGGCGATGCGGCGCGCGCTGGTCGCACAGTTCGACCAGTACGTGAAGCTGAACAAGAAGATTCCGCCGGAAATTCTCACGTCGCTTGCAGGAATCGAGGAGGCCGGAAGGCTCGCGGACACGATCGCCGCGCACCTGCCGCTGAAGCTGGAGCAGAAGCAGCAGGTGCTGGAGATGTTCGACGTCAAGGCGCGCCTGGAGCACCTGCTGTCCCAGCTGGAAACAGAGATCGACATACTGCAGGTGGAAAAGCGCATCCGCGGGCGCGTGAAGCGGCAGATGGAGAAAAGCCAGCGCGAGTACTACCTTAACGAGCAGGTCAAGGCCATTCAGAAAGAACTCGGCGAGGGCGAAGAGGGCGCCGACCTGGAAGAAATGGACAAGCGGGTCAAGGCGGCGCGCATGCCCAAGGAGGCGCGCAAGAAGGCGGAGGCCGAACTCAAGAAACTGCGGCTAATGTCGCCGATGTCGGCCGAGGCGACCGTGGTGCGCAACTACGTCGAGACACTGGTCAACCTGCCGTGGAGAAAGCGCAGCAAGATTTCGCGCGACATCGGCGCCGCAGAAAAGATTCTCGATCAGGACCATTACGGCCTGGAAAAAGTCAAGGAGCGCATCGTCGAGTACCTCGCGGTGCAAAGCCGCGTTGACAAGGTCAAGGCGCCGATTTTGTGCCTGGTCGGCGCCCCGGGCGTCGGAAAAACGTCGCTGGGACAGTCCATCGCGCACGCGACCAACCGCAAGTTCGTTCGCATGTCGCTGGGCGGGGTGCGCGACGAGGCGGAAATCCGAGGCCACCGCCGCACATACATCGGCTCGATGCCCGGCAAGATCCTTCAGAACATGACCAAAATCGGGGTGAGGAATCCGCTATTCCTCCTCGACGAAGTAGACAAGATGGGCATGGATTTTCGCGGTGACCCGTCGTCGGCCTTGCTCGAGGTCCTCGACCCGGAGCAGAACCATACTTTTGTCGACCACTATGTCGAGGTCGAGTACGACCTTTCGGAAGTGATGTTCGTCGCTACGGCGAACACGCTAAACATCCCGCCGGCGCTGCTTGACCGCATGGAGGTGATCCGGCTCTCGGGTTACACCGAGGACGAGAAGATCAATATCGCGCAGCGCTACCTGTTGCCCAAGCAGCTCAAGAACAACGGACTGAAGAAGAACGAGCTGAACATCGCGGAGTCGGCTATTCGCGACATCGTACGCTATTACACGCGCGAGGCGGGCGTAAGGAGTCTGGAGCGCGAACTCTCCAAGATCTGCCGCAAGGCGGTGAAGACGCTGGTGACCAAGCCGGCGAAGTCGAAAATGGCCGTAACGGCGAAGAATCTGGAAAAGTTCCTCGGTGTGCGTCGCTACAGCTACGGCATTGCGGAAAAGAAAAACCAGATCGGGCAGGTCACGGGTCTTGCCTGGACGGAAGTCGGCGGGGAATTGCTCACGATCGAGGCGGTGACCATGCCGGGGAAAGGCAAGATGATCACGACGGGGAAACTCGGAGAGGTGATGCAAGAGTCGATCCAGGCCGCCCTCACCGTGGTGCGCAACCGTTCGGCCCGGTTGGGGGTCGCGGAGGACTTCTACCAGAAGAACGATATCCATATCCACCTGCCCGAAGGCGCAACACCCAAGGACGGACCGAGCGCAGGCAGCGGCATCTGCACCGCGATGGTTTCGGTGCTCACCGGGATTCCAGTGCGATCGGAAGTGGCCATGACCGGGGAAATCACGCTTCGGGGCGAAGTGCTCGCGATCGGCGGCCTCAAGGAAAAACTGCTAGCGGCCCATCGCGGCGAGATCAAGACCGTCCTCATCCCCGAGGAAAACGTGAAGGATCTCGTGGAAATCCCCGACAACATCAAGAATCGACTGGATATTATTCCGGTGAAATGGATCGACCAAGTGCTTGAATTGGCGCTCGAGCGTAAGCCCGAACCGCTCAAGGCAACGGAGCCTGTTCCCCCCGTTCCGCCTGCAGGCGATGACAAGGCTTCATCCACTCTGATCACGCATTGAGCGTCGCGGTCGGCCGAATGGCAAATTGCGAAGCAGGCGCAGACAGCTTTTTTCTTCGCATGAATTGCGGCAATCTTCTTGACACGGAAGTTTCGCGATTGCTATAAAGTGCGAACAGGGACCGAGTACTGCGAGATGCGATTGCCGGATTGTTGCCTTGCACTCGCGAAACATTCCCGCCGCGGCCCAGGCCGGGTGCATGAATCTGACCGGAACCGATTCATATTGTCATCAACCGCTTCTGTAGGGGAGACTCAGTGAACAAAATAGACATCATCGACAACGTTGCAAGGTCGGCCGACATATCGAAGGCCGCAGCAGGCCGAGCGCTAGAGGCCACGGTAACCACCATCAAGACCGCGCTGAAAAAGGGGGGGATGGTCACTCTGGTCGGATTCGGCACCTTTTACGTGGGCAAGCGTGCCGCGCGCACGGGTCGCAACCCGCGCACTGGCGCGGCCATCAAGATCAAGGCGGCCAAAGTGCCGAAGTTCCGAGCTGGAAAGGCGCTCAAAGATGCAGTAAACTAGCGCCCCTTCTTTTGGCCTGCCTGGCAGCAGTTGCGGGCCGGCCTGATGTATCGGAAGGGGTGCTTAGCTCAGTTGGTAGAGCGTCGCCCTTACAAGGCGAATGTCGGCGGTTCGACCCCGTCAGCACCCACCAGTCGGCTTTAGGAGTGGTAGTTCAGTTGGTTAGAATACCGGCCTGTCACGCCGGGGGTCGCGGGTTCGAGTCCCGTCCACTCCGCCATACCTCTTGAACCTTGGCGAACCTGGTTCGCCATTTTTTGTCGTGGATCGCCTGAATGTTCGAATTCGTCACCAAGCATAAGCGGTTGCTGCAACTGGTGCTGGTTATTCTGATTATTCCGCCATTTGCTTTCTGGGGCATCGAGTCCTACCAGTCCTTCAGCTCCGCCAGCGATCTTGCCGAATTCGATGGCCAGAAGATCACCGAGCAGGAATTCAGCGAGCAGATGCGCCAACAACAGGAACGCATGCGCACCATGCTCGGAGCAAACTACACGCCGGCGCTCCTCGACAACCCGAGCATGCGCGCCGAGCTTCTCGAGGGCATGATCTCGCAGCGTCTTCTGCTGCAGCGTGCGCTGCGTGGCCACCTCACGGTGACGAATGACCAGTTGCGTGAGGTCATTGCCTCCATTCCGGCCTTCCTCGAGGACGGGAAATTCTCCAAGACCCGCTACGAAGATGCGCTGCGCCGCGAGGGGTTGTCCCCGGCCATGTTCGAGTCCAGCTTGCGGCGTGACCTCATCGTGCAGCAGGTAACCGCTGCAATCGGAGATTCGGGCTTGGCATCCCGGGCCAGCGCACGGCAATTGGCGATGCTCCGCGCCGAGCGCAGGGAGGTCGCCGAACAAATGATCGCGGCCGATGGATTCGCGTCGCAAGTGAAAATTGCGCCGGACGCGGTGAAGGCGTATTACGAGACGAACCGCGGACGGTTCGAGGTTCCGGAACGGGTGAAGGCTGAATACGTAGTATTGACCAGCGATGCGCTACTTGCGTTGGAGCCCGTGAGCGCGGAAGAGGTCAAGACTTGGTACCAGTCCAACATCAACCGCTACCAGGAAAAAGAGCAGCGCCAGGCGAGCCATATCCTCGTGGCCGTCAAGGCGGGCGCGTCCCCGGCCGACAAGGCGAAGGCACGCGAGAAAGCTGAGTCGCTCCTGGCTCAAGCGCGCAAAGCGCCGTCGAGCTTCGCAGACCTGGCAAAGAAGAACTCCGACGACCCCGGTTCGGCTGCAAAAGGCGGCGATCTAGGCTACTTCTCGCGGGGCATGATGGTGAAGGCGTTCGAGGACGCTGTTTTTGCTCTTAAGCCCGGCGATATCGCCGGACCCGTCGAATCCGAATTTGGCTTTCACGTCATCAAGCTCACCGGAACCAGGCCAGGCAAGACGCGCTCGCTGGACGAAGTGCGGGGCGAAATCGAGCGCGAGCTCAAGAAGCAGCGCGCCGGTAGGAAATTTGCCGAGGCGGCGGAAGCATTCAGCAACCTCGTCTATGAACAGGCCGATTCGCTCAAGCCGGTGGCGGACAAATATCGCTTGCCGATCCAGACCAGCGATTGGATTACGCGCAAGTCGGCGCCGGTTGCGCAACTGAACAACCCCAAGCTGCTGGGTGCGCTATTTGCCGAGGATTCCGTCAAGAACCGGCGCAATACCGAGGCGATCGAGATCGCACCGGGAACACTGGTGTCGGCGCGTGTTGTCGAACACGCACCGGCGACAACACGCCCTCTCGAGGAGGTGCGTAGCGAGATCGTCAAACAGCTCACGCAAGTCGAGTCGGCCAGGATGGCGCACAAGCTGGGTGCCGAACGACTCGAAGCGCTGAAGAAGGGCAATCTTGGCGTAGCGAAGTTCGCTCCGGCGAAACTGGTTGGCCGAGACAATTCGCATTCCGTGCGTGTCGAAGCCATGCCGGTGATATTCCGCGCCGATCGCAGCAAATTGCCTGCGTACGCCGGTGTAGAACTCGCCGACGGCTATTTGTTGTTACGCATCAGCCGCGTCGTCGAGGGTGACGTGGACGAGGCGAAGCAGAAGAACATGCAGGTCGAATTGGGGCGTGTCGCCGGAACACGGGAGTTTCAGGCATTTCTCTCGGGCCTGCGCGCCAGTGCCAAAGTCGAAATCAATAAGGCGGCGTTGGAGAAGAAACAGCAGTAATAAAGCAGGATTCAGGATCTGAAATTCAGGAATTAGGAATTGGGAATCAGGATTCAATGAAGTTAGCCGCGCGTAGCGCGGCCCCTAGATCCTCAATCCTGGATCCTGAATCCTGTACTGCTACTCTCCGGGTTCTCGAATCCCGGCAATGCAGTGCCGGTATCCGGAGTCGGCATAGATGACCTCCCCGGTCACTGCTGAAGCGAGATCCGATAGCAGAAACGCGGCCACATTGCCCACTTCGTCAATGGTGACGTTGCGCCGCAGCGGTGCGTTTTCCTCGACGTGCTTGAGCAGACGGCCGAACTGGGCGATGCCCGCCGCGGCGAGCGTCTTGATCGGACCGGCCGAGAGCGCGTTGACGCGGATACCTTTGGGCCCGAGGTTGGAAGCCAAATAGCGCACGCTCGCTTCCAAGCTAGCCTTGGCGAGCCCCATCGTGTTGTAGTGTGGAACGGCACGGATCGCGCCAAGGTAGCTCATTGCCAGCAGTGCCGATCTTCTACCCTCCATCAGCGGCAATGCCGCCTTCGCAAGCGCGGGGAAGCTGTAGGCACTGATGTCATGGGCGATGCGAAACGCCTCGCGCGACAGGCCGTCAAGAAAATCTCCGGCGATTGCTTCGCGCGGCGCGAAAGCGATTGCGTGCACCAAGCCATCGAGGCCGTCCCAGCGTTTCCCGAGATCGGAGAACACGTTGTCAATGTCCTGGTCGGTCGAAACGTCGCAGGGGAATATAAGGCGGCTGCCGAATTCGGCAGCCATTTCAGCCACCCGCTCCTGGAACCGATTGTTCTGGTAGGTAAAGGCGAGTTCAGCACCTTCCCGGTGGGCCGCCTTGGCGATGCCGTAGGCGATCGAGCGATTGCTCAGCAGCCCGGTTATGAGTATTCGTTTATTGTCGAGAAAACCCATGCTGGCTCCGTTCGAAGACCTGCGGATTATACGCGCCCTGCGGGGCATTGCCGCTGAATCGGGGCCCTATCAACGTGGCTCACGCCGGCCGCGAGAATTGGATACACTTCCCCGCCATGCGCAGGCTGTGGTATCTGGTAGTGCTTGTATGCCTCGCCGGATGCGGGGAACTCTGGAACAACCCGTACCCGGCGAGCGAGCGTGGCACAAACACGCTCTATAGTGCATTTACCGAAAGACCCAAACATCTGGACCCGGCCCAGTCCTATGCCTCCGACGAGTGGGATTTCATCGCACAAATTTATGAGCCACCCCTTCAGTACGATTACCTGAAACGGCCCTACCAGCTGATTGCGCAGACCGCGCGTGACGTACCCCGACCGCGCTACCTGGGCCACGACGGACGCGAGCTTGGCAGTGATGCGCGGATCGAGGACGTAGCCTTCAGCGAATACGTGATCCA
>Ga0153916_10004914_pt1 | contig 10151 bp, 11 predicted proteins | sample Opewatmetagenome_FD_109642 | JGI IMG/M metagenome (GOLD analysis project Ga0153916, IMG submission 109642) | Freshwater wetland microbial communities from Ohio, USA - Open water 3 Core 3 Depth 4 metaG | ecosystem: Environmental > Aquatic > Freshwater > Wetlands | place: USA: Ohio, Lake Erie...
ATGGTGTCGGTCGGGCTCCTGAACTGAGCCCGCGACGACCGAGGCCTTGAGATCATGGCGCGCGACCCCGAGACGCAGCGTTTCGCTGCGCAGAACCGTAAGGCGCGTCACGACTACTTCATCCAGGACACGATCGAAGTCGGCATGATGCTGCTCGGCACCGAGGTCAAGTCGCTGCGCTCGGGCCGGGCCTCGATCGGCGAGGCCTTTGCGGTGGAGAAGGATGGCGAGCTTTGGCTGGTCAACGCCTTCATCCCTGAATACGCCGCCTCGCGCTTCAACCATCTGCCCCGGCGCCCCCGTAAGCTCCTCGTGCGCAAGCGTGAGCTGAGCCGCTTGCTGGGCCTGATCACGCGCGAGGGCATGACGCTGGTGCCGCTCGCGATCTATTTCAACGATCGCGGCATCGCCAAGCTCCAGCTCGGCCTGGCCAAGGGCAAGCGCAAGGTGGACAAGCGCGAGGCCATCAAGGAGCGCGATTGGCAGCGCGACCGCGCGCGCGAACTGCGCAGCCGCAACCGCTAGCCCCGGCGGGAAGCCTAGGCGCGCTCGATCTCGCGCTTCAATTTGGCCACCACCGCGTCAAACATCGTCTCGGTCAGGCGGCCGGTGTTGGTGTTGAGCCGCGAGCAGTGATAGCTGTCGGCGAGGATGAGGCCCCCAGATAGCCGGTGGATCGCGCCATGGGCGAAGCGATAGGCGCTGCGCCGTTCGCCGGTTGCGGCCAGCAACGCGTCATGGGCGATGCTGCCCAGCGCCAGCACCCCCTTGAGCCGCTTCATGGCGGCGATCTCGGCGCTGAGGAAAGCATTGCAGGCCTTGATCTCGAACGGGGTCGGCTTGTTCCCCGGCGGCACGCAGCGCACCGCATTCGTCACCCGGCAGTCGATCAGCTCCAGCGTGTCGTCGCGCCGGCGCTCGAATTGGCCGCGCGCCAGGCCGTTGCGCTTCAGGCTCGTATAGAGAAGGTCGCCGGCATAATCCCCGGTGAAGGGCCGTCCCGTGCGGTTGGCGCCGCGCAAGCCCGGCGCCAATCCCAGGATCAGCAGCCGCGCCTCGAGCGCGCCGAACGCCGGAACCGGGCCGTTATGCCAATCGGGCTCGGCCGCGCGATTGCTCTCGCGCATCTGGACGAGGCGAGGGCAGCGCGGGCAGTCGGGGGGCGGATCGAGCCGCAAATCGCCGCTCGCCGCCGCCCGGTTTCTGGAGGGCGTCATGCCACGCTTGGTATCACGAACTCAGACGGGCTGCACCAGCCGGCCCGCCTCGTCGGCGGGACCGCGCACCGAATGCTGGCGCTGGATGCGATCGGCGAGGTCGGTCAGATCGATGAAGCGATCGGCTTGGCGGCGCAACTCGTCTGCGATCATCGGCGGCTGGGAGCGCACGGTCGAGACCACGGTGGCCCGCACGCCCTTTCGCTGCACCGCCTCGATCAGGCGGCGGAAATCGCCATCGCCCGAAAACAGCATCGCATGATCGATGTGCTCCGCCATCTCCAGCATGTCGATCGCGAGTTCGACATCCATGTTGCCCTTGCGCTTGCGCTGGCCCGTGGCGTCGACGAACTCCTTGGTCGGCTTCGTCACCATGGTGTAGCCGTTGTAATCCAGCCAATCGACCAACGGGCGGATCGGCGAATATTCCTCATTCTCGGTCAGGGCCGTGTAATAGAAGGCCCGGACGAGATGGCAGCCGGCTTGAAACAGCTCCAGCAGCCGCTTGTAATCAATATCGAAACCCAGGCTCTTGGCCGCTGCATAGGTATTGGCGCCGTCGATGAAAATGGCGACCTTCTCCTGGGGGTAAAAGAACTTACTGACCATTCCCTGCGATCCCTTATGTGTTGGATTTGAAACAGGCTCGATCTATCTGTGGCAACGAACTGATACCCGGTTGGGGCGCCCTGGGTACCCTGCTTATTTGGGTCTGTCGAGCGCGGCGGCAAGGTAAACGGATGCGGTTTAACACGGTGACCCCGACGGCTTTTCGGGCCGGCTCCCATGGCTGAGCCCTCAACAGAAACGATTCTGATCGCGCTTGGTGCCAATCTGCCGAGCCCGCGCTTCGGTGCCCCGCGGGCGACACTGGAAGCAGCCCTGGCCGCGATCGCGGCCGCCGGGGTCCGGATCCTGAAGCGGTCCTCCTGGTGGGAGTCTGAACCGGTCCCGGTCTCGGATCAGCCCTGGTATGTGAACGGTGTGGCCCTCGTCGCCACGAAGCTCGGTCCGGTTCCGCTCCTGGCTCTTCTGCATGGGGTCGAGGCCGAGTTCGGACGGGTCCGGGGCGCGCGCAACGAGGCCCGCCTGCTCGACCTTGACCTCCTGGCCTATGGCAACCGCCGGCGCGATGGACCCGAGCCCCCGCTGCTGCCCCATCCCCGCCTGGCCGATCGTGCCTTCGTCCTCTTGCCCTTGGCCGAGGTGGCGCCGGACTGGCGCCATCCCGTGACGGGTGAATCCGTGCGGCAATTGATCGCGCGGCTCCCGGCCGGGCAAAAGATCCGGCGCATCGAGGCTTGACCAGAGATGCTGGCGAGCGGGCTTGGCGGCCGCCGATCAAGGGTTTGCCAACCGGGGTCGCCTTTTGAAGCCGGGCCGGAGAGGCGGCCGAAGCGGCGCCCCTGGGGTCCCTTGGTCGTCTCCAAATTATGTCGTAAAGGCTTCGGAAACCTTGCGTTTCTGAAATCGGCCCCCTATATTCAACTCAACCAATCCTTTGACCGTCTATTTGGAGGGCGACGCATGGCGCGCGTTACCGTAGAGGACTGCGTCCTCAAAGTTCCTAATCGTTTCGATCTCGTGATGTTGGCGGCCCAGCGGGCGCGCGACATCTCGGCCGGCTCGCCGCTCACCGTCGATCGCGACAACGACAAGAATCCTGTCGTCGCCTTGCGCGAAATCGCCGACACGACGGTCGATCTCGACACGCTCAATCAGAGCCTCATCAAGGGCCTGCAGAAGGTCGCCGAGGTGGACGAGCCGACCGAGGACGAAGGCACCTTCGGCGAAGGCACGGAACTCCTTAACGACATCATGGAAACCTTGCCCGAGGGCGATGGGCAGGATGAAGGCGATATCGAGGAAGACGCCGAAGAGGCGGGCGATCTCGATGTCCCGAATGAAGATGGCCAAGAGGGCACAGAAGAGGGTGGGCGCCAGGAGTAACGTCGCAGGCGGCATCGACCCCGACCCGCGCCGCGACGCGACGATTGTCGTCCGGCCGCGGGCCTTCGGTGCTGGTGCACCAAGGCTCCACTCGATTTCCTGTCATATGGGCTCGGCTGGCTCGGGATGGCGGCGATGATCCGCCAGTTCGAGCTCGTCGAGTTGGTCAAAGGCTACGATCCAGGCGCGGATGAGGAGACCCTCAACCGCGCCTATGTTTTTTCCATGAAGGCGCATGGCTCGCAGTCGCGGGCCTCAGGCGATCCCTATTTCTCGCATCCGCTCGGCGTCGCCGAGATCCTGACGCGCATGAAGCTCGACGGCGCGTCGATCGTGACGGCGCTGCTGCACGATACCGTCGAGGACACCGACGCGACGCTGGAGCAGATCGAGCAGCTCTTCGGCAAGGAGATCGCGCGGCTGGTGGACGGCGTCACCAAGCTGTCGCGCCTCGAGCTGCAATCCGACAGCACGAAGCATGCGGAGAACTTCCGCAAGCTGGTATTGGCCATGTCGGACGACATCCGCGTGCTGCTGGTCAAGCTGGCCGACCGGCTGCACAACATGCAGACCCTGCATTTCATCAAGGATCCGGACAAGCGCAAGCGCATCGCGCTCGAGACGCTCGATATCTATGCGCCGCTGGCCGAGCGCATCGGCATGCAGCGGATGAAGGACGAGCTCGAGAACCTCGCCTTCGCCGAGATCAACCCCGAGGCCTGCAAGTCGATCAAGCAGCGCCTGACGTTCCTGCGCGAGCAGGGCGGGGTCATGGTTGGACGCATCATCGACAAGCTCAAGGCCGATCTCGCGGAAGGCGGGATCGAGGCGCATATCTCGGGCCGCGAGAAGTCGCCCTATTCGATCTGGCGCAAGATGCAGCGCAAGAATATCGGATTCGAGCAGCTCTCCGACATCATGGCCTTTCGCATCGTCGTGAACGATGTGGGCCAGTGCTATCAGGCGCTGGGCATCCTCCACAGCCGCTATGCGATGGTGCCGGGCCGCTTCAAGGACTACATCTCGACGCCCAAGCCCAACAATTACCGCTCGCTCCATACCGGCGTGATCGGGCCGGAGCGTCAGCGCATCGAGATCCAGATCCGCACGCGCGACATGCATGAGGTCGCCGATCTCGGCGTCGCGGCACATTGGAAATACAAGCAGAACGGCGAGCGCATCGATGGCCGCCAATATCGATGGCTGCGCGAGCTGCTCGACATCCTGGAACATGCGGCCGGCCCCGAAGAGTTCCTCGAGCACACCAAGCTCGAGATGTTCCAGGACCAGGTGTTCTGCTTCACGCCGAAGGGCGATCTGATCGCGCTGCCGCGCGGCGCGACGCCGGTCGATTTCGCCTATGCGGTCCATTCCGAGATCGGTGACACCTGCGTCGGCGCCAAGGTCAACGGGCGCATCGTGCCGCTCTCGAGCGTGCTCGCCAATGGCGATCAGGTCGAGATCGTCACCTCGCGGGCGCAGACGCCGTCGCCCACCTGGGAACGCTTCGTCGTCACCGGCCGGGCACGGGCGCGCATCCGGCGCTTCGTGCGCACCCAGCAGCGCGCCCAGTATATGGAGCTGGGCCGCGCGATCCTGGAAAAGGAGTTCCGCCAGGAGGGGTTCGAGTTCGCGACCAAAGGCCTCGATGGCGTGCTCAAGAAGCTCAAATTCGAGAACAGCGACGATCTGATGGCGGCGGTCGGCGCGGGGCTGCAGAGCGGGCGCGAAGTTCTCCATGCGGTGTTTCCCGGCACCAAGGCCGCGCCCAAGCTCCCCAAGATCGGCCCCGTCGCCGGCGGGCGCGCGAAGACGGCGAAAAAGACCAAGGGCCCCGCGATCCCAATCGTCGGCCTGATTCCGGGCATGGCGCTGCATTTCGCCGGCTGCTGTCACCCGCTGCCGGGCGATCGCATCGTCGGCATCGTCACCACCGGCAAGGGCGTCACGATCCACACCATCGACTGCGAGAGCCTGGAGGCCTTCGCCGATGCGCCGGAGCGCTGGCTCGATGTCGGCTGGGACAATGGCTCGGGCGATCCCGAAGTGCATGTCGGCCGGCTCCACGTGGTGCTGAACAACGAGCCGGGCAGCCTCGGCAGCCTTTCTTCCGTGATCGGCAAGAGCGAGGGCAATATCTCGAACCTCAAGATCACGCGTCGGTCGTTGGATTTCTTCGAGATGATGATCGACGTCGAGGTCAAGGATGTGCGCCACCTGACCAACATCATCGCCGCTTTGCGCGCGACCCCCTCCGTTTCGTCCGTCGAACGGGCCAGAGGGTAGGCCCCGGCCCCCTAGCTCGCCGCCGACGAGCGGCCTATTCCAAGGATGATCCTCGCATGAAACGCTCCTTACGCCTCGGTGTGAACATCGACCACGTCGCCACCATCCGCAATGCACGGGGTGGTGGACATCCCGATCCCGTCCGTGCCGCCCGGCTGGCGGCGCAGGCGGGAGCCGATGGCATCACGGCACATCTGCGCGAGGATCGGCGTCATATTTCCGACGGAGATATCGAGCGCCTCGTGCGCGAGATCGAGCTGCCGCTCAATTTCGAAATGGCGGCGACCCAAGAGATGCTGGCGATCGCGCTGAAGCACCGCCCGCACGCGGCCTGTATCGTGCCCGAGAAACGCGAGGAGCGGACCACCGAGGGCGGACTCGACGTGGCGCGCGGGCTGGCACATCTCGAACCCTTCGTCCGTGAGCTGGCGGGAGCCGGCATCCGCGTCTCTATGTTCGTCGAAGCGGATCCGGTTCAGCTCGACGCCGCGCGGACGATCGGTGCGCAGGTCGTCGAGCTGCACACCGGAGCCTATTGCCACGCGGAGGGAACGGCACGCGACCGCGAGCTTGCCCGCATTGTCGCGGCCGCGGCGCACGCCGAGCGAATCGGACTTGAATGCCATGCCGGGCACGGCCTGAGCTACGATACCGTCGGACCGATCGCCGCGATCCAGACCTTGGCCGAGCTCAATATCGGTCATTTCCTGGTGGGAGAGGCGATCTTCGGCGGACTCGACAGCGCTATCCGCCGCATGCGTGCCCTCATGGACAAGGCCCGCGCCGATGCCGGCGGCGCGCGCAGCGCCTGACCCGACGCGAGCCCCACCCGCTCAAGGCGACAAGCGTGATGATCCTCGGCATCGGTTCGGACATCATCGACATCCGGCGCATAGAGCGAACGCTGGAGCGCTACGGCGAGCGGTTCATCGTGCGCGTCTTTACCGATATCGAACGGGCCAAATCGGACCGGCGTGCCAACCGGGCGGCGAGCTACGCCAAACGGTTCGCGGCCAAGGAAGCCTGCGCCAAGGCGCTCGGGACCGGTTTCAGCCAGGGCGTGTTCTGGCGCGATCTGGGGGTGGTCAATCTGCCCTCCGGGAAGCCCACCCTGCGGCTGACGGGCGGTGCAGCGGAACGCCTATCCTTCATCACGCCGGCCGGCATGGTGGCCCAGATCGACCTGACCATTACCGACGACGACCCCCAGGCTCAGGCGTTCGTGATCATCTCGGCCCTGCCGGCCGATCCGAAATGACCCTGAATTTTCGCTAAGATTGACGAGTCGTTACCCGGTGCGCCGGGCCCGCTGCGGCCCGAAGTGCGCTTGACATGGGGTGCCGCAAACTGGCTTGATCCGCGCGGCTCCGGCTCGGCGGGGCTTGCAATTGAATCGGCGTAAGAGGCGATGGCGCGGAAAAATTCGGGCGGCTTCGGCGAGACCATCAGGACGGTCGTCTATGCGGTATTGATTGCCGTGGTGATCCGGACCTTCGCCTATGAGCCCTTCAACATTCCCTCGGGCTCGATGAAGCCGACATTGCTGATCGGCGATTATCTGTTCGTCTCCAAGTTTTCCTACGGCTATAGCCACTTCTCGTTGCCCTTCAGCCCCGATCTCTTCAGCGGGCGCATTCTGGGCGGCGAGCCGCAGCGCGGCGACGTCGCCGTGTTCAAGAAGCCGACCGACGGCCAAACGGACTACATCAAGCGGATCATCGGGCTTCCGGGCGACACCATCCAGGTCGTCAACGGGATCCTGAATATCAATGGCACGCCGGTCACGCGCGAGGAAGTCGGGCCTTACACCGACGAAGATGGCCGCACTTACACGCGCTATATCGAGACCCTTCCCAACGGCGTGAAGCACCCGATCCTGGAGCAGAGCGACCACGAGTTCCTCGACAACACCTCGGCCTATGTGGTCCCGCCCGGGCATTATTTCGCGATGGGCGACAATCGCGACAATTCGCAAGACAGCCGGGTCATGAGCGATGTGGGTTATGTTCCCGCCGAGAATCTGATCGGTCGCGCCGAGTTCCTGTTCTTCTCGACCGACGGCAGCGCCGGGTGGCTGGAGCCTTGGAAATGGTTCGGCGCCGTCCGCTATGATCGCCTGTTCCAGGCGGTGCGGTGAGCGCCGGACCCGACAACAGCGGGTCCGAAGTTGCCGAGCTCGAATCCCGCCTCGGCCATGTTTTCCGCGACAGGTCGCTGTTGCTGGCGGCGCTGACCCATCCGAGTCTGGCCGGTTTGAAAGGCGGGCGCGGCCTCGGCACTTATGAGCGGCTCGAGTTCCTGGGCGACCGGGTGCTCGGGCTGATCGTGGCCGAGATGCTCTATTCGATCTTTCCACAGGAGGATGAAGGCGCCTTGGCGCGGCGCTTCGCCGAGCTGGTGCGTCGCGAGAGCATCGCACGAGTCTCTGCGGCCATCGGCTTGGGACGCCATTTGCGCCTGGCTGCCAGCGAGGCCGGCTCGGGTGGGCGCGACAACCCCGCCTTGCTGGCCGACGCCGGCGAGGCGGTGATCGCGGCGCTCTATCTCGATGGCGGTCTCGATGCGGCGCGCCGCTTCGTGGAGCCGGCCTGGCGTCCGCTCGTGGCCGAGGAGATCAAGCCGCCCCAGGACGCCAAAACCGCGCTGCAGGAATGGGCGCAAGGGCAGGGCCTGGCCTTGCCGGCCTATGCGCTGATCTCGACCGCGGGGCCGGCGCATGAGCCGCGCTTCGAAGTCGAGGTCCGGGTCGAGGGCCACGGCAAGGCGACCGGCTCGGGCAAGTCAAAGCGGGCGGCGGAGCAGGCCGCCGCGGCGGCGATCTTGGCTCGGATCGGCGCCGGCGGCTTCAAGCCATGAGCGGGAAAAAGAAGGTCAAGCCGGCGGCCACGCGTTGCGGCTTCGTCGCGGTGATCGGCGCGCCCAATGCCGGGAAATCGACGTTGGTGAACCGCCTGGTGGGCGCCAAGGTCTCGATCGTTTCGCCCAAGGTACAGACCACCCGCAGCCGCGTGCTTGGCATCGCCATTCGCGACAATGCCCAGATTCTGTTTATCGATACGCCCGGCATCTTCGCGCCGCGCCGCCGGCTCGACCGCGCCATGGTGGCGGCGGCCTGGCAGGGGGCCGGCGATGCCGACCTCGTCGTGCTGCTGATCGACGCCAGCCACCGGCAGCCGGATGAAGAGACCTCGCGGATCATCGAGGATCTGAAGCGGGCCGATCGCAAGATCATTCTGGCGCTCAACAAGGTCGATCTGATCAAGCAGCGCGAGCGGCTCCTGGCGCTTGCGGCCGAAATGGATCGGACCGGTTGCTTCAGCGACATCTTCATGATCTCGGCCGAGACCGGCGACGGTGTCGAGGATCTGATGCGCGTGTTGATCTCGCGATTGCCGGCGGGCCCCTGGCTCTATCCCGAGGACCAGATCACCGATGTTCCCTTGCGCCTGCTGGCGGCCGAGGTGACGCGCGAGCATCTTTTCCGCCAGCTCCATCAGGAGGTGCCTTACGCGCTCACGGTCGAGACCGAGAGCTGGGAGGACTTCCAGGATGGCAGCGTCAAGATCCAGCAGGTGATCCTGGTCGAGCGCGAGGGTCAGAAGGCGATCGTGATCGGCAAGGGCGGTGCCCGCGCCAAGGCGGTCCGCGAAGCGGCGCAAGCCGAGTTGCAGGAGATGCTGGAGCGCCGTGTCCACCTCTTCCTCACGGTCAAGGTGCGCGAGAACTGGAGCGAGGAGCGCGAGCGCTACAAGGATCTCGGCCTCGATTGGAACGCGTGATGAATCGCGTGCCTTCATCCCTCCCCCTAACCCCCTCCCGCAAGGGGAGGGGGCTGGTTGATTTTCTGATCCACTCCTGCGATGGCGTGAAAACGGTGAAGTGAAAACGAAGCGACTTGAAAAACTCACGCCCCCTCCCCTTGCGGGAGGGGGTAGGGGGAGGGGTACTTCTCCAATCTCTCAAATGAAGCGCCTGATCCTTCTTGCCTCGATCGTTTGAAGTGACGCGTTTTCGAGCGCTTTGATTTTGTAACTGCCGAGATTGGCACTAGCATTTACCCGAAGATGCTTGTGCTTTGAGACAGACTCCTCCCCCTACCCCTCCCGCAAGGGGAGGGGGCGTGATTACTTTTCTTTGCATCCCAGGTCCGGCAACCGCGATGGAATGGCAAGAGGAAGGCATCCTGCTGGCGACGCGCGCACTGGGTGAAGGCAGCGCGGTCGTTTCGCTGCTGACGCGCGGGCAGGGGCGCCATGCCGGCTTGGTGAAAGGGGCCATGAGCCGTTCGGCGGGCGGCCGCTACCAGCCCGGCAATCGCGTGCAGGCGGTCTGGCGCGCGCGGCTGGCGGAGCATCTGGGCCACCTCACCTGCGAGTTGCTCGATTGCCCGGCGGCGCGTCTGCTCGATGACGCCGACCGGCTGGCGGGCCTGTCATCGGCGCTGTCAGTCACTGAAGCCGCCTTGCCGGAGCGCGAACCGCATCCGAGCGTCTTCGACGGGCTGGTCGCCTTCATCGAGGCGCTTGAAGGCGGCAGCGCCGGCTGGACCTCGTCCTATGTGCGCTGGGAGCTGACGTTGCTCGGGGATCTGGGCTACGGGCTCGATCTTGCCTCATGCGCCGTGACCGGCGTAACGGAAGGGCTCGCTTATGTGTCGCCCAAGAGCGGCCGGGCGGTGGCGGCCGAAGCGGCCCAACC
>Ga0153916_10004915_pt1 | contig 10150 bp, 11 predicted proteins | sample Opewatmetagenome_FD_109642 | JGI IMG/M metagenome (GOLD analysis project Ga0153916, IMG submission 109642) | Freshwater wetland microbial communities from Ohio, USA - Open water 3 Core 3 Depth 4 metaG | ecosystem: Environmental > Aquatic > Freshwater > Wetlands | place: USA: Ohio, Lake Erie...
AGCCTATTCCTCGGCGAATACCGCACGTTGTGGGGCTCCTTAATGGCAGGCTCCGTCGTGGTCACCACACCTGTGGTCATTTTCTTTGTTTACTTGCAGCGTTACATCGTCCAGGGGTTGACCTTGGGAGCCGTGAAAGGTTGATTTTTTGGTGGATAAGATATCAGCAGCGGTGATTGGTTGTGGTTGGGCGGGAAAAATCCACGCCCGGGCATATGCTCAAGACCCAGCCATAATCCTGCAGGCGGTCTGCGATCCTGATTTGGAGCGGGCAAACCATCTTGCTACCCAATTGGGCTGTAAGGCCTACCCTTCGGTTGAGGAGATGTTGGCCACTGAAAAACTGGATATTGCCAGCATTGCCTCACCCACTGAAACGCATGTGGAGATCGGCCGGCTTTGCCTGAATGCCAGCATAACTGTTTTTTGTGAAAAGCCGCTATCACGGGACGTCGAGAGCGCGCGTAGCCTGGTAGAGACAGCCCGCGCCAAGGAACTGCCCTTCGGCGTCAATTTCAACCGCCGCTTTGCAGTCGGATACACCCGGGCAAAAGACAGGCTTAGAACTTCCGAACGAATCCATTTCCTGAGCGCTATCTTAGCTCAAAATGTACCGCTGGCACAGACCGCAGAACTTCGGGCTAGATTGCCAGAAGATTTCCTTATCTATGATGGTTGCTCTCATTTGCTCGATCTAGCCCGCTTCCTGGTCGGTGAGATTGTTGGCATCCAGGCAATAGGTTCTAAGGCGATATCTGGACAGTTGTGGACTGACATTCAGATCAGCGTGCAATTTGAGGGCGGTGGTCTGGGCAGCCTGATCTGCAGCCTGGCTGGGCCTGAATGGGGCCAGCTCCCCATCGAGCGAGTGGAGATTGGTACGGATAGCCAGCGAATCGTGGTGGACAATATCGTTCAAGGTGTTGAATGGTGGGGGTATCGCGATGAAGAAATCCACCGCTGGCAGCCATATATCTTCGCACCTGTCGGTTATGAAGATAGTATTATGACTTCTGTCCAGGCCTGGGTGCGTACAGTGAGGGAGGGATCTCCTCCTCCGATCAGCGGGGAAGATGGGTTGGCAGCAGTGATCTTATGTAAAAAGGTGGTTGAAGCACTATGCAACGATACAACCTGAGCGCCGGCCAGACTCCATTGAGTCGGGGTGCTTTGGGGGCTCTGCGCCGCCAGATTGATGCACCTATATATTACCCGGAGTACTGGCAGGCTGAGTTACGCGCCGCCTCCCTCCTGCAAGAGCTACTGGGAACACGCTCGGAGGTATATATCATCACCGGAAACGCAACGTTGGGTATTGAGGCGGCCTTCTCCAACTTGTTCTTACCCGGTGAGACGGTCATTACCCTGAATGGTGGGGTATTTGGCCAGGTGCTTACCGAAATTGCCCGTTGCTGTGGGTTGAACCCCATTGAATGGCGTATTCCCTATGGCCGCGCAATTGATCTAGAAGGATTGGAACTATTTTCACGTGCTCATCCTGAAGCGCGCGCTATTGCGCTGACCCAGGTTGAGACTACCACGGGTGTAGAATTCCCACTGGCTGAGATCGCTGCACTGGCGAAGAGCTATGACCTTTATCTGGTTGTTGATGCGGTCAGCTCGCTGGGGGCCCAACCGGTAGAGATGGATCGCTTGGGGATCGATGTATGCATCAGCAGCGGCCAGAAGGCGCTTAATGCCTCTCAGGGATTGGTCATCATGGCTCTGAGCGAGAGAGCCTGGCATAAAATCGAGTCGTCGCCTAATCCCTATCCAGGCGTCTGCCTGGACCTGAGTATCTGGAAAAAATATCGACAGAACAGTGTGGTCGACATGCTGAAAGCCTGGCAAGGTGAGGAGGTGATCCACCCGGTGCGTGGCAAGGTGATCCACAGTCCCTCTCCTGCCGCAGCGTTGGTGTATGCACTGTTGGGTGCGTTGGATGATATTTACCGGGAGGGTGTGGAGTTAGTTTACCAGCGCCATTGGTGGGCTGCCAGGGCAGTTCGTGTTGGGGTGCGCGCGCTGGGGCTGGAGGTCCTGGCTGACGAGCCGGTTGCCGCCCGAACGGTGACTGCGGTTCTGCTTCCGGAGAAAGTGAACGAACTTGAGTTACGCCGGTGCATGTTGGAGAATTATGGTGTCGCTTTAGGTGTAGGGCCTTCCGAGATCGGCCTTCACGCGATTCGGATCGGAAGCATGGGGTTAGATGCGCACCCGCGCGTACAGCTTCCGGCTTTAGAGGCTTTGGGGCGCTGTTTATTGGACCTGGGCTATCCATGCATTGAAAAAGCCGGTTCTTTCGCAGCGGAGGGGATATTTTTACAGGCGGGAACAGATATATGGAGGTAGATCGTCTGATGCAACCAGGATTAGCCGAGCTTATAGCGGCCATTCGAGAAGGAGAGCTGGTGGCGTTTGCCAGCCAACTGCTGCGCATCCCGAGTGTGAATCCCAAGGATGCGGACGACTGCGTACAGATGGGCATTGATCCAGGCGAGGGCCGGCTCGTGGAGGCATTAGCAGTCCATTTGAGTGGCGCAGGTATCGATGTTGAGACCGAAGAAATAGCCCCCGACCGGCCTAACCTCTTAGCGCGCGTGCGCGGACCTAAACCGGGTCCAGTGCTGGCTTTTAATGCCCACACAGATACCGTAGGAGCCTTTGCGATGCGTGAGAGGGCCTTCCGTCCGGAGGTGCAGCGGGGAGCGTTATATGGCCGAGGCGCGGTGGATATGAAAGGCGCTCTGGCCTGCTTTGTTCTTGCCCTGGAGATCCTTGCCCGACACGCCTCCCTTCAAGCCGGAGAGGTAGTATTGACCGCGGTGATTGGTGAAGAAGGCCCGCCAAGCGGCTCAGAGCACCTGACCCGACAGGGATTCCATCCGGATGGGATTATCGTTGGAGAAGCCTCTGGTTGCAAGATTTTCACAGGCCAACGCGGTGGTCAATTTGTCCGCCTGACTACTCTGGGACAGTCGGGCCATGGCAGCATTCCATCCTCAGGTGTGAATGCGATCGACGAGATGATGCGATTGCTCGCTGCTGCGCCAAATATGGAGTTAATCACCCATTCGCAGGGGTCATATGGGGCACCAACCTGGTCGGTTGGCACGATCCGTGGCGGCGTGCGGACGAATGTAATCCCGGATGATTGCGTGGCGACGATTGATGTGCGTATTCCGCCGGGTATTCAGCCTGGGGATGTGCTCAGCAACATGGAGCGGCTGGCTGGTGAGCTGGGAATTTCGGCCCACGTTGAGGCAGAAGAAACAGGCTACCCGGCATATCTCACCGATCCAGATTCGCGGCTAGTCCGCCTGGCCAGGAAGGCGTCTCGGATGCTCGTGGGTCGCGCTGACACGGATTTGGCGCCCTTCTGGTCTGATCTGGCCTATTTTGCTCAGGCGGGTGTGCCCGGTGTCGTGATCGGGCCTGGTAGTATTCTGCAGGCGCACTCCGACGAAGAGTATGTGGATGTAAGCCAATTGATAAAGGCGACACAGCTTTACGTCCTGATTGCCACCCTTTTTTGTGGAGGTGCTGCGGAATGAGAAGTTGTATACAGATCAGCACTCATATTTACATGGTGGGCAGCGGCGAAATTGGGCTTTCTGAGGAGCACGATGCGCATGTTTACCTGGTTGACGCAGGGACATGCTGCTTTCTTGTCGATGCCGGCACTGGGATCGACTCGCGAAGGCTGTTTGAAAATATCTCCAGCAGGATGTCACTAGAAAAACCGGTCAGCTATTTGTTGATTACTCACTGCCACGCTGACCACGCAGGCGGGGTCGCCGATTTGTGCCAGGAGTTGAATTTGCAGGTCGGCGCTGGCGCGGAGACTGCGCAGCGCATCTCTTCTGGCGATGATCGCCCGCTTGCCTTGGATGTAGCTCGGCGAGAGGGGGTTTATCCCGCCAATTATCACTTCCAGTCTGCAAAGGTAGATGAAATCTATACAGATGGCTACATCGCAGAGCTGGGCTGTTGCCGGGTGAATACCTTCTTGACCCCCGGACATTCCTCTGACTCGGTTTGTTATCTGGTTCAACTTGAAGAGGGTACAGCATTATTCTGCGGAGATACACTTTTCGCGAATGGGCAGCTTCCTTTGCTCAACACGTTTGATTCTGACTTTCCAGCTTACCGCCGCAGTCTGTCCCGCCTGAACCATCTCTCATTCGATATGCTATTCCCGGGACATGGTTTATTCCTTGTTTCAGGGGCACATAAATTGGTAGAAACCATTCAGAACAAGCTGGAAGGCTCGATTTTCCTCCCACCTGTCCTATCAGCATAGGGAGTTCCATGGAAATAATACAGAAGCAAGATGTCTCTCTGATCACCGAAGATGACGGTTACCCGATCTTCACCCCGAGCGTTGCGGTGCTGATCTCTTGTGCAGAACCCAACGGCCGGCCCAACATCACCCCGGTTGTGTCCTGGACGGTCATTTCGCGGTTCCCCTTAACGGTTGGGATCGGGTTGTGCAATGGTCATTTTAGCGAAAACTATTTCCCCCGTTATTCACGCAAGGTGATATCCGAAACCGGTGAGTTTGTGCTCAACTTCCCACACGCCGGATTGATTGATGCGATTAGCCGGTGCGGCGAAGTGAGTGGGTTCGATCCGCATGTGGACAAGTTCGCCTTGAGTGGCCTAACGCCCGGTCCTTGCAAGGTGGTGCAGGCTCCGCTCATCCTGGAGTGCCCGGTCAACATGGAGTGCAAAGTGATCCAGGTCGTCCCCGTTGGCAGCCATGATTTCTTCATCGCTGAAGTGGTCGCCATCCAGAGCGATCTGTTTTCTGGACAGATTATTGAAGACGACCGGATGGTCCTGCAGCTCAGCAATCCAGTCGCCAGCAATGGAGGTGTTGGGAGAGTCCAACTCTGCTGGCGGACACTTCCACACCTTGAATCAGTTGACATTGACCCATGACAAGGGCGTTACTCTTGTGCAAATCGACAATTTTCTCAGAGGATATGATTGAATAGTGTGAGGCCATGAAAGAAGATGAATTGATGCTGATGATCCCTGGACCGATCCAGCCGGCAGATAATGTTCTGGCAGCCATGGGCAGCCCGGTCAGAGCCCATTATGGCCCTGAATGGACAAAGTTTTATAACGAGACGATTGCCATGCTTGGCAGCCTGTTTGGCACAAACGGGGATGTATTTCTGATAGTTGGGTCAGGCTCTTGCGCGATCGACGCATGCCTGGGAAGCGCATTTTCCAGTGGAGAAAAAATCATAATCGGCATCAATGGATTCTTTGGTGAGCGTCTAAGGGATATTGCCGAGAGTTATGGCCTGGATCTGGTTATTGTGGAGGCCGAATGGGGCCAGCCGCTGCGGTCGGAAAATATTGAGGCTGCTATTCGCTTGCATTCTGATGCGGTCGGGGTGGCGGTCGTCCATTTGGAGACTTCGACCACGATTGTTAATCCCATTCGAGAAATCGGCAGAGTAGTGCGCAAGCATGGGTTATTCTACATGGTGGACGCAGTGTCCTCATTGGGCGGGCTGCCAATGTGCATGGATGAATGGGAAATTGACTTGTGCGCCTCAGCCTCGCAAAAGTGTTTGGGTGCCCCTCCAGGGATTGGGCCTGTGTCGGTCGGCTCGCGGGGTTGGGAAGCGATCGATCGCAATCCCGCCAAGGGCCACGGCTGGTACGGAAATTTGCGAGTGTGGAGACAATATGCGATCGAATGGGCCGATTGGCACCCATTCCCGGTGACTCTCGCAACCAACAATATTGTGGCGCTGAGAGCCAGCCTGGAGGATTTACTGAAGGATGGGATTGAACACCGATTGGAACGCTACAGATCTCTTGCATTGCACCTGCGTCACGGGCTGAGGAAAATCGGGATGACGCCCTATACATCGGATGAGCAGATGGCGCCCGTGATTACTGCGGCATTCGGTCCTCCTGATGTTCCCACCAGCAAGCTCATATCTTACTTGGCGAATACCCACAAGATCAAGATTGCGGGTGGATTGGGATTATTGAAGGACAGGATCATCCGTATAGGGCATATGTCACCGACGATTTCCGAGGTGGAGTTGGACCGTGTCCTACTGGCATTGAATGATTTTATGGTTCATGAAAGTAGGGAGGTATCATGAACCCGTATATGTGCCATCTTGGAATTACCTCTACGGACTGGGACTGTGCCCACCAGTTGGCAGATTCGAGGATGCGATGAGCCAGATTAAACGCGTCGTTACATTGGGTGAAATCATGTTGCGTCTCAAGTCTCCTGGCTATGAGCGCTTATTACAATCAGCCACATTAGAAGCCACGTTTGGGGGTGGCGAGGCCAATGTGGCGATCTCGCTGGTCAATTTTGGGTTGAAGGCTGTTTACGTAACGGTCCTCCCCAAGAATGCAATTGCTGACGCTTGTGTGGCATTTTTAAGGGGGTTTGGGATTGATACTTCGATGATCGTACGCGGCGGCGAACGGATGGGACTCTATTACCTGGAATCAGGAGCTAACCAACGCGCCTCAAAGGTAATTTACGACCGCGCCCACACCTCTATCGCGACTGCTGGGCCAGAAGTGATGAATTGGAATAAGATCTTTGAGGGTGCTGATTGGTTCCACATTACCGGTATTACACCCGCACTGAGCCAGCTCGCTGCTGATTTGGCCATTGCAGCCGTGCGAGCAGCGAAAGAAAAGGGGCTGAAGATTTCTTGTGATTATAATTTCCGCAAAAATCTCTGGAAGTATGGCTCGAAAGCCACAGAAGTCATGCCAGAGCTGGTCAAATATGTGGATGTTGGCATCGCCAACGAAGAGGACTGCCAACTTGCACTTGGGATTACGTTAGATAAACTGGATTGGGAAAGTGAGATAAAGTCAGGCGATCTAAACATGGAGAAGTATCGCGCCCTATGCGAGAAAGTCTTAGAGGGATTCCCAAACCTGGAAATGCAGGCGATCACTTTTCGGCATAGTTATAGCGCTGACCACAACGGTTGGTCTGGCTGCCTGCACAACGGCAAAGAGTTTCTGGTGGGGTCATACTACAACATCACAGACATTGTTGACCGGATAGGAACCGGCGATGCCTTCACAGCCGGGCTTATCTACGGGCTGATTGCTAATTTTAGCCACAAAGAGGTCCTAGATTTTGCAGTTGCAGCGGGTTGTCTTAAGCATTCGATACCTGGCGATATAAACCGCGTATCTGTCGAGGAAGTCAACAAGCTGATCTCGGGTGATGCCACAGGACGGGTGCAGCGATAAAAATCTAACCCATTGTTGATATCTCTGGTAGTTAGAGTGCCCCCTAGGGCACCAGGGTTAAGGAGGTCGAGCATGCCTAACAAGACGATTCGAGTTGGTGTTATTGGGGTTGGACAGATCGGTAAACAACACCTTGAGACGTACTTATCTATCCCAGAGGTCAAGGTCGTGGCGATCGCTGGCCACAATCCTGACCGGACTCAACGCATCGCTCAGGATTACAATATTCAAAACTGTACCACGGATTTTCATGAACTCGTTGCGCGGGATGACATCGATGCGGTCAGTGTTTGCCTGCATAACAACCTCCATCGAGATGCAACTGTGTCTGCCCTCGAAGCGGGTAAGCATGTTTATTGTGAGAAACCGATGGCCGGCAGTTACCGCGACGGTGAGACCATGCTGTCTGTATCCCAGCGTACCGGAAAGATGCTCTCGATACAGCTCTCTACTCTGTTCACCAACGAGACTAAAGCTGCAAAAGCGGCTATCGATGAAGGATGGCTGGGCAAACCCTATTACGCGCAATCGGCAAGCTCACGCCGGCGGGGACGGCCTTTCGTGGATGGTTATGGCACCCCTGCCTTCGTTCAAAAAGACAAGGCTGGAGGCGGCGCACTGTATGATATGGGCGTCTACCATATCGCCAACCTGCTTTACTTGATGAATAACCCCAGAGTGCTCCGGATCAGTGGGCGGACTTATCAGGAAACGCGAGTCGATCTTGCCCGCTTCAAAGTCAGCGAATACAATGTCGAAGAGCTTGGGGTGGGTTTAGTCTATCTGGAAGAGAATATCACCATGAGTATTGTCGAGGCCTGGGCCGTCCATTTAGACCAGGCTGGCGGATCATACCTAGTCGGGTCACTAGGAGGAATACGGCTGGAGCCATTCGGCATTTATCGCAGCCTGGGTGATCTGGACCTGGACATCAAGGTGGATTTACAAGCATTCGAATACCGCCTGCACAATGTCCGCGAAAATGGCGACACTTACGATGGACCCCAGCAGCATTGGATTGCTGCCTTACAAGGACGGGTCCCCCTGCTTCCAACGGCTGAAATTGCCCTGAATACCATGCTGATCTCGGAAGGAATTTATCTTTCAGACCATTTAGGACGTGAAGTAACCGCCGCTGAGGTCATAGAGCTATCGGCGAGTACGGCTTTGAAATTATCGTGAGACTCGACTCTCGATGGAGCCTAGAGCGACTTCACGGCGCGCTTGACAGGCGAAGGATTGAGTTCATCGGGTCTATACCGACGTTCTCTATCTTTATTCTACTAAACGAACCTCATAAAGATTTTAGCATTGTTATGCGAGAGACTATCGCAGGTAGCCCGAAGTAACGTTCTGGGCGGATCTGGTTCAAGCGCTCTCGCACAGGGTGGCTCTCATCCAATAAGAGCGCTAATGCTTGACGTAAAAGAGGCATACTGGCAGTCATATGTTTACGTACCCGATGCAGGCTGTTCCAATGATAGTTGTTCTTGGAGAGCAAGAATGACTCAAACTCGGATTTTGTTAGCTCGGGGATATGAGAAGGGGCAAAATTCGGCTTATATCGCACAAGTACCTCATCTCGATGCGAGGTAATATCCATGAAATCAGGGCCAGGATGTTCCCGCTGTTGCGCTTCCAGGACATCCTGGAGCTTGAACAGCGCGGATGTCAGTTTGGGGTCATCGGGATAGTCATTCAACATGATAGATTCCTTCCCATAAGATCAACTTATGGATTGATCTCATTTTTTTCCAATTCGATCAAATCATACATTTCCCGGGTGATGCCGATGCCATTTTCAATCAGCAAATCCTGTAAGGTGCAAACATTCCATCCAGTGCTGCCTGTAAGCCAATTCATCTAAAAGAATGCCAATAATTTAGAACAACAGCTAAACTTCCATGAGTGCGGTAAGCTCTCCTGAACTTGAATCAAGCGAGATTTTGATGATCTATGGGTCGCTTATACACATACTCACATTTTTCCTGGATTTTTTCACCGTCCTGGGTGTTACGAGCGATAACAAAAATTTGGAGATCATCATTCTGCGCCAACAAGTGCGCATCTTACAACGCAAAGTAAATTCTCCTCCAAGAATATCTGATCCAAAAAGAATCATCTTGGCAACCTTGACAGACAAATTAAGTCACTCCACAAAAGACACAAGGCACCACCTCTATCAGGTTATGCTGATCTTCAAGCCAGACCCAGTCCTTCGCTGGCATCGAAAATTGGTTCGTCACAAATGGACCTTCAGACGAAAAAGAAATCCAGGCAAGCCTAAGATATCGTCTGAACTGGAAGTGCTGATCGTGCATCTGGCGAAAGAGAACACACGCTGGGGGTACGACAAGATCCACGGAGAGCTGCTCAAGCTGGGTCATAACCTGAGCACCACTTCTGTGCGTAGTGTTCTCAAGCGACATCGGATCACGCCTGCATTAGAGCGATCGACAGGTTCCTGGCGTAGCTTCCTAGGGCACTACAAGGATCAGATCCTGGCTTGCGATTTCTTCACGGTGGAGACGATCTGGCTTAAGACCATCTATGTGCTGTTCTTCATCGAATTGGGAACCCGGCGCATCTACCTGGCAGGCTGCACGACAAACCGTGACATAACCTGGGTTACGCAGCAGGCGCGCCAATTAGTCTGGAATCTCAAGGATGATTCACGTTCAGGTCGATTTAGCTATTATCTCTGACACCACTTTTATTTCGATTTACAGGTGGGATTAGTCCAATACGTTCATAGTAGCGCAGCGTAACCAATGAAATACCATATCGTTCACTTACTTCTGCGATCTTCATATATTCACCTCTAATAGTATTAGTAATAAGATTCTTTACATGGGATTTGAGACGGATTACAACCTTAAACCCCCTC
>Ga0153916_10004916_pt1 | contig 10149 bp, 11 predicted proteins | sample Opewatmetagenome_FD_109642 | JGI IMG/M metagenome (GOLD analysis project Ga0153916, IMG submission 109642) | Freshwater wetland microbial communities from Ohio, USA - Open water 3 Core 3 Depth 4 metaG | ecosystem: Environmental > Aquatic > Freshwater > Wetlands | place: USA: Ohio, Lake Erie...
GCCGAACAGGCCGGTGTAGCCGAGCGCGACCGGGAGCTTGTGGGTGCGGAGATAGCCGAGCAGGCGGATCAGGATCTTCATTGGCTGATGGCGACGCGGCACGGGCCGACGGTCCTCCGCCAGTATACGGAACACTGACGTTCACGTAAAGGACAAGTTGCCACAAGTTTCCAGGAAGAGTGGCGGCGGCTCAGGCCAGGCAGCGGAGGGGGCGGCCACCGTTGTAGGCGAGCATCTCTTCGAACATCTTGAGGGCGTCGAGCGGCGCGCCGCGGGGTTCGCCCCGCAGTTCCGCGTATGCCCGGTGGAGGTTCGGCACCAGCCGCTCGGTATCGTGCCAGGCAGCGAAGCGGCCAAGGTCGAGATCGCGCGCGAGGTCGAGCGGCTCGACTCCTGCCGCCGAACCGCGGTTCGCGGTCTCCTGGATGAAGTGGAGGTAGTCCCGCACATCTTCGATGACCTCCGGGCCGCAGACGGCGCCGTGGCCCGGGACGATCGTCTCGGCGCCAAGCGAGGCGAGCATGTCGAGGGCGTCGAACCAGCCGCCCACGGAGCCGCCCAGGGCAAACGGCGTGCCGCCGTTGAAGATAATGTCGCCCGAAAAGACAAGCCGCCGCTCCGCGATCCAGGCGATCACGTCGTTCGTGGTGTGCGCGGGCCCGACGAAGATCAGCTCGACCTTCAGGTCGTCGACGAAGACGTTGAGGCGGTCGGCGAAGGTGACGGACGGCGGCGTCACGGGGCAGTCGCCGAAGTCGACCATCGGGAAGAGGGCATGGGCGCGGCGGCCGGTGGCGATGATCTCGTCGCGGCAGCGTTCGTGGCCAACGATGGCGGCGGCCGGCGCGAACATGAAGTTGCCGTGGGTGTGGTCGCCGTGGGCGTGGGTATTGATGAGCGTGTTGACCGGCCTGTCGGTGGTGCGCCGCACGGCCGCATGGAACGCGCGGGCGCGCGCCTCGGTGCCGGTCGTGTCGATGACGGTGACGGCACTGGAGCCGACGATGCAGCCGGCGTTGTTCAGGAACCAGCTGCCGTCGAGCTGGATGTAGGCGAAGATGCCGGGGCTCACTTCCTGCACGGCAGGCGGCGGGATCTCGGCGTGACTCGGGACGGCCTGGCTGCTCATGGCTCGCGCCTCCGTGGGACGGTTGTTCGAAGCGTGGGGAGTATAGCGGAGGAAAGGGCGTCGTTGGGGTGCGCCGTCGTTCGACCGAGGTTCAGCGCTCCTCGGCGTCCATCTTTCGGAAGTAGTCGTCGAGGGTTCGGCCGGGCTCGGGAGCGAACAGGATGTCAAGCGGGCGGAGTTCGCCGATGCGGTCGAGCCGGAAGCTGCGGAAGTCGTCGCGTAGTTCGCACCAGGCGGTGAGCGACCAGCTTCGACCCCAGAAGAAGAGACCCAGCGGCCGGATGGTGCGCTCGGTCGTGGCGCCCTCGGGGTCGGTGTAGGCGATCCAGACTTTGCGCGACTCATCGATGGCGATGCGGAGCGATGTCAGCCCCTCGACGACCTCCGCGGGGACGTGGAAGCCGGGCGCGTAGAGAGGCGTGGCGGCCATCTTCGTGCGCAGCCGGTCGGGAATGGCCGCCTCGACGCGGGCGAGAGCACTCTCCGCGGCGCGCGCCAGAGCGGCATCGCCCCAGCTCGTGACGACGCGCACGCCGAGGACCATGGCCTCGATCTCGTGGGCCGTGAACATCAACGGGGGGAGGTCGAAGCCGCGCCGGAGGGTGTAGCCGACGCCTGCCTCGCCGTCGATGGGGACGCCGGACGAGACGAGGTCGCGGATGTCCCGGTAGACCGTCCGTTCCGAGATCTCCAGCTCGCGGGCGATGGCTGCGGCCGTGATGACGTGGTGGCGGCGCAGGAGCTGGATGACCTGGAACAGACGGTCGGCGCGACGCATGGAACTCCGATTACGTGGGCTTGTACTCGATGAGCTGGCAGTAGTTGCCGTCGGGGTCGGGGAAGGTGGAAATGATGCCGCCCCAGGGCTCCTTGCCTTCCTTGCGGATGAAGGCCACGCCCCGGGATTCGAGGCGAGCCTGTTCGGCCTTGAGGTTTTCGACGAAGAAGTCGATGAGGATGCGCTGAGGCTCCCGTGCAGGGCCCTTCGTCTCGCTGTGGCCGTCGATGCCGAGAACGGCGCCGCCGGCCATGAACGCGTTCTCGCCCATGTCCTGCGCCTTCGGCAGCTCGACGACATCGCGGTAGAACGCAGTGAGGCGTTCCGGGTTCTCGCTGGTGAGGTTGATGAAGAGGTTGGTGACGTTCATGGGTTGCTCCTGTGAGCGATGGATTCCGCGACCGGATTCGAGCGCGGTCCCCCGAGCCTAGTGGACGGCTCCTGACACCATACTGTCAGGAGGGCGAACGCGGCGACCGGCATTACTGACAGCGTTGTGTCAGCAGCGTGGCAAGATCCTCTCCGCATTGCTGAGCGCCCGCGGCACAAACGGCCTACCGCCGGTCGGGGTAGCTGACACCGAGTCCGGCGCGGGCGTCGGACTGGATGCCGTACTGCGGGATCGGGTAGCGGAGGCCGTTGCCGGCGAGGCGCCGCATCCCCGCGATCGCTTTCGGCAGGAAGCGCGGCGGCAGCGCCATGAGCAGCTCGTCGTCGAGGACGCCACCGTAGCGTCGTTCGGCAAAGCAGGGGATGGCCAGGCTCGGCTGGCCGGTCGTGAGGGCGCGTCCCCACGAATCGGCGCAGGCTGATTCGCCCACGACGCTCCAGTCGAACTTCCGATAGCCGGACCACTGGAGCCCGTTGATGAGGATGATCATCTGGCCGGGCGTGGCGTAGATGAGGCAGACGTCGGGTGGGTCGAGCCTGCTCGCGGCGAGCGGCGAGACGGCCATCGCCTCGAACCGGCCGAACGGGACCGTGTCCATCGCGTGCTGGTGGGCGGAGGAGTCCTCGATTGTTTCGAACCAGACGCCGGCCATGCCCCTGCCCGAAAGCCACGCGTCGTCCTGGGGGTGCAGGCCAATGACGGCGCCACATTGCGCTCCCGCCAGGTCGGCCGCCGTAATGCCCACGGTCCAGCCGAGGCGGGCGGCCTGGGCCACGATCTGGTCCGTCGTGTGCACTGCCGAAGGGCGCCTGATCTTCGGGATCGCTTCCATCTCGGCGACGGTGGCGAAAAGCTTCATGCCGATGGGCGTCGTCTTCAGCCGGAGCAGTTCGTTCAGGTCGGCGACGAGCTGCTGCCAGTCGTAGCTTATGGGCTCTTCAAAGGCGATCTCGTCGGGCGAAACGGTCGACATCAGCGGCCTCCAGTTGGTGGGTGCGAGCCGATGATACGCCGCCGCGGGGCGTGTCCGTTGGCCCACGCCACGGTCAGTGGTTGTGTTCGCCGAACACGCGGATGCGGCGCGGCGCGCGGCGGTAGGCGAGCCCGAACTTGTCCATCGTCGTGTCGCGGATGATGGTGGCGGCCTCGGCCGGGTCGTCAGTGATGACCACGCGGTCGAAGTCCGCCTGGTCGACGGCGCCCCGGGCGACCAGCGTCTCGTGCATGAACTCGAGCAGGGGGCGCCAGTAGGAGTCGCCCATGAGGATGACGGGGAAGTCGCGGATCTTGCCGGTCTGGATGAGGGTCATCGCTTCGAAGAACTCGTCGAGCGTGCCGAAACCGCCGGGCAGCGCGACGAAGGCATAGGAGTACTTCACCAGCATCACCTTGCGCACGAAGAAGTGGCGGAAAAGCACCATGCGGTCGAGGTAGGCGTTTGGACGCTGTTCGCGGGGAAGCTGGATGTTGCAGCCGATGGAACGTCCGCCGGCTTCGCGCGCGCCGCGGTTCGCGGCCTCCATCACGCCGGGCCCGCCACCGGTCATGACGGTGAAACCGGCGCGCGCCAGTTCGCCGCCGGTCGCCCGCGCCAGCGCGTAGTACTCGTGGTTCTCATGGAAGCGTGCCGAGCCGAAGACGGTCACGCAGGGGCCGGCGAAGTGCAGGACCCGGAAGCCGCGGATGAGTTCGAAGAGCACGCGGACGGTCCAGATGAACTCATAGCCGCGGCTCTGCGGGCCGGTGAGAGAGCGATCTCCGAATTGCGGGATCTCTTTGGCGACGGCGGGTGGCGTGCTCATGCGCGCAGCATACGCAGCACCGGGAGCCCCGGGCCAGAGACGGCCCCTCCCGGCGGCCGAGGGCGATCCTTCCGCTTCCCTTACCCTTTTCTTCCGCCAAACCGGGTGCCCCCGTACACTCCGGTGACAACGGTTCCCCTGGAGATCGTATGGTTCGCCGGTCCTCGCTGGTGCCCTGTGTCGGCCTGTTTCTGCTTTTGCTCGGCGCGTGCGGCGGCGACGACGCGCCCGCGGCCGACTCGAAGCCGCCGGCGTCGGGGACGGCAACGGGCGGTACGTCGTCGCCGTCGACCGGCCAGGTGCAGCCCAACAACCCTTCGACAGCGCCCACGCTCCAGATGCCGGCCAGTCGCTTCGCGATCAGCCAGGAAGACCTGGACACAGGCTACATCACCGACATCCCGGCCACGTTTGTCCTCGACGTGAAGAACTACGGGAAGACCGCGACGTTCCCGTCGGCCCAGGAAGGTGAGAGCCTGCTGACGCAGTGGGGATACGTCGGCGGCTACGAGACCGGCTACTCGCCCGAGGGGCGCGACGTGGCCGTGCTGAACGGCGCGTATTTCATCAAGGTGGAGATCCACCTGTTCAAGGACGAATCCGGATCGAAGAAGGCGTTCGAGTACTTCGAAAACCGTCTCAAGAACGGTGCGCAGTCCGTGAACTCGACACCGGTCGGTAATCAGTCGAGCGCGTGGAAGACGGTCTCCGGGAAGGTGCGTAGTTCCCAGGTCGACGCCGCCTACCACCGCATCGTCTTCCGGCGCGGGAACATGGTGGCCGTCGTCCTCACCTATGGGGCCGACCCGTTCATGAAGGTCGACCGCGTCCGTGCCCTCGCGCAGATCGTCGACGACAAGGCGCTCGGCCAGAAGGCCGCCGTCGAGCCAACGCCGACGACCAACTTCACGCCGGCCGCGAACACGGCGCCGCGCACGCCGACCGTGGCTCGGTGATGACGAGCGCTCGCTGGCTCGTGCTCGCCGCCGTGTGGGCCGCCGCCTTCGCCCTCCTGGCCTGTGGCGACGACGGCAACAAGACGGTCGAGAGCGCGGGCAAGCTCGCATCGAGCAGCGGGGGCACCGTGGGTGGTCCGGAGCCGATGCTCCAGGGGCCACCGAGCCGGTTCGCTATTCTCGTGGACGACCTCGCACCGGGCAACAAGCCCTATGTCCCCAGCGTCCAGTCGCTCAACGCGAGCGACTTCGTCGCCACTGCAAAGATCTTTCCGAGTTCCGCCGAGGGCGAGAACGTCGTGAACGGGTGGGGTTACCTCGATGGCTACCAGACCGCCTACCAACCCGATGGCCAGCTCGCGGCGGCCCTGTCGGGGGCGTACTACGTGAACGCCGAGGTGTATCTATTCAAAACGCTCGACGGCGCGCGCCAGGCGTATCAGCAGTTCGAGAAGGCCTACGCGGCATCCCCCGGTTCGGAACAGCAGAACACCAAGGGCCTCGGAAACCAGTCGAGCGCCTGGAAACTGGTGAGCGGCACGGTCGGCAGCTCGGATGTTGTGGCCGCCTATCACCGTTTTGTCTTCCGGCGAGGTAATCTAGTCGGCGTGGTGCAAACCATGGGGGCGGACCCATACATGACAATCGATCGGGCCCGCGACCTTGCGGTGGTCATGGACGACCGGGCGCTGACCAAGCGTGCGGCGCCCACACCGACGCCGGTCCCCCGGCCGACGCTGCTGCCAACGGTAGCGGCGCCATCGCCCTCCGGGAGATGAGCGGATACGCACCAGGGAGGTCACGTGCCGAAGCGATGGGTCGGATTCGTCGCGCTATTCCTGCTGCTCTTGCTTGGTATCCCGGCCGCACCAGGGTGGACTGAGGCGCTCGCCCAGCTGCCGGGCGACGACCGCTTCGTCATCGTCCAGTACGACACCGGGGTGAGCGCCCAGGCCCAGATGGCCGACGGCTCGTCACCATCGCTGGCCGACCTGGGCTACCGGCGGGTGCCGGTGCCGCCGGGGAAGACCCCCGCCGAATATCTCGCGGAATTGCGCTCCACCCCGGGCGTTGTCACCGCCGAACAGGATGTTCCCGTGTACGCGGCCGGCGCGCCGAACGATCCCTACTACGCCTCGAACCAGGCAGCCTACCTCACCAAGATCGGCGTCCCCGCGGCCTGGGACTTCGCCACGGGCACGGGGACGATCGTGGTGGCGGTGCTCGACACGGGGACCGACCTGGGACACGAAGACTTCGCGGGACGCCTCTGGGAGAACACCGGTGACGCCGCCAGCGACGGCATCGACCATGACGGCAACGGCTGCATCAACGACCGTTACGGCTGCCGCTTCATCGACATCACGCCGGCGACCACGGCGATTTGTGGCTATTCGAGTTCCGCCAGCACGGGGGACGTGCTCGACGACCACGGCAAGCCCGGTGCGGCCGACCACTCCCACGGCACCCTTGTGGCGGGCATCATCGGGGCGGCTGGCGACAACGGGAAGGGCGTGGCGGGCGTCGCCTGGAACGTGAAGATCATGACCGTGAAGGTCCTCGATTGCGGCTCTGGCCCCGGCGGCCGCCCCTCCGGGAGGATGTTTAACGTTGCCCAGGGGATCGACTACGCCCGCAGGATGGGCGCGAACGTCATCAGCCTGAGCCTGGCGAGCTCGCCCGACGACCAATCAGCGGACACCGGCATCATGCGGGCCGCGATCCAGGCCGCTCAGGACCAGGGCGTCATCATCGTGGCGGCGGCCGGCAACCACACCGGCAACGCCCCCGTCGGCGTCGGCTACCCGGCGGCCTATACTCAGTTCACCAACCTGGTCGCGGTCGGCGCCTCCGACACTAACACTGGCGCGTGGGCGACCTACAGCAACTATGGCCCGGCCGTCGACTTCGCGGCCCCGGGAGACCACATCGCCAGCACTGTGCGCACCGACCTGGCTTCCGATGGGCCCTACCGCCAGGCCTCGGACGGGACGAGCTTCTCGACGCCGCTTGTGGCTGGCATGTTCGCGCTCATGCTCTCGCGCAACCCGCTGGCCTCGCCCGCCGACCTCATCCAGACTGCACGCGATACGGCCACGGCCGCGCCCGCCGCGCCCCACGGCCAGAACTGGGCGGGGGCGGGCATCATCAACGTTGGCGCGGCCGTGGCGCGGGTGCCCATGACCATCACCGGGAGCGCGCTCCACGACTGGAAGGATCTGCCCGCGGGTACGACGGTGCGGGCGGTCATCGACGGGAACGAATGCGGCTCGGTGCCCTCCTTCGCGTTTGGGGTGATTAACCGGTTTGTGCTGCGCGTGCGTTCGGCGGCCGAGCAGCCGGGTTGTGGCGCGCCGGGGAAGACGGTGCAACTGTTCGTGGGCCCGCGGGCCGCCACGCCCACGTTCACCTGGGGCGCCCGCAACGAGACGCTCGGGTTCGCGAACAAGGACGTGAGCAGCGTGTCGGCGCCCCCGGGCGCGATCGTCGTGCAGACGCTGAACAGCGGCTGGAGCAACATCGCCCACCTCGAGGGGCAAGGTCCGCCCGGCACGGCGCTTTCCTACCTGCCCGGCGGCTGGACCACGGTCTACCGTTGGAACGCGGGCGCCGAGAACGGCCTCGGCAGCCCCGGCGCCTATGACCGCTTCACGAAGGACGCGCCCGACTATGCCAACGGGCTGTCGGACGTGGACCAGTTCGACGCCCTCTGGTCGCACACGTCCGCGGCCAGCATCGCGACGCTGAACCCGAACCTCACCGCGAGCCGCGCCGTCAGCCTGAAACCGGGCTGGAACAACATCGTCTATACCGGCACGACGAAATCGGTCGAGGATGCCCTGGCCGAGGTCGCCGGCAAGTACGCGCAGGTGCTGCAGTACGACAACGCGTCGCAGACATGGCTTTCCTATCTTCCGGGTCAGCGGCGCTACCTGAACGACTTCGGCGGGCTGTTCAAGTTCAAGCTGTACTGGGTGTACATGACGGCCCAGGGCTCCATCACCATGCAGTAGGGGTCCGGGTCTGGCGCCGCGCGACACGGTCCCCTTGGCGGTGCCCTTCGCGTGTCGGACGCTCCGCGGCATGGCGAAGGAGCGATGTGGCGCTAAGACAAAGGGCGGGACTCCCTGCCGGTGGGCTATCGATAGGTGTACGCACCAGAGCCACCGGATCGAGCGTGAAGGCAGGGACCGGCGCGGGGAAGCGAATGCGCCGTGGCCGGCGGAGGACGACCCCCGGCCGCAAGGTCTGACACCGCCTCCCGCGGTCGACGAACATGACCTCCACGGGCTCGGCTGGTGGACCATCCGGAACGCGATCACGGGTGACCTTGAAACGCCGCGGGCGGCCGTCGTGGCGACGGTGATGCGCGTGCTCGCGGCCCTCGGACCTGAACCGGTGGCCCAGGAGGAAGCGCTGCGCGACGTGGAGCTGCTCGGTGTGATCATGCACGGGGTCCCGCCTCGCAACCCGGCCGAATGGGAACGCGCGCGCCAGCTCTTCGATGCCGACGGGATCGAGGAGTTCGAACGCTGGGTGGCGCTAGGAGAAGGCGACGGACTCGACCGCCGTCAGCCATTCCGCCTCCGGGATCGTCGACGAGACGAGGTTCAGGTGCCCCTTGTCATCGAGGACGAGGATGGTGGTTGAGGCGATGTCGGCCACCGCGTAGCGCACAACCCCGCCGCGCTTGCCGTCGGAGCGGATGCCCTGGATGGTGACGAAGCCCGCGGTCGGTGTCACGTTCACCTTCGCCGCGAGTGTCGCGATGGATACGCCCTTCTGCGGGCCCTTGGCGGTGATGTCGATCTGCGGCAGCTGGCGGAACTCCGCCACGGTGGGCAGGAAGTTGCCCTTGCTGCTCACCACCATGAGGGCCGGGGCGGTGTCGCTGGCAGGCGTCGGCGTCGGGAGCAGTGGCTCGACCGTGGGCGAAGGGCTTGCGAGCGAGGCGCCCGCCGGCGCGTTCGTGGCCGTGGGCTTGGTCGTGTCGTCGCCGCAGGCTACGGCGGCGACTGTGAACAGAGCGCAAAGAATGAGAAAAACGCGCAGCATCCGTCCTCCGGGGCGTGGTTCGAGACTAGGACGCGACCTGGCTGGGAGCAACGCCCGGGTTAACGCCGAGTTCAGGGGGTCGAGGTCGCGGTCGGGGTCGGCGAGGAGGGCTCGGCGGTTGGGGTCGCGCTCGATGCGGGTGCCGGCGACGGCGACGGCGAGGCCGGCGGCGTGGACGTCGGCTCAGGCGTAATGAGTGGTGTGGGGGTGCCAATGCCCGCGGCGGCGCCGACGGTCGCCACCGAGTTTTCGGTGGTGCCGATCGCTGCAGCCAGGCCAGGGTTCTTGCTCTTCAGGTCGTCGAGCGTGGCCCTGCTCGTCTCGACGAGGTCCTTGACTCGTGCCTTCTGGTCGGTGCCGATTGGCTGGTTGCTCAGGAGTTGGGCGGTTTCGCTGAGTTCGTGCTGCAGGCGCTCGAGGTCGGCCGTCGAAACGTTGCCGCTGGAGGACGTCTGCCGGAGTTCGCGGACGCGGGTTTCGGTCTGGCGCAACTGGATGCTGATGCGCTCATCGCCGTGCGAGAGCGTGTACTGCGCCCGTTCGTTCGCGAGCTTGAAGCTGTAGTTCCAGTCGCCCGGGACGGCGTTGCCGGCCGTGACGAAGCCCAGCGTGATGGCTCCGATGGCGGCGGCCGCGCCGACGACAGAGAAGCCGGCGATGGCGGTGCGGAGCGGTGCGAGTGGCGCGGGAGCGATGGCGGCGGGCTCGACGGCTTCGCGGGCCGCGGCCAGGAACTTCGCCTTGAGCGACGCTTCGAAGTAGTAGCTCGGCTGTTCGGCGGCGACGACGCCGGTGATCGCGATGCCGGTATCGAGCAGGGGGGCGAGCCAGTCCTCGTCGCCGGGGTAGAGGCCGAGCACGAAATCAGCGTCGAGGCCGTCGTCCACGAGGGACTGCGCCTCGGCGTAGAGTTCGGCATCGTAGCCGGGCCGGCGAGTGAGGGAATCAAGCATAGTCGCGCCGCATCATGGTCTGAAGCTTTGCGATGGCCTTGTGCTGGAGGACTTTCACGTTGTTCTCGGTCTTCTTCAGAGCCC
>Ga0153916_10004917_pt1 | contig 10149 bp, 11 predicted proteins | sample Opewatmetagenome_FD_109642 | JGI IMG/M metagenome (GOLD analysis project Ga0153916, IMG submission 109642) | Freshwater wetland microbial communities from Ohio, USA - Open water 3 Core 3 Depth 4 metaG | ecosystem: Environmental > Aquatic > Freshwater > Wetlands | place: USA: Ohio, Lake Erie...
CCTGCCGGCGCTGATCAGGAAATGCCACGAGGCAAGGGTTGCCGGATCGGGATCCGTTCCTATTTGGGGCAGTGGTGCACCGTATCGCGAATTCCTTCATGTGGACGATTTGGCCGATGCCTGTCTGTTTCTGATGAATTTGCCGGAGGAAACTTTTTCCGCTCTCCTCACGTTCAACTCTTCATCTGCCTTGATAAATATCGGTACAGGGGAGGAGCTGACCATAAAGGACCTGGCGCTGCTCGTAAAAGAGGTGGTAGGGTTTGCCGGGAAGCTGGCGTTCGATTCCAGCAAGCCGGACGGCACACCGCGCAAGCTTTGCGATGTTTCGCGGCTCCACGCTCTTGGTTGGAAACACAGAATAGGACTGGAAGAGGGGATTAGAGGGGCATACCGGTGGTATCTGGAAAACAGATGAACCGGATCTGGGCCAAATACCTGCCTGCCTGCATCAAAACCAGACTGGAGGGTCGGCAGAGCCTGCAAGATATCATCAGCAATACCGGCTGGCTTTTCGCGGATAAGGTGTTGCGGATGGGAATGGGGCTGCTGGTAGGAGTCTGGGTGGCACGCTATCTCGGTCCCGAGCAGTTCGGACTATTAAGTTATACCGGCGCTTTTGTCGCATTGTTTTCAGCATTCGCGAACCTGGGCCTGGATGGAATCGTAGTGCGGAATATAGTACGCAACCCGTCGTGCAGGGATGAAACCCTCGGCACAGCTTTCGTCCTCAAGATTATCGGTGGAGCGCTAACGCTAGGACTGACGACAGGAGCGATTTTGCTGCTGCGCCCCGCCGATACGTTAACCCACTGGCTGGTGGGGATTACTGCCGCCGGTATGATTTTTCAGGCGTTTGACACCATTGATTTCTGGTTTCAGTCGCAGGTCCGGTCGAAATATACGGTTTATGCCAAGAATGCGGCTTTCTTGTGCGTCACCCTTGTCAAGGTTGTTTTAATCCTCGTGAAAGCGCCGCTTGTTGCCTTTGCCTGGGCCGGGCTCGCCGAGATCGCTCTCGGTGCTGCGGGGATGGCCGCCGCATACCGGGTCAGCGGCCGGAAGCTGAAAACCTGGCGTGCCAGTACCCATCTTGCCCGGGAACTGCTCAGGGATAGCTGGCCGTTGATACTTTCCAGCGTCGTCATAATGATCTATATGCGGATTGATCAGGTAATGATCGGGGAAATGGTGGGAAACACGGAGGTGGGGGTTTATTCCGCGGCGGTGCGCCTTGCGGAAGTATGGTACTTTATCCCGATGGCAGTTGTTTCATCCGTTTTTCCCAGCGTGGTGGAAGCCCGGGCGGTCGGTGACGCCCTGTTTTACGGGCGGCTGCAAAAGCTCTATAACCTGATGGCTTTCATGGCTTACATCGTCGCGATACCGGTGACATTTATTGCGGGGTGGGTGGTGGAGATCCTCTTCGGGGCGGCATACGGAAAAGCCGGACCGATGCTGGCTTTGCTCATCTGGGCTGGGCTGTTCACGAACCTTGGCGTTGCCCGCAGTTCATTCCTGACCACCATGAACTGGACGCGGGTCCATTTCATAACCGTGTCATTGGGCTGCTTGATCAACGTGCTCCTCAATTTACTTCTGATTCCCCGCTTCGGCGGGATGGGCGCTGTAGTTGCCTCATGTATCGCCTATTGGTTTGCGGCCCACGGCTCCTGCTTTATTTACCGGCCGCTCCATAAGACGGGCTGGATGTTGACCAGGGCCATAATTTATCCGAGGATATGGTGAAAAATATTATAAAAGCACCGGTAATGTATATACTGAAGCTGCTCGATCTGTATTCCCTCTTTATGTTGCGAAAGGCGGGGCCACTCAAAGAAAGCGGCTGGTTCAGGAGTTTCAGGGAAAAAGCGCCGATCGACGCGGACGGCAATCCCCTCCCCTGGCTTACCTATCCGGCAATTGAATTTCTGAAGCAAAGGGTCCGGCGGGAAATGTCGGTCTTTGAATATGGCTGTGGCGCAAGCACTCTCTGGTGGGCAACGCGGGTAAAGGAAGTAATCTCGGTCGAGCATGACAAAGACTGGTATGCAAGAATATCCCCTTCCCTGCCGGGTAACGTGATCCTGTGTCATGTTCCACTTAATTATGGCGGCGCCTATGCCGCAAAGATCGCCGAGCATGAAAAACGTTTCAACGTCGTTGTTCTCGACGGCCGCGACCGGATCAATTGCGCAATGAATTGCCTGAAATCCCTGAAGGACGATGGGGTCATTATCTGGGACAACAGCGACCGGAAGGAATACGAGGAAGGGTTTCGATTTCTCATTGCGCATGATTTCCGCAAAATAGAATTCGTCGGTTTTGCGCCGGGGAATATTGACAAGACTGAGACCGCAATATTTTACCGTTCAGGCAATTGTCTGGAGATATAGGGGACGCCTCAGCGCATATCACCATGAAACTGTTAAAGATCACCACAGCATATCCCAAGTACCTGAAGAGGTTCTATGACCGGCGTCCCTTGCTGGCGAGCAGGCCCTTTGCCGAGCAAAAAACCGCACTGGACCATGATGCTTTCGGTTGGGGAGATTTCTGGTCGCACGCCATGGGGCCGCTCGGATACGAGGTGCTGGAACTGACCATAAATGCCGAACCGCAACAGCGGGCATGGGCCGAGGAAAACGGACTGTCGGGTGGCGTCGTAGCCGATTTGAAACAGATTGCCGTGGAGCAGGTGAGACAATTCAGACCGGAAATTCTCTGGTATGACGACACCGACGTGGAGTTACTCCGACGGATCAGGTCCTCAGTCCCCTCGATACGCCTGGTCCTTGGCTGGGTGGGAAGCGCTATTCCAAGCACCGATGTCTGGGGACATATGGACCTCGTCCTTTCCTGTGCCCCGGAATCAGTTACGGCTATGGAAGAGGCAGGCTACCCCGCAGCCCACCTGCACCACGGTTTCGACCCACGAATAAACGCGCGTCTCGCAGATGGTTCGAAAAGGATCGACTGCTCTTTCATCGGGCAACTGGTGCGCACCGGGCAGGTACACCGGCAGCGGGAACAATTCATCGAGATGATTGCCGGGCAAACCGGCATCGAGATCTTTTCTCCGAGCGCCGCTTTTTCCTGGCAAGACGACGTGAAAGCGGTGCTGAAGGCTGGCGTCTATCGCAGCGCACATGCCCTGAAGGCTGCAGGCCTCCCCACACCGGTGATCAAGGCACTTCCACTTTTGGGGGCAGCGGTGCAATGGCCGGCTGAGCCGGTCCGCCCTGTCAACCGGAGGCTTAGGAGGTTCCTGCGTCCAGCTGTGTTCGGCCTGGAGATGTTCCAGGTCCTCCGCGATTCGAAAATTACCCTGAATATCCACGCCGACTCGTCACCACGGTTTGCCTCTAATATGCGCCTGTTCGAAACGACCGGGGTGGGCACCTGTCTGATTACGGACTGGAAAGAAAACCTGCATGAGCTTTTTGTGCCGGACAAAGAGGTGGTAACTTACCGGAATGCCCAGGAATGCGTAGAAAAAGTACAGTGGCTCCTGGATCATCCGCGGGAGAGAGAGGAAATTGCCGCCGCGGGAATGGCGCGGACCTTGCGGGAGCATACCTTCGCCCACCGGGCGGTGGAACTGGACCGGATTATCCGTACCGCACTTGCGAAGGGGCGGGGGAGATCAGTGATACCATGTGCGGATTGATAAAACCTTTATGGTATGGACCTGTCAGACACTGTTACCGGCTTCTGACGGATACCAGCTACCGGACATTTTCTCTCCTCGAGGCTCAACTTCGGAACCTGCCGCGCTTTACCCCCCGTCAAATAAAGGTCCACCACTGGGAACTGCATGTGCCGGATGCTGCTTCTTTCCTTTCGGCCTACCGGGAGATATTTGTCGAGAAAATCTACGCCTTCAGATCAAAGGAAGTTGTGCCGCGCATCCTGGACCTCGGCGCGAATATCGGACTGAGCGTGCTGTTTTTTAAACAGCTTTACCCCCAGGCTGAGATAACGGCCTTTGAGGCCGATCCGGAGATTTTTGCCTATCTGGAAAAGAATGTGCATGGCAATGGCTATACCGATGTACAGCTGATCAACAAGGCGGCATGGCATGAGAAGACCATCCTGGAATTCTGTTCTGAGGGAGCGGATGGTGGACGTGCGGCAATGGCGGGTGACGAAGATCTTATCCCGGTAGATGCGGTTGACATAAGCGAGTTCATGCGAAACACCCGGTTCGATTTCCTGAAAATGGATATCGAAGGCGCTGAGGAGTTTGTTCTCCCCGCCTGCAGGAACTCTCTTGCCGGAATCAGATTCGTCTTTGTCGAGTATCATTCGAAGTCAGGACAGAAGCAATGCCTGGATCAGCTGATGACCATACTGGTCGAGGCGGGATTCAGAATCCATGTGCACACCATTTCAGGCAGTCCTTCTCCTTTTATGGAAATAAAGACCAATACGGGCTTTGACCTGCAGTTGAACATATTCGGGTGGCGGGAATAATGCTGCAAGATCTAATTAAGACAATACTGAGAAAACAGACCCCTGTTATTTTTCCTGATTTTGCCAGGATACGCCCGGTTAGCAGTGCGTTCGGCATGGATCGGTGGGGCGACTATTGGCGTTTGACCACCGCTGCAGCGCAGCGGCTTTTTCAACATGTTTTTAGTGGCGGCGTTGAGATCGAAAGCTGCGGCAACGTCATGGCGGCGTGCGCATTCCTGCAGGGAATTGCAGTGGAGGACCTTCCCTATCCAACCCTTATTGACGAACATGATCCCGATTACCAAGTCGTTATTACCGTAGCTGCGAGGAAGGGCCTGTGATTCTGCGTTCCTTCATACGGTGGGGTCGCAAGGCTTTGATTGAAACGTCAAACCGTCTGAAGAATACTTTCGATCCACCGGTTGTTGTTCTGATCTATCACCGTGTTACGACGCTGCGGGAGGATTCCCAATTGCTGGCGGTGAGCCCTGATAATTTCCGGGATCACCTGCGTTACCTTAAGGGAAATTTCCCATTGCTCCGCTTTGAGGACGACTGGTCAGCGGTAGCGGAACCTTCGGTGGTCGTTACCTTTGACGACGGCTATGCTGATAATGCCCTTGAGGCGTTGCCGATTATGGAGGAGGTGGGGGTGCCTGCAACCTTTTTCATCAGTACCGGGACCCTCGGCACTCTGCGAGAGTTCTGGTGGGACGACCTGGAACGGATCATTCTCGCCGGCGGCCCCTTCCCAGCCTGTTTCACTCTGGTGGATGGACGGCTTAACCGGTCCTGGCCAACCGCCATCCTGGCCGAACGGAGGGTTTTGTATGAAGACCTCCACCAGCTGATGAAAAAAATTGAACCGGACCGGAGGGACATGTGGATCAGTCAGCTCCACGACTGGGCCGGAACTGGCGCGGAAGGGCGCGAAACCCATCGCCCCCTTACAAATAATGAACTGCAATGCCTCGCGGCAAGCCGCTGGGTTACCATAGGCGCGCATACGGTCAGCCATGCTCCGCTCGCCACGCTTTCCCGGCCCAAGCAGCGGGAGGAGATTACGGAATCGAAGCTGCAATTGGAGAAACTGCTGGGAAAAGAGATTACCGTTTTTTCCTACCCCTTCGGCGGAAAATGCGATTACACCAGGACCTCGGCCGGCCTCTGCCGCGAGGCGGGGTTCGTCAAGGCGGCGGCAAATTTCCCTGGACTGGCGCACCGCTGGACCGATCCTTACCGAATACCCCGCCGGCTGGTGCGTAACTGGCCGCTGGAAATGTTTGCCGAAAATATGGAGAGATTTTGGGTTTCATGAAAGTACTGATGCTCAACAGTTCGGATACTTCGGGCGGCGCCGCGCGTGCTGCCTTTCGACTGCACAGAGGGCTCCGGGAGATCGGAATTGAATCGGGGATGCTGGTGCAGAGCAAGAAGAGTGACGATCCGTCGGTCATCGGTCCCTCATCGGAAATGGCAAAGATGCTGGCAATGCTCCGTCCCCATCTGGATTTTCTTCCCCTCAGACGTTACCCTGACCGTCAGCGTATCATTTTCTCTCCGTCCCTGGTTCCGGACCGTCTTCCGGCGCGGGTTGCGGCGCTGAATCCCGATATTGTCCATCTCCATTGGGTCTGCGAAGGTTTCATGCGGCTGGAAACTCTCCATCGCCTTAATCGGCCGATCGTCTGGACCCTGCATGACTCCTGGGCGTTTACGGGGGGATGCCATATCCCGTTCGATTGCACCCGGTACCAGGAACGTTGCGGGGCATGCCCGACTCTAGGATCCGTTGATGAGAATGACCTGTCGCGGAAGATCTGGCTGCGGAAACGGAAGGCATGGCAGGGACTGAACCTTACAGTGGTAACGCCAAGCAACTGGCTGGCGGCATGCGCCAGGTCCAGCTCCCTGTTTCGGGATCTGCGGGTGGAGGTGATTCCCAATGGTCTGGATCTGGAACGTTTCAAGCCGAGTAACAAGTCCGTTGCCCGTTCACTGCTTGGATTGCCGCAGGACAAAAAGCTGATCCTGTTCGGTGGTGTCAATGTAGATGGTGACCGGAACAAGGGATTGCACAATCTTTTGCCTGCCTTGCGCCGGCTTGCCTCGCAGGGTTGGCGGGAGAAAGCCGAACTGCTGGTGTTTGGTACGTCCCGGCCTGCCGATGCCGCTGACTTTGGCCTCCCGGCCCGCTATCTTGGTAAACTTGCGGACGAGGCCGACATTTCTCTCCTCTATGCGGCAGCAGATGTTTTTGCTGCTCCTTCCATCCAGGAGAACCTTCCGAATACTGTAATGGAAGCCGCGGCCTGCGGAACCCCGAGCGTCGCATTCAGGATAGGGGGGATGCCCGACCTGATCGAGCACAAGAGGAACGGATATCTGGCGGTACCATTTGACCCGGAGGATCTGGCGCAGGGGATCGGATGGGTGCTGGCTGATGGGAGCCGATGGCAGGAACTTTCCAACTGGGGTCGCGGAAAAATGGAGCGGGAGTTTGCCATGGACCAGGTGGCAAGGCGTTACGCCGGTTTGTATGAGGATGTTTTGGAGGCTGCCGCGCAGTGCGTTTGATATGATGAAATTTTCGATTGTCACCATTACCCTGAATAGTGAGCGTTACCTGGACAAGACCATCCGGAGCGTCCTCTCCCAGGATTACCCGGACATGGAATACATCCTCATCGATGGCGGCTCCACCGACGGTACCCTTGATCTGATCAGGGCATATGCCGGCCGGGATAGCCGCATCCGCTGGACTTCCGAAGCGGATCAAGGCATTGCCGATGCCATGAACAAGGGGATCCGATTGGCTACCGGCGATGTGATCTCCCACCTTCATTCCGATGATTATTATGCGACTACCCATGTGCTTTCCAGAGTGGCCGCCCAATTCGACCAGCATCCCGAAGCCCTCTGGCTTACCGGCGGCGAATATATCGTGGATGAACAGGGCAACACACTTCAAGAGATAAAAGTCCGCCGCTATAGCTACCGGAAACTTGTCCGCTGCAACTTCATCCTTCATCCTGCCACCTTTGTTAGAAAAGAAGGGTTCCGGCGCGGAGGATTATTCGACATCAAAAAGAGATATGCGATGGATTACGACCTCTGGCTTCGCCTGGGCAAGCTGGGGGCGCCCATTACCGTCGACAGGCCCTTGGCCTGTTTCAGACTGCATGCGGGCAGCCTTTCCAGTGCTGAAACTGAAAAGGCTTTTGACGAAGCCCTCCAGATCAGAAAAGCGCTGCTTAAGAAGCAACCGGTCAGGTTTTTCTTCCACTATCTTTACTACCTGGTGAAAAGAAGGCGTAACAGTAATTCCGTTCGCCGCCTGCCGAGGGGGATACGCTGAGGTGGGAACTAGTGTATCAGTGATAATCCCCGTCTGCAACGGGGAGGAATATATAGCCGAGGCGATAGACAGCGTCCTGGCACAGACTTGTCCAAATGTGGAATGCGTTGTCATTGATGACGGCTCCACTGACCGGACAGCGGAAATCGTCCGGGGATACGGTGAACGGGTCAGCTATATCCACCAGGCAAATGCCGAGCGTTCGGCGGCAAGGAATAACGGCATAGCACATGCCTCTGGAAAATATGTCTCGTTCCTTGACGCTGATGATCTGCTGCTGCCGGACAAGTTGACGGAACAGTTGGCCTTTCTTGAGGGTCATCCCGAATTTGATGTCGTTTATTCCAGGGTGAAGTATTTTAAGGAAAACGGAAAGCGTAATTATTATGTGGTGAGGAGAGTCACCCCCACGGGGGATATCGTCCCGTTTCTGATAAATGCAAATTTCATCACGATGAATTCCCCGCTTATCAGAAGGGGCGCAGTGGAACGTGTCAGAGGTTTCGATGTTACTTTTTCACGCTATGAGGATTGGGACTTTCTGTTGCGTCTCGCTTTGACCGGCTCCCGCTTCGGTTTTATGGATGCCAACCATGCCCTGTGCAGAATGCACGGCGAGAATACCGTAAAAGATGCGCCGCGGATGTTTGAAGCGAAGTTATCGGTGGCACGCGGTATTGTAAGCAGGTTTGGCAACGAACTTCGAACCCGGGGCATTGACGGAAGTGGTATTATCGCATTCCACCAGGCCGATTACGGCAGGAAATTGATCCTGGCCGGCCGGATTGCCGAAGGCAGAAAATTAATTGACGAAGCCTGCGAAATCGACTTCCCGCACAGGAGGAAGTTCAAGGTGTTTTCGCTGGCTGCCGGTTTCTGCGGTTCCCGGATCCTGGCGTTTCTGCAGAAATACGTGGACTGTCTTTGCAAATACGGGAAGACATCGGGATGAAATTGATAAGGATGGAACTTCCCGCCCCGAGATGGTTCCGCTGGGGGGTCTATAAGCTGCTTGCCATCCTGGCGCTCGTCTTTAACACCGACAGTAATGCCGGCTTTATCTATTTCCAGTTCTGACCGCTACCGGTCAGGGGAGTTAAAGTGAAAATCGTTTTTCTGGCGCCGTTCGGCCTCCGTCCCAAAGGGACTGTAATCGCCCGTATGGTGCCGCTTGCAGCGGAGCTCAAGGCACTCAGCCACGAGGTGGTAATCGTTGCGCCCCCCTACACCAACCCGGAGGATGCCGGGAAAGTGGAGACGGTGCGGGGGGTGACAGTGAAGAACATCGCACTCGGCCCCTTCAGCGGGCCGCCGGCTGCACCGCTCCTTTCCTGGCGCCTCTTTCGAGCCGCACTGGCGGAGAAGCCGGACCTGGTTCACCTCTTCAAGCCGAAGGGATATGCGGGGCTGGCAGCGATGTTGCAGATCTGCTGCACCCGTCTCGGCCTTCCCATGCCCCACCTTTTCCTCGATACCGATGACTGGGAGGGGAAAGGGGGGATGAATGAACTCCATAGCTATTCCGCCATTGAAAAGGTTGTTTTTTCCTTTCAGGAGCGATGGCTTCCCCCGCGGGTAAGGGGCATAACAGCGGCAAGCAGGGTACTCGAGAAACAGGTCCTTGGCATGGGGCTCGGCCGGGAACGGGTGCTTTATCTCCCCAACTGCGTGGACAATCTACCCTTGGGGAACGGAAGGGGCATTCGGGAGCGGCTGGGAATAGATCCCGTTACTCCTGTACTGCTTCTCTATACCCGCTTTTTCGAATTCAGCCAGGATAAACTCCACCAGGTGTTCAGCGAGGTTTTCCACAAGGTGCCCGGCGTCCGCTTTCTGGTGGTCGGACGCGGGCGGCAGGGAGAAGAAGCTCTTCTGCTGCAGGCTGCCCATAAAGGGGGATTCGGTAAGGCTCTGGTAATGGCCGGTTGGGTAGAGCCCGCCGAGTTGCCCGATTATCTGGCGGCAGGCGATGTGGCGCTGTACCCTTTTGCCGACACCCTGGTCAACCGGGCCAAATGCCCTGCAAAACTGACTGAGCTGCTGCGGGCAGGAGTGCCGGTGGTTGCCGACCGTGTCGGGCAGATTCCCGAATACATTGCGCCGGAACTCCAGCCCCTGCTCTGCTCTCCCGAAAACATGGATGAGATGGCCGCGAAATGTGTACAACTGCTGCTGGATGAGACCCGCCGCGGTAAAGCTTCTCTCACAGGGCGGGAATATATCCTGAACAACTTCAACTGGCGGGGGCAAGCGGAATTATTGCATAATTTCCATTTAAACTGTATAGCTGGAAATTAGTTTCCGAATTAAAATACGTTAGTTTCTCATCCGGA
>Ga0153916_10004918_pt1 | contig 10149 bp, 10 predicted proteins | sample Opewatmetagenome_FD_109642 | JGI IMG/M metagenome (GOLD analysis project Ga0153916, IMG submission 109642) | Freshwater wetland microbial communities from Ohio, USA - Open water 3 Core 3 Depth 4 metaG | ecosystem: Environmental > Aquatic > Freshwater > Wetlands | place: USA: Ohio, Lake Erie...
AAAATTCGCCTATCTAGGGCAAACGGCAAAGAAAAGCACGATAACACAAATTAGACGCGCCCGCCACATCCTTTCTTCCCTGAATCTTGGTATAACGCCGGGTATCTAGAATCTGCGGAACTCAACCTTGGGGTTATCCCAATCTGTTCTGGCGTGATCTACGCTGATCGGTTCTATGGCGCAAGAGGCAGCTCTCTTGAATTGGCGAGCTGGAGTATACCGTCTCCTCACTCCCCCGAAAACCGGAGCGATTTTGCACACAGACCACACCGCGCAGAGCGCGGCTGGACGCCCACACCCTTGGCCGGGCTGAAACCGGCCTCCCAATTTTTAGGTTCTTATGTGCTTGTCCTCTTTCCTTAATCCCCGCAGGCTAGATACATGGTACACAAGCCACGGGCGTTCGAGGCCACGCGGCCGGAAGCGCAGTCGTTGGCCCCGGCAGCAGTCTCGGGCGCTCCCCCGCAGGAGACGATGACGGCGCAATAGCCGCCGCAGCACTTCGGGCAGTAGCAGTCTCCTGCACCCCCTCCTCCATTGATCTGCTCTCCTTCTTCCCTGGAAACGATTCCCATCACCTTCATGACTTTCCCGTGGCAGGTAACGTACCTCGTTCCGGGTGGGACATAGACGATGCCCTGGCTACAGACTTCGATGTAGGACGACTTATCGGCCGACATCCTGGTGTCTACAGTCCCCATCGAATAGGCGGAGACCAGGATGACGACAGCGCCCAACCCGACGATCACTTTGGAGAGTTTCTTCATCAAATTGTCCTCCCGTCAAGATTGAGGGAAAAGTATCCCTGTATATATAAGAGACGCTGGAGAGGCCACTTATTTAGCACTCAACTTCATTTTCCTGTGAAAAAAAGGAAAATGAGCCCCGCCGACAGGATGAGAATCTCCCGGCCGGCACCCGGCGGCCTCTAAATTGACAGGGGAGGATCAATTCCCTAGAATTCGCGGTGAGATGAGACCGGACAAGGGCACATCCGAGGAACTCGAGGCCATCCTGGAGCGCTTCTCAGCCTCCATCCGGGCCTCTATCCTGAAATTCGGGCTCGAGCAAAAGGGCATCGACCCGGAGGATGTTTACCAGGACATCAGGCTAAAAATAATAAAAAAGATATTGAGTGCTAAAAAAATCCAGTCTCCAGCGTCTTATATTAATAGTGTTGTCCATTCTACGCTCATCGACTGCCTCCGGAAATCGAGAGCCCAGGAGGAAATTCTCCAGTTTGAGAGGCTGGAGAGGCTGCGACAGGCAGAAGGCCAGAAGGAACCCCGGGGCGTTGACACCCTTGCCCGGAGGGCGCTCGGAGAGGCCGTCGATTCTCTTATTCCGTCGCGGAAGAAGGCCTTGAAGATGTTTCTGCTGAACATGACGGTCGAGGAGATCGCCCGCTCCCTCAACTGGACGCCGATCAAAACAAGGACCCTGATCTACCGGGGGTTGGACGACATCAAGAGAAAACTCAAGAAAAGGGGGATTGACCATGAAGACCGATCCTGACCGCTTCAAAGCTCTGTACGGGGCCCAGGTCGGACTCCAGAAGCCTGCCTCCAGGCGGGATTGTCCCTCGCCCAAGAGGATGATCGGGCTTCTGACTTCGCGGTGTTCTGCCCGAGAGGGGTCGAAGCTCGTCGACCACATCTCGCTCTGCAGCGACTGCGCCGGAGAGTTCGGGTTTCTCACCGAGGCCCTCCGGAGCGAAAGAGTCCTTGCCGGGGATATTGAAAACTGGCTGGGGGGCGGCCAGAAAGCAGAACCCCGGCAGCCACATCTCCTCCGCTACTCCTGGGGCGTCGCTTCCTTGCTGGCGGCCTTTTTTATCGTCGGGTTTATCGTCTTGAGGCTTGTCATCCTGCGTTCGCCAGAGAGGTATAGGGCGGCTTCCGAGGCCAGGGTCGCGCTGCTCGAGCCGGTGGAACAAAAAGTGAGCCGCCAATCCTTGGTCTTCAGGTGGCAGCCGGTCCCTGGGGTTGAGCACTACGTCGTTGAGGTCTTCGATGAGGCCCTTTCGCCCGTCTGGAAGAGCCCGCCGCTCCTTGAGACCCGGATCGTTCCGCCTGACCCGGTAGCCAGGGGCTTTGTCCCACGGAAGTCCTATTTCTGGCTGGTCTCGGCCTATTTCCTCGGCGGAGATAAATGGCTGTCGCCTCTCGAGGAATTTACCCTGAAAGACTAGGGCCGGGGACGGGCGTCAGGTCAGAACCCATCAGGGCCGATCCTGGTAAGGGCATCCCCGTGGAGGACAAAAGCCGCCCAATAGAAAGGATGTCTGTAGCCCGATTCGAGCATCCGGAGCTTGGCCGAGCGGAGGGCCAGGGCCTTGCTTTCCCCCCCGAAAAGGTGGTCATAGAAGCGCCTCATGAACTCGGCCGCCGCCCTGTCGCCCACCTCCCAGAGTGAAGACACGACGGACTGCGCCCCGGCATAAAACAGCACTCTGGTCAGCCCCATGGTTCCCTCTCCCCTCTCGATGTAGCCCTGGCTGCTTCGGCAAGCCGAAAGCACGACCAAGCCTGCCCTTAGGCGGAGGTGGACGATCTCCCGGGCCTGCAGCAGCCCGTCCTCCCGCTGGCCATTGTGGAGAGACAAGAACAGGCCTGATCGGAAGGGGACCCTCTCGTCCTGGTACCCGTGGCAGGCGAGATGGATGATTCCATATTCCTCCAGGGCCGCGGTCTTGAGCCTTTCCTCGCTGGCCGCTTGGCCGAAGTAGATATCCCTCGCTTCTCTAGGGAAGAAGCGGGCGATCGCCTGGACCTCCATTCGGCTCTGTTTCAAGGGAACCAGCTCAAAACCTTCGCTCTCGTAGATGGACTTCATCAGGCCAGCGGGGTTTACTTTTTCCCCTCCGAGCGAGCTCCCCTGCCGAGGATACTCAGGATCTGCCAGGGCCAGCAACTTCCGGGGCACGGGGTCAGCAGCCCGTCTCTCCTTCAAAAACAGCAGCGACGAGCAAGAGGCTGCATAGGAAACCGCATACCGGGAGATCAGGAATTTCCCATTCGAAGAAGGGGCGGCGGAAGGGAGAAGGAGCGTTTCAAAAGGAAGGAGGGACAGCCCGCCGTCGGGGATGATGATCAGGTTTTCGATCGACTCGGGAAGGGCAGCCATCGCTTCAGACAGTAGAACCCGGAAAAGACTCCGTCCAGCCGCCAGCCCCTTCCATCTTCCCTTGGGGGGGTCTGAGAGCAACTTTATGTAAGGAAACAGAGTTCCTTCGAGTTCCTCTCTCGGTGGGAGGGCAAAAAGCCGGATATCCGTCTTCGTGATCAAAAAAAGAAAGGACTTGTTTTCTCCCAGGAAGTATTCCAGGATGCTAGTTTTCTCGTCCAAAAGCCTGGACTGCGCTTGTTCCAGTGTGACTGGAAGGACGGGAGAAAAAATTCCCGGTAGGCCGGCCGGTTCCGCCGTATCCATGTTCGCTCTCGAGTGGAATTCCAGGTATTGGTCCTCCGCCCGCCTGAGCGCAGCCTCAAGCTCTCCGCGCCTGCCTGGAGAGAGGTTTTTTCTGGCTATCTCCTTAATCAGGGCCGTGATATGCCCCGATATGAGGCGTTCTTGATTACCCAAAGGCAATTCAAGATTGCTGGATAGAGTGGGCCTGATGCTCCCAAGGGTTTCAAGAAATGCCCTGGCCTTGGCCCTCTCCACAATACCGAAAACCTCGGCCGTCCTGTTTTGATTGTCGGCGACGTCGTCCAGCCTTAAGATGAGGGAGACGAGGGCTTCATAGACAATGAGCTTATCTCTGCCAAACCCCGCTTTGAACTCATCTTCAAGTATTCGGCTCCTCAGGTAGTCGATCGCGTCGGCCGAACTCCGGTAGCAGGTCAGTGCTCGTTCATAGTCCTGCTGACCCTCATAGCAATCACCCAGATAATAGAGGACCTCCCAGAGGAATGGACTTCCGCCCTCTTGCCCGCCCAGCTCGAGCGCCTTCAAGAAATGGTCGCGGGCGAGCGCATAATCCCCCATCCTGAGCCGGCAGACGCCGATATTCTTCAGGAGCTCAACGGCGGTCCCAGAATCCGGCGCTTCAGCTAAGAGAGAGGAAACCATCCCGAATTGGTGAAGCGCTGTGGAGACCCTCCCTAAATCTAAATGTACCCGGCCGATATTATTGCGGAGGATCATCTCGCTGACCGGGTCTCCGTTCTTTCTCGCCTGGTCGAGACCTTGGAGATAGTAGTCAAGTGCGCTATACAAGTCCGCATTGGCGGAGAACATCAATCCTTTCATCCGGAATGCCTCTCCAAGATTGTTAAGAACCTGCGGGGAAACGTTGTCGACGCCGGATTGCTTGTCGATCGCCCAGGCAGCCAGCAGATAATCCAGTGAACGTTCATAGAAGCCGAGGTCCATCAGGCTGATCCCAATGTTTTTCAGGCAGATGGATTCATCGTCTCTGTTCCTGAGGGCCCTAGAGATCTCAAGGGCCTCGGAATAGAAAGGGAGCGCCCGGTCATAGGACCTGAGATGGGAATGATAGAGGCCGAGGTTGAGAAGGCATTTGGCTTGCTCTCTCTCGTCCTTGAGCTTTCTGGCTATTTCCAGGGCTCGGACGTTAAGCGCCAGGAAAGCTTCCAGGTCTTGTTTCCCCCAATGGGCCAGGCTTAACTGCCGGAGGCACTTGACCGTCAGCTCCGGACTTCCGGAGCTTTCCGCCTGGGAGATAGCCGCTCTAAGGCTCGAAATAGATTCATCATAGCGGCCGGAAAGCCGTTCCTCCTTCCCCTGTGCATACTTCTCCCAGGCTTTGAGAGCAGCCTGAGCCTCCTCGGCTTCCTTTTTGGATTCGAGCCGGGAGGCGGCGGCCAGAGCCTCGGAAAAAAACTTCCCGGATTCATCGATGCGGTTGACCGGCCAGCAGAGTCTCCCCTGCCGTACCAGGCACCAGGCTTCCTTCCCGGCATCAGCCATTTCCCTGGCAAGGTCTCGGGCCGAGCTGAACCAGGCAAAGGCTTCCTCGAAGCGGCCGTCGTTCCAGCTTGACTCTCCGGACCTCACCGTTTGTTGGTACTGCCTAAGCATGTTTTCCCGGCCGTCCTGGGCCGCGACCGGGCTTGAAGTCGAGACCAGAAAAAGGGCGAGCCCCAGCCAGAAGCCGGCGCCAAAGCGGTTCCGAAACCCAACGCAAACATCCATGATATCTTTCTCATTCTACCCGAACGACCCTTAAAATCCCACTCTCGGCTTCTTGATGCCGGAGGGGACTGAAGTCATGTAATCACAAGAATACGGAGTTTTTCGAGAGGGGCCGGGGCGGGATGGCGGGGCGGGTTTACAGGTAGTGGGCAATCTCTTGGAGCAGTTCTTCCCGATTGCATGGCTTGCGCAGAAAATGCCAGTCCGAAGAGGCGTCTTTTCTTTTTTCGATATCCTTCTCCTCGAGAGAGGAGAAAAAGATGATCGGGATATCCCGGGTCTGCGGGTCATCCTTCAGCCGCGAGGCGACCAGGATTCCGTCCAGGCCGGGGAGAACGATATCCAGGATCAACAGGTCCGGCCTCTTCCCTCTTGCCAGGCTGAGGGCATCTATTCCGTTGCTGGCCGGGATGACCGCGTATCCGGCGCCGGATAACACTTTGTCCAGCATTCTCAGAGTCATCTCGTCATCTTCCACGACCAGGATGCTTCTCGTCCGGACCATAGCTCTTTTCTTGGCCATCCTCGTCCCTCCCCTATTTCTATGGAAAGTTTCCAGCCCAATGGACGAAAGAGGCGAAGCCGTTTGGCAGCTTCTATATTTGGGCGAACGCATACAGCTCTACTATTAATAAGAGACGCGGGAGCGGCCGGTTTTTTAGCACTTTTTTTTATTTTTTTATAAATTTCCTCCCGCCTCCATTGAACTTTTTGCCCGTTTGAGGTGTAGTAGATACCGGTAGGTGCTTTTTTGGCCATTCGGAAGAACTCGAACCAATTAATTTCCCCGGCATTCAAAGGAGGACAAATGAATATTTCCAGACCCGATCATCTGATGGACAGGCGGAGCTTCCTGAAAAAGGGGATGCACACGGGAGCGTTGATCGTCTCCTTCCCGGTCTGGAAGCATTTCGCCAGAGAGGATACGGATTCACTTTTGGCGGCAGAAGCGGGTCTGCCGGGCGGCCTAGATAAGGATGGCCTGAGAAAGCTGTTAGAGGTCTGCCTCAGCCGGGGAGGCGAGTTCGCCGAAGTCTACTACGAGCGGACGGTCGAGAACAGCATCTCGCTGGACGAAGACAAGATTTCAGCGGCGACCCGCGGGCTAGATATGGGCGTCGGCTTTCGCGTTCTCCAGGGAGAAAAAACCGGGTTCGCGTTCTCCGACGACCTTGATTTCGCCCGGCTTAAGGAGGCTGCCGAGACAGCCGCGCTCATCGCTTCGGGAGGCGCCAAGCAGAAGCCCGAGAATCTCACCGCCCTCTCCCCTCCTTCGTATTATCTGGTCAAAGTCTCGCCCGACACCATTACCCCGAAGGCCAAAGCGGAGCTCCTCATCAAGGCGAATGCCGTGGCCCGCGCCTTTGACAAGCGGATCACCCAGGTGGGCGTCAGCTTTTACGACATCAACAAGAAAATCCTGATCGCCAACTCCGAGGGGTTGTATGTCGAGGACAGCCAGACCTTGACCAGCCTGGGCGCCGGCTGTGCGGCCCTGGAGGGCCAGCAGAGGAGCCGGGGCTACGAGTCCAAGAGCGGCAGTTATGGGTACGAGCATTTCGATATCAAGCTGGCCGAAGGGATGGCCCGCACCGCCGCAGAGATGGCCATCCGCAACCTCCCGGCCGAAGACGCTCCGGCCGGCGAGTTTCCGATCGTCATCGCCAAGGGCTATGGCGGAATTTTCTTCCACGAAGCCATCGGTCACAGCCTCGAAGGCGACGGTATACGGAAGAAGACATCATGTTTCTGGGACAAGCTAGGCCAGCCCATTGCCACATCCGTCGTCACCCTGGCGGACGACGGGACTTATAGGGGCGCCTGGGGGGCCGTCAACGTCGATGACGAGGGGTGCGTCGGACAGAACACAGTGCTCATCGATAAGGGCGTTTGTGCCGCGTTCATCCAGGACAAGTTGAACGCCCGGCTGATGAAGATGAAGCCGACCGGGAACGGACGCCGCGAATCCTACAAATTCCCTCCCTACCCGCGCATGACCAACACCTACCTCCTTCCGGGAGAAGCCCGGCCCGAGGATATCGTCAAGTCCGTGGACAAGGGTCTATACATCGCCAAAATCGGCGGCGGCAACGTCCAGCCGACCACCGGACGGTTCGTTTTCTCCGTGACCGAAGGATACATGATCGAGGGCGGCAAAGTCACCAAGCCGCTCAAGGGGATAATGCTCATGGGCAGCGGCCAGGACGTTCTTAAGAATATCTCGATCGTCGGGAACGACCTTCTGGTCATAGGCGGCGGAAGCTGCGGCAAGGAAGGCCAGTCGAAGCCCGTCGGTTTTGGAAATCCCACGCTCAAAGTCGACAAGATCACCGTGGGCGGGAAGAAGGCCTGAGGGAGGACGCGCATGGACATCAAGAAGACCGGTGAAGAAGTCGTCAAGAAGGCCATTCGGTATGGGGCGGAAGAAGCCGAAGCCGTCATCGAGAACGTCAAGGAATTCAACGTCAACGTGAGAAAGGGCGATATCGAAACGCTCCAGAAATCAGTCTCCAAGGGCCTGGGCCTCAGGGTGTTCATCAAGAAACAGCTCGGGTTCTCCTACACATCCGACCTGTCCCCCGAAGCCCTGGATGAAACGATTAAGAAGACGGTCGAACTGGCCGGGATCACCGAGGCCAAACCGTGGCAGGGTCTGCCCGATTTCGGCCCGCAGCCGCTGGCCGAGCTCGATCTCTACGACGCCGAGATGGCCAGGGTCCCCGATGAGAAGAAGATCGCCATCGCCAGGGACGTCGAGCGCATCGCCATGGCCCAGGACAAGCGCATCACCAACACCGAAGGCGGCTCGTTCTCGAACACGGAACGGGAGGCCGGGTTGTTCAACTCCAAGGGCATTGCCTATGTCTTCAAGGAATCGAGGTGCTCTTTCGGCGCCTACGTCATCGCCGGCGAAGGTGATGCCATGCAGGGCGGCGGCTGGTCCAGTTCCAAACGGTTCTTCAAGGAACTGGCGGCGGTCGAGGGAGTGGCCAAGACGGCCGCCCAAAAGGCCATCGAGAAGCTCGGCGCCAGGCCGGTGGAAACGAAAAAGGTGCCCGTGGTTTTCGACCGCTATGCCGCCCCATCCTTCTGGATGGGACTCCTATTCGCCCTCGACGGCGACTCTGTTTTTCGGAAGACCACCTTCATGACCGAAATGCTTGAAAAGTCCGTCGCCTCGCCCCTCGTCACCATCACGGACAATCCGACGATGCCCCGGTTTGTCGGCTCGGTGCCGTTTGACGGCGAAGGGAATGTCACCCGAAAAAACACGATCTTGGACAAGGGTATCCTGAAGATGTTCCTCTATGACTCCCAGACCGCCCGGAAGGCAGGGGTAAAGGTCAACACCATGGCGCGGCGCTACGGCTACCAGTCAGGTCCTTCGGCCGGCTTCCTTTGCCTCGTCGCCGAAAATGGGAAAGACGAACCGGCGACGCTCTTCAAGGACATCAAGGAAGGGCTCCTGGTCACCGGGATGAGAGGATTGGGCACCGACGCCACTACCGGGGCATTCTCGACCGGGTGCAGCGGATTCTGGATTGTTGACGGCGCGCGGGCGTTTCCGGTCGATGGGGTCACACTCGGGGGCACAACTCTCGATATCCTCAAAGCGATCGACAAGGTCGCCAACGACCTGGACCTGCGCGGCAGCCTGAACAGTCCATCGTTCAGGGTGACCGAAATCACTGTCGGCGGCAAAAAGGCATAGCTATTTGCCCTTCGAGACCACAACCTTTGATTTGACTTTCAAAGGGATCTCCGTTTCAGTCTTCCAGGCTGCTTTCAATCGCGATTCTACTCGGAAAACGTACGTTCCAGCCTGATCGAATAGAATCCCGTTCAGGATTAGATTTGTCCGATGTCTTTCTGTATCAAGTTTAAAATCGTCGGTTTCAATTAGAGTATTTTTTAATCCATCGGGAGAAATCCGAACCAACCGAATTTTTAGGATGTCTTCACCAGGACGATCCGTCTGCCAGATACTTCCCAGAGCAAAGAGAGAATGAATGGCAGGCAATTGAGTAACCGTAATCTCTTCAATACAGCTTAAATAACTCACCAGATTCGTCTGTTGATCTACACTAATCCTTTCGCACAAAATCGACCAGATATGTTTAATCATTAGTGAATCCTCTCGCTCTGATGGTATTCCTGAGTTACATTTGCTGTCCTCTCTTGAGGCTGCAAGCTTTGGCCCATATTGCGTGCGGACGAAACAATATCTGAACTTATGGACCTAAACATATTTTCTAGCCGTAGAATTGCACACGACAGCTCTTCTTCGACGAGTCTTTTCGATAAAAGCGTTATGATATGAGTATTAAGTGAAACGCCTTCATTTTTCGCCGCTTGAGAAAGCTGGCAGTGCAGGCTTTTCGGCATCCGTAGGCGAAGTTGGCCACTGTAGGGAGTTATCCTTTCCAGCTCGGGCACGTGCTTTCCGGCATTCTTCAGGGACTGAAAGTAGGCGTCCGCCGCGATCTTCAGCTCAGACAGTGCCTCAGACGAAGATTCGCCGAAAGTGCTAAGTCCTCGAATACCAGGGATTATGGCGATATACCCTCCATCCTCATCGCTCCATTTGATCGAGATTGGATACTTTTCCATGATTCATTCCTTTTTATCCGGGTTATCCAGATTATGCTCCTCTATAAAGTCGATTCTCTGCCTAAGTTGATAAGCTTTCGCCTTGCCGTCCTTCATCTTTTGGATTGACAAGAGAAAAAAAGGACGTTCGCGCTTATATATGAAATGGGAGCCCCCTCTCCGGTCTTCAATCATTCCGATACACCCGCATAAACGCCTAAGCTCGGTGAATCTGAGCCCTCTTGGATTGTTTTTTGCCTTCTCAAGTAACTCAATACATTTTTGATTCAATTTTGGCCAGCTTCTTCATATGCCGTTATATTGGTACCATATGCGGTACCATATGTCAAGGCTTTCATGAATTCTCTTCTCGTGATTCATAACGCCTGCTCTGCCAAA
>Ga0153916_10004919_pt1 | contig 10148 bp, 12 predicted proteins | sample Opewatmetagenome_FD_109642 | JGI IMG/M metagenome (GOLD analysis project Ga0153916, IMG submission 109642) | Freshwater wetland microbial communities from Ohio, USA - Open water 3 Core 3 Depth 4 metaG | ecosystem: Environmental > Aquatic > Freshwater > Wetlands | place: USA: Ohio, Lake Erie...
GCACGGTTCGTCGTCGATGACCACGTAGCGGTTCACCTTGAGCTCCCGCATCTCGGCCTGTTCCCACGACATGGCGATTCCATCCGGGCCGATGCGGCCGGTCCATTAAAGCCTTTTCTTACCGCCTGCGCCGTGCCCGAGCGTGGACCGATGGCCTCGGCGCACGCCGCACGGGTTTCTCCTCCTTGCGCCGCCGGATTTCGGCCACCGCGCGATCCAGGCTGGCCTGGAGTTCCGGCGCGATGTGGCGGTGCGTGTACGCGTCCGCCCGGGCCGCCATGGCGATGCGGCCCGCGAAGGTCCGCGCGAGGGCGCCTCGCTGCCACGGGGGCGCGCGGTGGATCAAGGGATGCTGGAAGAGGACGCCGTGCTTGGGTGGCCGTGAGCCGGTCTTCAGATGGCGGAACAGCGCGCGCTCCGCGCCGAGCAGCTGGACCGTGCCCGACGGATAGCGGGCGAGATCCTCCACGCTCCCCGCCAGGGTCACGAGGCGCGCCGCGATCATGGGGCCCGCCAGCTCGGAGACGTTCGGCGCAATCCCTCGGACCGTCTTCTCCACGTAGCGCTCGAGGTCCGCGCGCTGGGCCGTGAGGGATTGCGCGAGGCGCGCCATGCCCTGGAGCTCCGCCTCCTCGGCATCGCCGAGCTCCGCGCCGACGCTCTCGCGAGCGTCCATGGGGAGCTTCTCGCGCCTCCCGTGCTTCGCCACGAGCTCAAGGTACTCCGGCTCGTCGACCATCTTCGCGAGCTCCGGGAAGTGCAGGCCGTACCACTCGCGGATCCGCTCCACGAGCCCGTTCTCCTGCTCCAGGAGGTCGTCCACCGCGGCCACGGCCTGTCGCAGATGGTCTTCCGTGCGGATGGCCTTGCGCATGCGTCGCTTCGCCAGTTCGACCATGGCGGCGTGGAGGAGCGTGCGATCGAAGCCGTACGCCGCCGGATCCAGGAACGGCGCCCGCTCCGACGTGAAGCGCCCGCCGGCACGCTCGAGGCGCGGCTCCGAGACGAAGACCTCCGCTGCGAGACCCATGAGCTCGCGCTCCTCGCCGAGGACCTTCCAGTCCTCCACGACGGCGAGGCGCTCCGCGAGCGCCTTCGGGTCGTGCGGGAAGAGGCGCTGCTCGACGACCTTCCCCTCGTCCAGGAGGAAGGAGCCGAACCAGGTGGTCTGGAGGAGCATTGTTCGGGCAAGCGCGCGAGTGCCTAAAAGGGTATTTGCGTCAGCGGCGGCGCTTCGCCGCCGTCTTCTTCCGCGGAGGCGCGGCCTTGCCGCCGAGCCGTCGGACCTCCGAGGGTCGCGCGATGCCGCGCTCCGTGATGATCCCCGTGATGTACTTCGCGGGGGTCACGTCGAAGGCCGGGTTCCTCGCGGGGCTCTCCTTGGGGGCTACGGGGTTCCCTGCGAACTGGAGGACCTCCTGGGGCGAGCGCTCCTCGAGGGGGATCTTCGCCCCGGTGGGGATGGTCAGATCGACCGTGCTCGTGGGCGCCGCGACGTAGAAGGGCACGCCGTTCTCCTTGGCCACGACGGCCTTCATGTACGTGCCGATCTTGTTCGCCGTGTCCCCGTTCGCGGCGATCCGGTCCGCGCCCACGAGGACGAGGTCGACCTCACCTCGGCTCAGGAAGTGTCCCGCGGCACTGTCCGGCAGGATCGCGTGCTCGATGCCCTCCTGGACGAGCTCCCAAGCGGTCAGGCGCGCCCCCTGCAGCCGCGGCCGGGTCTCGCTCACGTAGACGAAGAACTTGCGGCCGGCCTCATGGGCCACGCGCAGGGGCGCCATCGCCGTCCCGTAGTCCACCGCCGCGAGGGCTCCCGCGTTGCAGTGGGTCAGGATCCGCGTCCTGTTCTTGATCAGTTTCGCGCCGTGGGTGCCGATGGCGCGGCAGCGTTCGACGTCCTCCTGGGCGTACCGCTCGGCGGCCATCCGCGGGTCCTCGCCCGCGTCCAGGGCCTTGGACATGTACTCGAGGGCGTAGAACAGGTCGTGGCCCGTGGGCCGCGTCTTCCGCAGCCGGTCCGCCGCCTCCCGGGTGCCCACTCCCTGGAGGCGCGCCTGGGCCATCCCGTACGCGGCCGTCGCGCCGATCGCGGGAGCGCCGCGCACGACCATGTCCTCGATGGCCACGGCGAGATCCTCCAGCCGCCGGGCCTCATGGATGCGGATCTCGAACGGCAGGAAGCGCTGGTCGATCAGCTTGACGACGCCGTCCTCGAACCAGACCGTGCGCAGCTCCCGGGGCTCGCCATCGACCGTGATGCGCACGGGAGTCCCTCAGGATTTCCGCAAGGACGAGAGGAGGCCGGACAGGCCCGGCCGCCCGAGCTCCTTCTTCATGTCCCGGGCCAGGCTGTCGTAGTACACCACCTGCTGCTCCACGCGGACGAGCTCCTCATCCAGCCGATGGCGTTCGTCCTCCACCTGCTCGAGCGCCTCGACGAGCCGGCGTTCCCGCTGACGCCACCGCTCGTACTCCTTCTGGGTCGTCTCCAAGGCGGTCGTGGGGAATCACCTCATGACGGCGGGAGGGATGCGCCGTTCCTCCTCGATCTTCGCTCCCTTCAGACTCGAGAGGAGTGTGTTGTACTCCGTGACCTTCTTCCGGACCCGCTCCAGTTCCTTGTGGAGGTAGGCCTTCCGCCGCTCCAGCTGCTTCATGCGGTTCCGGATGCGCTCTCGGCGCTCGCGCCACTTCTTCCGCTCCTCGATGGCGAGCAAGACGCCGGACGGGTCCATGTGATGCGGGGAGTCCAGAAGGAGCCGAGTATATAACCGTAGTGGACGCGGTCAATCCTCGTGGACCGTGACCGCGGGCACGAGCTCGCGGAGGGCGTCCGCGAACCCAAGGAGCTGGGACAGGAAGTCCCGCACCACGCCCTCGGGCGCGTCGACTCCGATGACCAGGTTCAGGTTGTCCACCTTGGCGACGGTCACGAGCTTGGCGATGTTCCTCTCCGTCCCGGCCTCCGTGATCTCGAGCCGCGCGATGAGGTTCGCGCCCTCGCGCGAGGTCGACAGCCGGATCACGAACCCGCGGTCTCCGAGTTCCCTCCGCAGGATGTCGCGCTTCTCCTTCATGTCGTCCTGGGACACACGCACACCTTGGGATAGTCATCCCGGGTCGCGGTAATGAAGCTGGCGCACGTCAGCGGGCCTGGACCTCGACGGAGACCCGGGCCTTGTGCTCGCGGCGCCGCTTCTCCCGCAGCGTGTCCGAGGGGACGATGTGGTCCTTCACGCCCCCGAGGATGCCCGCGACGCCCTCCCGGGACGCCTTGGCGTCCTCCTGGCAGTGCACGCACCGCTCGGGGCAGGCGCTCGGCGGGATGTCGGGCTCGGGGTAGGAGAAGATGCCGCCTTCGTAGTTCCGGATCACTACCTTCTTGTCGCTCTGGCTGATCAGGTAGTTGGGCGCGACCGGGACCTTGCCGCCGCCGCCCGGGGCGTCCACGATGAACAGGGGCACGGCGAATCCGGAGGTGTGGCCGCGGAGGGCCTCGTAGATCTCGATGCCCTTGGACACCCGCGTGCGGAAGTGCTCGATCCCCTCGCTCAGATCGCACTGGTAGAAGTAGTACGGCCGGACCCGGTTCATCACGAGCTTCTGGTTTAGGCTCTTCATGATCGTCGGGCAGTCGTTGATGCCGCGCAGCAACACGGTCTGGTTCCCCAGGGGGATGCCCGCGTCCGCGAGCATGGCCAGGCCCTTGGACGCCTCGGGCGTGATCTCCTTCTCGTGGTTGAAGTGGGTGTTGAGCCAGAGGGGGTGGTACTTCCTCAGCATGGAGACGAGCTGGGGCGTGATCCGCATGGGCAGGGTGCACGGCGCGCGGGAGCCGATCCGGACGATCTCGATGTGGTCGATCTCCCGGAGGCGCTTGAGGACGTGCTCCAGGTAGTCGTCGTTCACCATGAGCGGGTCGCCTCCGCTCAGGAGGACGTCGCGGACCTCCTTGGCCTTCTCCAGGTACTCGAAGGCGGGCTCCAGGTCCTTCGCGGACATCGCGCCGTGGGAGTGGGCGGTGAACCTCCGGCGGGTGCAGAAGCGGCAGTACATGGCGCAGTAGTCCGTGACGAGGAGGAGGACACGGTCCGGATAGCGGTGGGTCAGGTGGGGGACGGGGGAATCGATGTCCTCGTACAGCGGATCGTGGCGGTCCACCTCGGAGAAGTGGGTCTCCTGGACGCGCGGGACGGCCTGCAGCCGCACGGGGCAGTTCGGGTCGTTGGGGTCCATGAGGCTCGCGTAGTACGGCGGGATGCCGAACTTGAAGTACTTGGCGCAGTCGACCACGCCACGCTCTTCGTCCTCCGTGAGCGGGAGGATCTGCTTGAGTTCCTCGAGGGTGTGGACGACATGGGCGGCCTGCCACTTCCAGTCGTTCCACTGCGCCTCTGTGACGTTCCGCCAAAGGGGGATGTCCTGCCAGTGTCGAATTCCGCTCGGGACCGTGCCCGAGGACGAGCGGTTGGGCTCCGCGATGACCATGCCCTGGACCTCCGGACGTATGTCTCCGGTGTGTGCGGTGTGCGATGGCCCGAGCCGGGATTTATTCGCATTGTACTTTCAATTGCCATAACCCCCATTCCCGCACCGCGGTTCGATGGGGATTTATACGACCGGGACCCTTGCGCGGTCCCGCGGGCTCGTGGTCTAGTGGTTATGACATCGCTCTCACACAGCGAAGGTCACCGGTTCGAATCCGGTCGAGCCCATCCCTCCTTCCGCGTGTGAACTGTAGGACCGGCGGATTCGCTAGTGCAGGACGAGAAATCGGAAAAAGGGGCGACCGGCGAACCGGTCGCCCTTGGTGTTCTGCGCGCCTAGCCCGGCACGATGGCCAGGAAGGGGTCCGCCTGGAAGGTCCCCAGCTCCACGGCATAATTGCCCGTGAAGCTGACGTAGAGGACCCCGTTCATCGCGACCGCCTGGAAGTAGTCGCCGTATTGGGGCACGATGAACGAGCCGCCGAATCCCGAGGCCGCCAGGTAGTCGTACATCGCGGGGTCCGAGTTGGGCTCGTCCGAGACGCTTGTGACCCGGTACTCCGTGAAGGTCTGGCCGCCATCCGTCGAGTATTGCGACACCACATCGGTCCGGTGGTTGAACGGATCGAACTGGGTCGTGTAGTAGACCACGGAGACGTTCCCGTTGGACGGGTCCACGGTCACCCACGGCTGCACGTTCACGGTGCCATCCGCCAGCGCGGTCGGCGTGGACCACGTCGCACCGCCGTTCGTGGAGGTCGCGTACAGGATCGCGGAGGTCCCACAGTTGCCGGGGATCGCGGGAGCGAGGAACCCGTAGTAGTTCCCCGACGTGCACGCGTCGATCACGAAGTACAGACTGTTGGAGCCCGCTCCGGACGCGCTTGCACTGCCGAAGGACGCGAGGCTCGGGATGCTCGCCGTGCGGAACTGCTCCGTGGCGAATCCCACGAGACCCGAGAAGTTCGGGAACGTCGTGCCCGCGCCCTCGAAGCTCAGCACGTCCACGATGGGGCCGAAGGCGTTGCCGCCCGCGGGCGAGCCGCGGACCCGGCACGAGATGGGGCCCAGGGTCGTGAACGTCCCGAAGTTGCACCACGTGACGTACAGGGCGCCGTTCGGGGCGACCGTCGGCGTCGTGAATCCCGCGAAGGGATCCGGCCCGGACAGCGCCGGGAGGGCGCCGCCTGCGAGCATCACGCAGTTCAGGCTCGGGTCGCAGCGTGCCAGGTAGCTGGCGCTCGTCCCGTCCGGATTGAAGTGGTCCCAGCTAATGTAGACGTCCCCGAAGAACGAAGAGCTCGGATTCTGGTCCACCGCGATGAGCTCCTTGTCCTCGAAGGTACCCGGCACGTGAGACGCCTTGCCTCCCACCAGGAATCCCGTGAGGCTGCCGAAGACGAACTTGGTCGTCCAGCACGGGTTGACCCACGGGGTGTCCTGGGGAGTCACGCAGGACGTCGGGTTGGACAGGAGCTGCGCGTTCGACTCGGCAATCATGATGCCGTTGTTCCCCGTGTTCGGGTCGATGGCGAGGGACGCGTAGTAGAACGCGCCGTTGGGAGCCGCCTCGATGGACGGGTCGCCCCAGGACACGAGGAACCCGACGAACCGCGAGTTCACCGACGACCGGTACAGGATGCCGGGCAGGTTGTTGCTCGCGAGCAGGGTCGGGGTCCCGCCGCTCGATACGGAGGCCAGGGAGAACCCGGAGAGGGATACCGTCCAGCTGTCCGGGCAGTCCGTCTTCGGGAGCGCGGAGCAGAAGAAGAAGCGGGCATCGTTCACGCCGCCGAGGACGAAGGTCGTCCCTCCGGAGGTCGTGACGCCGACCGTGGTCTCGCTCTGCGGCATGTAGCTTCCGTCCTGGATGAACCGCATCGCGTTCACGCTGACGCTCGTCATCCCCGAGGGATCTGCGGTGGCGCCGGGGTTCGTCAGCGGGTTCGCGTTCGCCGGCGCCTGGGCCAGGTAGTCCGGGTGGGAGTCCGCGAGCCCTGCCAGTCCGATCGACGAGACCGGAGCGTGGAACCGGTTCCCCGGAGCGGGATTGTACGAGACTAGCGCACTCACGTTGCTCGCGGTCGCGCTGGGGCTTGGGCCCGCAAAGCCGGCTGTCGCCACCAGCATGCCGACGAATAATGCAATCAGTATGCCTTCTACCAGATGTCTCCTGCGCACTGTGCTTCCCCTCCTTGTGCTGATCCGCCGCGGGGAGGAACCCGGCGGGCCAGATGCCCGACTGGGGGGATTCGGTCCGCGTCCTCGCGCGGGCGGCGGCGAGCCAAGGTGGGTAGGTTATTTCTGGCTTTGCCCGCGTCTCAGGGATGCTGCCGCTACCGATAGTGAAATCAACCGCGAGGACGTCGGGCGCATCAAGGCTGGGGGAGCGGCGGGATCTGTCCCGTGGACGCGGTCAGCGCGGCGACCAGGATGAAGACCAGCGCCAGCGCGCCGAACGGAATCAGCATGATCCACCGCGGCTCGTACTTCAGGTGCATGTAGTACGCGGCCACCAGGCTGGCCTTCGCGGTCGCCATGACGATGAGGAACGTGATGCGGTAGAGGGCCAGGAAGCTCAGGCTGGAGACGTAGACCTCAAGCACCGTGACCGCGGCCAGGACGAGGAACACGTACACGTAGGGGCGTTTCACCCGCTCCTCCGTTGCCTCCGCCGCCGGGATTGCCGTCGCCACCTCCGCCGCCATAGCCTTCACCTCAGATCAGATACACGAGCGTGAACAGGAAGATCCACACCACGTCCACGAAGTGCCAGTACAGTCCAACGAGCTCCACGGTCTCGTGGTTCTCCTTCGTGAACCCGCCCCGCCAGGCCTTGATGTTCGTGTAGGCCAGCGCCAGGACGCCCGCGGTCACGTGGGCCCCGTGTGTCCCCGTCTGAATGTAGAAGGCGGGGCCGAATTGGGGGTTGACGCCGTAGGGAGCACTCGTGAACGTGAGCCCGTCCACGAAGTACAGGTGGTAGAACTCGTTCGCTTGGAACGCGAGGAACGTGATTCCGAGGAGCATCGTGGCGAGCAGGTAGTACCGCAGGTGCTTCTGGTCCCCGCGCTCGATCGCGGCGAGGGCCTCGACCATGGTCAGGCTCGAGCAGATCAGGACGAAGGTCACGAAGGCGGTGCCGCCGACGTTGAGGATCTGCCCGGAGTAGGCCCAGGGGAGGATGCCCGGAACCCCGGCTGCCAGCGACGCGGCCGCCCGGAGGCGGACGGTCCACGCGGCGCCGATGATCGCGGAGAAGAACATGACCTCGGTCGCCAGGAAGAGCCACGTGGCCAGCTTCCGGGCGCTCACGCGGCCCAAGATGGAGCCGGACTCCGCTCCCACGCCGTAGAACGGACGGGGCGGCGTGCGCAGGTCGTCGCGGAGCCATCCCACCGCCCCGCTGACGAAGACCAAGAGCCCGAGGATCAGCAGGGGCACATTGACGACCAGACCGACGTAGGCGACCGCCGCGCCGAGGGCGATCACGAAAGGCCACGGACTCCCATGGTGGACGTTGGGTTCCCGATACCTTCTGGTCCTGGCCTCCGCCATGCCCGGCCTCGATTCGCGCCGCAGAAGACTCGGTCGGCTTTAACGTCTTCGGTTATCCGAAATCAGGAGACGACGAACGTCGTAACACGGGGACGAAACCGCGACCCGAGCGCGCGCGTCAGTTGGGCCGATAGACCCACGGGTTGTGCGCCAGGGACAAGAACAAGTCGCGGGACTTGGACCACTCGATGAGCCAGTTGGGCACCGCGATCTGGGGACCGTGGGGGCGCATGTGCACGTTCGCGCTGTGCGTCGCGGCGGGGATAAAGGCTTCGGCGTTCGTGCTGATTCTTATTCTTAGAAGGTGGAACGCACCGAGTCCGCGAGTCGACGACGCGTTGATCCTCGGGCTCCGCCCCAGGGTGGCGGTTCCGGTCTCGGTCTCGGCGTTCCGAGAGCCGTCGCCCACTCGGCATGGGCCTCTCCCCCGGAGGCCGCTCTCCCGACTCGGCCTCGACGCTCGCGTTCGCACCGTACATCCCCCAAGAGTACCGGCGAAATGCCTTATACGGCGTGCCCGGATGACAGGACGCGTTGTGAAGCCACCATGCCCACGGTCCGCCGGATGAAGACGAAACTGGTCCTCATGGGGGAGGGCGGCGTGGGCAAGACCTCCCTGATCCGCCGGTTCGTGCTGAACGAGTACCAGGACACGTACCTGCACACGATCGGCACCAAGGTCAGCAAGATCGAGCTCACGGTGCCCTACGGCCCGGACCTGGAGATCGCGATGGACATGTCCATCTTCGACATCATGGGGCAGCACGGGTTCCGCGACCTCATCCGGGAGACCTACTTCCACGGCGCCCAGGCGCTCATGGCCGTCTGCGACGTGACCCGCCTGGACAGCCTCACCGCCCTCTCCACCTGGATCCCGTCCGGCCTGGAGATCGCCGAGGACGTGCCCGTCTACATCATCGTGAACAAGCGGGACCTCCTCGACCGGAGGGCGATCACCGACGAGCAGATTCAGAAGGTCGCGGAACCCTTCGGCGCGCCCTGGGTCCTGACCTCCGCGAAGACGGGCGAGTTCGTGGACGACGCGTTCAACGCCCTGGCCGTGGAGATTGTGGACCGCGCCCTGCGCACGGAGAAGGCCCGGGCCGTGGAGCGCGGACTGCGCGAGAAGGTCCTGCTCCTCCTCGCGAAGCGGGGCACCGTCGGGCTGAAGAAGACCCAGTTCTTCGAGATCCTCCGCGGCGTGAGCTACGATGAGTTGCAGCGGGAGCTCAACGACCTGGAGAAGGAAGCGCTCGTGGTCCTCGCCTGGAACGGTCCCGCCGACTTCACGGCCACGATCACCCCGAAAGGGGTCGAGGCGAGCCGGGCCGCCTCGTCGCCCCTCGAGGAGTGAGGCCCCCTGCCCGCCGGCCGCGGAGCGCTCAAGAAGGTCCAGCTCGAACGCATCCTCCAGTCCCTGGAGGCCGTGCCGTCCCCGAGGCCGGACATCGAGCAGTACCCGACGCCCGCGGGGCTGGCCGCCGAGGTCGCGTACATCGCCCACGGGAAGGGCGACATCGCGGGCCGCCGGGTCCTCGACGCGGGCTGCGGGAACGGCGTGCTCGGGATCGCCGCGAAGCTCCTGGGGGCGGGGGAGGTCGTCGGGGTCGATCTGGATCCCCTGGCCATCCAGGTCGCGGAGCGGAACGGGAGACGCGCCCGGGTCGACGTCACCTGGCGGCATACGGACATCTCCGCGGTCGAGGGACCGTTCGACACGGTCCTCATGAATCCTCCCTTCGGCTCCCAGACGAAGCACGCGGACCTCCCCTTCCTCGACAAGGCGATGTCCGTGGCCGCGACCGTGTACAGCTTCCACAACGGGGTGACGGAGGACTTCGTGCGGCGGCGGATCGAGTCCCTGGGAGGCGGGATCACGGACCGGGTGGCGTACGACTTCCCCCTGCCGCGGTCCTTCCGGTTCCACCGGGACGAGGTCCGGAGGATCCCCGTCGTCCTGTTCCGCACGGAGGCCGCGAAGGGCTAATTGTCGGCATAGAATGGGACGATAAAGTCACTCCCGTTCGCTCCCCGAGTCGGCCGGAGGGACTACGCCCACATGACGAAGAGGGCTATGGCGAGAACAGCCCCGACAATGAC
>Ga0153916_10004920_pt1 | contig 10147 bp, 11 predicted proteins | sample Opewatmetagenome_FD_109642 | JGI IMG/M metagenome (GOLD analysis project Ga0153916, IMG submission 109642) | Freshwater wetland microbial communities from Ohio, USA - Open water 3 Core 3 Depth 4 metaG | ecosystem: Environmental > Aquatic > Freshwater > Wetlands | place: USA: Ohio, Lake Erie...
CGACGACGATCAGGACCTGGCCGACCACCTGGCTGACCGGCTCGCGGACACCGCATGGACGCACCGGCACGAGTTCATCCACACGGCACTGCCCGTGCGCGAGGCTGTTGCCAAGGCGCTCGCCGCCTCCGGCAAGCCGATCGTGCTGGCCGACATGGCCGACAACACCGGCGGAGGCGCCGCGGGCGACGGCACGGAAATCCTGCGGGAGCTCGTGCGCGTCGGTGCCCGCTCAGCGGTCGTCGCCTGCCTCTGGGACCCGAAGGCCGTCGCCCAGTGCGCCAAGGCGGGCGTCGGCGCCTCGGTGACGCTCGACGTCGGCGGGAAGGTGGACGACAGACACGGCGCGCCGCTCCGCGTGACGGGCGTCGTCCGCACGCTCTCCGACGGTCGCTTCGTCCACAAGGGGCCGATGGCGCGCGGGCTGCCCGGGCGGCTCGGCACGACCGCGGTCCTCGACGTCAACGACGTCAAGGTCATCCTGATCTCGTACCGCTGGCAGACGCTCGACCCTGAGATGATCCGGTTCGTCGGGATCGACCCGCTCGACAACAAGATCCTGGTCGTCAAATCCACGATCCACTACCGTGCCGCCTTCGAGCCCATCGCCGGCGAGATCATCGAGGTGGACGCCCCGGGGCTGTCCTCCTCCAACCTCGCGCGCTTCGACTTCAAGCGGATCCGGCGGCCGATCTTCCCGCTGGATCCGGACACGACGTATCCCTGAGGAGGCCCCGGCATGGCGTTCCCAGGCTTCACCCCGGCCGACTTCAAGGTCTTCGACATCCAGGGCTTCAAGCCGCGCATGGAGGCCATCAAGGTGCGGATCCGCCCCAAGCTCGAGGCGATCGGCCGTGACCTCCTGCCCGACGTTGCGCGCATCGCGGGCGATCAGGCCTTCGCCCACGTCGCCAGACACGCGCGCCGGACCGTCAACCCGCCAAGTGACACGTGGGTCGCATTCGCGCTCGACAGGCGCGGTTACAAGAAGCACTGCCACTTCAAGGTGGCGGTCTCGCGCGGCGCCGTGCGCTTCCTTTTCGAAGCGGGCCCCGAGCACGCCGGCAAGAAGCGCTGGGCGTCGGCGTGGAAGCGCCAGGGGCCCAAGCTCGCGCCCGTCCTGAGGCGCGCGAAGGGGCTCGCCTGGTTCAAGAGCGAGCACGACGAAGCGCCCGCGGCCATCCTGGCGGACCTGCCGCCCGAGCAGATCGCGCGGCTGGGCGACGAGCTCACGCGCACGCGCGACGGCCAGGTGGTGCTGGGGCGCGCGGTGCCGGCCCACGAGGTTGCGAGGTGGAAACCCCGCGACTACGCCCGCGCTGCGCGCGAGACGTTCCAGTTGCTCGCGCCGCTGTACCGGCTCAAGTGATGTCGTCCGCGACCCCGGGTGGCCGTTCGAGATGAGCGGCACTGCCGCGAGGCGAGGGCTGAGTAGAAATGGCGAAGGCAATCGCCCCTGCAGATGACTGAGGCCGCCATCTTCGATATGGACGGCGTCCTCATCGACTCGGGCGTGCACCACCGCGCCGCCTGGCGGGCGCTGCTCACCGAGCTTGGAGAGGAGCCGGCGCACCCGGAGTACTGGCGCCTCACCATCGGGCGCCCGAGCGAGGAGGCGGTGCCGCTGCTCCTCGGCCGCCGCGTCCCCGAGTACGAGGCCCGGCGCCTGGCGCGGCGCAAGCGCGACCTCTACGTGGACCTGTCGCGCGGCGGCGTGGTCTCGGTGCCCGGCGTCCGGGATTTCGTCGCGGCGCTCTCGCGCCTCGGCATCCCGCGCGCGGTCGGCACCTCGGCCTCGCGCTTCGACCTGGACCGGCTGCTCGTGGCGGCGGGGCTCCGGCGCCACTTCGACGTCATCATCACGGCCGACGACGTGACGCTTGGAAAGCCCGATCCGGAGGTCTACGAGCTGGCGGCCGCGCGGCTCAGGATCCCGCCCGAGGGCTGCATCGTCTTCGAGGACTCGCTGGTCGGCGTCGAGGCCGCGCGGCGCGCGGGCATGCGCGCGATCGGCGTCACCACCGCCCACAGCGAGACGGAGCTGCGGGCGGCCGGGGCCGAACGAGCCATCGCAGATTTCGAAGGACTCGAGTGGACGAGCCTCGCAGGACGGTAAGCGCCCCCGCCTACTGGGACGGGCTCTATGCGGACCGGCAGGACGGCTGGGAGCTCGGTGAGGCCGCCCCGGCGCTCCAGGCCTGCCTCGCCTCGGGCCGCCCGTTCACGCCCGGCGCGCGCGTCGCCGTTCCCGGATGCGGGCGGGGTCATGACGTGAGGCTGCTCGCGCGGCACGGCTTTGCCGTCACGGGCTTCGACTTCGCCGAAGCCGCCGTAACGGAAGCTCGGCAGCTCTCTTCGCGCGAGTTGCTCGCGGTCGCCTTCGAGCGGCGGGACGTCTTCACTCTGGCGAAGGAGTACGCCGGAGGCTTCGACGCGGTCTGGGAGTACACCTGCTTCTGCGCCATCGACCCCGACCGACGGGCGGAGTACGCGCGCACGCTTCACGACATCCTCAAGCCGGGGGGCACGCTCCTGGCCTGTTTCTACCCTTTAAGAGACGGCACGGAGGGCCCGCCCTTCCCGGTCTCCCGGCAGGGTATCGAGGCCGCCCTCGGACCCTTCTTCCGCATCGTCGAGGCGGGGCCGCCCCCGGCCTCGCCCGAGCGCCGCCGCGGGCTCGAGTGGCTCGTCCGGGCCGAGCGGCGCGACGGTTGATTCACCCGGGCGGGCGTGCTACGGTTGGGCACTTTTTTCGGCACGGTTTCGAAGCGCCCGCTCGCTGGTCCACAGTCAAAGGAGGCACGAGTATGAAGGTCTTCCGCATCGTCCTCGTTCTGCTGCTGATCGCCGGCGTCGCCGGCGGGCTGGCGTCCCGCGACCTGGCCCAGGCCCAAGCTCAGACCATCAAGGTCGGCCTGCTCTACGACCACACGGGGCCCTTTGCCGCCGGCGGATCGCTCAACTGCTGGCGCGGAGCGAAGATGATCATCGACCTGATCAACGAGCGGGGAGGCGTGGCGGGCAAGTACAAGATCGTCCAGGTGGACGGTGACGCCCAGTCCAAGACCGAGGTCGCCATCAACGAGGCCGAGCGCCTGCTGAACGTCGAGAAGGTGGACATCCTCGCCGGCATCTTCTCGAGCGCGCAGGCCGTGCCGCTTGCCGAAAAGGTGGACAAGCAGAAGCGCTTCCTCTGGATCACGACCGCCATCTCGTCGAAGGTCTTCGACGGGAAGAATCTTCAATACACGTTCCGTCCCCAGCCCACCGGCGACCAGTTCGGCGCGCTTTCCGTCCAGTACATCAACGATTTCTCGCAGGAGAAGTTCAAGAAGCCCGCGAAGGAACTGCGACTGGCCATCATCCACGAGGACGGCGCCTACGGCGCCGACGTCGCCCTCGGCAACGAGCTCAAGGCCAAGGAGCTGGGGCTCAACGTGGTTCTCAAGGAAGGCTACTCGATCAGTGCGCCCGATCTCTCCGCGCTGGTGACCAAGCTCCGATCGGTCCGGCCCGACGTGCTCTTCCATACGGGCTACAACCCCGACATCGCGCTCTTCCTCCGCCAGGCCACGGAGCAGGGTCTCCGCCTGCGGGCGTATATCGGCCACGGGGCCGGTCACAGCCAGTTCGACAAGCTGAAGGAGGCCTACGGCGCCAAGGAGATCGAGGGCTTCCATACCGTCGACCCCATCGCCTCCCAGCTCATCGATCCCAAGAAGCTCAAGCCGGGCATAGGCGACCTGACGGCCGAGATGGTGAAGCGCTACAAGGCGCTGTACGACAAGGACGTGGCGGATCGCGCCATCGCGCCTCACGTCTCCATGGGCTTCAACAACATGTGGATCCTGCTCAACGACGTGGTGCCGCGGGCCATCACCAAGTACGGCGGCTTCGGCCCGGACGCGCTGGCCAAGGCGGCCCGCGACACGGACATCCCGGAGGGCGGCACCATGCAGGGATACGGGGTAAAGTTCAATCCGCCGGGCCACCGCTTCGCGGGGCAGAGCCTGCGCTCCTTCCCCGCGGTGTTCGAGATCATTCAGGGCAAGTTCGAGCTGGTGTTCCCGAAGACCGTGGCGACCGCCTCGCCCATCCTGCCGCTGCCGGCATCCTCGCCGCTTGCGGTTCGCTGAGATCATCGGAGGGGGCCTCGACGGCCCCCTCCGAGGCTCCCCCATCGGGGATTCGGTTGCGCCGGCCAAGCCGGCGCTCGAACGCGTGCATCCATTCCCTTTCTGACATGCTGACGGTTGCGGGTGTCACCAAGCGCTTCGGAGGGTTCACCGCGCTCAACCAGGTGTCCTTCGAGGTGCGCGAGGGCGAGATCCTCGGGCTGATCGGTCCCAATGGCTCCGGCAAGACCACGCTCTTCAACTGCGTGTCGGGCGCGCTGCCGCCGACGGCGGGCTCCATCCGGTTCCGCGGCGACGAGATCGGCGGCCTCACCCCCGACAGGATCTGCCACCGGGGCGTCGCCCGCACCTTCCAGATCCCGCGCCCGTTCCGCAAGCTCTCCATCCTCGAAAACGTGGCCGTGGCCGCCCACTACGGCGCCAACCGGCCGAGCACGGAGGCCCAGGCGCGCCAGCGGGCCCGCGAGATGCTGGAGCTGGTGGGCCTGCCCACCGACGCCGAGAGCGTACCCACGCTGCTCGGCGCCGGCGGGCTGAAGAAGCTCGAGCTGGCGCGGGCACTCGCCACCGGGCCCAGCCTCCTCCTGGCCGACGAGAGCCTGGGCGGGCTCGACCCGTCGGAGATACACGACGCTGCCGAGATGCTCAAGCGCATCCGCCGCGACCTCGGGATCACCATCGTCTGGGTCGAGCACATCATGGGGACCTTGATGCGGGTGGTGGACCGCATCGTGGTGCTGGACCACGGCGAGAAGATCGCCGAGGGACTGCCGGGAGCGGTCGCGGAGGACCCCAGGGTCGTCGAGGCCTACCTCGGCGAGAAGATCGTCCTCACCTAGCATGCTGGAGCTGAGTGGCGTCACGGCGGGCTATGGCCACTTCACCGCTCTCTGGGACGTGAGCCTGCGCGTCGCCGAGGGCGAGGCGGTAGCGGTCGTCGGCCCCAACGGCGCGGGCAAGACCACGCTCCTCCGCGTGATCTCCGGCCTGATCGCCCCGCGCTCGGGCGGCATCGTCTTCGAGGGCGCCGAGCTGGCAGGCCACGCCGCCCACGACATCGTGGCCCACGGCATCGCGCACGTGCCCGAGGGGCGCCGCCTCTTCCCCGGCCTCACCGTGGTGGAGAACCTCAAGATGGGCGCCTTCCGGCCCTCGGCCCGGGCCCGATATCGCGAGAGCCTCGAGCGCGTGTACACCCTCTTCCCGGTGCTCGCCGAGCGCCAGAAGCAGCGGGCCGGAAGCCTGTCGGGCGGCGAACAGCAGATGCTGGCCATCGGCCGCGCGCTCATGTCGCAACCGAAGATCATCCTCCTGGACGAGCCGTCGCTTGGCCTGGCGCCCGTCATGGTGCTGCGCGTCTTCGACCTGATCCGGCGGGTGCGGGAGGAGGGCTACACGATCCTCGTCGTCGAGCAGAACGTGCGCCAGGTGCTCAAGCTGGTGGACCGCGCGTACCTGCTGGAAGTCGGGCGGATCAAGATGGAAGGCCGGGCCGCGGAGCTCGCCGAGCAGGACTTCGTCCGCAAGGCGTACTTGGGAGTCTAGCCACCCATGGACCCGATCTTCCTCGTCGAGGCGGCGATCAACGGCATCCTCCTGGGGGGCGTCCTGGCGCTTCTCGCCCTCGGGCTGAATCTGATTTTCGGGGTGCTCGACATCGTCTGGGTCGCCTACGTGGACCTGGTCATGGTGTGCATGTACGCCGTCTACTTCTTCAACGTCGCGTTCGGCTGGCCCATCTGGGCGGCGGGCCTGGTCTCGCTCGCCGCCGGGGCGCTCCTCGGCGTGGCCGTGCACCTCCTCATCATCTCGCCCATCCTCACCAGCGCGCCGATCAATCAGTTCCTGGCCACGGGCGGGCTCCTCTTCTTCCTCCAGTCGGCCGCCACCTTCCTCTGGACCACCGACCACAGGACCGTGCGCCTGAACCTGCCGAGCTACGAGATCGCCGGGATTTTCCTGCCCGCCACGCGGATCATCCCCTTCGCCATCTCCATCCTCGCCGTGATCGCGCTCTACCTCTTCCTGACCCGTACCTACATCGGCACGGCGATCCGCGCGGTTTCACAGGACCGCGACGCCATGTCCCTGATGGGCGCCAGCCCCCAGCGCATCTACATCGTCACATCAGCGGTGGGCGGGCTCATGGCGGGACTGGCGGGGGCGCTGCTCATCTTCCAGTACTCCGTGCACCCCTTCTTCGGCGGGCAGTTCGGGCCGCTCACCTTCATGATCTGCGTGCTGGGCGGCTTGGGGAACATGGTCGGCGCCTTCATCGCTTCGTTCATCATGAGCGAGATCATCGCCATCGGCGGCGTGGTCATCTCGACCGAGATGGGGTACGTCATCGCCTTTGTCATCTTCATCGTGATGATGTTCGTCCGCCCGGGCGGCATCCTCGCCAAACGCGAATGAGCCGCGGCCGCCTCCTCCGTGGGGCGCTCTTGGCGGTCCTCCTCGTCGCCCCCTTCGTTCCCATGGGCGGCGTGCGACAGTACGTGCTCCACGTGGCCATCCAGATCTTCATCTGGTCCTTCATCGGCCAGGCCTGGTCCCTCATGGGCCGCTTCGGGCTGGTCTCGCTCGGCCACGGCGCGTTTCTCGGCGTGGGCGCGTACACGACCACGCTCCTCTGGAACTTCTACTCGCTCACGCCCTGGATCGGCGCCCTGCTCGCGGTGGCGGCGGCGGTCGCGATCGCCGTGGTGCTCGGCATCCCGTGCTTCCGCTTCCGCGTCGTCGGCCACTACTTCGCGCTGGTCACGCTGGCGGTGGGCGAGGTCATCCGCCTCCTCATCATCGCCGAGCGCGACTGGACGGGCGGCTCGCTCGGCGCCAGTCTCAAGACTGCCGGCACCGCGTCCGGGCTCTGGACGCTCCAGTTCGCCGACAAGCGCGTGTTCTACTACGCCTCGCTGGGTATGTTTCTGGCCGGCCTCTGGGTCTGGGACCGCGTGGACCGGAGCATGGCGCGCTCGGCGCTCCAGGCCATCGGCGAGGACGAGACGGCGGCAGCCTCGGTCGGCATCCACGTGACGCGCTTCAAGCTCGGCATCACCGTGGTGTCGGCCGCGCTCACCGCGCTGGGCGGGGTCCTCTATGCCCAGTACATCTCCTACGTCAACCCGGACACGCTCTCGGGTATCGGCGTGTCGCTGAAGATCGTATTCGCCGTCGTGCTGGGCGGCATGTACTCGCTGATGGGCCCGCTGGTGGGAACCGCGCTGACGACGGCCCTGTCCGAGGGGCTGCGCATCGCCTTCGGGCTCAAGTTCCTCGGGATGGCCGACACGATCTACGGCCTGCTGCTCATCATCTTCATCATCTTCCTGCCGTCGGGCATCTACGGCTCCATCCGCAACGCCATCCGCCGCCGTTCGGGAGCGTCGAAAACAGCACCCGCGTAGATCCATTCGCATGTCGCGGGGCGCGAGCCTGGACCCGCGTGTAACCATTCGCGCGTCGCGGGGCCGGGGGCTCCCCCGTCACCCCCAGAAGCAAGGGGGTTCGGGGGGAGTCCCCCGGCTCGCGCTCGCCGTGGTCCTCGCGACGCTCGTCCCGCATCTCAAGACCGCATCTTCCAGGGGGCCGAGCGCTTCGGAAGAAATGCGCGGGTAGCGTCCCGCGAGGGGCCGGGGGCCGGGGATGCCCCCCGAACCCCCATGGCCGTCGGGGGTGACGGGGGCGCCCCGGCACCTCGCCGCGCCCAGGCGGCGCAAGCAAGCTAGGCGGCGTTGTGGAAGATGACGCCGAGGGTGTATCGCTCGCCCGAGAGGACGCGGCTCACCCCGTGACGCATGCTGACGCGGTAGTGACCGCGGGCACCGGCCGCGGGCCGATATCGCGTCGTGAAGATCACCGCCTCTCCCTGCTCGAGATGCGCCACGCTGCCCCGGGACTGTGCGCGCGGGCGCTGCTCGACGAGCAGGAACTCGCCGCCCTCGAAGTCCCTGCCCCGCCCGCTCAGCAACACCGTCAGCTGAAGAGGAAAGACCACCTCGCCGTAGAGATCCTGGTGGAGGCAGTTGTAGCCTCCGGCACCGTAGCGCAGGAGCAGCGGCGTGGGCTTCCTCTGGCCGCGGCGGGTGCAGAGAGCCAGCAATCCCGCGAGGTCCGCTGCGTGACGCACGCGCGTCTTGAGCGCGGCCTCCCATCGGTTGGCGATGGCCGCCAGCGGCGGGTACATGCGCTCGCGCATCTCCTGAACGATGGGCGGCAGCGGCTCGGAGAAGTACTTGTACTCGCCCACGCCGAAGCGGTACCGCGCCATGTCCACCCGGCTCCTGAAACGCGCGGGGTCCGTGTAGAGGACGCGCAGGTCGGCGCATTCGGAAGGGCTCAGGAGCGCGCGCGTGAGCGCGAAGCCTCGCTCGTCGAGCGCGGTCCCGATCTCGGCCCAGTCGAGCCGGGTCAGCCGGTCGGCGATCGACACGCTCACGCCGCTTGGGGCTTGCAGACCTTGCACGGGCGGTAGCCGATGGAGCGAGCGTCCTCCACCGAAGCGAAGACCACGCGGTTGTCGGGGCGCATGTGGCGCCCGTGGATGCAGCCCACGCGGCAGACGATGTGAGTGCTCGTGCAGCCTTCGTAGACCGGCGTGGTCCGCTCGAGGGACAGGAGCCGCCTCTTCACGTCCGTTCCGAAGAGATAGCCGCCGAGCCCGCCGCCCGTCTGCAGCACGCGATGGCAGGGCACGATGAAGGGCACGGGATTCCTGCCGAGCGCCGTGCCGACGGCCCGCACCGCGCGCGGATGGCCGATTCTCTGGGCGACCCAGGCGTAGGGACGCACCTCGCCGAACGGGATGCGGCGGGCCGCGGCGAGGACCTTCTTCTGGAAGTCCGGCTCCCCGGAGAGATCCACCGGCACCGAGAAGAAAGCCCGCTCGCCCTGGAAGTACTCGGCAAGCTCCTCGCGCGCCCGCTGCGCCACTCTGCGCGCGGCCGCCGTGGCCGGCTTCGGGAGACGCCCGGCGCGAATCAGCGAGACGCCCTCGGAGGTCGCCTGGATGGAGATCCCGTCGAGGAACCGGCCGGTCTCCCGCGCCGACGCGCGCGCCGCCATCAGCACCTGCTTCGCCAGATCTCCGGGCTCGGCGTCGGGCTGGAAGTACCGCTTGAGGATGTCGTCGATGCGGTCCATCTTCATGCCGCCCCTCCTTTTGTGAGCGCCGCCTTGAGCAGGCTCTTGCCCCGCCGGAGCTGGCTCTTCACCGTGTTGATCGAGATGCCGCGGATGCGCGCGAGCTCGCCGTAGGAGAGCCCGTCCACATATCGCAATGCCAGGAGCACGCGCGCCTCGGTCGGCACGCGGTTAAGCGCTCGCCGGAGGTCGAGGTGCTCGCCCGGGGGATCGGGCCGCGCCGGAGGCTCGAGCTCCCCCGAGCGGCTTCTGCGGCGCCTCAGCTCGTCCACGCAGACGTTGGTCAGGATCCGGTACAGCCACGTGGACACGGCCCACTCGGAGCGGTACGTCCCCGCGCCCAGGTAGCACTGGAGGAGGGCGCGCTGCACGGCATCCTCAGCGTCGGCCCGTGACCCCAAGAGGCGCCGCGCGACTCCGAGCAGCCGCCCCCCGTACCGCCCGACAAGCTCGCCGAAGGCCGCCTCGTCCCCCCGCGCCACCCGCCCCATCCACCGCCGCTCCTCCTCCATCGCGCCCATACACCCTCATATACGCAGAAGGACCACTGAATGGGCGGAATGAAGACTGGACTGATCCAAGCGCACATATTCGGCTTGGTCGGGGCTTCTCCCTGCTGTATCGCTCTCTGGGCATTGGCGCGATTCGCCGTCGGCGCTACGCAGGAACATGGGCCCTGCACGCGAGCGCTATCAGCCCCGTCACGCGCGAGTCTCGCGAGTTCCTGACCTGTGGGGTCCTGGCGCACGGCTTTGCCCGGGCGCGCTGTGAGCGTTGTGCATTCGAGCACCTGCTGCCGTTCTCTTGCAAACGCGTGAATTGGAGCCGCTCCTGGAGCATCCCGCACAGCCTACTGGATCACTTCATCC